>Ga0310038_10001679_pt1 | contig 16568 bp, 16 predicted proteins | sample Sb_taG_6_FD_200461 | JGI IMG/M metagenome (GOLD analysis project Ga0310038, IMG submission 200461) | Peat soil microbial communities from Weissenstadt, Germany - Sb_50d_4_PS metaG (v2) (version 2) | ecosystem: Environmental > Terrestrial > Soil > Wetlands > Peat | place: Germany: Weissenstadt... | reverse complement strand
GGTCATCCGCGGCGGCTGCGCCCCGGTCATCGCCCGGCTGCCCCGCGCCTGGGAAAACCCCGCCTACCGCCGCGCCCGCCGCCTCGGCCCGGCCCCAGCGCAGCTTGCCGAAGCGGAGTGGCCAGCGCCCGACCTCCCCGACTACGTGCCCGCCGAGTGGCTGCGCGGCGACGGCGGCACCTCTTTCCCCTGGAGCTGATGACCATGAGCGACACCGACCCGATCACCGCCATCGTCGACCAGCTCGCCGCTCATGCTGAGCAGCTCACCCGCCTGGATGCCCGCCACGCCGACCATCACGCCGCAGTCAGCGCCCGGCTGGCCGAGCTGTCCGGCCAGACCGCCGCCCTCGGCCATGTGGTGGAAGAGCACGCTGCCGCGCTCGCGCGGCTCACCGCACCTAGCCCGACCGGCCCGGACGGCGACGGTTACTGCCCCGAGCCAGCGCCGGCGTGGTGGAAGCTCGCGGCCGACGGCCGGCAGGAACCCATCGCCCGGCTGCGGGCCTGGGTCGAGCAGGTCTACCGCCCCGGCTACGGGCACCTGGCCGCCACCCTCGGCCCCTGCTGGCCCGCACACGACCTGTGCCTGTACGGGCTGGACATCGCCTCCGAGCTGTGGTCGGTGCTGTACCTGCAGCCGGACCGCAGCCCCGGACTGGTGTCGGCTCAGGCCGAGTACCAGGCCCGCATTCTGCCCGCCCTGGCCGAGCAGCTCCGCACCGAGACCCACACCTGCGGCCACCCCCGAAACCCCGCACCGCCCAGCGGCCAGCCCTGGACGAGGCCATGACCAGCCTGGCGCTCCGGCAGGCCCTGACCTTCGCCGACCGCGGCTGGCCGGTGCTGCCCTGCCAGCCGGGACAGAAGACCCCGGCCACCCGGCACGGTGTCCGCGACGCCACCACCGACCCCGGCCAGATCACCGCCTGGTTCGGCCGCCACCCCGACTGGAACCTCGCCCTCGCGACCGGCGCTCCCGGGCCCGACGTCCTGGACGTCGACCAGCACGGCGAGGCCGGGAACGGGTACGCCGCCTTCCGCCAGCTGCGCACGGCCGGGCTGCTGGCCGGGGCCAGCGCCTACGTGCGCACCCCCAGCGGCGGGCTGCACGCCTACTTCACCGGCACCGGCCAGCGTAACGGCCACCTGCCCGCCCATCACCTGGACTTCCGCTCCCGCGGCGGCTATGTCCTCACCCCGCCCTCCCAGGTCGACGGCAAGCCGTACGAGCTGGTCAGGACACTCCACGGTCGCGGAGCCCTGGACTGGGACGCCGTCACCCGGCACCTGCAACCCAGCGCGAGCCCCCGCCCCGGCACCCTCGGCCCGGCCGCCAGGACCTGAACGCCCTGGCCCGGTGGGTCGCCAGCCAGGCCGAAGGCAACCGCAACGCCGGCCTGTTCTGGGCCGCCAACCGCGCCCTGGACGCCGACCCGGCCGCCGACCTCAGCCCCCTGGCCGCCGCCGCCCGCCAGGCCGGCCTGGGCGAGCGGGAGATCACCAGGACCCTCGAGTCCGCCCGCAAAGGCGGCCGGACCCGCACCTACGCAGCCGACCACCAAGCCGAGGCAGGTGAGAGATGACCGCCCCCATCGTCCCGCCCACCGGCCGTGACCCCGCCAGCCCCGGCCAGCGGGAGGCCGCCCGCGATTACCTGACCCGGCTCCGGCAGCAGGGTGGGACCTACCGCTCGATCGCCGCCGCGGCCGTGCTGTCCCCGGACACCGTCTACGCCCTGGCCTCCGGCCACCGCCGAGCACAACCCGGCACCGCCGCCGCCGTCCTCACCGTGATCGCCCCGGCCCTGCCGCGGGCCCGGCTGGACGCCACCGGGACCCGGCTGCGGCTGCGGGCCCTGCACGTGATGGGCCACGGCTCGGCCCGCATCGCCCGGGCCGTCGGCGTCCACCCGGTGACCATCCGCCAGCTGGTCCGCGGCGAGGCCCGCACCGTCAGCGCGCAGCTGCGCGACGCCATCGCCGGCCTGTACGACGCCTGGTGGGACAAACGCGCCCCCGGCCGCACCCGCGCCGAGCGCGCCGCCGCCACCGCCGCCCGCAAGCGCGCCATGGCCGGGGACTGGTGCGCCGCCGCCGCGCTGGACGACGACTGGCTCGACATCCCCGGCTACCAGCCCGAGTACGGCTGGAAACCCGCCACCGGCACCGGCACCGCCCCCGACATCCACCCATCGGCACTCCAGCGGAAAAAGGAGCGGCACATGGCCGACGACCAGCGCTTGACCTGGGGTTTCATCATCGAAGTCCTCGACGTCCTGGAACGCCACGGCTACCGCCGCAGCGACAGCGAGCATACCGGGCAGGCCATCGGGCTCATCCGCCAGGTGGCCCGGATCTACGAGGGCACCCTGGACGCTCCCCGCGGCGGCTACGCCGTGGTGCCGTCATCTGCGCCGACGGCATCTCAGCCGCCCGGCCCGCCCGGCCCGCCCGGCCCGCCCGGCCCGCCCGGCCCGCCCGGCCCGGATGCCGTCGTCGTCTCCGCTGACGAGGTCACGACCCTGCTGGCCGCGCTGGATGACGCCGCCGAGTACAAGCGGGACCGGGCCGAGACGTGCGCCGGCTGCGCCGGCCAGTCCTGCACCACTGCCAGTGGCGGTTGCAGGCCGCCGATACCTACGACCAGATGGCCGGCCGCGTGATCCACGCGGCCGAGGCCTCCGCCGCCCGGCAGCGCGCCCCCCGCCATCCGGTACCTCCTAGCCCCGGCCCGCACGCGGCTGCCGACAAGGAGGCCGGACAGTGACCAGGCACCGAACAGACGGCCGGTGACGACATGACGCCACCTGAAGAAAGCGAGCCCCGTACCGCGCCGGGCGGCAGGAGGCCCCCCGAGTACGTGGTCGTGGTCAATGCCAGCGACTGGGTCAAGGAGCACTTCCCGGCGGCGGGAGCCAACCTCTGGGACGCCCTGCACACCGGCCAAGACCGCCACCGCGACCCCGAGCGTGACCTGGAAGCCGAACCATGACCTCCACCCGGAAGTGAGCAGCCGTGACCTTGACCATCACCGACACCGCCATGAGCAGCGACCGGACCGCCCACACGGCCCGGCGCGCACCCGACCGCAACGGTTGGGAAGTGTCCTGGCTGCCCGGCCAGACCCTGGACCGCAACAGCGCCATCACCGCCATGATCCTGGCCGGCACCACCGCCGAACCCGACCTCCGCGAGGGGCACCGGCTCTGGCCCCACATCCAGGGCTGGGCTGGGGAACTCGGCCTGACCGGACCCGACGCGATCGCCCGCGCCTCCCAGCCGCCCAGCGACATCAACCGCCAGCCGGACCGCGAGGCAGCCGATTGAACAGCACTGGACGGCGTCGAGGTCAGAGGAGCTCGCTCGCATCACCAAGCGGCAGCTTGCCCACTTCCACGGGAAACACGGCATGACCGATGTATGAGACCGATAACGGCCTAGGACCTCCGGCAGGACCCGCCTACCGGCTGCCCGAGGCTGGGCCGCTGCCAGACCTTCCCATGTACGAGCGGCTCATCGCCGACGGGATCGCCGACGCTGACAGCCGCGGCACCATCGTCGATCACCTCACCGCCCGGCGGCTGGCCATCTGGCTGGCCGCCCGGCCCCAAGAGCGCGACTTCGCCCATGGCCTGGTCCGGTTCGTCGAAACCGGGGCGATCCACCCGTACCTCAGGAATGAGCTGCGCAGACATGCCCGTTCCGCCGCCTGCGCGGACCAGCCGCACGCCGCCCGGCTGCTGAAATACTGCAACAACCGGGGCACCGAACTCGGTCCGATTGGTGAGAACTTCGCCGCTGTCTGCGACCAGATCGACCGGGCCGACGTGCAACTCGCCCAGTTCCACGACCGGGTCCGGCGCGGCCGCGTCCACCCTCAGCAGGCCTGGCCCGATATTGACGGTCCCCGGATCCTGGCCCTGGCCCGCCGGGACCCCGAGACCCAGACCGTCAGCCTCGTCCTGGACGACACCACCGCCAACATCGCCCTGTTCGCCATTGCCGCCCACGCCGACGAACGCGAAGCCCATGTCCGCGAAGTCGAACGGTCCGGCCAGAACCTGCCCGAAGGCTCCTACGGCCGGCGCAACCGCCAGGCCATCGCCGCCCGCGAGACCCGGGTCGCCGCCCGGCTCCGAGCCGTCGAGCAGGCCTACCGGACCGCCATCGAGCACGACACCGCGCCCAAGCCGAACGAGCCCACCCGGACACTTCGTTCTCCTGAGCTTCAGGCCGGCAGGCAGATCGAGATGGAGGCCGAGCCGTGACCAGCTGCCCGGCCGGCGACAGCGGACCGGGCGGCAGCGAACGGGCAACGGAAAGGAGGTGATACATAAAACATGAATATCCAAGCGGGCAACAATGACAAAAAGGAGGCGAACGCCTATAGGAAAGGAGTGAAGCCGCGCACGGGAACGCTCGGAGGCTCCAACAGGATGCTATCCGCGCGAGAGGTAGCCGCGATACTTTCCGTGCCCGAGCGCACCGTTCGGGAGAAATGGCGGGAATGGCAACTGCCGGCCTACAGGATCGGCAAGCACTTGCGCTGGAAGGAACGCGAAGTTCACGCCTGGATCGACCGCCACGCCGCGTGATATATTACGGAAACGGACCCCGTTGCTCGGTTACGGGGTCCGTTTCCGTCTTGTTCTAAGCGGGCTGCGCTCCATTCCGCGTACTCGGCGTCAAGAACGGCAACCCCTCGGTCCTCTGCTTCCGGCATGAAATGCGAGTAGGTGTTGTAGGTCTCGCGGATGTCCTTGTGGCCCATCCAGCGGGCCACATCGGTAATCGGCACACCGCGTGACAGCAGAGCAGACGCGAACGCATGCCGCAGGCTATGCGGCCGGAAACCAGCCGGAATACCCGCGCGCTTCGCCGCGCCCTGGAACTGCTGCCGCACCGTCTCATACAAAGGGTAAGGCCGGTCATTACCGGGGCACAGCGGACCTTCGGGCAGGTCCCTGGCCATCTCCCATAGCCAGCCAGGCACGACCACGTCGCGGTATTCCCCGCGCTTACGGTGCTTGAGCGGAAGCTTCGTGCGCCCGTCCCGCGATGCCTGACCGGTAAGCCGCAGAATACGCGGGCCACGGAAATCCTCACGATGTACGGCGAGGGCTTCTTCGATCCGCAGGCCGCAACCGCGCATCAGCCACACGACGATTCCGCACCTCTCGGCAACCTGTCCGATCTGCTTATGCACCGGGAATACGAAATCGCTGCGCTCGGTGGCACGCCCGTTGTCCTTGATATCGATATCTGACAGGTTGTGCTTCGTCAGTTTCCCTGCCCTGACTGCCTCATCCAAAGTGCCGGTAATGATCGTGCGCGCCTGCCGTCGCCTTGTTATGCTCAGGTGCCCCATGTCCTTAGCCAGCAGATCAGCGACCCGGTCCCGGTCATTGGCCACTTGCGCGATCGTGCGGCCTTCGAATGCCGTCTTGACCCATGCGCGGGACGTCACCCGGTAACCGCTCTTGGTGGAATCGGTTACCGCGTGCCGGTCAATCCACGCATCGACCGCCGCGCCGAAATCCTCCCGGCCCAGCTTGTCATCGATGAAGATCTGAGCGCGCGTATCGTGATCGGCCTTGATCTTGAAGTCCCGCGCTTCCCTGGCGGTTGCGAAGGACTTCTCGCGCTGCCTGCCGTCGACCCAGTACCGTACCGTGTGAGGCTTGCGCGGGTTCTTGCCCCCGGATGATCACCGACATGACCGGACTCCCTGACTTTTGCCTGACCTAAGCTTACCCCGCAGATTAACTACCTGCGATAACTGCTATGATCAGGCAAAACCGCGGAAACGCCGCCGGCCGCCCCGGCCCGGCCTGGTGACCCGGCGGACCCGGGGCGCTGTCATGTGGAGGACGGCCCGGCCATCTCGGTGACCACCGCGCAGATGATCGCGTGCTCGGCGTCGTGGAGCTGGATGCTGCATGACAGCGCCGGCAAGCTGCTGGACCTGGGCCGGCGGCGCCGGCCGGGCGTGGCGCTGCGCCGGGCGGCCCGGGAGCGGGACAGGTGCCGGTGCCGGTTCCCGGGCTGTGAGTCCCGCCGGGTGGACCTGCACCACATCCAGTACTGGTCCCACGGCGGGCGGACGGCGCTGGGCAATCTGGTCAGCTTGCGCAAGGCCCATCACCGGCTGGTCCACGAGCGCGGGTGCGTGATCGCCGCGGCCCGCGACGGGACCTTCGCCTTCTGCCGGCCCGACGGCACCATGCTCCCTTCCAGCCCGGCCCTGCCGCAGGCCGACGGGACGATCGGGGACCGCCACGACGCGGACATCACCCCCGGAGACGATCATCCCGCCCTGGTACGGCGAACGGCTGGACCTGGACCACGCCATCTACGTCTGCTTCGCCAACGCCCGGACCCAGGAGGAGCGGCGAGCCGAGCGCGACCAGGAGGGCGAGCCCGGGGGCCGGGACCGGGTAAAGGTCTTCGAACCGGAGGGTTGGGCGGACCGGATCCGCCAGGACTACGCCGCGACGGGCCCTTGACCTTCACCCTGGGTCAGGCTCGACCATGTCGATCGGAGGAGGGAGCCGGATGGAACTGGTGACGATCGGGGCTTTCGCCCGGGCCTCGCGGCTCTCACCCAAGGCCCTCCGCCTCTACGATTCGCTCGGCCTGCTGACGCCGGCGCACGTCGACGAGGTGTCCGGCTACCGGTTGTACCGGCCTGATCAGCTGGAGCGGGCCCGCCTGGTGGCCTGGCTGCGACGGCTCGGCATGCCGCTGGCCCGTATCGGGGTCGTCTGCGACCTGGCCCGGGACGCTCCAGATCAGGCCGCGGAGGAGATCGCGGCCTACTGGGCGGAGACCGAGGCCGACCTGGCCGCCCGGCGGGCCCTGGCCGTCCACCTGATCAGCTACCTGTCCGGAGAGGAAACCACCATGTCAGGAACCCGGCCCGCGCTGGCCATCCGGTACGCCGCACGCTCGGACATCGGCCGCCACCGTGAGCGCAATCAGGACACCGCCTACGCGGGCCAGCGTCTGCTGGCCGTGGCCGACGGGATGGGAGCCCGCGGCGAGGCGGCCAGCGCGGCGGTGATCGAGGCGCTCAAGCCGCTGGAAGCCGCGCTGCCCGCGGGCAACCTGCTCAACGCGATGGAGGATGCCGTCGGGCAGGCCGGCTCGGCGATGCGGGACCTGGCCGCCGCCGAGCCCGGGACCGGCACCACGCTGACCGCCATGCTCTGGTCCGGATCCCAGCTCGCTCTGGTGCACGTCGGCGACACCCGGGCCTACCTGCTGCGGGCGGGCGAGCTGTTCCAGATCACCCATGACCACTCGGTGGTGCAGGCACTGCTCGACGGAGGCAAGATCACCCCCGAGGAAGCCGAGTCCCACCCGCAGCGATCGCTGCTGCTACGGGCCATCGACGGCGACGGCGCGACCGAGACCGACGTCTCGCTGCACGACGCGCAAGCGGGCGACCGCTATCTGCTGTGCTCGGACGGCCTGACGGCCGTGGTCTCCGCCGGGGTCATCCGGGACGCGCTGAGTGCGCCCGGCGATCCGGAGCAGGCCGTCGCCCGGCTGATCGACCTGGCCAACGAGGCAGGCGGCCCAGACAACATCGCCTGCGTGGTCGCCGACGTCGAACCCAGCCAGGACCCGGCTAACCAGCGGCCAGGCTCACGATGACGGGTTGCTGGCTCTGCTGAGTGGCGGTCAAGCCGATGCCGTTCACGACCGAGCCGGATGAGACCAGCGCGGCGACCTCGTGAGTGCCGCCGCCGCCGAGGCCGCTGACCTGGGTGGAAGCCCAGGAGGACCCGGTGGCGGAGGTCCAGATCTGAGCGTCCTGCTGGCCGGGCCCGCCGGACTGGCTAGCCGCGGTGAAGCCGCCCGAGCCGGCGGTCAGCGCGGTGACCGCGGTACCGGGCCCGGCCGACCCGAACGGGGCCTCCTGCCAGCTCGCGCCCCCATCGGTGGAGAACTCCGTGAACGGCACCATCGCGCCCGCCTTGGTCGCCAGGCCCAGGGCGACCACGTGGTCCCCGCTGATCGCCACCTGCTGCAGCACGGCGGCCGACGCCCCGGGCGGCAGGTCCAAGCCGATCGTGGTCCAGGTCTGGCCGCCGGTCGTCGTCCACACCGCCGGGTGGCCGCCGTCCGAGCCGACGGCCATGAGCTCATGCGCGTCCGCGGCGACCGCCTGCACCTGGTTCGAGCTGCTCGTATCGTCCATCTCAGTGGCGCGGGTCCAGGAGGTCAGGTTCGGCGACCACCACAGGTCCGGCCCCGGTGAGCTGCCCGGCCCGGACGCGTCCGCGGCGATGACGTACCCGGACTGATTTGCGGCGTCCGTGACCGCCGACGCCCCGGCCAGATCCTGCGCTATCGATCCGCCGCCCCGCTGCCAGGTCGTGCCGTCCGCAGAGGTGAGCACGACCGGGCCCGGCTCGCCGACGGCGAGCCAGCCGGCCGGCCCGTGCGTCACGCTGGTCAGCGCCGACAGGCCCGGGTAAGCCGATACCACCGGCAGCGAGGAAGCCAGCGTCCACGAACCGCCACCCGGGGCCTGGCGCCACACCGCCGGGTAGCCGTCGGCGCTGCCGACCGCGATCTGCTCGCCATCGGCCGCGGCCAGGCCGTTCACCGCGAGTTCGGGAACGACGCCGCCGGGGATGGCGGTCAGCGAGACGGGCCGGACCGCTCCAGTCCGGCCCGCGGTCACGAAGACCGGCTGCTTGCCGGTCGTGCCGCCTGAGGTGGAGCCGACCGCGATGACGGTGCCTCCCGGCCCCACCGTCACGCTCGCCACCGACTCGGCCGCGGCCTGGCCTAGCGATCCCGTCGGCTGCCAGGTCCCGCCGGTACCGGTACTGGTGTAGGCCACGATCTGCCCGGCGGTGGTCGTGCCGGTGACAACGAAGCCGTTGGTGCTGCCTTTCACGACGCTGGGGTTCCAGCCGCCGCCCGCGTCGATGATGCCGGCGTACTGCCACCCCTGCCCGTTCGGCGAGAAATACGCCACGCCATCCGCGCTGCCAGGCGCAGCCTGGCCGGGCCGGACCGCGACCAGGCCGGAGCCGTCGAAGCCCAGGCCGCTGAGGGAGGTGCTCGCCGCGTGATCCACCGGGATCGTCACCGGCGTCCATGTCGATCCGCCGTCGGTGCTCAGCCAGGCGCCAGAGCCGCCGCTGGCCTGCCCGTCGGCGATAACGACGTCGTTACCGCGCGAGGTGGCGTAGACGATTCCCTGCGAGGTCAGGCCCAGCTGCGCCGCCGTCTTACGCTGCCAGGTGACGCCGTCATGCGAGGTCCAGATGACAGCCTGGGTGCCGCCACCGCTGACCGCCGCGGTACCCGCGGCTACGAACCCGTCCGCAGTATTGGTGATCACCAGAAGCTGATCGCCGGGCAGCTGCGGGACGCCGTGGGTGGCCGCCAGCGTCCAGGTCAGGCCGTCTGGGCTGGTCCAGATGGCCTGGGGCCCTGCCGCCACCCAGCCGCCCGGTCCGCCGGCCAGTCGCGAGGCCGCGTGTCCCAGCGGGGGCGCACCGCCGCCTGGCGCGTGCACAGAGGCCAGGCGCCAGGTGGCGCCGCCGTCGGTGGAGACAAAGAACTGCTGGCGGACGACGCCGTCACTGTTCTGCGAGCCCACCGTGACGATCGTCTTCCCCGAGGCGACGACCCGGTCGACGGTCTGGGAGACGCCACGCTGCTGCTGCCCGGGATAGGTGCCGAGAGTGGCCGGCGTGATGGCCATGTTCTGCTGCTGGTTCGCGGCGAGGTGACTGAGCCCGGGGAAGTGACCCGTCGTCAGCGCGAGGACCGCTGCGGCGGCAATGACGGCTAGTACCGGCCCGCCGACCGTGGCCGTCCGGCGGCTGACCATCCCTCTCCTGGGCCGCCGGGGCCCCGGGGGACCAGGCTCGAGCAGCACGGATCCATCCGTCGGCGGCGGCTGGTCGGGCTTGATCTCGGTCCCCGGCCAGACCTGGGCCAGAACGGCCTGGGTGTTGACCTCGTAGTCGCGGTCGGCCCGGGTGCGCTTGGTCAGCCGGTTCAGCAATTCGTCCGCCCGTGGGCGGCGCTGCGGATCCTTGACCAGCGCGGCCTCGACGAGCGGCCTGAGCAGTTCCGGAACCGCGGCGGTGTCGGGTTCGGTGTGCAGGATCCGGTACAAGATGGCATCGGAGGATCCGGTGCCGAACGGCATCTCCCCGCTGGCCGCGTAGGTGAGCGTCACCGCCCAGGCGAAGATGTCGGCCGCCGGGCCGGCCCGCCCGGTGACCTGCTCAGGCGCCATGAAGCCCGCCGAGCCGACCATCATGCCGGTCCTGGTCACCGACGTCGCGTCCAGGGCCTGGGCAATGCCGAAGTCGATGACCTTGGGTCCGTCCTGGCCCAGAATCACGTTGGAGGGCTTGAGGTCACGGTGCACGACCCCGGCCGTGTGGATGACGGTCAGCGCCTCGGCGAGCCCGGTGGCCAGGCCGTACATCATGTCGGGTCCGGGCGGCCCGTACCTGGCGACGTATTCCGACAGCGACGGCCCCGACACGTATTCGGTGACCATGAAGGGGCGCGCCGACTCGGTGTCGGCCTCGATCACCCGTACCGTGCAGACGCCCTTGACCCGGGTCAGGTTGGCTACCTCGCGGCCGAACCGGTTCCGGAACTCCGGGTCGTCGGTCAGCTCGGGGCGCAGTACCTTGACCGCGACCAGGCGGCCGTCGCGGGAATCAAGGCCCATGCCCAGGTACACCACGCCCATGCCGCCGGCGCCGAGCCGGGCGGTCAGCCGGTAGCGTCCGACCTGCGCAGGGTCCGTGTCCCGAAGCGGCGCGCGAGCCAAGAATCCTCCCTCCCCAGGGTCAATGATCGCGACCCGGAACGCCGTGCACAACACTCTTCGTAAGGCATTGGTCCGGATATGTTAGTTTATGTCGCCCCTGTCCGGCTGTGTCCGGCTCAGCCTTACCAAGTCATTACGAACGGGCGGCCGATGGGCTGCCCGGGGGCCGAGGTCGGCGAGCCTGCCTCGGAGGCGCGGATGAGCGGCGTTGCCATGGCCTGCGGCGGCTGGCAGCATGGCGGCGTGGACTACGTACTCGCCCAGGTGAACGTCGCACGGCTGCGGGCCCCGCTGGACAGCCCGCTGCTCGCGGACTTTGTGGCGGACCTCGATCCGGTGAACGCGGCGGCGGACGCGGCGCCTGGCTTCATCTGGCGGCTGCAGACGGAGGACGGCAACGCCACCTCGGTCCGCGCATTCGAGTGGGACGCGGCCGGGAGCGCCGGCGTCCTGGTCAACATGTCGGCGTGGGAGTCGGTCGAGGCGCTGGCCGGGTTCGTGTATTCCGCGGCGCACCGGCAGGTGCTCCGGCGCCGCCGCCGCTGGTTCGAGCGGATGGCCGAGGCCTACACCGCTCTGTGGTGGGTACCGCGCGGGCACGCCCCGTCCACGCAGGAGGCCGAGGCCCGGGTCCTGCACCTGAGGGAGTTCGGCCCCACGCCGTACGCCTTCACGCTCAGGGAGCACTTCCCGCCGCCCGGCGTGGCCTCTTCCGGGCCACTGCGCAGCCCGGAAGAGTGGGCCTGTCCCGCCTGAGCCTGGATCAGGCCGAGATGGCCGGGCCTGCCTCTATCTCAGGCTCCATGGCCCCCGCCGCCTGACCGCCCGGCGCGCCCTGGCTGACCAGCGGCCCGCGGCGGAACAGGATTCCGGCCACGACCGCGCCGGCGGCCAGGATGCCCGCCGTCCACCAGAACGCGGTGTCGTAGCCGTGCGCCAGCCCCAGCGCGATCAGGGCCGGACGGCCGATGAGCCGGGCCGAGGCGATGTTCGCGGTGATGTACGACGCGACGGCGCCGGCGAAGATGGTGTTCAGCAGCGAGGTGCCGATCGAGGCGCCGAGTTGCTGGCCGACCGTTACGGTGGCCGAGGCCACGCCGGCGTCCTGCGGCGCCACCCCGAACGTCCCGGTGTTGATGGACGGCGCGATCACCATGCCGAGGCCAACCCCGGTCATGATGATGGGGCCGAGTATGCCCGCGGCGTAGGCGGTGTGCGGGCCCAGCTGAGCGAACCAGACCATGGCGCCCGCTCCGACCAGCATCCCGGTCGCGACCAGCGGCTTGGGCCCGAACCTGGGCATCAGCACGATCGTGGACAGGTTCGCCGCGACGGCGATACCGCCCGCGATGGGCAGGAACGCGAAGCCGGTGACGACCGGTGAGTACCCCAGCGTCTGCTGCAGGTAGTAGGTCAGGAACAGGAAGGTCGCGAACATCCCGGCCGAGGCGATGAACATGGACGCGTACGCACCGCCCCGGTTGCGGTCGAGCACGACCCGCGGCGGCAGGAGTGGGTGGGCCGCCCGGCCCTGCCAGAACACGAACGCGACGAGCAGCGCCACGCCCGCGACCAGGAAGCCCCACGTGGACGGCGTGTGCCAGTTGTGCGTAGCCGCGTTCGAGAACCCGTAGACCAGGCAGAACACGGCGCCGGAGACGAGCAGCACGCCGGGGATGTCCAGCCTGGGCTTGACCCGGGACGGGTGCCGTTGCAGCAGCAGCGCCCCGCCGATGAACGCCACGCCCGCGAAGAACAGGTTGACGTACAGCGTCCACCGCCAGGACAGGTACTCGGTCAGCGCGCCGCCGAGCAGCAGGCCGACCGCGCCGCCGGCCGCGGCGATCGCGCCGTAGACGCCGAACGCCTTGCCGCGATCCTTCGGCTCGGTGAACGTGGTCGTCAGCAGGGACAGCGCCGACGGCACCAGCAGCGCGGCGAACGCGCCCTGGCAGGCGCGCGCGATCACCAGCATCGTGAAATTGACCGAGGCGCCGCCGATGGCCGACACGCCCGCGAAGCCCACCAGCCCGGTCAGGAACGTGACCTTCCGGCCGAGCAGGTCGGCCAGCCGCCCGCCGAGCAGCAGCAGGCTGCCGAACGCCAGGGTGTACGCGGTGACCACCCACTGCCGGTCCACCGTGGTGAAGTGCAGCGCGCGCTGCGCGGACGGCAGCGCGATGTTCATAATCGTGACGTCCAGGACCACCATGAGCTGTGCGATGCCGATCACGCCGAGGATCAGCCAGCGCCGCCGGTCCTCCGGGGCGGCACCGGTGATGGAGTTGACATCGGACATGAGCTTCACCAATCTGGAGGTAGTTTCTCCGCTTAGCGAAACGCTAGCATGAAGCGGAGAGATTGTCTCCACTTCTTTTGGAGGTTGAGGTGACGGAGCGCGCCGAAGACCACAGCGGGCCCGGCCCCGGGGAATGCGACCCGTTGACGCGTCCGCTGCGCCGTGACGCCGAACGGAACCGGCAGCGCATCCTCGAGGCGGCCTCGGAGGTCTTCACCGAGCGCGGCCTGGACGTCAGCCTGGATGAGGTGGCACGGCACGCGGGGGTCGGCGTGGGGACCGTTTACCGGCGGTTCCGCTCCAAGGAGGACCTGGTGGAGGCGCTATTCATGGACCGCATCGAGGAGGTGGCCGCTCTGGCCGAGCAGGCCGCCGAGCAGGCCGATCCCTGGTCCGGTCTGGTCTGCTTCATGGAGCAGATGACCGCGATGCTGGCCGGCGACCTCGGCCTGCGGCAGATGCTGATGTTCGCGACCTACGGCCGGGATAAGGTCTGGTACGCGCGGCAGCGGAACGCGCCGCTGGTGACCAGGCTGGTCGAGCGGGCGCAGGCCGCCGGGCAACTCCGGTCCGACCTCAAGCAGACCGACATCCCGTTCCTCGTCTTCGTCCTCACCGAGGTGGCGCAGCTGGCGCGGGAGGTCAGCCCGGAGATCTGGCGCCGGTACCTGGCCCTCGTCCTCGACGGCCTGCGCCCGGAGCGAGAGGGTGTCACTCAGCTCCCCGTGCCCGCACTTCGGCCCGAGGAGTTGGAGATGGCCATGCGCCAGAACGCCCCGCGGCATCACTGACGTTTTCCGTCTCCCGGGAACCGGGCCGGGCGCTGCCGCCCCTATAAATTGCATTTGCAAGTGCATGTACAAAGCGTTAATGAATGCAAATCCTGCAATCGTTAGCAGTGCCTGTGCGTCATCATCTGGACTGGCCGGATAGAGATCTGGCGGCACTCGGTTACCGCAGCTAGAAGCCTGCGCAAGGTGCCGCGGGAGGACCGCCCGGGAGACCGCGCCGCAGCCGGGGGACGACCGGATGACTTCGTAAAAGCGAACACGCCACACCACACTTCGATGCGTGACATACCGGCGAAAAAGCATTAACATGGTCTTCCGCGCAAAAGGCGCCGCGGCCCGCGGAACCGCCTTTCGCGCTAACTCGGATCATCTCCAGGAGATACCACGCATGAACGTCGGCGACAGCGTGCAGGACGCCAGCCGATCAGGTCCAGATGACGTCACGGTGCCGGGCGCCGTCGGCGGTGAGGGCCAGGCGCGGTCGCTGAGAACACAGAAGCCCCTCCAGGACATCCAGGACCTCATCGACAAGCTCGCGGCCGTCACCCAGCAACTGCGCCATCCGGGCCGCAGGCCCGACGGCACGCCGGAGGCCTTCGCGCTAGGCCACGAGACCCCGCAGTAGGCGCGCGCTGTCAGCGGGGCTGAGGGCCGCCGCGCGAAGTAGCGCGAAGGCGCGGATGTAGCGGGCCACATCGGACTGGCTCTCCAGATAGACGCCGCCGGACAGCGCCTCCAGGTACACGACGCCCAGGCTTGGCGCGTCGGGGAACCTCAGGATGGCCAGGGACCCGCTGCCCACGCCGACGTGCGCGCCGGCCGAGAACGGCAGTACCTGCAGAGTGATGGTGGGGGCATCCTCAATCAGCCGGGCCAGGTGGCTGATCTGCCCAGCCAGGACATCCGCGCCGCCGACCACCTGGTGCAGGGCGCCCTCGCCGAGGATCACGCCGAGCCGGAGGCCCCCGCCCAATACCGCCTGCCTGCGTGCCGCCGTCGCCGCCACGGCGTCCTCCCGTTGCTGGCTGGTCACGTAGCCGGGCTCGGCGGCGGCGATGGCGCGGGCGTACTCACCGGTCTGCAGCAGATCAGGTACGAGCTGTGCCTCGTACATCATGATCTCGGAGGCGGCCGATTCCATGATCACGTAATCCAGGCAGGCGTCGGGCATCACGTCCAGGTAGGGATGCCACCAGCTGTGCTGGCCGCCGCGGCTGGCGATCGACACCAGGGCGAGCTGATCGCTCGCGGGCACGCCGTATTCGGTCAGCAGCTCACGCAGCTCCTTGGGCCGGATGCCGCGCTGGCCGGTCTCGATCCGGCTGATCTTGGAGCGGTCGCATTCGAGGACACGGGCCGCGTCTTCGAGCGCGTAGCCCACGTTCTCCCGGTACCGGCGCAGCGCACTGCCGACCAAACGGCGCCGCACGGGGGGATCTCCGGTCACGGTTCCTGCCTTCCCGCGGTCCTGTCTTCTTTGTAACTCTCAATAAGAAACGTAGCATTTGAGGTAGTCCAAGGGTGGTGGCGACACGCCATGCATGCGCTCGGTAGCGGGCGCCGGCCGGAGGGCCCTGGTCCGGGAGATACGGTGTGGAGCTAGCCAGCCGAGGATCGAGGAGCACCGAGATGACCGATCAGGCGGTCCGGGTGGAGCGATCGGGGCCAGTCAGCACGGTCTTCCTGCACCGGCCGGCGCGCCGCAACGCCGTCGACGGTCCGACTGCCGCCCGGCTCGCCGCGGCCTTCCGGGCGTTCGACGCCGATCCCGGCGCCGCCGTGGCCGTGCTGCACGGCGGGGGCGGGGTCTTCTGCTCCGGCGCCGACCTCACCGCGATGGGTACCGAACGCGGCAACCGGGTGGCGCCGGACGGCGACGGGCCGATGGGAGTCAGCCGGCTGCGGCTGTCGAAGCCGGTCATCGGGGCGGTGGCGGGGTACGCGGTGGCCGGCGGCCTGGAGCTGGCGCTGTGGTGCGATCTGCGGGTCGCGGACGAGACCGCCGTGTTCGGCGTCTTCTGCCGGCGCTGGGGCGTCCCGCTGATCGACGGGGGCACCGTGCGCCTGCCCCGGCTCATCGGGGCCAGCCGGGCGATGGACATGATCTTGACCGGACGTGCCGTCGACGCGGCCGAGGCGGGGGCGATCGGGCTCGCCAACCGCGTCGTGCCGGCCGGCCAGGCTCTGGTCGCGGCCCAGGAACTCGCGGCCCAGCTCGCCTCGTTCCCGCAGGCCTGCTTGCGCAGCGACCGGGCCTCGGCGCTCGGCCAGGACGGCCTGGACGAGCCCGCCGCCCTGGCCGCGGAGTTCGCGCACGGGCAGGCCGCGCTGCGGGAGGAGGCGGGCCCGGGCGCCGCCCGCTTCGCTTCGGGCGCGGGCCGACACGGATCCTTCGGGCCTAGGGGCGCAGGCGGCTGAGGGCGGCCAGGATCCGGTTCTCGGAGACGGGGGCCAGCGTGCCCAGGGTCTGGGCGAACAAACTGACCCGGAGTTCGGAGAGCATCCAGCGGACTTCGGTGACGTCCGGATCGCCGCGGCGGGCGGCCGGCAGGTCAGCGAGCGTCTGCCGGTAGGCCTGCTCGACGCGCCGGGCGACCGCCATGTTGGCCGCGTCGCGGGCCGGGTTCTCCGGCAACTTGTCCAGCCGCCGCTCGA
>Ga0310038_10001670_pt1 | contig 16607 bp, 18 predicted proteins | sample Sb_taG_6_FD_200461 | JGI IMG/M metagenome (GOLD analysis project Ga0310038, IMG submission 200461) | Peat soil microbial communities from Weissenstadt, Germany - Sb_50d_4_PS metaG (v2) (version 2) | ecosystem: Environmental > Terrestrial > Soil > Wetlands > Peat | place: Germany: Weissenstadt... | reverse complement strand
ATGTCGCCGCGTGTGATCTGTATGTGCTGATCGTGGGGCACCGGTATGGGTTCCAGCCGCCGCAGGACAATCCGGGGGCCTGTCCAGAACGAGCTGGACAAGCTCGGCCAGGGCGAGGGGCGCAAGCCCGGATCTGGGACCGGTCAAGGGCCTGACATCAGAGTGAGTACACAGCCTCGATCACGAGACGGCGCGTTGGACTGCCCGGACCGTGTGGGATTTATCCGCTCATTTCCATGTGGTGCCGTCCCAGTGCAGGATCAGGGTCTCGGAGCTGCCGTGGTTGATTTTGCTGGTGCTGCCGACCGCCCAGGCGTTCCGGACCGAGGTCGCGGCCACTGCGGAAAGCCGGGCGCTGGCCCCAGGGCTCGGGCTGGACACCCGCTTCCACGCGGTGCCGTTCCACCACAAGGTCAGGGTCTTCGTGGGGCCGTCGCCGCTGCCGGTTTCGCCGACTGCCCAGGCGGTACTCCCGGAGACGGCGGCCACGCCGGATAGCAGGGAACCCCCTCCCGGGCTTGGGCTGGGTACTTGCTTCCACGCTGTGCCGTTCCACCGCTCGGTCACGCTGAGGCCAGGGCCGCACCCGCAGCTGGCATCCCCGACCGTCCAGGCGTGGCCGGCGGAAGTTACGGCGACGGCGCCAAGGTAGTCGGCGAGTCCCTGGCTGGCGCCCGGGTTCGGGCTGGGTACCCGCGTCCACGCGGTGCCGTTCCACCGCTCGATCAGCGCGTTATCGCTGAAGCCGGAGATCGTGGAACCGACGGCCCAGGCGCTGCCCGCGGAGCTTGCGGCCACGCCGTCGAGGCTGGCGTCGGATCCCGGGCTCGGGCTGGGTACCCGCTTCCACGCCGTGCCGTTCCACCGCTCGATCAGCGTCCTGCCCTTGCTGGTAGAGCCGACGGCCCAGACATTACTGGCGGACGTCGCGGCCACGCTGCTCAGGCTGCCCGTAAGGCCCGGGCTGGGCGCCGGCTGCCACGCGGTGCCGTTCCACCGCAGGATCAGGGTCTTGGAAACGCCGCGGCCAGAGCAGTCAGTACAGCCGACCGCCCAGGCGTCACGGGAGGAGGTCGCGGCCACGCCGTAAAGCACGCTGCCCGCAGAACCCGGGCTGGGCACCCGTTTCCACACGGTGCCGTTCCAGCGAACTATCAGCGTCCCGCTGCTGGTGGAGCCGACCGCCCAGGCATTACTGGCGGACGTGGCGGCCACATCGGAAAGAGAACCGCTGACGGCGAAAGAAGCCGCCAGGCCCGGGGATCCGGTCCGAACCGCGGCGGCCGCGGGCATGACCTGCGCGACGACCCCCGTCAGCAAGAACAGCACGGCGAGCATGACCGGACGTACGGCAAACCGCAGTATGTTCACCGGGCCGCCACCTCCCCCTAGGACGGCCTCCAGGCTCAGCCGGCCCCGCAACTAGGACAAACTGCCCGATGGCATCGACGTGAAGCCCAATGGAGCGCAGGAACCGCTCACCGCCCGAGTGTGGCACACCGCTCCCTCCAAAAGCTAGTGGCCAGATAACAGACCAATGAGCAAACCCGGGCCTCACGGTGCGGCCGGTGCAGTACGGCAACGACAGCTCGGCCACCGCGGCCAGCCAGGCGGCAGGCGACATCACCGCGGCCCCCGGCCTCAGCGGCCGGTTCAGCGCAGGCGGCGGGCACCGTCGGAGGGCATCGCGGCCAGGTAACGCGGGGCCGGCCAGTGGTGGTCCGCAAAACGGCGGGCGACCGCGGCGCGGACCTGCGTGGCGCGCTCCGCGGGGGCGAGCGCGACCACGCAACCGCCGAAGCCGCCGCCGGTCATGCGGGCACCGGCCGCGCCTGCCTCGATCGCGGCCTCGACGGCGTGATCGGCCTGGGGCCAGGACATCTGAAAGTTGTCGCGGAGCGAGTGGTGGGAGGCGGTCAGCAGCGGGCCCACGGCCGCCTGGTCACCGGCGCGGAGCAGGCCGGCGGCGTCGAGGACGCGGCGGTGCTCGGCGACGACGTGCCCGGCCAGGCGCTTCAGGGACGGGTCGGCCAGCCTGGCCAGCTCCCTGACGTCGGTGATGTCGCGCAGCGCCCGCACGCCCAGCGCGGACGCGGCCCGCGCGCAGGCACGGCGGCGTTCGGCGTAGCGGCCGTCGCCGAGCGCGTGCCGGGCCCGGGTGTCGATGACCAGCAGCGTCAGGCCGGCCGCGGCCGGGTCGAGCGGGACCTCGGTGCCCGTTCCGTGGCGGCAGTCGAGCAGCAGCGCCTGGCCGGCCCGGCACAGCAGCGCCGCGGTCTGGTCCATGATCCCGCTCGGTACTCCGACGAAATCGTTCTCCGCGTGATGGGTGAGGGACGCCAGCTCCTGCCTCGGCACGGACACCTGGTAGAGCCCGGTCAGCGCGAGCGCGGTGGCGCATTCGAGCGCGGCCGACGAGGACAGGCCCGCGCCCGCGGGCAGGTCGGCGTCGATCGCCACGTCGGCGCCGCCGGCCAGGTGCCCCGCCTGGCGGAGCGCCCAGGCCACCCCGGCCGGGTAGGCGGCCCACCCGCTCACCGATCCGGGTTCGAGCCGGTCGAGGTCCGCCACGACCGGCTCGCCCGGCGCGTGCCGGGACACCAGCGCGATCCGCCGGTCGGACCGGCGGGCCGCCGCGGCGGCGACCCCGGAGCCGAGGGCGAAGGGCAGCACGAACACCTCGGTGTAGTCCGGGCCGCCCATCAGGTTGACCCGGCCGGGCGCGAACCAGATCCCTTCCGGCTCGCGGCCGAAGGTCCTGGCGAACCACCGCCCGGGCAGTTTCACGCGCGCCGGGATCGCCATCGGGCCGCGGCCTGCCGCGGATCGACCGGGTCGAAGAAGACGCCGGCGCCGAGCTCGGCGGCGGCGAGGTGCCGGGCCACTCCGGGTGCCCGCAGGGCGGGCGCGAGGTGCAGGTGGAGGTGGGCGGCTGGATAGTGGGCACCGTCGGCCGGCCGCTGGTGGATCCAGAGCATGTAGGGCGCGTCCGGGCCGAGGATCTGGTCCAGGCGGGTCAGGGCCTCGACGAGCATCACGGCCAGGCCCTGGCGGAGCTCCTGGCCTGCCGTGGGGAGGTCGGCGACGTGGGTGCAGGGGGAGATCAGCAGCTCGTACGGCCACGCGGGCGCGTGCGGCACGGCGGCCTGCCATCCGGCCCGGCGGGTGACAAGCAGGTCGCCGGCGGGGTCCGGGCAGAGGTGGCAGGTGGTCGCCGAGAGTTCGGCGGCCGGGATGGGCGGGATCGCGCCGAAGCCCATGACCTGGCTGTGCGGATGCTCGATGGTGGAGCCGATCATCCGGCCACGGTTCTCGAAGACGAACACGTAGGCGACGTCGCGGCGTGCCCCGAGCGCCGCCGTACGCGCCGACCACAGCTCGACCACCCGGGCCGAGCGTTCCTCGCCCAGGACCGGGAAAGAAGCATCGTGGTCCGGGCAGTGCAGGACGACCTCGTGACGCCCGCCGGGCAGGGCGGGCCAGCGATTCGGGATGTGCCGGACGTCGTACGGCCCCGGCGCCTCGAGGCCGCCCGGGCAGAACGGGCACGGCCCTCCCGGGAGGTTGGGACGCTGCTGCCGCCAGGGGGTGACCACGACATGGCCGCCCGTCAGCGGGTCGATGCGCAGCTCAGCATCGCTCACGAAGCCCAACCATATGCCGCGTCCCGGAACCACCGGGGCGGGCGGGACAGCCGGCTCCGCTGCCGACCTGAGCGCCCAGTTCGGGCGGCTCCTGGACCCGATCCTGGACGGCCTCGTCGGGGCGGTCAGCGGTGGCTGACTTCCTCGACGGCCACCGCGGGCAGCAGGCGCCGCAGCCGGGAGGAGACCGAGCCGTGGGCCAGTTCGGCCAGCCGGGACCGGTGGCGGCCGACGACGACGGTGGAGGCGCCCTGGGCCTTGGCCGCGTCGGCCAGCGCCTGCACCACCGCGTGCCCGTCGACCTTGGTGTAGGTGCCGCCGAGTTCGCCGGTCAGCTCCCGGTGGCCAGCCACGTCCTGGCCGGGGCGGGCCAGGCCGTCGCCGAGCTGGACGTGCACGACCAGGAGGTCGGCGTCGTCGGCCCGGGCCAGTTCGGCGGCGCGGTGGATCACCGCCTCGCCCCAGCGGGAACCGGAGTCGCCGGCGACGACGACCGGCTGCACCGACGGCCCGGCCAGCCCGCGGCGGACGAGCAGGTCCTCTCCCACGGCCTCGGCGGTGCCCGTCATCCAGGCCCGGGCCAGCTCGCTGAGCGCCTCCAGGTTGGCGACCCGGAAATAATCCGCCAGCGCCCCGCCCACCTGGGCGGCCGAATACACCACCCCGGCGGCGATCCGGGCCCGCAGCGCCTCCGCGGGCGGGTCCAGCAGCACGACCTCGCCCGAGCGCACGAACTCGTCCGGCACCGACTCCACCGTCCCCACCCCGGTGATCCGGGCCGCGTAGTCACGGACCGAGCGCAGGTGCGCGACGTTGGCGGTGGTGACGACGTCCAGCCCGGCAGCCAGCACGTCGGCCACGTCTTCCCACCGCTGCCGGGACCGGTCCGGCGTCGCGTGCGCGAGTTCGTCCACCAGGACCACCCGGGCGCCCGAGGCGATCGCCCCGGCCGGGTCGAAGTCGGGGAAGACCGCGCCCCGGTACCCGAGGGACCGCGGGGCCACCACCTCCAGGCCATCGGCCAGCCGCCTGGTCGCGTCACGGTCCTGCGGCTCCAGCCAGCCAAGCACTACCTTCTCCCCCGCCTGGGCCCGGCGCCGTCCTTCGGTCAGCATGGAGAAGGTCTTGCCCACCCCGGGCGCGGTGCCCAGGTAGGTGCGCAGCGAACCGGTCCGCGCCACCCCGCCCTCCCCCGAGGTCAGTAGACCCGGACGCGGGTCGGGGTGATGCGCAGGGCGGTCGAGTACTCCGCGTTCAGGTTCAGCACGCCCGAGATTCTACAGCGGCCGCGCGCCCGGCCACGGGTGGCTGGAGACTCGGCGGGGGAAGGAGCGCCACGCTCCGTTAGGTCACAATTCAATTAGCCCGAACGGGCCGTCGCGCGACGGTCCGGGCCGGTGCGAGTGCCGCCTCGTCGGGCAGGTAGATCCAGGCGTGCACCGGGGTTCGCTTCACCCGGGTCCGCACCGGGCGGAACGAGCTGCGGTCGGCCAGGCTGTGGCGGCGGACAACCAGCTTCTCGTAGACGTAGTCCGAGATGATGAACGCGAGTTCGCTGCCCGATTCGGACAGGGCCCGGCGCAGCGGCGGCGCGTCGAGCATCCGGCACAAGAACACCACGTCGTCGCCGGAGAAGCCGTGCTCGTCCCCGTACACCGGACCCACGTTGGCCGCCACGCGCAGCTGCATGCGGGCGGGCTCGCACGAGAAGCGGTTGTGCCGGCGGACCAGGCACCTGAGCCGTTCCGGGAACGAATCGATGACGGGCTGCGCCGCCACGTCGGGCGGGAAGATCACGACCACCCCGTCGCCGCGGTCCTCGTACTGGCTCTGCTCCCAGGGCATCCCGGACGCGGCGAGGGCCTCACGCAGTATCCCGTACAGCGACGTGCGCAGGTGGAGCTGGATCTCGTCGTCCCGGTCCGCCCGGGTGAATTCGGCGATGTCGACGGCCAGCATGGCACAGACCTGGCCGCTGATCCGCGGAGCGGCGTCGTGGACGGTTAGCTGAGTCACTTGCGTCTCCCCGGGCTACTGCAAGGTGACAGCCAGTTACCGGCTGAGGTCATCGGCCCGGCAGCCCGGGCACGGCTCACCGCCGCCTGGCATATCAGGACTAATTTGGGCATAACGGCTTTAGGTAATATTTAACAAATCTAATACATGTACGGTTACATCTGTTCCGGCATCTCGACTGTGATGGACATGCAAATGCACGTGCAGCAACGTTATTATAATGCATACGCGGGCGTACGACCGGACATTTCCCGCGCGCTATCTGATGATTTCGGCCGATGATCGCCATCAACTGCAGCGATGCGGATATCACGGTTTGTTCGGGGAAAAGAGATTCTAATTTCCCGGACAGTCACTGGCGCTACGGGGATGGAGCCGGTCTCCCTAGAGCATCAGGATCAGCATGTAACCCATGGTGATCCCCATCGCGATCTGGCCCAGTGCCGCGCACCGCGGGCCAGACAGCGGAATCCCGCCGGGTGCGGGCAGCGCCGCGGGCTGGCCGGGACGCGGCGAGCGCGAGCCTGGCCGTGGGCGCCAGGCGATGCCGAGGCCGAGGCGGCGTTCACATACGCAACCGGAAAACCCGGGCCGGGTATTCGGGAAACCCTGTTCGGGTACTGAATAAACCGGCCCGGGGTATCGCATTTCGGGGTCAGCTGGTGAACGTGGGGTCGCCGCCGCGGACCGGGGCGACGCGGCCCTTGGGCTCCTCCCAGTCCTCCTGGCGGCCGAGGGCGGTCAGGTCGAGCAGGGTGTAGGCGTTGCCGAGGTATTCGGTGCCGCGGCCGTAGGTCGAGTAGGTATAGAAGATCTCCTCCCCCTCGCGCAGGAAACAGCTGAGGCCGGGCATCTCGGTGGATCGTTCGGTGCCGATCAGCTGCGGTTCGGGGCGGTAGTTGTAGTCGACCTGGCCGCGGGAGGCGTCCAGGGTGACCTCGAAGTCGTAGTTGAAGTCGCTGCCGTGCGTGGAGTACCAGGGGACGGACCAGCCACGCTCCTTGGCCTGGGCGGCGATCTTGTCGTAGGGGGCCCGGGAGGCCAGCGCGAAGGCCGTCTCCCGCGAGGCCAGGTGGTCAAGCACGCCCTGGGAGAGTTCGTCGATGGCGGCCGAGCAGCCGGGGCAGGGCTGCTCCCAGTCCGGGCCGAACATCACGTGCTGGACGATCAGCTGGCGCTGGCCTCCGAACAGTGACCGCCGCGCGGCCCGAGCCGGAGCGGAGTGGACACGAGACGATCACGAACGCGTCGCGGGGCGGGGGCAAAGCGCTATGATCTCGGCGCAACGTGCCATAGCCTGCTCCATCACCAGATAACGGGACAGGAGTTATCGCCCGGGTGGCCACATGGGGACAGGAGGCATCAATCCTGGTGGCCACTTGGAGGTCTTTCCATGGCGAGGGCGCGCCTGGCTGGCGTGGCCAGCGGGTTCGGCTGGCGGAGCGTGGCGGCTGCTGCGGTGCTCATCCTGGCGGCTGGCGTGGCCGGCATGGTCGTCCCGCCGGTGGCGGGCGCCGCGTGGGCGGGGATGGGCACGGCGGTGGGGGCAGGCACGGCGGTGGGGGCAGGCACGGCGGTGGGGGCAGGCACGGCGGTGGGGGCAGGCCGGACGACCGCGGGGCAGTCCGCCGCCGCGTGCGGCAGGGCGGTCGGGCCGTTCCGGGTTAGCGGGACGCAGGTGCTCGGAGCCGGCGGCAGGCCCTTCGTCTCCTACGGGCTCACCGTGGCCGGCCTGCAGGGCCCAGACTGGACCGGTTCCGTCGCGCTGGACTGGGCGGAGATCGCGGCCACGGCGGACCAGTGGTGCGCCAACACGGTCCGGCTGCAGCTGAACCAGGACGACCTCCTCGGACCGGACGGGACCGGGTTCAGCCGGGCCTACATGGCGGCGATCGAGTCCGAGGTCTCGCTGGCCGAGAGCCGTCACCTGGTCGTGGTCCTCAACGACGAGACCAACCTCGCCACGCCCGCCGAGCAGAAGGTCCAGCGGGGACCGACGCCCGGCACCGAGACGTTCTGGAAGGACCTGGCCGCGGTCTACGGCCACGACCCGCAGGTGATCTTCGACCTGTTCAACGAGCCGCGGATGTACTCCGCCGGCATGTCGCTGGCCCAGGAGTGGCAGCTGTGGCTGGACGGCGGCACCTACGACGGCGTGTACTACCCCTTCGGCATGGCCCAGCTGGCCGCTTACGTGCGGACCACCGCCGGGGCCCGGAACCTGTTCTGGATCGAGGGCCCGAACTTCTCCGCCTCGTTCGCCGGGATGGTCCAGCAGCATGCCCTGCTGCATGTGAGCGGGGTCGTCTACGCGGTGCACCATCCGGCGGGCCCGGCGGACGCGGGCTCCTGGAGCGACGACTTCGGCTACCTGATCACGGCCGGCGTGGCGCCGGTGGTGGAAGGCGAGTGGACCAACTACGAGCCGGCGCCGACCGCCAGCCCGACGACGATGCCCACGTCGTGCTGGCCCGACGCACCGGCCATGGTGCCCGCGTTCCTGCAGTACCTGACGTTGTACGGCGTCGGGCTGAACGCCTACACACTGCAGCCGGGCTTCCTGATCCGGTCCTATAGCAACCTGGCCGACCCGACCACGATGAACTCGGCGACCTGGACCTGCCAGTCGGATTCCGAGCCGCAGCCGGGCCAGGGCGCCGGGTCGGCGGTGCTGGCCTGGTTCCAGCAGCAGAACGGCTGACCTGGACCGGAGCAGTGGAGGGGGCGCCCGGGCCATTCGCCGCTAGAATCTCAACACGCCGCAACGGGCATGATCAAAGCGTTATGATTCCGGCGCGACCATGCCATAGCCCGCTCCATCACCCGACATCGGCACTGGAGCTCTCTTCCCGGCGGCCATGGGGACAGGAGGAAGCTTTCCGGTGGCCACATGGAGGGGGTCCGTGACGGCGCCAGGATCGGCCCGGGCCGGCCGACGGTTCAGCTGGCGGTTCAGCTGGCGAGGCCTGGCCTCGGGCGCGGCGCTGGCGGCGGCCGCGGTGGCGGTCGCGGCGGTGATCATGCCGCTGGGAGACGCCGGGACGGCCGCGGCGCGCCCGTCGTCGTGTGGCAAGGCGGTCGGGCCGTTCACCGTCCACGGCACGAAGGTGCTGGCCAAGAACAGCTCGGTGTTCATCTCTTACGGGATGACGGTGTCCGGGCTGCAGGAAGGGAACTGGACCGGCCTCATCACGGCGGACCTGGCCAAGATCGTGGCGACGGCCGACGACTGGTGCGCCAACACGATCCGGATCCAGGTGAACCAGGACCTCCTGCTGGGACCGAACGGGACCAGCTTCGACCCGGAGTACATGGCCGCGATCGAGTCGGAGGTCTCCCTGGCCGAGAGCTGCAACCTGGTCGTGGTCCTCAACGACGAGACCAACTTCTCCCCGCCGGTGGTCCGGCATTACCAGGCCGACCCGACCCAGGGGACCTTGGTCTTCTGGAAGGACATGACCAAGCTCTACGGCGACGACCCGCAGGTGATCTTCGACCTGTACAACGAGCCACGGACATCTGTGCCCGGCATGCCGGACGCCACGCTGTGGCGGCTGTGGCTGAACGGCGGCACCTTCAAGCACGTGGACTACGCCTTCGGCATGGCGCACCTGGCGGCGTACGTCCGGTACACGGCGGGCGCGCGCAACCTGTTCTGGATCGAGGGCCCGCGGTACTCCCTCTCGTTCGCCGGGATGGTCCGCTACCACGCGCTGATCCACGTGAGCGGCGTCGTGTACTCCATCCATCACGCCCAGGGCCAGCACGACGTGCCGGACTGGAATGCCGCCTTCGGCTACCTGGTCACCGACGGCATCGCCCCGGTGGTGAACGGGGAGTTCACCAACTACGAGCCGCTGCCGAACCCGGACATAAGCCTGATGCCCGGCTACTGCTGGCCCAACGCCCCGACCGCGGTTCCGCAGTACCTGCAGTACCTGGCGTCGCTCGGCATCGGCATAAGCGCCTACCAGCTCGTGCCCGGCTGGCTGATCAAGTCCGACAAGCGCCTGGGCAGTCCCACCTCGATGAACCCGCGGACCTGGAGCTGCGAGCCGGACCGCGAGCCGCAGCCGTACCAGAGCGCCGGAGCGCTGATCATGGCGTACTTCGAGCAGCACAACGGCTGACCGGAGCCGCAGGCGGCCGTTTGACACGCACGTTTACTCGCCGGATACCCCGATGCCCAAGGCCGCCCGGGCCCGGCGCTATAGGGTGAGCAGCGTGATACTGGTGACCGGAGCGACTGGGCGGGTCGGCTACCGCCTGATGGAGGCGCTGGCCGACGCCCACGCCGACGTCGCGGCCATGGTGCGGGTCGAGGCGAAGGCGGCCGATCTGCCGGGGACGCCGCGGCACGTGGTGGCGACCTTCGACGATCCGCCGCCGGCCGAGGTCCTGCGGGGCTTCGACCGGGTCTTCCTGCTGAGCCCGGCGATCGAGGAGCAGGCCGAACTCGAGACGGTGTTCATCGACGCGCTGGTGGCCGCGGGCCACCGCCCGCACGTGGTCAAGATCGCGGCGGACGGCTTCGCCGACCCCGGCTGCGACGTGCGGTTCATGCTCAGCCACCGGCAGGTCGCGCTGCACCTGGACGCCACCGGCCTCCCAGCCACCTACCTGGCCCCCGCCCTGTACCTGGAGGACCTGCTGGCCGCCGCGGACACCATCCGCGAACAGGCCGTGCTCGCGCTGCCCGCGGGCCACGGGCGGGTCGGGTTCGTGGCGGCCGGCGACGTCGCCACGGTCGCGGCCCGGGTGCTCACCAGCCCCGGCCACGAGGGCGCGACTTACGTGCTGACCGGGCCGGAGACGCTGCGGTTCAAGGACGTCGCGGCGCGGATCTCGGCCGTCTTCGCCCGGGAGGTGGACTACGCCGACCAGCCGGCCGAACGGGCGCGAGAACTCATGCTGGCCAGCGGGCTCAGCCCGTGGAAGGCGGACGGGAACCTCGAGCTGTTCGACTGGATCCGGCAGGGCGGCGCGGACACGGTGACGGCTACCGTGCGCGAGGTGACCGGCGCCGATCCGCAGACGGTGGAGGACTGGCTCGACGAATCGCGGGCCGGCTTCCTCCTGCCCACGCCGGGCCTGCCCCTGTCAGTCTTCTAGGACCGGCAGGCGCGCACCACGTTCCGTTCAGTCCCTGATCTCGATCTGGCGGGTCTGAGCCGCGGTCGCCTTGGGCAGGTGCACTCCGCGGGCACAGTGGTGCGGGTTAGGACCGGACCAGGCGGGCAATGGCCTCCGAGGCCTCCTTGACCTTTTCGCCGGCTTCCGGGCCGCCCTCCTCGATGGCCTGCGCCACGCAGTGGCCGAGGTGATCTTCGACCAGGCCGAGGGCGACGGCCTGCAGCGCCCGGGTCACGGCCGAGACCTGGGTCAGGATGTCGATGCAGTAGGTGTCGTTCTCGACCATGCGCTGGAGCCCGCGCACCTGGCCCTCGATGCGGCGCAGCCGCTTGAGATAAGCATCTTTGTCCTGCGTATACCCGCGCATGATCCAACTCTAGGTGATGCTTCTCGATAACCTCACGGTATGCGCGACGAGACCATCACCGCCTTTCTCGACCAGCTCGCCGCCCGGGTGCCCGCCCCGGGCGGCGGCGCGACCGCTGCCCTGCACGCCGCGCAGTCGGCGGCCCTGCTGGCCATGGTGGCCAGGTACAGCGACGGCGCCAAGTACGACGCCGAGAGGATGAAACACGTCATCACCGAGGCCGACGGGATCCGCAGCGACGCCCTCACGCTGGCCGAGGCGGACGCCGCGGCGTTCGGGGCGGTGGCCGATGCCTATGCGCTGCCCAAGGGGACCGACGAGGAGAAACAGGCCCGTTCGGCCGCCATCACGCAGGCCCTGGCGGAGGCGGCGCGCCCGCCCGCCGACGTGGTCCGCCTGGCGCTGCTCCTGGTCAGCCTGGCCGAAGAGCTGCTGCCGGCCGGGAACCGCAACGTGATCACGGACGTCGCCGCGGCGGCCGAGGCCGCGCGGGCGGCCGCGGTCACCGCGCAGGTCAATATCGAGGTCAACCTGCGCGGGATGAAGGATCCGGCCGTCGAGGGCGAGCTGGCCGCCATGAGCGAGGTCACCGACGAGGTCGCCGGCCGCGCCGACCGGGTCGTCGCCGCCGTGCGCGAGGAGATCAGCCGGTGACCATCCCGTCGGTCCTATCCGGACGGGAGCTCGCGGCGGAGATCCGGGCCGGGACCGCGGCCGCGGCGGCCGAGCTCGCGGCCGCGCACCGCCCGCCGCGGCTGACCGTGGTCACGGCGACGGATGATGAGGCCAGCGCCTGGTATGTCCGGTCGATCGCCTCGGCGGCGGCCAAGGCCGGCATCGGCTGCGAGGTGGAGGACCTCGGCCCGCAGGCCTCCCCGGCCGGCATCGAGGCGCAGCTGGCCGCGCTGTCCGCCGATCCGACCGTGCACGGGATCATCCTGACCACCCCGCTGCCGGGCAGCGCGCGCCTGGCCGAGCTGGCCGCCGCCATCGACCCGGCCAAGGACGTGGACGGCGCCAACCCGGTCTCGCTCGGCCGCCTGATGACCGGCCTGCCGGCCTTCGCCCCGGCCACCGCCGAGGCCGTGCTGCGGCTCCTGGATCATCACCGGGTCGAACTGGCCGGGCAGCACGCGGTGGTGGTCGGCCGCTCCGCGGTGGTCGGCAAGCCGGTGGCTCACCTGCTGCTGGACCGCAACGCCACGGTCACCATCTGCCACTCGCGCACCCGGGATCTGGCCGCGATCACGACGCAGGCCGACGTGCTCGTGGTCGCCGCGGGCCGGGCGGGGCTGATCGGCCCGGACCACGTGGCCCCGGGCGCCATCGTCGTCGACGTCGGCACCAACGCCACGCCGGACGGCGGGCTGGCCGGCGACGTGGACCCCAAGGTCGCCGACGTCGCGGGCGCGCTCAGCCCGGTGCCGGGCGGCGTCGGGCCGGTGACCACCGCGCTGCTGCTCCGGCACGTGACCGACGCCGCGGGCTAGCAGCCGGCGCTGACGAGCGGGCGGGTAACGCCCGGCCCGCCGCGTCCTCGTCGTCGGCCGTGGCGAGCAGGTCCAGGAACGGGCCCACCCGGAGCCCCTCCTGGGCGGAGTGCCGGAACAGGCTGTCGTGGTTCACGGTGTACCGGGTGCGCCGGCCGTTCCTGGTGCGGGTGAGGTAACCCTCCGCCTCCAGGTCGGCCACGATGGCCTGGACGGTGCGCTCGGTGAGCCCGACCGCCGAGCTGATGTCCCGGATCCGGGCCTCGGGGTTGCGGGCGATCTCCACGAGCACGTGCCCGTGCCCGGTCAGGAGGGTCCAGCTGCCGCCGCTCGGGTCAGGATCACTCATGCCATCTGATCTTATACTCGCGAGAGGGTTCGCGCGATAAAAAACACGCGAAATTTTTCTCGCGCTTGTATTGACAGCCGTCTACCCGATGCCGATCCTGGGAATGCATCCGAACGGGGGCCGCGGCCATGGGAGGTGATGCGGATGCGGGACGTCAGCTTCCCCGTCGAGTTGACCGGGGACGTACCGGTGGTGGTGGTGCCCGAGGAGATCGACATCACCAACGCCGATGGGCTGCGCGCGGCGCTGCTCCAGGCGGCAGATCAGGGGCGCGGGACGTTCGTGGTCGATATGACCCGGACGCGGTTCTGCGACTCGGCCGGGATCCACGCGCTGGTGGACGCGTATAAGCGCGCCCGGGACGGGGGCGGCCAGGTGCTGCTGGCCGTCGCCGGCGCAGCCGTGCCCCGCATCTTCGAGATCACCGGCATCGACCGCGTGATCCCGCGCTTCCCGAGCCTGGCGGAGGCTCTCGAGCACATCCCGGCCGCGGAAACGCCCGGGCCCTCGGCGGGCTAGCCCTCGGCGAGCTAGCCGAGCATGCTGCGGTAGACGGCGATGAGGGCCGTCTTCTGCTCCTCGCTGAGCCGCTCGTCGGCCCGGATCGCGTCCTCGGTCGGCGGGGCCCCCAGATCGGCCTGTCGCGGGTCGGCCCCGTCGGCGGCGACCGCGTCGATGAGGCCGGCCTGAGCCATCAGCGTTTCCGCGGACAGGTTCAGCGCGTCCGAGATCTGCTTGAGCACGCGCACCGACGGCTGGTGCAGGCCGCGCTCGATCTGGCTGAGGTACGGATTCGACAGGTGGGTCAGCTCCGCGAGCTGACGCAGGGACAGGTTGGCCATCCGGCGCTGGGTGCGGATGAAGGCGCCGAGCGCCTCCCGCTGTGCCTGCCAAGGATCCTTCACGGCCGCCTCCTTAGTCTCGCAGACTGTAGTACGCGGCAGCTCCGGGCTTCCGGCGCTGCCGCGTACGGGGAATCCTTGTGTCTCAGGAGGTGCCTTACTTGGCGGCCTTGGCCTTGTCGCCGGACGGCAGCGCCATGGCCTTCACCACGTCCTCGGCGAACTTCCGCTGGCTGGCCAGCAGCTTCTCGGCGAAGTCGTACGCGTTGGCTATGACTTCCTCGGGCTTGGGCAGTTTGTCGGCGAGCGGCACGTTCACCGACGGCAGCTTGGGGGTGATGGCCTGGACAGCCTCGACCCAGGACTTGATGGCCTCGACGACGGTCTCCTGGCTCTTGCGGACGGTGCTGAGCAGCTCTTCCTGAACTTCCTGCGGGGTGCTAGGCATGGTCTGTTTCTCCTTACTCGGTTCTTCTCTTGCTAACTATACCAAGCACTGGATTGGGATGTCAAGCGTTTTGCTTGGCATACATAGCACGGTTTGGCCTGGGCCGCTCAGCATCGCCAGCGCCCGCTCCCCGCGCTCCCCGCGGCCGGCCAGGCACCCCGCCTGCCCCGGCAGCCTCACCCGCCCCGCGCCCCGCGGGTACGGTCATGATCATGAAGGGTTTACTACTCCCCTCGGTAGTGAAGTCTCCGCGATCATGGAAAACGATCCTCAGCCGACGCACGAGGTTGGCTGGACCGGCGTAGGACTTGGACAGCACCCGTCTTCCCGGCATCGTTCACTGGTTACTGGGATGCTCCGCACCGGGGTGCGGGCGGCATCGTTGCTTCAGCTAACCATCGGAGACGCAGCTGGGACCGGATCGAGATATGCCGGTCGTAGGGGTTCGTGGTACTGAGCCCTAATCTTGGGGTATCTAGCGGCTAGAGGGGCGCCAACACTTGCTTTGGAGTAGGTGCGGAGGTTGACGATGCGACGCCTGTGGATGTCTGCTCTGCTCGCGCCGGTACTGGCCCTGGCGGTTCCGGCCGTGGCCCTGGCGGCGCCTTCGGCCCCCGCGGTGCGGGCGGCCCCGGCCGCGACGCGGACCCTGCAGCTCGGCATGCACGGCTTGTCGATGCGGGCGCTGCAGCGGCGGCTGGCCGCGCTCAAGTACTACCCGGGCCCAATCGACGGCGTCTTCAGCACCGACACGCTGGAGGCCGTGTGGGCGTTCCAGGAGGTGCAGGGGCTGCCCGGTGAGGACTTCGTCAGCTCCGCGATGCAGCGGGCGCTGGCCCACCCGCGCGCGCCGCGGGTGCTCGACGCCGCCGCCGGGCCCAACCGGGTCGAGGTCAACCTGGGCATCGAGGTCCTCGTCCTGTACCACCACAACCAGATCGAGCTGATCAGCCACGTGTCGAGCGGCGGCGGTTACTACTACTGCTCGCCCGGCGGCGGCTGCGGTGTGGCCATCACGCCGACCGGCAACTTCACGACCCTCTCGTTCTTCCCCGGCTGGATCTCGGTGCCGCTTGGCTACATGTACAACTCGGTGTTCTTCATCGGCACCGCGTTCGCGATCCACGGCGATACGTACGTGCCGCTGGCCCCGGTCTCGCACGGCTGCATCCGGATCCCCATGGACATCGCGGCCTTCTTCCACACGCTGGTGAAGGTCCCCGGCGAGCCGGTGATCGTCCGGCGCTGACCGCGGCTAGCGAACGGCTGGGGCTAGCGAACGGCTGGGGCTAGCGAACGGCTGGGGCTAGCGAACGGCTGGGGCTAGCGAGCCGGCTCGGCGGCCGGCGGGGCGGCGGGCTGCGCCCCGTGGACCATGGCCAGCGAGCGGGACAGCTCGATGCAGCCGAGGGCGATCGCGATCAGGGCGGCGAACTCGACCACCAGCAGCCAGCCGTCGGTCCGCACGTTCTCGCCGTAGATGGTCACCCCGTACGAGACGCTGATCAGCGCGTCGCCCAGGGTGAGCGGCGGCTGGACGGCGACCAGCGTCCCGGCCTGCAGGGCGTTCTGCAGCAGGAACAGCGCGCCGACCCCGGCCGCGGCGGTCGCGTACAGCTGCCACGTGGTGAAGAACGCCCCAGCGCCGTGCGGCAGGGCCGCCACCGCGCTCTTCATGAGCGTCGCGGTCAGGGCGTAGCCGCAGGCTGCCGCCAGCCCGAACGCCGCCGCGCGCGCGTTGCCCCTGGTCCGGACCCCCACGGTGATCACCACCGCCTCGAAGAGGCCGGTGACGATCAGCGCGGTGATCCACACTCTCGTGCTGGCGTAGTTCGATCCGCCCGACGGCGCGGCGGCCGCGAGCCCGGCCCCGAGGCTGACCGTGACCAGGCCCACCGCCCCCCAGGTCCTCCGGGGCAGCCGGCGCCGGTTCACGCGGCTGGCCACCAGCAAGGTGAACGGCAGCTCGATGATGAAGATCGGCTGCACCAGCGCCACCGGGCCGGTGGCCAGCGCGGTGGCCTGGCAGACCGCGGCCAGGATGACCATCCCGATCCCGGCCAGCCAGATCTTGCGCCTGATCAGGTAGCCGAACAACGACAGGTGCAGGGCGCGCGACTGGGGCGCCGTCGCGGCGGCCTGGCGCTGCAGGACCGACGCCAGGCCGTTGAACAACGCCGTGAGCAGCGCGAACAAAACCGACACCATCGCGGCATCCTAGCCGGGCGCCGGGCGAACGCGGACACCGGGCTGCGGCGGGCCGGTCAGCGGGCCGGTCAGCGGCGGGCCGGTCAGCGCCGTTGGCCGACGTAGCTGCC
>Ga0310038_10001667_pt1 | contig 16618 bp, 35 predicted proteins | sample Sb_taG_6_FD_200461 | JGI IMG/M metagenome (GOLD analysis project Ga0310038, IMG submission 200461) | Peat soil microbial communities from Weissenstadt, Germany - Sb_50d_4_PS metaG (v2) (version 2) | ecosystem: Environmental > Terrestrial > Soil > Wetlands > Peat | place: Germany: Weissenstadt... | reverse complement strand
CCTGGCGTGGCTGTCGATGCTCACGGTGCTGGTCGTGCCTTTCGGCAACGCGCCCACGCCGCTGGAGAACGTGCTGAAGGTGATGGGGTACTGACATGAGCATCGTGCAGAAGTGGCTGATGGGCATCCTGGCGATCAGCGCGCTCTACGTCGTGGCCACGAACCCCGCCGGGGTAGCGTCAGCGCTCGGCGCCGGGCAGAAGTTCATCAGCGGCACCGACAAGACGGCGATGGGTCGTGCATAAGCCATGGCAGGCCCGCAGGGCATCGCCCCGGCGGTAACGCCCGCCGTCTCCGTCGTCATCGCCTCCCCCGGCGCGACCGCGCCCGAGATCCACGGCGGCGCGGCGAACCCGGCCCACTCCCAGTACACGTGGGAGCCCGACGGCACGATGTGGCTGCCGTGGGAGGTCGTGCCCGGCGGACCGGGCCTGGCCCCGGCGACCGCGGATGTGGCGCTGCTCGGCGACGTGCCCGCCAGCGCCCCGGCGGGCACCGACCCGAACGCCTGGGCGGACCCGACGTCGACGATGTCGCACGGCGCTCCGTGGCCGCACGAGCGCGTCCCGAACATCGGCAGCGTGTCGGACCGGGAAGCCGCCGCGGCCCAGTCGCAGGCGAACATGGCGCTGCACAGCACCGACTCCGGGGACCCGGCCGCGTTCACCCTGCAGCCGGTCCCGCCGGTGGATTCCTGGCTGCGGCGCGGCTACGTCTCCGCCGGGACCTCGGGCCTCGAGCCGCCGTCGGAGCAGCTGCTCGGCAACCAGATGACCGGGCACCGGCGCGACGGCGGCTGGGAGAATCTCAACGAGCATGGCATGGACTCGGCGCACGTGTCCCGCTACGCCCGCACCGGAGGCTTCCCCGCACCGCCGAACTCGACGCAGGGAAACCAGCGGCCGATGCGGATCAGCCCGGCGTCGGCGCGGAACTACCCGGTCGGCGCGGGCTCCCCGTTCGAGGGCCAGGTCCCCGGCTACGGCCAGGACTACTCCGCCGGGTACACCGGCCTGCCGTCGGACTACGCGCCGTCCCCGGACCCGCCGACCGCCCCGTCAGTGCAGTCGTCGCAGCCGGCCGTGCCCGCGCCGTGGGGGTTCGATCTCTATGGCTGACACGGTGAACCTGCTCGGCCACACGGTGAAGAAGAACACGGCGATGGCCGGCGCGGCTGTCGGCGCGGTCGTGATCGCGGTCGCGGTCTACCGCAGCCGGAAGGCGAAGACCGCGGCCGGCGGCACCCCGGCGGCCGCCACGACGACCGCGGGCGACCTGTACCCTCCGGACGGCACCACGGGCAACCCTGGGGACCCGAACTCGACGGACCCGGCCACGGGCATCACCTACGGCGACGAGCAGGCCCAGGGCGGCTACGGGGCCTCCTACGGCACCGGCGGGTACGACGCCGCCGGGTACCCGATCGGCAGCCCCCAGGACATCGCCTACGAGCAGTCCCAGGGCTCCGGCGGCGTCCCCATCGCCTACCCGGTCACGCCGACCGGGACCGGGTCGGGCGGCGTCCCGACGTTCTCGGACAACGCGAGCTGGGCGCAGTACGCCGAGGCCTACATGGTCAACCAGCTCGGCGGCGACCCGAACACCATCGGGAACGCGCTCGGGAAGTACATCACCGGCGGGAAGGTCACCCAGGCCCAGGCCGACGTGATCAACCAGGCGATCGCTTTCGCCGGGAATCCTCCGGTGAACGGCGCGAACGGCATGCCGCCGTCGATCAACCTGGTCACCACGCCGCCCCCTCCGCCTCCTCCGCCCCCTCCGCCGAAGAAGAAGCCGAAGCACACCGTGACCGCTGACGGGAAGCAGGACTTCCAGGCCATCGCGAACAGCAACGGCGTGACCGAGGCGGAGCTCAAGTCGGCGAACCCGCACCTGGCCGCGCTGTACGAGGGCACCGGAAAGCCCGTCCCCAGGGGCACCCACGTCGTCATCCCGGTCCACTGAGGAGAAACTGATGTCCATCCTGAAGCCAGAGAACAGCCTGATCGCCGGCTTCGCCGTGGTCGGCCTGGTGATCGCGAACTACAACCTGCACAACGGCACCGGCGTCGGCGTCCGCGCCACCCAGGCGAACCACCCGCTGACGAAGCAGGCGAACAACACCGCAGGCTGGTCCAGCCTGATCCTGGTGTTCGGCGCGAGCCTGCTCGCGAAGGACGCGAACATCGCGATCCTCGGCCTGGCCGCGGTGATCGTGATGCACTCGGCGTTCCTGGAGCACATCGCCGCGGACTCCGAGACCGGGCAGGTGACCGCGGCGGGACCGGCGGCGTACCTGCCGGCTCAGCTCTCGGCCGTGAGCTGAGCTGATGTCCCGTGGCCCGCATTGACGGCGTCAGCATCGGCCTGATCCTGGCCGGGACTGTCTCGCTGTACGCGGGCGCGAAGGGCTACTCGATCCCGCAGACGGTGCAGGACCTGATCACCGGGAAACCCCCGGCGGGCCAGACGGTGACCTCGGGGATCACGGGGACGGCGGCGACCGCGTCCGGGCCGGTGACCGGCGGCTCGGCGAGCGGCGACGCGATCGCGCAGGACGCCCTGTCCTATGTCGGGAAGCTCGGCTACAGCTGGGGCGGCTCGCTGGCCAGCGGCAAGCCGGACTGCTCCGGATTCGCCAATGGCGTTATCGGCGGCGATGAGGGAATGGCGATTCCCGGTTACGCGGCCGGGACATTCTCCAGGAGCAATCACGGGCCGTCATCCTTTATCTGGGCCGCGTGGTCGGGCTGCACGACCATCGGGAATAACCCGGCGCAGGCGGTGCCCGGCGACCTGTGCATTTTCATGAATCCCACCGGGCATATCGGGATAGCGACCGGGGGCGGGAGAATGGTCTCCGACCTCGACCCGGCGCAGGGCGTGCAGGAAACTCAGATAGCCGGGACCGCGGGCGGCGTCCTCATTATCCGGCGGCTGAAGGCCGTGACCGCGATAAGCAATAGGATGGTCGCATGAGCGGCATCATCGTGAAGCACGTCACGGCCCACAAGACGGGGCAGTGGTGGGTGGTCAATACCAGCCCGGCGGCGACCGCTGACACGGTCACGCAGTACACCGTGGTGCAGGGCACCCAGAATGACGCGCTCAATCTCCCGGACGGCGGGGGCATCTCCGGTCCTTATTCATCGCAGGCCGCCGCGGACAAGGTCGCGAACGCCGAGCCGCAGAATAAGAACGTCTCGGTATTCCCCGGCGTGAACGTGACCCCCGGCGGGCAGGTCGCCGGGCCGCTTTCCGGCCTGGCCGCCATCGGCGATTTCTTCCAGCGGATGACCCAGGCCAAGTTCTGGGAGCGCGCCGGGGAGATCGTGCTCGGCATCATCCTGATTTCCATCGGCCTGGCCAGGCTGACACGGGCAGTGCCCATTGCGACGGCAATCGCCAAGAAGGCGGGAATGGCAGCGGTGGCGGCATGACGCAGAGCATCGACGAGATGGTCCCGATCCCGGTCCGGCTGCACCCCCAGGACCTGGCGGCCCTGGCCGGGCACCTGAAGTCCGGGAAGTGCCATTACGACATCACGTTCCGCACGATCGTGCTGACCGCCGGCGGGGTCGGGTACTCGATCCGGCCGCTGTGCGCGGCGGACCCGTCGCGGGAGTACCTGATGGTGCAGGCGTTCACCAATGACGTGGTGCTATGCGAGACGCAGTCCAGGGCGCAGGACGCGGCCAACGCCGTAGCGGGGCTGCCGAATCCGGAGGGCTATCTCCTGTGGCATACCAACGTAATGCCGACCCGGATCGACTCCTCGGACCTGATCTGGATCGCCGCGGCTGCCTTCCCGGCTCAGGTGACGGTCATGCTCGTGAACAAGGTGCAGGGCTGAGATGAGCATCCCGGCGACCGAGCAGGTCAGCTTCACCGGGGCGCAGCCGGTCAGCGGCACCGTGTCCCTCGGCGCGGGCGCGGCCGCGATCGGCCAGGTGAGCCTGTTCCGCGATTCCGCCATCACGGCCCAGGTCAGCTCATCGGCCGCGGCGCCCGCCGGCGGGGCCACGATCGCGACGGTCACCCCCGGGACGGCGGGCCTGTGGGAGGTCACGTTCACGACGTCGGTCCTGGGTACCACCGTCGCCGCGGCGGACTCCTCCAACATGGAGCTGTTCCAGACCGCGACGGCGCGGCTGAACCCGATCTCCTACATCGTGCCCGGCGTCACCGGCGCGCCGTTCCAGTCGTCCTACCCGCCGCTGATCCTGAACCTGTCGGCCGCCGACACGGTGAACATCAAGGCGATCGGCGCGGCCACCGCCGGCTCGGTCTACGCCGCTACGATCGTCTGCCGCCGGATCGGCTGACCCGTGGCCACCGTCTCGCTGAGCACCTCCGCCGCGGTCATCCTGGACGCCAGCGGGAACGGCACCGCGCAGATCGGCCCGGCGGGCATGCGGGAGCACTGGATCCTGGCGAGCCTCGCCGTCAAGACCAACCAGGCCCCGGCCGCGATCGTCAAAGAGGCGCAGTGCAAGATCTACTGCGGCGCCGACGCCAGCGACCCGAACTTCGCCGGCGGCACCCTGTCCGGGTCCACCGGCGACACCACCAGCGATGTCGCCGGCCAGGTCCTGGACTGCGGCGAGTACGTCTGGGCGGTGTGGACCGGCGGCGACGCGGGCGCTCAGGGCCGCGTGGTCGTGACCGGGAGCAGGATCGTATGAGCGGCTTCCGCAACCCGATCCTTGGCGGCGGCGGCGCGCTGCAGTATCCCTCGATCCACTCGCCCGGCTTCGTCGCCGGCTCGGCTGGCTGGTCGATCAACAAGGACGGGTCCGCCGAGTTCAACAATGTCGTCATCCGCAATGGCCAGATCGTCTCCGGCACCCAGCTCTCCTACAGCACCAGCCCGGGCGCGCTCGGCACCCTGATCGGATCGGTCAGCACAATCGCCGGCACTGACAGTTACGGCAATGCGTATGTCCAGGGCACGGCCTCCTACACGCCGGCCGGCGGCGGCTATTTCGTTACCGCCCTGAATAACGGCACGCTGCTGCTGCTGTCCAATCCCACCTACGGCGGCGCGTACGTCACCCAGGGCCAGATCTATGTGGGCAGCACCGCGATGGAATTCGCGACCGCCGCGGCCGCCGGATTCCATTTCGCCGAGAACGTCGCGATCACCGGCACGCTGCTCCTCAGCGCGGGCGGCCCGGTCCTGCAGAACGGCTCCGGCAGGCTCCAGGTGCTCGACGGCCTGGACGGCAATACCTACGACACCGAGCGGCTGACCCTGGACCACTCCAGCGGCACCCAGACGATCAGCTCCACCACGCCGGCCACGATCGGGCAGCTGACCTGCGCCCTCGGCACCGGGAAGTACCGGCTGTACGGCCGGGTGCTCTACGCCGGCGGCCAGGCGGCGGGCACGCCTACCTTCCGGTTCACCGCCAGCGGCGGCCTGGCCACGTCGAGCATGCAGGTCGCCATCGACTACGGCGCCACGCTGGACCACCTGACGGCCCTCGGGACAGCCTCGGCCGGACCGACCCTCCTCAACGGCGGCCTGCAGTCCGCCGTCTTCGACGGGATCATCGTCATCAGCACTGCCGGGACGATCAGCCTGCAGGGCGCCGAGGGCACCAACGGCGACACGTGGACCGTGCAGAACCACGCGTTCCTGGACGTGATGCCGGTATGAGGCTGACTGCCTTCCAGGCCCTGGCCGGCGGCATCGGCGCCATCTTCACCATGGCGATGGTCATCGCGCTCGGGCTGCGGTGGATCTACCGGCAGGGCGTGTCGAGCGAGAAGCTGGTCAGCGCGATCGACGCCAACACCGCGGCCACGGCAAAGCTGTCAGTCGCCTACGAGAAGTTCAGCGAGGAGACCGGCCGGGAGCTGCTCGACCACGAGAAGCGGATCACCCGCCTGGAGGACCGGGCCGGCCAGAACTGATTGACAGCGCGGCGCCGGCCTGCAATGCTCGGCCCAGGGGTTCCCGCAGTTCCGTGGCCGCCACCCTTTGGTCGGTAGCTCAATTGGCAGAGCAGCGGATTGTTAATCCGCCGGTTGCTGGTTCAAGTCCAGCCTGGCCAGCCTGCCTCGCGCTATTGAAGGGTTTTCAGCGGTCAAACCCGTGAGATATCTAACAGGTTTCAGCTAGCTGACCGCTTACGGAGGGTCTCATGAGACTCTCTCTCCCGGCGCTGATCCGCTTACGGAGGGTCTCATGAGACTCTCTCTCCCGGCGCTGATCAGGGGTCAGTGACCACGATGTCGAGCAGCTCCACGATCAGGATCCGGGCGATCGTGTTCTGCTGCAGCAGCTCGGCGGCCGGGGTATCCGGATCGGTGTCGAGGTTGTCGGCGAGGAAGCGCCGGGCGGCGTCGATGGTCTGGGTTATATTCCTGTCCACGGGTCCTCCTGTTGGTGAGGCGGATTCCGAGGGCCGTGCCGGCGACGACACCGCCGGCGCGGCCCGCCTACTGTGCGCGGTGGCGTCCCTTCCGCTGATGCCTGATGGACTGGTGCCGCGCCCACGCGAGGCAGCCCGCCGACAGCACGCCGGGGAACGCCCCGCAGAAGACGGCCTTCGCGGCGGTCATGGCAGCATCATCCGCAGCCCGGCCGTGGTGACCCGCCGGGCGCAGATCCTGGGCGCTGACCAGATCACCGGGACGGGCAGCGGCGGCAGGGTAAGCAAAGTGCTCCGGGCTTGCTTCGCGTTTGCTACGGCTTTGCTCCCGGTTTGCTTCTCATCGCCGAGCAGCGCCCACACCAGCCAGACCGAGCCGAGCGCGGCCAGGACCACCAGGGCGGTCATGAGTCATCTCCGGCCGGCAGCGCGGCGATGGCCTTCTCCCGCACGTCCGCGGGCACGTCCTGCCAGATGTAGCCGAGCAGATAGGACAGCTGGATATCGGTCAGGCGGGCCGGGATGGACGGGTCGGGGATCGGGGTCTGCCTCATGGCCGGTCCCACTTCACGTCATCCCTGAGATAGGACGCCTCGGTCCCGATGGCGTGGAGCAGCCACTCGATGGCGCGCTCAAGGCCGAATTTCAGCACGTCGGCCTCGAGCGGCGGGTGCCTGCGGGGCTTGCGTCCCATGACAACCTCGGGGTCGAAGGGGTGCGGGGCCATGACGATTCCCTCGACCGGGAAGGCGTGATCGCGGGATTCGGCCAGGATCCGCCGGGCATAGTCGAGGGCGTTCTCTTCCTCATGCGGGCGCGAGAGAATCAGCGCCATCGAACTGCCCGGCGGCTGTGACCCGACGAACCGGTCAAGCTCGGCGGTCAGGTCGATGATCTGGTAGCTGAGCTGGTCGATCCTGTTCAGCAGCACCTCGGCCGCGGCGGGGGCGTTCACCGCTGGCTCCTGATCGCGGCCTTCTTGCCTAGTCCGTAGGCCATGCGGGACGGGATCACGGACCAGCGCAGGAATGCGCCGGCGGCGACCACGGCGCCGGGGATGATGAGAAGATAGATGAGCATGGCGGGCCTCCGGTTCTTACCGGAGGCCACCACCAGCCAGGATCCCTGACCGCCTGATTTCTCACCTGCCGGTGACGGCGATCCGCGTCTGACCTGCTCAGAGCCCTATGGGCTGCATAGGATGCGTTGTCCTGCTTGCAAAGCAGGTGCTCTTCCAGCTGAGCTATAGCCCCCGGTATCCAGTTGTCTGACCAGCGGTTTCGCTGGCATCCGCTAGAGTAGCATGGTTGCTGCATAGGTGGAAGCCAGTCTGATTGCTGAGGTGGACCGATGGCCGATTCCGGTGCCCCGCTCGCCGCCCTGATCCCGTCATGGCTGCTGTCCCTGAGCGAGCGCGACCTGTCGCCGAAGACGATCGAGGCATACCAGCGCACCGGGGACCAGTTCTGCGCGTGGCTGGCCGCTGAGGGCCTGCCGGACGGCACTGAGGCCATCGAGCCGGCGGCCATCCGGGCGTTCCTCGCGCATGAGACCGAGCGTACGTCCGCCGTGTCGGCGCATCAGCATTTCCGCAATCTCCGGGTCCTGTTCCGCTGGCTGGCCAGGGAGGGCGAGCGCACCGGCCCCGATCCCATGATCCGGGTCGACGGCCCGAAGGTGAGCCGGAAGGTCAAGCCCGTGCTCGGCGACGCCGAGCTGATCCGGCTGCTGAAGGCGTGCGAGGGCCAGGGCTTCGAGGCCCGGCGGGACACGGCGATCATCCGCGTCCTGGTCGACTGCGGCGCGCGGGTCAGCGGCCTGGGCGGCATCGCGCTCGCCGACGTGAATCTCAGCCATAAGGTGATCAGGATCAGGCTGAAGGGCGGCGACGAGCACCTGATCCCCATCGGCCGCAAGGCCGCCGCGGCGCTCGACCGCTATCTCAGGGCCAGGGCACGGCATCCGCGCGGCGCCGGCAGCCCGTGGCTGTGGCTCGGGATGGCCGGGAGGGATCCAGGTCACTTCGGGCCGGCCGGGATCCAGGACATGCTGGAGCGGCGCGGGAAAGAGGCCGGGATCGGGAAGGTCACGCCGCACGCCTTCAGGCGGACGTTCGCTCACAACTGGCTGGACGGCGGCGGGTCGGAACTGGACGGCATGCGGATCGCCGGGTGGAAGACCAGGGCGATGATCGAGCTGTACGCGGGTGACCTGGCCGCTGAGAGAGCGCGACAGTCTCATGCGAGGCTGAGTCCGGGTGACCGGCTCTGATCACGAAATGGTCACGGTTGCCCATGACGTTTCAGCCGGCCAGAAGGTTTACATCGGCGGCCGGAAGATTTACAGCGGGAGGCGATGGCACTGACCTGCGATGTAGACAGGCGGAGTACATCTGTACTACGTATCAGTACGGCTTTCGCAGGTCAGGGCCGCAATAGAGCCCGGCGGCCGGGAGTTGCGGGCGCCCGGAACAGGGTCCATCCTTGTTAGAGACAAGACATCACACGGGTGAAATTACGCTCGTGTGATGCCTCCAGGCCGGTCACTTAGCAGGCGCCGGCCTGGAGGCTACCTCCGCACGTTGGCACGTTAGGAAGTGACATCAGTATGGCTCATGATGACGCTACAGCGGTAGCCGGCCGTATCGGCGGCTTGCGCCGCGCCGCGCTCTGCATCGACAACGCGGCCCACACCCTGCCAGCCCGCGCCGCCCGCTGGCAGCGGTACCTCGATCAGATCCCGGCCGAGATCACCGACCCGGCCGAGCGGACCAGGCGGGCCGAGATGCTGCGCCGGGCCGACATGATCCAGATGTCGCACCGCGCCGCGCTCGCCCGGCAGAAGGCCGCGAAGGCCGACGCCGAACTCGCCGAAATCCTCGACGCAACCGGGCTGCCCGATGCTGGCAGCGATGGCATCAGCGCCAGTGCGGCGGGGGCATGAACGGGAAAGGCGGCCCCCGGAAAGGCCGCCAGCCCGTAGTTGACAGTTCAACCATAGCACCCCGGTGGCAGGCCGAGCGGGCACTGCGCGATCTCGGGAAAGGCGCCGCGGCCAATGCGCTCGGCGGCGCGATTCTCGGCTCGATGCTGCCCGACGGCACCGTGCCGCGCCACTGGCGGGACAAGCTCACCATCGCCGAGCTGTGCCGCCGCGCCGGGGCGATCAGCCGCCGGACCTACTTCCGGGCGATCGCGATCCTGGAGCAGGCGCAGATCATCGTCCGCGAATCCTTCACGACCTGGCACCGGATCAGGCGGCTCTGCTGGCGGCACACCCGGATCGTGCTGCACCCGCGGTTCTCTGACCTGCGAAAGTGCCAGGATGGCACCGCGATTAAGGGAGACCCGAAGGGACCTAGCCCTTCTGTAGTAGATCTATCTACAGGAGGTAACGCGCGCGCGGCCGCTGAACGCGAAGAGCGCAGGACAAGCATCGCGAACTGGCCGAAACTGGCCACGGCACGCAGCGACCTGCCGTCGCAGCGGCCCGGTGCGATCGCCTTCGCGAGCCTCTGCCGGCACTGCGGCACCGGCGGCCACTCCGCGGCCGGGTGCCCGTCATGAGCGATCCGGTCCCCCTCAGCGAATCCGTTGCCGAGACTGGCCTGATCCTGGCCGGCGCTGCCCTGGTCCGTGCCGAGCTCGCCGCCGCGGCGGCGGTGGTCGCTGCCCGGCGGGCCCGCGTGCTCGCCCATCCTGACCTGCGCGATCGCCTCACCGGCGAGCTTGGCTATGCCAGGGCGGAGCAGTGGAATGGCTACGTGCCGCCCGCGCTCTGCCAGGACCAGGAACCCGAGCGGCTGCATGATGTCCAGGGTTTCCCCAATCCGACCCGGGCCGTGCCGGGCAGGACCCGGAACGACTCGGGGCGCCGGGCCGTCCTCGTCGAGATCTGCGCCGAGGCGCTGCGGCGCGAGAACGAGGCCGTCCGGTGACTGCCCGTGTCAGGAAGGCCCGGCGATCCTCGCTGCTGTGCTGCGGCCATCACGTCACGATTGGCCAGCAGATCGTGAACCGCGGCGGCGGCTGGATCTGCATCGCCTGCGCGCTCGCCACGATCAGGAGGACAACATGACCACCCACCCACACCTCACTGAGCCATCACTGACGGCTCCCCGCATCGTCCGCTGCCACGTGATCGACGTCAGCCGCCGGCACGGGGTCAACCGCTGCCAGTCCGAGGCAACCGATCCGTTTGACGCCGTCCCGATGTGCGTGGCGCACCGGGTGAAGGTGGTCGAGGATCTCGGCCGGGTGCCCGGCATCACGATCATCATCGAGCCGCCATGAGCCCGCTGATGGCGGCGGTCATCTGCCTGGCCATCGCCTGCTTCGTGTTCGGCCTGCTGGCCGGCCTGCTCATCTCGCCGCGGCTGTACCGCAGCCACTTCGCCGACCACGGCACGACGGCTGGCGAGACCGAGCGCTCCGATCAGTACGATTCCGCCACCCCGTTCGGCTTCGGCCGCACTAACCAGAAGGGCACATCATGATCAGGCTCATGCTCGACAGCGATAATCTGCTCGACCTGCCCGCGGGCATCGCGCCGCTGCTCGCCACCTACTCCGATTTGCTGCCCACTCACGCGGCACTGAACCAGCTCGCCGACAGGCACCCGGACAGCGAGGTGATCCTGATCGACCGCGGCCTGGGCGATCCGCTCGGCCTGGCCAGCGTCGCCGACGTGGAGACCGGGTCGCTGAGCGTGAGCAGGATCCGCGAATGGCACAGCCGCAAGACCGCGCAGCACATCCAGGACATCACGGTCTACTGCTCCCGTGACTGGCTGCCCGCCGTCGAGGGAGCCCTGTCCGGGCTCGCCTGGTTCAAATGGCTGGCGACCCTGGACGGCACATGCGCGCTGCCCGGCTTCACGCCGCTGCGCGCCCCGGCCGCCGTCCAGTGCTTCAGCGCGGCCATGCTCGGCATCCACGCCGACGGCTCGCTCGTCCTCGAGGACCAGTGGCACCGGTGATCACCGTGACCGGGCTCGGCCTGACCGGGATCGTGACCGCCGTGACCGCCGTGGCCGTCGTGTGGCTGCTGGTCGGCTTCGGCCTGGGGCGGGACCGCAGGCGGTGACCGAGGCCCAGCTGCTGACCGCCGTCACGTGCGGCACCAGGACCCGGCCGGGCCTCTGCGCCCGGCTGGGCATCTGGTGGCACCACGAGCGGGACAGCCGCGGCACCACGCCCGGCTGGCCCGACCTCGTCATGCTCGGCTCGCGCGGCTGGCTGCTCGCCGAGCTGAAGGGACCGCGCGGCCGCCGCACCCCGGAGCAGACTGATATCGCGTGGCGGCTCCTCGCGCTCGGCCTGCCCTACCGGGTGTGGACGCCCGCCGACCTGGACAGCGGTGCCATCTGGGCGGAACTCAGGGAGATCGCGTGAAGATCTGGATCGTGGTCGGCAGTCGCGCAGGCTGTGCGGGACGCGGCTGCCCGGTGAGCTGAGTACTCCCGGCCAGGACCCCGGTAACCCGTACCGGGACCTCCGCTTCTTGACAGCCAGCCAGACATGTGCCCTCGCGCGCGCGCGCGAGGCTAAAGGGGCAAATGCGGAGGAACGGCGTAAGTTACGTGGCAAAATTTGCCCGTTCGCCGCAGCACAGACCCCTCCTGACGTGCGCAGACAGCCAATGGTGAAGCGGCTGCCTGCCTATTACGACGGCCAGTAGCTGAGGCTCGACTTTTTCGGCGGGGGCGGAAGGTGCGTCTCGTCTTTCGGCTCGATGCTGCCGCTGCCCTCATCGGTGCCCGCGTCGATTACCACCGGAGCGGGAGGCTCGGGCATCTCGGGCGGCTCGGGCGCCAGGACCTCGATAAGCGCGTCCGATACTGCCTCCGCCGCTTCCACGCCGGCTTCGGCGTCGATCGCGGCAATGGCGACATCGGTTTCGGCATAGGTCTCGGTCGTATCGCGGGAAGCGCCGGCCTGAATGCGCGCCACCTCGATATCGCGCTTTGTCTCGAGGCGCGCTATCTCGACGGCGCGGTCGGCCTCGGCTCTTTCCTCGCGCTCGCCGGCGTGGTGGTCCTGGCCGCATTCCGGGCAGTACATCAGCTTGCCTCTTTCCTCTGGCGGGGGTTGTAATGCCACTGGCTCCGGTCGGTGCCCATGGTCTGCACGACGTGCTTCCGCCCGTGTCCCTTGGCGAAGATCGTGAATGTGAGCGCGTAGGTTCCGTCTTTGCTCTTGTCCGGCGGCCACTGGATTGTCTTGCTCGTCATCTCGCCGCCGTACGGCCAGGTCACCGTAAGCGACAGGCCGCGGTGCCGCGCGCAGCGGTACAGGCCCTTGCGGATTTCGGCGGCGCGCGCTTCGTCCTCGATGCCGTGGTAGACGAGCGGCTGGCCGGGTCCTGCCTTCGTCGCGGCTTCCACGAGGTGATCCTGGGAGCAGTCGCGGCTGTTCCACTCCGGCGGTACTCCTCGGGGCATCGGATTCCTTAATGGTTCAGGTGCGACCGATCGATGAGACTGATGATACGCTGCCAGCATGAAGGTCAGCCTGGCCAAAGCGCGGGAGACGGTGGCGAAAGCCCGCGAGTCCATCGGCACCTCGATGCGGGTGTCGCTCGGCGCGCTGATCGTCGGCGCGGTCGCGCTGCTGCTCGCGCTGCTGAGCCTGACGCGGATCCGGAGGCTGGCGCGTGCCTGAGGGACTCTCCCTGGCTGACGGGACCGCAGTCGACCTGGACCATGCCGGGCAGCAGTTCGCGGCGGCCATGGCCGCCCCGGAGCCGCAGAACGGGCAGCAGCCCGACTACCCGAGGCCGCGCCGGCGCAAGGATCCCGAGGCCCCGTTCGGCCGCAACGACGACGGGTCCCCGGTCGCGCCGCACGGATTCGGCGCGAACGGGAAGCCGAGGCAGAACCCGCCCGGCCCCGGCCGCGGCGGGAAGGGTCACGCGGACGCGAAGGCCAGGACGCAGCCTGCGGGCAAGGCCGTCACCCCGGCAGGGACTGCCGCGAAGGCGGATTACACGCGGGAGCTGGTCGAGTTCACCGACGGCTGCTGGATGGTCATGGCCGGGACCCCCGTCCCGTGGAAGAAGCTCGCCGGCTTCAGGACGAAGATCCGCGCCCAGGCCGCGATCCTGAAGGAAAACCAGGCCGGGATCGTGAACGCGGTCAACCTGGGCGCGGTCCACAATGAGCAGGTCCGGGCGAAGGTGGAGGCGCTGACCACGGGCGCGATCTCGTGGGTGCTGCCCGCGATGTTCCTCCTGACCCCGTTCGTCGCCAGCACCGCGGAACTGTGGCGGACGAAGGCCGGCGACCCGGAACTCGCCGAGCTGGCGAGGCAGACCGAGGCGGACTGGAAGACGTTCAGCGCCGAGCAGATCCGGGCCATGGCCGAGGCGTCCCAGCTGGCCGCCCAGGCGGAGCTGCTCGCCGAGCGCGCCGCGGCGCAGGCGGCAGCATGAAGATGCTCTATCTGGAGGACCGCGACCACCAGATCATGGCGGGGATCCTGGTGATCGAGCCGGATGGCCAGCGCGAGCATGACTACTACTTCGCCTATCCGGCTCTTCCGCTGTTCGAGCGGTACCGGACTCGCCGCCTCGAGCCAGCCTGGGTGAATCCGGGCACCACGTTCACAGACGCCGGCCTGCTGACGTGGCTGGCGACGATCGCGGCGGACTGCCCGGCCAGCTCCGCCTGTGCCCGGTTCTCGATCGCCGGCGCGACCGCCGGGTCGTTCACCTTCAGCCTGTACCTGCCGTTCGAGTTCTGCGCCCCCGGCACCACCGCTCCCGCGCACCGCTGCGATCTGACCGCGACCATGAACGCCGCCGACCTTGCGCTCGCCACCGGCATCGAGGCGGCCCGCGTGCGGGAAGTGCTGGCAGGACCTGATCATCTTCGCGCGGAAGACGGAGGATCTCCATGAGCGGGCCTGACGGCGTGGAGACGGCCCGCGAGGCCGGCCAGCTGGCGCCGCTGCTGGGCAACCCGGAACCGTCGGACGCTGACGCCGTGCTCCGGGCCGTGGTGTACCGGAAGATCCGCGAGAACCATGTCGGCGCGCAGGTCCAGTTCAGCCTGACGGCCACGCCGAAGCTGAACGCCCAGGGCGGCATCGAGGCGGCGTACCTCCTGATCCTGTCGATGAAATCGCCGCTGATGAGCCCGCCCAGGATCGCCGCGCCGCAGCTGATCGACGACGCGTACCCCACCCCGGAGCAGATCGAGCGCCATGTCCGGGCGGCGCTGCAGGCCCTGTACGACGCGCGCAGGTCCCTGCTCAGTCCCGGCAGTTCCGGCGGCTGGCACCCGGGGGTGAACTGATGGACGGCCCGGCTCTCTCCTGCCTGGTGTGCAATGACCGGGGCATGGTGTCCACGCCGTCGCAGGGCCTTTTCGGGCCCGCGCTGGTGAGGATCGGCTGCCCCGCGTGCAACCCCGAGCCCCCGATCTTCCCGGGCACCCCGGTCACCCGCAAGCCGTTCCTGCTGCTCCCGGGCGAGAAGACACCGGAGGACGTGGCCGTGAACGTGGTCCGCGGGCTGGCGGATTTCTACCGGCAGCCGGAGAATCAGGCGTACCTGGCGGGCTGCGTCATCGGCGCCGGGCTCGGCGGCGGCAAGATGCGGCCGCTGCCGGGGATCCTGTTCACGATGGTCTGCGGCCTGATCGCCCGGCAGGCGTACTACGCCGCGCGGGACCTGCACGCGATAGCGAAGGCGTCCGGGGATGCTTGACCACCTGTCGAGGGCTGAGTTCAAGGACGGCTACTGGGATTACGAGCCCGGCGAGCACGTCGTCTTCGCCCAGCCGACCGGCGGCGGCAAGTCCCGGTGGATGTACGAGCTGCTGCAGGTCACCATGGCGCACTACGGCGACGCGCTGTCGTACCGGGTCGCGATCCCCAAGCGCCGCGACGAGGAGGCCGCCCGGTGGAACGCCGCGCTCGGGCTGCGGGAGACGCCCGTGTGGCCCCCCGTCCCGTCGCTGCGCCGCAAGCCGGCGGGCTGGGCGGTCTGGCCTAAGCACCTGACCGCCGCTCCCGGCCAGGACCCGGACGTGATCCTGGTGAAGGACCGGGCGCACATCGAGAAGCAGCTGAAAGCGTGCTGCATGGACGGCTACCAGAAAGGCAAGTGCATCTTCTGCGCCGACGACATCTACAAGGCCGCCGTGTACCTGCACATGAACGCGCTATTCTCCGAGGTGCTCAGCGACGGGCGGTCGATGGATTTCGGATTGTTTGGATGCAACACCAAGCCATCGGGGACAAAGGACGGCTCGGTCACGTCCTTTTTCTGGAATCAGCCCACCCATTACTTCTTCGGGAAAGACACCGACGAGCGTAACCGGGACCGTTTCGGCGAGATGGGCGGCGTCGACCCGAAATACATCTCGCAGGTCGTGATGGACCTTCAGATACATAGGATCGGCCGGAACAACATCTCCGACCAGCTGTACATCTCCAAGGCGGGCTCTGACGGCCACGGCGGCGTCGCCATGTGCATTATCGGGCCGTGACTTGAATTGCCGCCGGGTGCGCGTACAATGAGGCCCAGGTCAGTCCCAGGGGATCGGGACTGACCTTCTATTTCTCCTGGGACTGCCTGATAACTCAGGCGCACCCGGGAGGATCACTTGGCTTACAACGCTGGCGTCACCGAGTGCTTCGACGTGGGGCTCGGCGCGTGGACCCTGGACCCGGCCGCCTGCATCATCTCCGGGTCGTTCGTCGCCACCACCCAGTACCTGGCGTCGTTCTACTGGCGGCCCGAGTTCGACGTGGCGCCGTTCCCGACCCAGATCCTGCTGCCGAACGTGGTCGTCGGGTCGTGGACCCTGGTCCAGACCGGCATCATCTGCCAGGACCAGTGCGGGCAGAACGCCCCCGGCACCCTGCTCGCCTCGTGCGTGGCGGTGCTGCCCACCGCGGGCCTGACCTCGACCACCATCGTCCCCGTGGCGACCGCCCCCGCGGTCCTGCCCGGCGGCCGGTACTGGGTCGCGCTGGTCGTCACCGGCACCACCGGGACCGCGCTCGCCGCGTCCAACCCCGGCACCTCCGGATCGCTGGGCATCAACATGGGCACCGACGTGGCCCACTCCCGGTTCGGCATCGCCGCGACCACCGGGGCGCTGGGCAACATCGTCCCGGCCTCGATCGTGTCGACGACCTCCGCGGGCCTGTGCCTGTGCGCCGGGGTCCGGTGACATGACCGTCCTGGTGCCGCACGATTACGGCTGCGAGTGGGCGAGGCCCGACGGCG
>Ga0310038_10001663_pt1 | contig 16640 bp, 13 predicted proteins | sample Sb_taG_6_FD_200461 | JGI IMG/M metagenome (GOLD analysis project Ga0310038, IMG submission 200461) | Peat soil microbial communities from Weissenstadt, Germany - Sb_50d_4_PS metaG (v2) (version 2) | ecosystem: Environmental > Terrestrial > Soil > Wetlands > Peat | place: Germany: Weissenstadt... | reverse complement strand
GTGGGAAATCCCAGGGCGAGCATGTGATGCCATGGCTACCCTCCCTCCTCCACGCCCCCTCGCGCTAAGGAGTCTCTTCCTTTTCAAGGGAACCGTATCACAAAATGTCACATGACGCTGTGACATTTCTCACAAGGTGCACGCAAAAGTGGGTACTGGAACCGTCTCCGAGGAAGGCCGGATTACTGGCCAAAAATGGCGATTGCACTCACAACGGGGTTCTGAGTGCGCCTGATTTCGTCAACTATCGATCAACAGCACGCGACGAGGCAAGAATTATTTCCGCTATTGCAGCCTCGCGTACTCCGCCTTGGCTTCCGCGTCGATGTTACTCTCTCTGGCTCGTGGAGAGCTAAACCCCTTTGCCTGCAAGGCTCCCGCACCTTACCTCAGTAATGGCACCCAAATGGTACGCAGGGTATCTTCTCCCGCCCGCTCCGCACATTTAAGAATGCTGAATGCTGATCGTAAGTTGTCCTCTCGGAACACTCACCCAAAAAAGCTCTGCACCCGCGCCGGATCGAACTGGACTGGAGATGAAAATAAAACGCTACCTTGGTGTTCTGCTGTTGCTCATGTTCTCCGCGCTGTCTTTCGCCCAGAACATACCAGCCGTCTACAGCGCGTCCATTAACTACACAGCCCACACGATCACCATTTTCGGCTCTGGCTTCTCCTCGCCCACAGTCGTTTTCGACGGTGGCATGCTCACCGTGCGAGCGGCCTCGGGTTCCGAGATCATCGCCAATTTGCCTGTGAAAGCGCCAGGCACTTATCTGCTGACGGTCACTGACTCGGATAAAAGCGCGACGACTTTCGATGTGACTTACGGCGCAGTCGGGCCACAAGGAGCCACGGGGGCTACGGGACCAGAAGGTCCAAAAGGTGCCGCCGGAGCTACCGGTGCAACCGGGCCACAGGGTCCGGCTGGTCCTGCCGGAGCTACCGGATTGACAGGCGCAACTGGAGCCGCTGGACCACAAGGTCCGGCTGGTCCCGCGGGTTTGACCGGAGCTACAGGGCCGCAGGGTCCGATTGGTTTAACTGGCGCGACAGGATTGCAGGGTCCGATAGGCTTGACAGGTCCGGCTGGCCCAGCTGGAGCGAATGGCAGCAACGGAGTCGATGGCGCACCGGGTCCGCAAGGTCCGGCTGGCCCCGCCGGAGCTACCGGATTGACAGGCGCAACTGGAGCCGTTGGTCCACAAGGTTCACAAGGACCGCAGGGTCCGGCTGGAGTCAATGGAACAGGATTCAACTGGACTGGTCCGTGGAATTCGGCGACGAGTTACAACGTCAATGATGTGGTTGGGTTTGGCGGTGGGAGTTATGTCGCCGTTCAACCTAACGCGAATCAAGAACCAACTCTTCTGACCTTTACTTTGTCCGATCCGATTTACGGAACTGTGTCTTGGACTTTGCCCACTGAAGTAACTTCACAGAGTTTGCCAACAGGAGATGTGCTTGAAGTTGAACCCGGTTCTCCGGCTGAACCAGAAATTGAAATGCCGCTAACTATCACTCCGCTTGGCGCTCAAGCAAGTACGCTTACGGGTTGGGCATGGTTTACCCCCAATGGTTCGCCGGGTGGAACTGAGTTTGGATTGTATATTCCAAGCTATGTCTTCGAACCCGTTGCTGACAACAGGTATGGACAAAGTGGACTCGTGTTGCAGGGATCATTCGGTATGACGGGTTCTGGCGGTGATGTAACTTTCGCTCTGGGTTCTTACACTTTGACAGATTTCTGGGGCGGTGCTGCTGAAGGTACCACGATTCAGACAACTCTGATGGTTACTCCTTCCACCAATGCAGGTTCACCCTACTGGAACCCTTTGGCACAAGCTGGAGCGACTGGTGCAATGGGACCGCAGGGTGCCATAGGACCACAGGGACCGCAGGGTCCCGCTGGTGCAAGTGTTACCGGTCCAACTGGCCCACAGGGTCCAACTGGTGCAACCGGGCCTCAGGGTCCGGCTGGTCCTGCCGGAGCTACCGGATTGACAGGCGCAACTGGAGCCGTTGGTCCACAAGGTTCACAAGGACCGCAGGGAGTTGCTGGAACCAACGGAACGAACGGGACGGGCTTCAACTTCCGTGGCGTTTTCAACCCGAGCACTTCGTATGCCGTCAACGATGTTGTAACTTTCGCTCCCAGTGCTAACGATATTACCTACAACGTCAATCTGACCTTCGGTTCCGCTGGTTCTATGGTTGGCACGATAACGACCGACGGCACCATAGGAGTGCTGAACACTTCCAACATCGTCTCGTGGAACCTCACGCTGGCAGACAGTGCCACAAACTCGACGCTTCTAACGCCGAGTAATTCCACATTTAGTTCCGGCAACTACAATACAGGTGGCCAACCCAACAACGACTTCACCGCAACTTCGATCACCCTAACGATGACCTACAGCGGTGGTGGCTTCTGGGGCGTGAGCGGTGCGTCTGGGGCGTTCTGTATGACGGACTGGTCGAACTGCTTCGGACCCATTGCCTACGGAACCTGGAACGTCAATGGCGACAGCGCGTACTCGTACTCTGGTGCCGGAGGTTCACAGGTGATCGGCACTGGCGGTACGGTCTCCACTTCTGCTACGTCCACGTATGTCGCAACCGCCCCTGTAGCAGCGGGGACTGCTATACCGGGCACGTCTCCGTGGGTACTGATGGCGCAAGCTGGCGCGGCGGGCGCTGCTGGTCCCGCGGGGGCGGCTGGTCCCGCAGGGGCACAAGGTCCACAGGGTCTGAGCGTGCAGGGTCCATCTGGTCCGCAGGGTCCACAGGGTTCGCAAGGTCCACAGGGTCCACAAGGCGCGGCTGGACCAACTGGTCCGTTGCCGACATGGTGGTACACGACGGTAAATTCTGCAGTCACTGTAACGGGAACATCACAAGGATCCCCGACCTACGTCATAGACTACAGCATGCCGAACAACGGCTCTTACTGGAGTCATACAACACTGACCTTCTCCAACACCAATCTCAGCGCGGTCGCCGTGGAATGCGTAGTCGCTTACACCAACGGCTCCTCGGTGATGCCACCTGCAGAAGTCACGGTGCCGGGAACGGTTAACGGCTTCCCTGGCATGGCATCTCTATCCGCATCAAGCCTCAACACTGGCAGCAGTTCGACTGGAGTTATTGACGAATGCTGGGTGGCAGACGGCAGCGGAAACACGGTGATTGCAACTGGCGGGATGCTGACCACTACTTACATCGGTGGGATGCAATACCTGCCGTAACGAAAGGAACCATAACTAAGAAGCGCGTGCTGTTCATGGCTGCTTGGTATTCTGCTCCCCCGGCACGCACGCCCGGCATCGTTGTGGACTGTGCGAATCAAGCTTCCGTCGGCAATATATCTGCACAATTTGCAACGCTTTCGCTGGTTCAGGTGGGCACACTCACGGTGCATGAACAAGAAGCAGATGTTGATGTTCATCACTGCGTGCATTCTTCTCCCAGGTGGACCATCCCAGGCTGCAGCGTTGTCCCAAAATCGAGCAGCATCGTAATCGCGATTGGCTCAATACCAGAACCCAGTAGAGGGTTGTACCCGGATCGTGCTCCCTGCTGACCCAGTCGGGCCATTTACCTGTTCTCACCGTCGAACGTAGGCTGCAAATGCTCCAGCACTCAGCCACTTCAGGGGCCTTGAGTTGTCCGCATGTGGACCAGTCGACCAAGGAGGACGGTGATGGAAACAACGGTGCGATGCGCTTACTGCGTATCAGGTGATGATTTCCGCCCGATGGTCGCTCACGTGGACGGCAGGTACATCTGCAACCGATGCGGCCATACCACACGTCCGGGCGATGCGACATACGAGTGCCACTGCCTCAGATGCGTGAAGCTGACATTTTCGGGCACTTTGATTGCACGCTGACGGGGTTGATTCTATGGTAAGGGCCGCGCCAAGGCAATCTCTTACCCCGGATACGCTCCCGTAATGTAGACCTCCAACTCCTGGATGGTCTGCGCCTGACCGGAGATAATCCACTTCACCAAGTCGCCGAGTGAGATCACTCCGACCACGGTGTCATCCTGCACCACCGGCAGATGGCGAAAATGGTGCTTGGTCATAATGGCCATGCACTCATCTACGGTGCGCTGCGGACTCACAAAGACAACTGGGCTGGTCATGATCTGGCGGACCAAGGTCTCCCTTGAAGAGTGGCCCATGAGGATTACTTTGCGCGCATAGTCACGCTCCGACAGGATACCGACCAGTTTGTCGTTGGAGATGACCAGCAAGGCACCAATTCCGTGCTCGGCCATCTTCTCAATTGCTTCATAAACCGACTGATCGGGCGCTACCCATAGGACTCTATTCTCCTCTTTACTCTTCAGGACCAAGTCAATCGGGTCGGAAAGTTTCATCACGCCTCCTCATTCATGCAGTCACTGCCAGAGGCTGGCAAGGCTGTTATCGTTTTGCTGGGCTTTGGTTTCCACGGCTTTTCTCCAGTCTGGAATGGGCGACCGCAGAACGGCCGCCCAATCTCTTCACTCAATTCTGGTTCGATCAATTTCTACTTGCTCATCTTTTTCTTTTCCGCCGCCATTTCGACGCCGCTCGGTTTCGCCGGGCCGTTACGGTCCACCAGCCTGGCGAAGTCCTGCGACTTGAACGGATACTCGCGAGCGGACTCTTGCCCGGTCGTGCTCAAGGTGATGTCTACTCGCCGGTTGTAGGCCAGGACAATCGTCTGTATTTTCTGGAGAGTCTTCTGCCGGTCTTCCGGGCTCAAGCTGGCATCCTGCTCCACCTGTTGTTTCACTTGATCGACACTCAGATTCTGCTCCTTGCCATACGCCCGAGTCTCAAGGTTGGCCTCGGGAATCCCCTGCTCCACCAGAAACCGCTTGGTCAGCGCGGCGCGCCTTTCGGAGAGAGGCTGGTTGTAGGCCTGAGGTCCACGCTTGTCGGCGTGTCCGGAGAGAATCAGGTGAGCATCTGGCTTGACCGCAAGATATTGCTTGAAAGCATCCGCAATGGACTTGAGCGTGTCCTTCTCGCTGGGAAGCAGAGCGGCTTCTGACTTGATCGATCGCGGCCGATCGGTTGGGAAATAGACGCTGCGCATTGAGAGTTTGGTCTCGGGTTGCTCAATCGATCCGACAATGTGAAGGGTAGCGGTCTTGGTGTCCGATCCACCGCAGCCGTTGGAAGCCGTGAGCGTGTAGGTAACGGTCTCATCGACCGTGCCAGGATCGGTCTTCTTGGGGGCAATCTGCAAATTCTTGGTGCCGGTGGGACTGACCGTACCCAACGGGTCAATCGAAACCGTCGAAGCGTTTGCAGCAGTCCAGTTCAACGCCGTGCCGTCGCCCGTCACGACCTTATCTCCGACGCGCTTGTAGTGGACCTCTGACGGCGAAAGCCCCAGACTGGCCTGGACAGCGTTGTTCACATTGACGGTGGCGCTCGAAGTCGCAGTTCCGCCTGGCCCAGTCGCGGTCAGGTTATAGGTGGTGGTCTGTGTGGGCTGGATGGATTGTTGACCCGAGTTTGCAACCGGCCCAACCGGGGTGATCTCAACCCGAGGCGCGTCGGAGGATGTCCAATTGAGTTGCGAGGCATCTCCGCAGTTGAGCTGCGCTGTAGTTGCCGATAACTGCGCGGTTGGCTTGGCAACCGCGACAGTCGCACTGGCCGTGCCTACAGTGAAGCGGGGTATGGCACTGAGTTTGTCTCCACGTGGCCAGCTCACAGTCTTGCGAACACCCTTCGGGATATCGATAACTACACGCTGGTTGGCAGGAACGTTGACCGGGCCCGACCAAACCTCCTTGTCGCCCGACAGCACGGAAACCTGGTACGTGCCGGGGGGGACAACGAGTTCTTGCTTCCACCACCAGTCATGATCGAATTCGTCGCCGTGGCCGACGAAGTAGTCGGGCGTTTTTCCGTTCAGCAGAATCGCATCCCGGTCAGCCCCCTCAATCGTCATGGCGCCGAAGGGTCCCGAGATGGTTCCGGAGACCGGCGTCAAGGTGACATCGAGGTTGGTGGTTTTGCCCGCGGTAATGGTCACAGTTTGGGTGGACGGAGCATAGCCGTAGTTGGCCAGCTCAATCTTGTGGTCGCCAGCGCTCAGGCTGAAGGAGTGGTGTTTGCTCGCTTCGCTGATCGCACGTCCATCTAAGAAGACGTACGCCTGTTTAGGGGTGACATGAATGACGAGTTTGCCGTCCTGCGCAAGGCTTGAAGTTCCACTAGCCAACACGAGCAGAGCGGCGGATAGAAAGAAAACGAAACGGGTTATTTGGGTCTGAACTTTCATAGCGATCTCCTTATCCCGGGGATTCGGTTCGCCTCAGGGGGTGCTGCGTCCCATGGTGGCAACTGCTCTTCGGGGAGCCGAGATCTGGTGATGTTACACCCGCAAGGGCGCCGTATCAGTGAAATTGCTCACACCTTGCTGTGCGGTGATTCAATCCACGCCAATCTGTGCAGGATAGGCTGGAGCACGCCGGCTCGATGTGGCCGCCTCGGCTCTCTTGGCTTTTTCGGCCTTAATCAGAGCAGGCAGGCTACGCAGGCAAGCGTCCGATGCTTTCCACGCGTAACGTTGGCCTGGGTTCTTGCAACTGATCTTACGCAGCCGGGCACGCAGTGCTGGGGTCTTGATCTTGAGCAGATTGGCGACGTCTCTAATTCCGAGAATCCCGCCGGATCTTGTTTCGGTTCCTGCCAGGGTTCTCTTCTGTAGACCATTCATCAACAGCTCATCTTCCGCGATCAGCTCTGGGCTTCTTTGCCTTGCGCCACTTTGGATTTCAAGCAGTCTCTGCATCAGCTCGTCGATGTTTTCCATGACTTCCTCCAAGGCTGGGTGACGGATAAGATAGGTGATGGCAAGGCGGAAAACTGTTCAAAAGTGAACACAGTTAGGGTGGTTCCGTTCCCCCAACCACACGACGGCATCCCTGCTTCGCGATGCGCAGCGGGCTAACCTCTTTTCATTTGCCGGTCTCCTGATGCCAGGCTGGAGGATCAGTTACGCGCCTCTCGCCACCCATTGTTTTTCCCGACCCTCTCTTGAACGAATCAGTTCAGCGCCCCCGAGATCCACTTTGAGAGAGAGCCTCGTCAGATCCGCGCTGTTTGCGACTCGGAACAAAGCTTCCGAAATGCGGCTGACCGCTTGCCGCATGAAGAGTTCCTGCTTGCTAGGGTCGGCTAGGTTGGAAGCCATAATCATCTGAGTGACAGCATTGTGAACGTGATGGTTCAGAAACGCGAGTTCCAGAGTCCGCCGGATGGACCGCTTGCGGGCCTGTTCGAGCGCAATCGTGGCCAGGCAAATGACGACTAGCGTGGCCACCAGAGGGCCAGCCGCCGCGCTTATATACCACGCGACGTGGTGATAGTACAACCCAGCGCTCGCGGCTGTTCCCATGAGCGCAGCTATCGTACCCAGGACCAATGCAGTGGTCAGAGATTGGAGGAAGGATGCCGAACTGTATCCCAAGAAGCTCTTGGCGTGGTCGTCGGAGTGAGTTGCCTCGTGCGCATGGGTTTTCATGACAGTCTCACCCCGCCATCTCTCGGCAGCGTCCTCTCGTATGGTCTCCAGTACCGGGGCCAGCACCCGACGCCTGCCTTGCATGCCAACTGGTACTCTTCTAGGTCGCTCTTGGCGCGCTCCATATCGACGTTCTTGCTGGCCGCAAGCTGTGTGCTGACCCGATAATACGCAGAGGAACGGGCTTCGATGTACTGGCCACGGCTAGATTCGAAAGCGCGTTCCAGATCCTTGCATATTGAACAATCCACGGCTATCCCTTCCAGCAGGCGTTTATCGCCGCTGTTTGAGGATCTCCTGCTCGGCGCGGAGCCAGTCCTGTTGGTCATGGCCAAGTCCACAGCCACGGGCTTCATACAGCTCATAGGCCCGCTCTCTGATCCGGTCTTGGGATGGGACAGTGCCTGTCATCTTTATCGCCACCTTGCCAGGAGAACTTTTCGGGGCGACGGCAATCTTTGGCTGCGTTCGATTGTTACCTTTGGGATCAATCACTTAGGACACCTTCTGGGTGCTGCGATCTAAGAGGAAGATACTTCAGATGGACTGACTTAGTTCAGGAGATCTGAAAGAGGAGAGAAACTGCTCACTCACTCTTAAGACTACGCTGAACCCTCCCGCATGTCCAATCTTGAGGGGGCCACCTTCGGTAAACCCTCGACCCATTCTCGTTGGCGAAGAATCTCGATTAGCTCATTGACCGGGGATGGGGGCGTAAGCGTAGCGAACTAGACCCCCATAGGACGGTCTGGCTTGTGGGGCTGACTGGCCAGGGCTCAATGCTTCTCAGCAGCCTCTTCGACGATCCGCACCGCGGCTTGGTTGAAGTCCTCGCGTGGTTTTTTCCCCTGGTTCTGTGGTGGACGGTGGGACGACTTCTTGTCGAGTTGATCAGCTTCTCGCTGTGCTTTATCGGCTTTTGTTCGTTTCTCTGACATGCACACAGTTTCCCACATCCCCGGAGTCAGACGCTAGGACCTGTGGATTTCAAACTGCACCATTACCCCATCTCGCACCTCAGAGTACAGGCCGGTCCGCCACTCCACGTGCGGCCGCAAACTGCGACTAATTCGCGGTGAGTGCGTCGGTCGTTCCTGCAACTCCATCTAGCGAATTCCCATCACTCTCCATAGTGCCGCTCGACACCGTGGCCGTCACCTGTGCCATTCGCGCTCAATGAATGAAATCACGATTCTTCAACAGTGGCTGGCTTTGCACTGTGGCTCTTGGCGATCACCGCACATCACGATGTAACCCCGTGTCGTTGTCTTATCACTGACACGACGCGGCATTTGTGCATAAATGGCTCTCGAACAATCTTGCCTCCCCGAAGAGCCTTTCCCCACCGTGGGACGCAACACCCCTAGAGGCGCATCTCCAGTCTGTTATTCAACGATTCTTTCCCGACGGGTAAACAGGGATCAAAAGGAGGGAACATGAAAGTCAGAGTCGCATATCTTACGGCGATAGCTCTGCTGACAATCCTGGCGCTGCCGACAACAAGTCACGCTCAGGAGAATAAACAAAGACTTCCTCATTACAACGTCATTGACCTGGGCACGCTCGGCGGAACGTACAGCGGCGCAGGAGGTATCAGCAACAGCGGTTGGGTGGAGGGCTGGACGTCACTGTCCGGCGATACCGAGCGCGCTTTCCTATGGCGCAAGGGCGTGACGACAGATCTCGGCACGCTGGGAGGGCCGAACAGTGATGCGGGTTGGCGACCCAGCGAGCGCGGCGAGGTCGGAGGTGGTTCGGACACCACCACTCCAGATCCGAACGGCGAAGATTATTGCGGTTACGGTAGCTACCTTATATGTCTCCCCTTTGCCTGGCGAGACGGCGTGATGACCGCGCTCCCCACGCTTGGCGGCAACAACGGCTGGGCGGCCGGGTTCAACAATCGTGGCCAGGTGGTCGGGCAGGCGGAATATAACATCCCAGACCCAACCTGCGAATTACCCTCCGACTACCTCCAGATAGGAGCTGTCGTTTGGGAAAACGGCAAGATCCTTAAGAACCTCCAGCCATTACCCGGCGACCCGGACGCGGCCTCCTTTGCGATCAACGACTGGGGCCAGGTTACCGGCGTCTCGGGCGGTTGCTCAATCCCCCCTTTTCACGCCGTGCTCTGGCAGAACGGCAAGGCGATTGACCTTGGCAACTTCGGAGGCACCACCAGTGAAGGGATTGACATCAACAGTTTCGGTGAGATCGTTGGCGCATCCTATCTCTCCGACAACACAACTTACTATAGCTTCCTGTGGCGCAACGGCGTGATGATCAACCTCGGCACGGTTCCTGGGGACGTTTCGAGCGAGGCCGATGGCCTTAACAACCTGGGCCAGGTGGTGGGCGGATCGTACGATGCCAACGGGAACAACCGCGCCTACATTTGGCAAAATGGCGTCATGACGGACCTCAACACGCTCATTCCTTCAAATTCTCCTTTGTATCTCCTGGAGGCGAACGGCGGAATCAATGATTGGGGACAGATCGTCGGCACCGCCTTGCAGATCAGCAGCGGCGAAGTCCATGCCTTCCTGGCGACCCCAGGCAAATGGAGTGCCGCCGACGAGAACGCGACTGTTGGCAGGGCCGTTCCGAAGATCACCGTGCCCGAGAACGTTCGCAAACAACTGCAGCACAGAACACTCCTGCGTGGACTCAAGAGAGGCTTGCTCGAGCAAAAGTGAATGCTGCGCACGCCAGCAAACGGCGACACTACAAACTCTTCACGAACTGAAACAAAGCCGCTCGATGTTCTTCTTGGGCGGCTTTTCTTTGGTCTAAGCTGAAAATCGCCGCGACCAGGCTCTGTGATGTTGGTCCGACTCGCGCTGCCAGAAAGCAACTGGGTCAGTTGAACACCTAGGAACCAATGGACTCAAGCGATCAGAGGACAGGCCAGTCCGCCTCTCCACGCGCGGCCGCAAACTGCGACTAACTCACAGTCACTGACGGTCACTCTAAAGGTTCGAAGTGTGGGGATTGGATGCCGAGTCCAGCCAACACTTCGTCCATCGTGTGCACGACTTTGAGGAGCGGCCGTGTCGGCTCTCCCAGCATCTGAAACATGCAGGCTAGACCAAACCCCACCGTAGTCGGGGCAACAATAAAGCGGGAGCGCCGGAGCGCATCCGGCATGGCTGGTTCCTGACTCGCCAGCGCGCGGATGCATTCGCTGGATACGGCAAACTCCGTAACGGGTGAGCAGTCAAAAACGCTCACAGCGGCATCGGTGGCCGTCGAATACTTTTGAACCGCCCGGTAAAACTCTGCAAGCAATTCATCGGTGAGACGCCCCTCGAGTCGGGCCAGCAGGATTTTGTTCCGAGAGTCGAACGCAAATCGGGGGTTGTGGGAAATCCCAGGGCGAGCATGTGATGCCATGGCTACCCTCCCTCCTCCACGCCCCCTCGCGCTAAGGAGTCTCTTCCTTTTCAAGGGAACCGTATCACAAAATGTCACATGACGCTGTAACATTTCTCACAAGGTGCACGCAAAAGTGGGTACTGGAACCGTCTCCGAGGAGGCACGCCGGATTCCTGGCGAAGGATCCCCGTTGCCTAATATCCCAATATGATCAACCGATTCAGCAGCCTCGTTTTGCGCACTAAAGCTCAATTGCCCTTTGTAACTTTCGGTACCTTTTCTGCGGACTAGAATTTCTATTGACCTATGCAGCGCTTGTCTGAGGACGCCTCTATCCGAAATCAAGAAGGCACTCGGCTCGGACCCCGCCAAATCGAGGGTAGGGAATGGTGGCTGTGGGGATTTGCCGTAACGGTCACCCTTCTTCTGACAGCCGGAATCGTCTTTCTGGCCCTCGGCGAGCAGGCTGCAAATAATGCCGCGTATTGGTCCGATCTTCGAGAATGGGTTCGCGGACTGGCGGCTCTGGTCTTGTTGTTCGACATCTACACAATGTACCAGCATATGCAGTTACAACAAGTGCGGCGCCAGCTTGCCGAACGCGACGACCTGTTTCAACTCATTACTGAAAATGCCGCGGACATGATCGCAGTTGTGGATAGCAATGGCCGGAGACTCTACAACAGTCCCGCATATCAGAAAGTGCTGGGGTATTCAAACGAAGAATTGAGCAGTAGTCTCTCGTTCGATCAGATTCATCCCTCGGATCGGGAACGGGTGTTGCAAGCGGCAGAGAAGGTGCACCGGACTGGACGGGGACAGAGTTTGGAATACAGGATGCGGCATAAGGACGGGTCCTGGCGCATTTTGGAATCCACGGCGAACGCGATCCAAAACGAAACAGGAGAGGCCCAACGACTTGTAATCGTGAACCGCGACATCACCGATCGGAAACGAGCCGAAACGAAGCTTGCCCACAACTCGCTTCACGACGGCCTGACCGACCTGCCCAATCGCGACCTGTTTCTGGATCGCCTGCAACACGCGTTGTCACGGGCTCGGCGTCATGCAGACTACAAGTTTGCCATTCTCTTTGTGGATATTGACGAGTTCAAGGTTGTCAACGACAGCCTGGGCCACACGGCAGGGGATGAGTTACTGATTGAGATATCCAGGCGCCTGACCGCTTCTTTTCGGGAGACCGACACGGTTGCCCGCCCGGAAGCGGCAGACAGTTCCGACTGGTGGACAGTCAGCGACGGTATAGCCCGATTAGGCGGCGATGAATTCACGGTGCTCTTGGAAGACGTTTTTAATCCGAGCGACGCGATCCGAGTTGCACAGCGGATTCAAGACAAGTTGGCAATGCCGTTTGAGCTGAGAGCCCACCAGGTCGTCATTACCGCTAGCATTGGTGCCGCTCTGAGCAGCAACTCCTATGCGAGAGCGGAAGACCTGCTCCGGGACGCCGAAATTGCGATGTATCGAGCCAAGCGGGCGGGAAAAGCCCATTGCGAAGTGTTCGATACCGCTATGCACGCGGCAGCCGCTCGTCGGCTCCAGTTGGAGAGCGATCTTCGTCACGGGATCGAACGGGGAGAGTTGATTGTTTACTATCAGCCGATCGTTACTCTGAAGAGTGGCAAAATTGCTGGCTTCGAGGCCTTAAGCCGCTGGCAGCGGCCCGAAGGCATCGTGTCTCCCGCCGAATTCATTCCCGTGGCTGATGAAACCGGACTTATCCTGCCGATCAATCGGGCCCTACTACTCGAAGCCTGCCAGCAACTGCAGTCATGGCAATCGCAACTCCGCTGCCAGCCGCCTCTGGTGATGAGCGTCAATGTGGCGCCTAAACAGTTTGCCCATGCACGACTAGCAGAGGAGATAGGCGCGGTGCTCGAACAGACTGGTGTGATCCCAAACACGGTCAACCTCGAGATTATGGAAACCATCGCCATGGGAGATGCGGACCGGGCCCTGGCCGTGTTAGCCGAGTTGAAGGATCTCGGTGTGCGCCTCAGCATCGACGATTTCGGGACTGGACACTCTTCGTTGAGCCGGCTTGCCCGTTTCCCCGTCGATGCGCTGAAGATTGATCGCGTCTTCATCTCCCGCATGACCGCCGATCGCGACAGCCACGAGATTATACGGTTGATCATCCTTTTGGCACACAGCATCGGATTAAAGGTTGTCGCCGAGGGCACAGAAACCGAAGAGCAGATCAGCGAACTCAAGCGGCTCGATTGCGATATGGCTCAAGGATTTTTCTACTCTCCCGCTGTCGAACCGACCGCAGCTCTTGAATTGCTGCGGTGCAACCATCAAGGAGCCTTGCGATGACAAGATTGCCTCCCGTGCTCGCGCAAAACAGTGATCGAGCAACCGTAAGCTAGAACGTGCTCTGCACGCCAAGTAAATCATTGTCGAGGTTTAGTTAATTCCATGCATGAGGTGAAGGCAATGCCGGAATCAAACAGCACGCTTGACATTCGACTACGGATAGAAAAGGCCATCACCGAACTTGTGAATCTAAATCACATCGTCGTCGCAGGCCAGGTAGAACCCCAAATCCTGGCGGACTTCCGGGACACGTTGAATCGGGCCCGGAATACCACATGGGCTGCCCAGCAATACATGGCCCGCAAGGAGAATCAGCAGGACGTATCCGATATGCGGTCGTTCTTAGCCGGTGAGCGCATTCGCGCTGCCTATAACCTGTGCTGCCTGATAAAGGACGATTTGGAGAAAAATGAGGTCGATCTTCAGGCAGGCACCCTAATTCAACTTCACGAGGCCACGAAGGGATTAGCACAGCAATTAGAGGGTCGCATAAACAGGCTGCGATGACCGGCGGCCTGCCTCATGTTTGGGTATGCGCCACCCTCTACGCTACGCCAGGCAACAAGCCCATCAACCGAATGATTCATCGGGAGGGTTGCGGCAGGCGCCTTTGATCGTGCCTGCCCGAATGAAGCGTTTTTTTGACTGGCGGCAACAAGCCTCTCGATTTTCTGCAGCACTTTCTTTGTAAAGAGCCTGCTTATTAGTTCTCGGTCCGCCGGCTTTCTTTTCCTTTTAAGAGATGGCGCCATGGGAAAACAACTCATGTGGTCGAATTTGTCGATGCACGCCTCACTGCTTCGCTCCCGGTTCTGGCACTCCTACGCCGCTCACAGCGACGCTTTGTGGATTGCCAGCGCCGGTATCTACACTCAGTCCTCCGGTGCGAGGGCCCCTGGCCGTGGGTGAAAAACTGAGGCTGACCTTGCAGCTCTGGCCCGCTGCCAGCACATCGCTGCAGGACTTCCAAGGCATGACGAAGTCTCCAGTTACGCTGAGGGAATGGAGATTCACGTCAGTGGCTCCATGGTTTGCCAGCACCACGGTTTGGAGTGGGCTGGCGCTCAACAGTTTCTGTTCGCCAAAATCCAGTTTCGCCGGCGACAGTCCCAGGGCGGTGCCATTGCCGGCCAGGAAGACGGTTTGGATGGTGGTCACGTCGGAGTCGCGCACCTTCATCGATCCGACCAACTTGCCGACCGATGTGGGTTGAAACACCACGCTCACAACGCAGGCCTGATGCGGAGCCAGCTCTTTGCCGCAGGTGTTGTGCTGGCCAAAGTCGCCCCGGGCGTCGATGCTGTCGAGGCGCAGCGGAGAACGTCCCTCATTGCTGATTTTGAAATCCTGCGCCTCTCCCGCAGTGCCGACCGCCGTGGCATTCCACACGAGCGATGGTGCCGACAGCGTGACGGCTGTTGCTCGGCCATTTAGGCCCACACGATGAGGCGAGGCACTGTCGGAATCTTCAATCGTGATTGCGCCATCAACCTGTCCCTCGTCCGCGGGTGAAAAAGCCACGGCCACATTGCAACTTCCATGCGGCACAACGGTGCCAGGGTCTGCGCATTGGTCCCGAGTGGAAAGCAGAGTGAAACCCTCGGAAACGGCAATGCTTTTGATCAACAGCGACGAAGTGTCGCTGCGATTCTCAAGGTGGACCAGTTGCATGTCGCCACGCGTGTTCACCACTTGATCGCGAAACACAAGGTGGGTGTCCGATAGCACAACGGCACTCTCGACACCATTCCCGTTGAGGCCTAGCTCTAGATTCCCGGTGTCTGGCGCCAGAATCGTAATTTTCCCTTGGCGAAGGCCTGCTCCTTGCGGTGTAAAGGAGACCAGGATGGTGCAACTCTCGCTTGCCGGCAGCGGCCTCTGGGTCTTGCAGTTCTGGCTCAGATCAAAATCTTGCGACGTAACAGAAACCCTTTTGATGGTGATGCCATTCTTTCCAGCATTTGTGAGGGTGATAGCTTGCGGAGCTGAGGTGGCTTGGATCGCCTGATTGCCAAAATCCAGGGTCTTGGCCGAGAGGACCAATGCGGAGCTGATTTCGGCTGTTTGCGCTCCAGTCTCAGAGGGAGCTTTCGAGACGGCGGCAGATCCGTCGTTCTGACCGGCGGAGATCGCACCGCAGCTCAACAAGAGTATTGAGAGAAAGAAGGGAACGTTCTTCATCGCTCGCTCTCTGAAAGACGGTCTCTTAAAGACGATCTCTCAAGAATGCCTGGAGCGCCGGGGGAGGGCGTGACCGGGAGCACTTTCGCAGCACTAGAGCAACAACATGCGAGCGGCCGGCTGGCCGCCCGCATGTCGGGCTGTCAGCGAGAACGCTTCATCTCCGAGAGGACTCATGGGGAGAAGCCTTGTTCTCGGACGACAGCAAGGTGATCAGTTGTTGCTCCACCATCTGATGAAGCAGGTTGTAATCGACGGCCCCGCTGAAGAAATGGCCGTTGAGGAAAAAGCTCGGCGTGCCGGACAATCCCAGTTTGATGGCTTCGTTGCGGTCCTGGTCTACACTGGCCGCCTCTTTGCCAGAATCCAGGCATTCGTCGAATTTGGCGGCATCCAACTTGAGGGTCGTTGCTTCCTGCTTTAAGTCGTCGGGCTGAAGCTTTCTGTCACTGAAGAGCAGGTTGTGGTAGTCCCAGAATTTGCCTTGCTCTCCGGCGCAACGAGCTGCCTCCGCTGCCTTCTGGGCATTGGCGTGCATGGGCAGCGGGAAGTCTTTGTACACGATGGAGAGCTTGCTGCCGTACTCCTGCCGCAGCTTGTTGAGATCAGGGTTCACCTTTTGACAGTAGGGACACTGAAAGTCGGCGAACTCAATCAGCTGCACGGGAGCATTGGCTGGCCCCTCAACCACGGCCGCGTTGGCCACTTCCACCGAAGCTACGGGCGGAGCCAGCTCAACCATAATATCGGCTTTGAGCCGCAGGCCCTCGATGTAGGCCGATGTCAGCTTGGCCTTACGCAGCTCAACGATGTGATCGAGGATCTTGCCTCGCATCTTTTCATACGGCTCTTTTGAATCCATCCCCTCGTAATAGACTTGCAACTGGTCCTCACTGGGGTCCTTCACTTTGCTGTTGATTTCCTGCTTGCGAAGTTGATCAACGGTGATGCCGAGACGGTGGGCTTCTTGTTCCAACAAGTGTTGGTCAATCAGGTCGTCAAGGGCTTTGCGTGCCGCTTGATAATACTGGTATTGCGCTTGCAGTAGCCGGTTTCCTTCCTGTTGTTGCAAGTCTGTGGTGGTGAGCGTGTCCCCGTTGACGACGGCCAAGGCGCCGGAGTTTTGCTGGGCGATGGCCGCTGGCACTAGCAGGGCAAACCCGAACAAAGTGCTGGCTAGAATTGAACGGAACATGTGAGTCCTCA
>Ga0310038_10001656_pt1 | contig 16670 bp, 17 predicted proteins | sample Sb_taG_6_FD_200461 | JGI IMG/M metagenome (GOLD analysis project Ga0310038, IMG submission 200461) | Peat soil microbial communities from Weissenstadt, Germany - Sb_50d_4_PS metaG (v2) (version 2) | ecosystem: Environmental > Terrestrial > Soil > Wetlands > Peat | place: Germany: Weissenstadt... | reverse complement strand
GCGGATAGTTGCCAAGGAGAATGCTGATGGCATTTTCTTCCTGCGCGATCTGCCGCTCCAAGTCGGGGATTTGAGCATTTGCGGAATCGAGAACTTGCTGAGCTTGCAAAACTTCGAGCTTGGTGGCCACGCCGTGCTCGACGCGAAAATTAGTGAGCTTCACCGAGTCCTGCTGCGTGTTGACAGTGTCACGGGTGATTTGGAGCTGAAGATCGAGTTGCAGGAGCGCGAAATAATCGCTCGCCACGTCGCTCACCAGCGTCAGTATGACCGTCTGCCGCGCATCCTCGGTGGCCAGCAGTTCGGCGCGTGCCGCTTCGTTTGCGCGGCGCAGCTTGCCGAAGAAGTCCAACTGGAACGCCGCATCGGCAGTCAGAAGCAGAAAGTTGAAATTGGTTTGGCCGATGTTTTCCTTTCCACCGGCGAAATTGCCGTTGGCCGCAACCTGTGGGAATAAACTGGAACGCGTTACGGCAAGCTGTGCGCGCGCTGCATCGATGCGCTCGGTCGCAATTTGCAAATCGTAGTTCTGCTTTAGAGCTGTGCGGATGAGTTCTTGCAATTGCGGGTCCTGGAAGACCTGCCACCAGGGAAGATTCGCATAAGACGCTGCTTGAGCCTGGGCCTGCTGGTTTTCGCTCAGATCGCGATAGGACGGTGGAGTTTGAACGTCGGGCCGATGGTAGTTCGGACCGACCGTGCACCCAGCGACCAGACTTGAAGTTATGATGGCGGCTATGAATGATGCAAGTTTCTTCATAGATTGCTCCGCTGTTCTCTCTTCGCGCCGCTCTCGCCGGCAAGCATCTCAATCTCCCGGCGCCGGAGCGGGCGTTGCCGGCAATGCTCCCGGAGCGGGCTCCTTGCCCGCGCCGGACCATTTCTCGACGAGATAGAAGATGGCAGGCACGAAGAAAATTCCAATCAGGCTGGCAGCCAGCATCCCTCCGATGACCGTTGTACCCATGATTTGCCGAGCAACCGACCCGGCGCCGCTCGCCGTCCACAACGGCACGCAACCCAGAATAAAAGCAAAAGAGGTCATCAGAATTGGACGCAGACGGAGCCGGGCTCCTTCGAGCGCGGCATCCGCGAGAGGCTGTCCCCCTTCGAAGCGGTCCTTGGCGAACTCCACGATCAAGATCGCGTTCTTGGCGGCCAGGCCGATGAGCATAACCAGGCCGATTTGCGAGTAGATATCGGTCTCGATCTGGTCGAGGTAGGGCGGATAAAAAATACCGATTACAAAGCGCCGCAACAAAAGAATCCCGAAAGCGCCGAAGATCGCCACGGGCGTGCTCAGCAGCACGCTGAACGGCAGCGTCCAGCTTTCGTAGAGCGCCGCCAGAATCAGAAAGACGAATAGCAGCGAGAGTCCGAAGATCACCGACGGAGGCACTCCCTGCCGCGCTTTTTGCTCCTGATAGGAAATGCCCGAGTAATCGAAGCCCATCTCGCGCGGCATGGTCTGCTTGAAGACGTCTTCGAGAGCCGCAGTGGCTTGGTCCGCGCTGTAACCGGGCGCCGCGCTGCCGTTGATTTGCGCCGAGCGGTATTCGTTGAAGCGCAAGGTGAATTCCGGGCCGAGGCGGGGCTCGACGGTGGCGAGCGTGGAAAGAGGGACGTTCTCACCCTTGTTGTTGCGGACATAAAACTGCCCGACGTTCTCGGCCTTGGTGCGATCTTCGCCCTCGGCTTCGATATAGACCTGCCATTGGCGGCCGAAGCGATTGAAGTAATTGATGAAATAGCCGCCCATGAAAGCCTGAATCGTGCGGTACACATCGCTGAGAGCGACGCCTTGTTTCAGCACTTTGTCGCGATCCACGTGGACGAACTCTTGCGGGACGCTAGATAAAAAAGTGGTGCTGATGCTGGCGATTTCCGGCCGCTTGCGGGCCGCATCCATAAAAATGCCCAGGTTTTTGGCCAGGAATTGAATATCGCCACCGGAACGGTCTTCGAGAATCATCGTGAATCCACCCGCGGTGCCGACACCGGGAATAGCGGGCGGGGAAAAGCCGAAGGCGATGGCTGCGGGCAACTTGCTGAGCTTCTGGTTCAGTTGCGCCTTGAAAGTTTGAAATTGCTCGGCTCTGGACTTGCGTTCATCCCACGGCTTGAGGGTCACGAAAAAAGTGGCGTTATAGCTGGTGCGGACAAAACTGAGCAAACTGAAGCCGACGAAGTCCGTAACATGTTGCACCCCCGGAGTATTCATGAGGATTTTCTCGACGTCGCCGGTGACCGCGGTGGTGCGCTCCAGTGAAGCGCCGCTCGGGAGCTGCACATTGACGTAGGCGTAGCCTTGATCCTCGTCGGGCAAGAAGCTCGAGGGGATGCGGTTGGCAAAAAATGCGCCGGCCGCGCAAAAGGCCCCCAAAAATACAATCACCACGACGGTCTTTCGGACCAGCACGCCGCTCCAGCGCACGTAGCTGTCCGTGCCTCGCTCGAAGACGCGGTTAAACCAATCAAAAAATCTCTGCAAGAGTCCGCGGCTCGGTTCCTTGGGGCGCAGCAGAAGCGCCGCGAGCGCCGGGCTGAGAGTGAGCGCATTGAACGCGGAGAGCAGAACGGAAATCGCGATGGTCACGGCGAATTGCTGATAGAGCTTGCCGGTGATTCCGGGAATGAAGGCCGTGGGCACAAAGACGGCGGAGAGAACCAGAGCGATGCCCACCACCGGCCCGGAGAGTTCTTCCATGGCTTTGAACGCCGCGGCTTTCGGCGTCATGCCCTCTTCGATGTGACGCTCCACGCCTTCGACCACGACGATGGCGTCGTCCACCACGAGACCGATGGCCAGCACCAAGCCGAAGAGAGAAAGCGTGTTGATGGAAAAGCCGAAGACGGGGAAGAGTATAAACGTACCAACCAGCGAGACGGGCACGGCAAGGAGCGGAATCAGTGTGGCGCGCCAGCTCTGCAAGAAGAGATAAACGACGAGGATTACGAGCACCAGTGCGATCACCAGCGTTACGACGATTTCCTTGATGCCTTGCGTGACCGCGCGCGTGGTATCCAGCGCGATGTCGAAATCCAGGTCTTCCGGGAAGCGCTGCTTGAGCTGCGTCATGAGCTTGGTGACGCCCGCGGCGGCTTCCACCGCGTTCGAGCCCGGCAGTTGATAAGTGGCGATGACGGCGCTGGGCTTGCCGTTATAACGTCCCGCGACGCTATAGTCCTGCGCGCCCAACTCGATGCGCGCGACGTCGCGCACGCGCACGATCCCGCCGTCAGGAGTTTCGCGCACGACGATCTGCCCGAATTCTTCCGGGGAAGTAAGGCGGCCCTGCGCGAGAACCGAATAGGTAAATTCCTGGCCCTTGGGAGCGGGTTCGCCTCCCGCCTTGCCGGCCGGGTTCACGGTGTTTTGGGCTTGAACCGCGCTGACGATTTCCGGAACGGTGATGCCCAGCTTCGCCAAGTGGTCGGGTTGCACCCAGAGGCGCATGGCGTACTGGCCGGCGCCGAATACTTGCACATTGCCGATGCCTTGGGAGCGCAGGATGGGATCGGCGAGATTGATGTACGCGTAGTTCGCCAGGAATTTGGCGTCGTAGGTTCCATGCGGCGAGTACACGGCGATCAGCATGAGAGGCGCGGTTACCGACTTGCGGACGGTCACTCCATAGTTGATGACGTCAATGGGAAGCTGGGAAGCAGCCAGAGTTTCACGGCTTTGCGCCAGGATGTAATCCGTGTTGGGATCGGTTTTGGGGTCGAAGTTCACGATCAGACTGGTGTTGGAGTTGGCGGTGGCGTTCAGCGAATACATGTAGTTCATGTTGTCCACCCCATTCATTTGCTGCTCGATGGGCGTGGCCACGGCTTGCTCCAGAGTCTGAGCGTCGGCGCCGATGTAAGTGGCCAGAATTTGAATCTCGGGTGGAGCGATGCTGGGAAACTGCGCGATGGGCAAACTCAAAATGGTAATGGAGCCAACAATCACCAACACAATGGAGATCACCATCGCGACGATTGGGCGATTGATAAAAAACTTTGACATGGGATTACCTTCCTTGCGGTTCCATGGCAAATGGCTTGGGGTTTACCTGTATGCCCGTGCGGACCTTTTGTACACCCTCGGCGACCACGCGCTCGCCGGGCTTCAGTCCGTCCGCGATAATCCACTCGTTGCCGACACGATCACCGACGGTGACCGTGCGGACGTTCACTTTGTTCTCTCCATCCACCACCGCGACTTGATAGCCGCCCTGCAGCTCGGAGACGGCGCGCTGCGGAACGAGTAGCGCGCCTTCCTGCGTGCGGATAACCGCGCGGACTTTGCCGTAGCCTCCGGGGCGCAGAATATTTCCAGGATTGGGAAACAGACCGGCGATGCGAATCGCTCCTGTGCTCTCATTTACTTGGCGGTCGGCAAAATAGAATGTGCCTTCATTCGCGAAGGTGGAGCCGTCGGCCAGAATCAGTTGAAGGCGCAGATTCTTATCGGCGGCTTGGCGGGTGGTCTCCGTGGGGAAGCGCTTTCTCCAGCCGAGATATTGGGGTTCGCTGACGGTGAAGTAGACCTTGATCGGGTCGACGGTGGACACGGAAGTGACCGGCCCGCTGGCAGGATTAACGAGGGCGCCGACTTGCAGTTGGGCTTGGCCGGCGATGCCATCGATGGGCGCGACGAGCCGTGTAAAATCGAGGTTGATCTTGGCCGTTTCGACGGCAGCTTCGGCCGTTTTGATTTGCGCCTCGGCCGTAGCTACGGTTGCTTTCGCCGCTAGATTATTCTGAATGGCGTTGTCGAGATCCTGCTGGCTGGCGGCCTGCTCTCGCGCAAGCGGAGTGTAACGGTTGACATCGAGCTCAGTTCGGCGTTGCACCGCTTCCGCATTAGCCAGCTGGGCGGTGGCTTGAGCGAGTTGCCCCTGCGCTTGATCGAGCGCGGCTCGAAAGGGGCGCGGATCGATCTCAAAGAGTAGCTGGCCTTTGTGAACAAATGCGCCTTCCTGGTAGCCCTGCCGCACGAGGTAGCCGGTGACCTGCGCTCTCACGTCGGCATTTGTGAATCCGTCGAGCGTGCCGATCCAATCGCCATAAATCGGAACATCCTTCTGCTCAACCTGCACGACCTCGACGTCCGGCGAGGCGCCCGGCTGTGCTCCGGATACGCGCTTCGGGCGTATGGCGCCAATAATCAAGGCGATGATAATTACGCAAAACGCTCCGCCGAACCAAAATTTATATTTCCAAAGCGTGTTCATAGTCTCCCCCCGGCAGGGTGCCTTTACGCTGGAATGGCTATGTTAGGTTTCCGCCCGCGAATCATAGGATCCTCCCAGGCGTCAGAAGTGAGGAAGCAACTGTGGCTGAGAACGACCAGCTGCCCTGTGCCTTGTGCTTGTATCACATTCGTGCACGTTCCTGCATGAATGCCGCGAGCAAAGTCTTAGCCACGGGAATCGCCGCAGCCTCTGGTGTGGCTTAATTCGGACTCGCTATAGCCGCCTTCCGCCACGAACCATCGTATGGGTACCGAACCGTTGCTCCTGTTTCTAGGCGTAATCATGGCCACTTTTCTTTTATCCCCATTCGATGCACGACCAATCGTTCGGTTGCACCGACTTGACTGGGGACTTCTGCGGCGGGGGAATTGGGGCAGAATTCACCTGAGAAGTGACAACCAATCTGGTAATCGTTTGCAGGTCTTAGAGATTTATCGCGAACAACTTTCTAAATTGTGTTTGCCGCTAGAGCTCGATAAAATTTCAAAATGAGAGCAGTCGAAAACTCGCCCTAGAGTTGGTACAAAAAAACCGGTCCGGTCATGAATGTAGACTCTTTCTCTCGCTGTGGTACGAAAACTCGGTCCGGTTACGGTGAGGTCACCCTGCCGGGCGCTCACGCGTGTTACGTTATCACTTTGTGTCGAGATGTGCGCCCTGCGGTGTTACACTTTTCACTTCTTTGGCTGAAGGCTCTCGGGGCATAACCTTCTCAATCCAAAGGAGTAGCTTGGAATTCTTCACCCGAGAATACCTGTTACAGTAACTAGTTTTTTATTTTCTCTTTTTGTTCGCCAGCAATCCGCCAGCGTGGGACACTCGCTGATTGCTCGAGCTTGAACCAGTTTAGCCTGATCATTTCTTCTGACGACATCGACCCGTAGTTCGTCTTAGTGTCTTCGCTGATACTCGAGCCGGGCACGGCCGTAGCGGAACGTGGCGGTTTGCTTGCCGCCCATTGCTCCGTCGGCCTGTGCCCGGACGATGTGCTCCCAGTTTGACCGGGTGACGAGATTACAGGGGAGCGGGATCGGATCAGGAACCCGGTTCTTACTGAACGCCCTCCTCGTTGATCTGATTTGGCCCTTCGACGTATTCCGTCCTTATCGTCACTTCCACCGGTGTATCGTCCGCCGCTGTATTCTCCGTCCAAGCGTTTTCCTGCACGAACCTCGCGGCCTGGGTATCGCCAGTGATTGCTTTCTTGACCTGGGCCCGCATCACGCGTTCCCAACTCCGCCGCGCGAAAAGAACTCCCGAGAGCCAGTCCCGCTTCGAAAGCCATTCCGCCCGCTGCAACACGACGGGATTGTGGCTCCAGCGGTGAACCGTCACTCTTGTAACTTTAAAATGCTCCGCGATGGCCGTAATGGATTTGAACTCCCCCATCCCTTCCGGAGCGGCGAGATACTGCGCGAGTGCTTCGTGTGCTTCGTAATCTAGAGGTTTGCTCCCGCGATACTCTCCGCTTGTTCCGCGGTCCGGCTGGTGCTTCATCATTCGATTCACCTGCTTTCTACTCATCATGACCGTCGGTCCACGAAAAATAGACCTTGTGGAGCCATCCTGGCCGGTCCTCGACAAGTCGCCGCCGTGCTCGCTGCCAGCTTCATTTAGGGGTATCTCGTTTGCTAAGTGTTTTTCGTTTGCCACTTTTTTCTCCTATGAATTTCATCGCACTGTTTCATCCGACCGGAGATGAACCACGGATCATTGTGCGCATGTTCTCCTGCGCGTACGCGCGATGTTCGGGTCCAAAAAATATCCTGCAACTAACAGCGAGGAGCAATCGCTCAGTCCTGTCCTGCATCTTTCTCGGCCTTCCCGCCTTTCGCTTTTTCGTCTTCACAGTCATTACGTTTACATAGATTTTACGGGACGCGCAAGGGTCCGCGCGTCACGGTCCAGGGCTGATCGAGGGGAGTAGAATCGTCGCAGGCCAGATCTCCGGACTAGGCACGCTCTCGCGGCAACTCTTGCTGGACCTTGTTGCTGTGCTGCATTTCGGTGCGGCGCGCTGCCTGACCCTCAAGTTGGCTTAAGAGCAGCTCTTCGGAAAGAAGGCTCCCAAATCAGCATGGTGTGTCAGAACCATCCGTTTATCACTGCGCTTCGTATTCGCTATCGCAGCCTGGGAACCGGCCGAGCCGGAACTACTCGGAGGACTCTTTCTTCTGGTGGGAGAGTAAACGCTGGAGGTATGCGGGCCCTTCTTCCTTGTACGAAACTGCAGCACCCCTAAGCAGAATCTCGCACAGCTGCGCTAGACTTCTGCCTTCCTTCTTAGCGATTTGAATCAGTGCCCTCTTCAGTTCCGCGGAGACTCTGATTCCAATACTTTCGTCTTTTGTCATGATCGCTTGCGCATTTTACGGCAATCCTTCGACCTTCACAAATCCTACGCTTGACAAATGCGTATTCAATGCTTATCATTGTTTATCAATGATAGTCACGGAGGGCCTTTATGAAGAATGGGATTGTAGACACCAGTGAACTAGGAAGTTTAGTGCGTAAGAACTTTCGTCTGGCAAGGCGTTGGGCCGCGGGGCGCTTGGGAACAGCCGCTAAAGATCGACTGCGTGATCTGACCAAGACATTTGGATTTTCCGTGGGCCGGGGAGACTTCTATTACCTGGACGGCGGGTGGTATATCACGCACGCGGGGCTCTTGCGCCTAGCCCAACGTAAACGGTGCACAGGTATTCACGTCCAGCAGGTGCGCCAGTTTTGCGATCCCGCAATGGCTCGTTGAGTTTTCAAGGCTACGGTCTACACGTCTAAGCGATCGAAAGGGTTTGTAGGGTTTGGAGATGCCGACCCCTCGAACGTGTCTCCCTTGGTGCACGGCGCCGAGATGCGCGTGGCCGAGACCCGCGCTGTCAATCGCGCCTTGCGCAAGGCTTATGGGATCGGCCTATGCTCGGTCGAAGAGCTCGGATCCTTCTCTCCGCCTACGCCAGCCTCACGTCCCAAGCAAGTGGCGCCTGTTTCTGGCGACGGAAATGGTTCGAGTCACGGCCAACCCCGCTTGCGGGACCAACTCTGCCTTCTGATCCGGCAATTCAACCTCGACCCCACACTCGTGAAGGCCTACGCCGCGGACTTCTGCGGCACCGAAACTCTCAAGGAAGCTAGTCGAGATCTCGTCGAGTCGTTCATCTCCCATCTCTCGAAAGCGGCGAAAGAAGACCGGGACGGCTTGCTCTGCAAACTCAACTCCTACGCCCAATCTGTGGAGGTGCAGCCATGAAACGCCATATCCCGGGCCTCCACTCAGTGCGCCAAGCGATTGATCGTCGTCTCGAGGGCTTCTTCCTGGTGCGCGTGGATGCCGCTTCCTACCGCTGGCATCCCCAGAAGCCATTCCTCATTCTCCGATTCGTGGTCCTTGCACCCGAATCTTTCGCCACACATTCCTTCTCCGGGCGGCTGTACTGCAGTCGACGAGCACTCTGGAAGCTCAATTGGTTTCTGCGCGACTTCGGCTATGACCCCGAACTGCTCGGGCAAGATCAAGTGGATGAGAAAGCGCTCCTCAACCTTCATGGAGTCGTACGAACGTCGCTGGCCACTTTCAACGGGCGCTCCTACCAGAGCCTCGAAGCTTTTGCCCCCGCCTGCGAGTGGGAAGAACTCTCATGCACTGCAATCCAGGGGAGGAATGACGATGATCTACAGCCACACACAGATTAGCCAGTTCGTTCGCTGCCCGCGCAGCTATCGCTACCGCTACCTCGATGGGTGGCAGGAAAAATAGACCCGCGCCGCCATGGTCTTCGGCCGCTCGTTTGAGAAGGCTCTCGGTGCCTACTTCTGCCACGAGGATCCGAGCGCGGTGCTGTTCAAAGAATGGGGTGCGTATCGAGATGCTCCGTTTGAATACAAAAAAGGAGATTCGTGGGACCGCCTGGTCCACCAGGGAGTTCATCTGCTCCAGAAGTTCGCCCAGGATGATCGGGTCCGCATTCCCCGGCCGCAGAAGAGTCTGCAGGTCAAGATGCTCCGATCACTTCCCGGAGCGAACGAATTCGTTTCCTACATTGACGCCCTCGGAGAGCTCGATGGCACACCCTGCGTCATCGATTGGAAGACCACCACGAGCCGTTATCCCGAAGAGCCCGAGGGATTGCTTGCGCTCGACCCTCAGCTGATTTGCTACTCCTGGATCAGCGGAATTCCTGAGGTCGCTGTCGTGGTGTTCGTGCGGAAGCAGCAACCCGAGATTCAATACCTCCGGGCCACGATTTCCGAAGAGCAACGACGGGAATACAGCCGGCTGGTTGAAACCACAGTTGCTCAGATCGAGGCGGGTCAGTTCGTTTCCCATTCCGGCGTCCGCTTCCCGCAGAACGGCTGCGTGAGCTGTCCGCATCTGGGGTTGTGTCTCAACAACCAGTCTTTGATTAACGCGAATTTGATCCGCCGGCCAGGAGCCAGCGACCTTGATTGGCTTAACGACCTTGACGACTAACGGGAGACCGCTCGTGGCGCCGAAGCTCAACCGCCGCAGGGCGCTGTTTGTGCTGGCCAAGATCGATGAAATCTTGGGATGGGAGAGAGCCATCGACCGAGAGCGCGATACCCGGTTTGTGGAGCTCGGCCGCTACTTGTGCGAAGTCCGCTCCGGGCAGTACTGGCGGCTCGACAATCTCAAGTCCTTTGATGAATTCCTCGAGAAGCGCTTCCCGGGTTCACGGCGCAAGGCCTACTACCTGATGACCATCCACGAGCAACTGCCGCGAATCCCGAAACTACACCTGAAACAGGTGGGCTGGTCGAAGGCGACGGAACTGGTAAAGGTGGCGCGGCGGGATGGGCAGCAGTTCGATTGTGCAACCTGGTTGCACAGGGCGCAGCAATTGCCCAAAGAAGAGTTCAAGCACGAGGTCGAAAAACACCTCACGGGCAAAGAGACGGAGCCCTGGGAGATCCTGTACTTCAAGGTGTACAAGAGCCAACTCGCGGTGATCGAGCAGGCGCTCGAGACCGCCGCGTTGATGCTCGGGACGGACAAGTCGCGGGGGTACTGCCTGGAGATGATCTGCGCGGACTTCTTGGCGGGAGCAAGCCATGAGGCCGGTCTGGAGAATTCGTTGTTCTTGGCATTGGTTCGGCTCATCGGCGCTCTACCCGTGGCACAGAGACTGCGATTGTTTGAGATCGTGAGGAACAACTTTGAACCGGTTCAGGCGGAAACGGCCGCGATTACGGCTTGAGCGCGAAGCTTACCGCCAGCTCTCCCGCGAGGTGCTCGCACGCGATGGGTGGCGCTGCCAAGACTGCGGCATAGCGCAGGATCTTCAGGTCCACCACCTCCGACCGCGCGGCCAAGTCGGAGATGACGCTGAAGAGAATCTCATCACGCTGTGTGCAAGTTGTCATCGAGCCAGACACTTACACCACCAAACACAATCGGGCGAAGAGAGAAGACGATGACGCGAACGAGAACCAAGTTCTAACCGAGAGGGCGAAAGAAATGTAGTGAGGAGGTCACCGGCCAAAACGTTCAACCCGCCGCGACGTTACTTCTCGCCGCCTGTTCGGATAGAGCAGCGGTTTCCTAAACCGCGTGTCGGGAGTTCGACTCTCCCCAGGCCCACCACTCTTATTCTTTCATTTTCAAGGAGTTCCACAATTCCGTCGATCGAGCGGAATGCACCGAAATGGTGCAAGTGTCATAAAAGTGTCATAGTTTTCGGCTCAAGACGAGACCGAACGGATCAGAACGAATCAAGACCTGCGATACTCCTCCTTTCTGTAGGCGTTGATGCGAGCAATCAAAACCTAACCGAAAAGGGCGCCCTTTTATAATGCGTTTATTAGGCACTGAGAACATCTAAGTTATCCCGCTCAGAAATTCGAGCTTCTATGTAGTGCCGGTTTGGCCATTTTCCGGCATACTGAATTGCAGGCAGCCTTCAGCCTCGGGGTTTTCGCGCCAGATAAACTGTGCGGCAAGCAGAACCGATCAATGGATTGTCCTTAAAGAAGGAAGCAGAATCCCAGGCATGCATCCGGTCAAAGCCTGTCTCTTGGAAGATGCGACGGATCTCGTCAGAATCCCAGCAGACCTCCTCGACGCGTTCGTGACGTCTTCGCCAGCAGCTTCCGTCCCGGATGAACCATTCGATGTCGCTCCAAGCCCTGTCGGCCTGGCGGTTATGGCCGTTCCGCATTACGACTGCCACGCCCGGCTTCTCGAACCAAACGGTGCCCGACCAGTATCGTTTAAATCCAAGGGAATTGTTGACGTCGAAGAAGAAATAGCCGCCGGGCCGCAGTGCTCGTTCGACAGCCTTGGCAACCATCCGCAAGTCTGCTCTGCGCGGAAGATGATTGAGCGAATCGTATTCGCACGTAACCAGATCGACTGGTACAGGAAGCCGGAAACTCCGCATGTCGGCCCGAAGGACGCGTACAGACAGGCGGGCACGATCAGCCTTCTCACGGGCAAGCCGACACATAAGCGGGGACAAATCCACAGCGTACATTTTGATTCCCTTGCGGGCTAGGATCAGAGCAGTCGTTCCCGTGCCACACGCCAGATCGCATGCGGATTCAACGTGGGGCAATATCCGGCCAAGCACGCGTTCACGCGCTGCATCTATCCGGAATCGAAAAGACGAAAAGAGCGCGTCGTAATACTGCGCAAGCCATCGATAAGGTCTAATGATTGAACTTCGAGGCATCTTTGTGCCTCCGATTTCCGGATTATAGACCGCCTGCCGACAACGGGTAAGCTCCTGTGGAACTATCGCCCTGTGTCGAAGACACACACATGGTATGGAGAAATGATAAGCGGAGTGGCACGTTCTGACGCTATCCCGCACGAAAGTGCGTACCGTCTACGTGCTCGCCTGAGCTAAATCCGGGTTAGTCGGATTATCGGACATGTGGTTTTGGGAAGATGTCCCGTTTATGCGTCCAGAGTCTTACCGTCGATAGATACCGTCATCCGCATGACCTTGACAGCTATTCTGTCACCTATCGAATTGAGGAATTTGAAGGACAACTTATCAGACTAGGCGTTTCAGCCTGGGCAACGCTCACCATTGAATCTAGGCGGCGTTCAGGTTGTTGCGCATTTGACGCGCGACGCGACACGAGCGCGCCGCGGCCTTAGCTTATTCTGCGCGCAATGTGTCTGGGCCAGACGATCGGCGATGATGCTGTAGACCGAAGAATTAAAAGCCAGTCCGATGTGGGTGCCTGAAACCGGGAAATCAGTTTCTGAGTTCTCGGTCCTGCAATACCGCCAATCCACCACTCCATCATCGGTCGTATAAACCGCCGTTTCGAACACTGATGGAGGCATGCTGCGCTGCAAGGAATCCACAAAATCGCAGGTGCAGTGACCGGTGTAGCAATCGGGAAGCACCGCAGGCCCGTGCTTTTTCAGGATGCGGAGGCGAACCGCTTCGGCGGCGAGCAGGATCGCCGAATGAGCCACAGTACCGCGGAATGGCGCCCCCAACGTAATGACGGAAGCAACGTCTTGTGGCCGTTGCGCCGCGATCGAACGGGCGATGATGCCTCCCAAACTGTGGCCGATCAGATGGATCCTGCGGCCGGTTTTGGTGAGCGCCCTGTCGATGGTTTGATTCAAGCGGCGTTGAATCAGGATGTTCGGACACTCGGCGTTCAGATTGATGCCGGAAAAGAGGGGCCGGTATCCGATCCGTCCCAGCCATTTATGGAGAAAGAATAAGTAATGATCCGGACATAGGAAGCCGGGGATGAGCACGACTGCTGAACCGTCGCCGTGAGCTGCGCCTAGACCGTAATAGACAGGCGCGGCATGCAGCAGACCCAACTCGACCGCACACAGCACTTCACTCCAAAGGGAAACAGGGGCTTCCAAATAATCCCGAGTGAGAATCTGGGGGCTCCGAGCCGGCGACCGGAAGTTCGTTCTTCTCATTGAGTTGCTGCCGACTGTATCTGAGACCGCGAAGTTGCACAATGGAGAACATGCCTGGCCGACGTCTTGCATAATGGTCGTGTCGCGGGCCGACTTGAGAAGCAAATAAGGCCGGATCCCGGTCCCCAATGGGTCGGCCGCTAGGGTAACTCCCGATAAGTCGTGCGAGCTCAACCGGTCGATGCAACAACTTCTAATCAGCTGGTACGACAACACTTCCCCTAGAGAACCGATCGATCCGGCTGTGCCTCAATCAGAACTAAACAGGTTAGTGTTCCGTTTGGGTCAACGCTCGCGAACGAAATTAGCTCCTGAGACTCCTGCAAGTAGATTTCGAGCCAGTGTTGCGCTGACCCATTGAGCTCGCAGCGTTATTCGGGAGTTGGAGCCCTTGTCAAGATTACGACCACAAAACCGCGCGACTCTTTCTAGCTTACGGTTCGAGCGCAAAAAAAAAGAGGGGGCAACTTCGCCCCCTCTTCACAAGGGAACAACCGCAATCAGACTGTTGCCGCAACGGCAAATTTGGGGAACGCGGAGTATTCTGCTTCGAACTTCTTCACAATCGGGATGCCTTCAACGAACTTATTCACGATGTTCTCGATCTGTGGATAGACTTCCCGATGGTAGGTCTCAGCATGCTCCTTCGTTTCCCACAAGCTGATTGCCACCACTTCCCTCTTTTCCGGTGCGACGAGCACGATCTCATTGAGGAATCCTTTCTGCTTGCGAATCAGCGGCAGGATTTCCTTCTCGAGCGTTACCGGAAACTCGTTCACGACCGTGGGCTTCAGTTGCAGTGTAACGTGACGTGCAAACATATTCATCTTCCTTTCTCATCCGGGAGGACGATGCCGCTCCTTCACCCAAGCTTTCCCCGGAAAGCCACAACATCCGGAGTTCATTCCGTCCTCAATTCTTTCTCCTCTCGTCTTGTCCTCATTGCAGTATCGTCCTTCACACTTCAACGTGTCCTGCGTCACTCGCCGCGTCGCCCCTCCTCCAAGTTTCGGTGCTCGCCCCGACATTGTCCGGGCGGCGTCAACTTCTCTGCGCCTCTGCAGTAGATCGTTCTTCGTCTGATCCCTGTTTCCTTGTGAACTCCATGTCCTCCGTGCCCTCTGGTTTCTTTCCCTTGCTGATCGCAAGCATCGTTGGGTGGCTTCCCGTCGGGCGCATCCCAACTGACCCGGCTCTATCAGCAATGGCACTCGTCAGCACGGATGAACAGAAGGCAGCCTCACACTTCCGCTATGCCTTGCTGCGCTTGACTCGCTGTGCCGCTTCGAGGAGGATGGACTCCAGAAGGTTCGACCGGCCAAAGGAGGTGGATGATGTCCAACCCCGCCACCATCAGATCGCCATTCGAATCATGCACCTACCGCAACGGTGCGGTTCATTGCCCGCGACTGAAACTCCCCGCCAGCATTCTCGTGGCAAGATGGCGGATGAGTTATGGTCGGTGGACTTGGACGGTCATCGATTGTCAGCTGCTTCGAGCCGTTCTGATGGATTGCGATGTGAGTTGCTCATCCCAATTGGTAGAGATTGAAAAGTAGCACCACGGTCGAAATCGAGCGCTCGCTCCGCCGGGTTTGGGAGACAAACTCGTAGGCGAACGATAGCGGTGACGAGATTCGACACTAGTCCATCAAAATGCCGGTTACGCCCCGTTTTAAACCCGCCGTTCCTGCTAATTACACGCACTCAGAGTGGCTTTTACGCAGGATTCGGCCTAGATATGCAGGAATCCTGTTTTTGCGGGTAGGTTTCGGTTTTTCTTGGCCCGAGGATCTTGGGCAAGTAAATCAGTCACCGAACACTCTCCTGGAAATGTGCAGGTGTCATAAAAGTGTCATACTTTTGTGCCGCAGTGGGAGAGAAGGACGGAAGAGGTCGCTTCGGGGTTGTCCCGGCGCAGGCTCGGTCGGTCTTTCCAAAACTGTATATCAACTAGCGCGCCGATAAGCGGTAGGCCGCTGAAATCGTTTGCGATGGTGTGTCACTCGGCCGCGCTTTTTCGCGTGGATGTCACGGTAATTCGCCAGCTCCTCCTCGCTGATGACGAATTGAGCTTTCGGAGGATGATTCCCGTAGATGGCCAACTCGCGCCGTAGCTTGAGGGAACAGATGTCAGGCGCGTCCTGATAACGCGCACGATGAAAGATGAAGGCTTCGTTTGCGATGCTCAGGATAAATTCTCGCGGCTCGTTTGGAGCTTCGCGTACGCAGAAGACATACTGGCGCACCGAAGCCTTGCACTCGAAGCCGACGTACTGGACAGAGATTTCGTCGCGCACTATTTTGCCCGAAACGGAGATATTTGCCTCTGACCTTAATCTTTTACTTGGGCTACGTCAAGAATCGCGCGCACTGTCTCGTCACTTGCAACAGGACGCTTTCCTTTCGACGCAAGACACCAAGGCGATGACCAGACCGAGTTTTTGTACCTCAGCGAGTGAGAGAGTCTACATCACAACGGCTGACATCGCCGGGGTGATCCTTGGTGTTCGGTGGATTCGGCAGAAGTTGAAGTTATAGCGCATGCAGCGGAGAGCCACGGAGTAGACTGGTCTCTCGACTTTCTTGGAGAATGGATTGGTGAGCTGCGTGAATCGCCGCTTACAAGGAGAGCTGTGACCACACAGGAACATAAACTCGTTTTGGGCATCTTCGCGAAGCAAGCTCAGCTTATTCGTGTTCTGCTTACAATCCTGAAGAGTCGCGGCATTGTCGAGCACGATGACCCGAGCGCATTTGAGTTTGCCGCAACCGAAGATGCCGACGCCAACGCTGCCTTACTTGGGCGCGTGACGGAAAATTATCTTTTGCTGGCGAAATCTCTAGGAGTAGAGACTGGCCTAGAAAATCCATGATCGCCCCGTGTCCCGCAGAATCAAGTTTTCTCTTGCCCACGCCCCTTCTAGCACATCCAAACTGAAACACTACCGGATCTCTTGATTCACCCCATGAAGAATGAGGAATGTGTTATGTTCAGGGCCAGATTGCTGATTTCCGCCGCTCTCGACAGAAAACGGGCCTTGAGATCGTGGCTTCGACTGTTCAGCAACGAAGACGCCGCTTCTAAATCGAGAAGGACAGATGCGAATTCTGCTTTACAACCCCGATAATGGAGTCACACGTAATTTCATGCCGCATCTCTGGATGTTTCTGCTCCAGGCATTGACTCCGTCTGGCCACGAAGTCTTGCTCATTGATGGCAACGCCCAACCGATGGATGAAGTAGAGATCGCGCGGTTCGTTTGACCGGACCGAGTTTTTGTACCACAGCGAGTGAGAGAGTCTACATCACTGATCGGACCCGCTTTTTTGTACCAACTCTAAGGTGAGTTTTCGGCTGTTTGTAACCCAATGAGATCGCGGCTCGCCGCGATCTCATTGGCGAATTCGTTCGGTGTCCGCTCCCCGAGAGCCCTGTGAGGACGGCTCTCATTATATTCCTTCCGCCAAGCCTCGATGCTCTCCTGCGCTTCCGCCAGTGTCCC
>Ga0310038_10001654_pt1 | contig 16686 bp, 12 predicted proteins | sample Sb_taG_6_FD_200461 | JGI IMG/M metagenome (GOLD analysis project Ga0310038, IMG submission 200461) | Peat soil microbial communities from Weissenstadt, Germany - Sb_50d_4_PS metaG (v2) (version 2) | ecosystem: Environmental > Terrestrial > Soil > Wetlands > Peat | place: Germany: Weissenstadt... | reverse complement strand
GCGGCTTCGAGCGCGACGATGGTCTTGCCCGAGCCGACGTCGCCTTGCAGCAGGCGGCGCATTGGCGAAGGGCGCTGCATGTCCTCGGCGATTTCCTTCAGCACCCGCTTCTGCGCCGCGGTGGGATGGAAAGGCAGTACGCGCTTGAGCGCATCGCGCACGCCGTCCGTGATGGCGAACGTGATGCCAGGCTGGGCGCGCAGATTGCGCCGCTTCAGCTCCAGTCCGACCTCCAAGAAGAACAACTCCTCGAAGATAAGGCGACGGTGGGCGGGCGTGCGCGCGTTCTGCAGGTCCTCGAACCGCGTTTCGGGCTCGGGAAAGTGGGCGAGGCGGAAAGCTTCGCGCCGGGGTATGAGGTCGAGGCGCTGGCGGATGGCAAGCGGGATGCCATCGGGCAGTTCGGGCGTCAGGTCTTCGAGCGCGCGGTGGACCACGCGGCGAAACCAGCGCGGGCTCAGCCTGCCGTAGGCGGCCGATTCATATATGGGCACGATGCGCCCGATCTCCAAACTCTCAGCCGCCAGATCCTCGGGCGATTTCCCTGCCGCTTCTTCCAGCGGCTCGGTCAAGATCTCGAACTGCGGCTGCATGAGTTGGATGCGATGGCGCCCGCTGCGAGGTTCCTCCACCCGGCCATAGAGAGCGACGGTCTGCCCGGCTTTGAACTTGTCCTTGAGAAAAGCGGCGTTGAACCACAGGCAAGTGATGGAGTCGCGGCCCTGGCCGGCAGTCATCTGAAGGATCTGAATGCCGCGCCGGGGGGTGCGAAACAGGCCGGCGCCGCGGACTTCAGCGATGATGGTGGCCATCTCGCCGGGGCGTAACTGGGCGATGTGGCGGGGATTGATGCGGTCCTCGTAGCGGAAGGGCAGATAGTAGAGCAGGTCTTCGACCGTGCCAATTCCCTTGCTGGCCAGGATCTCCGCCAGCCGCGGACCGATTCCCTTGACGTACTGCACGGGGGTGTGGAGCTCGAGCATTCAAACCAGTTTCAAGTGTCACGTTTCAAGTTTCAAGTAGATCATGTATTGCGGGTTGAGGAGGAGACGCCGCCAGCGGTGATCCCTGTGGTAACCTGATTCGCGAAATCCCGCTCGGAGCCTTGCCTTTCCGGCGATAAGATGGGATGGTGCCCGGTTTCTTGTTTGCGAAACGCGGGCAGCCAACGCATGCAGAGACTCGCCATCCTCTACGATGCCAGCCAGGCGGTGCTCTCCACCTTCGACCTGGATGAGGTCCTCGGCCGCATCCTGGGCATCGTGCGCGACGTGTTCCACCTGGACAAGGCAGCTATTCTGCTGCTGGATGCCAGGACGCAGGAGCTCTACATCAAAACGCAGTTCGGATGGGACCCCGGCAGTGAGGCCATTCGTGTGCCGCTGGGCAGCGGCCTTACCGGAACCGCCGCCCAGACCAAGAAGCCGGTGTACGCGCCCGACGTAAGCAAGGACCCGCGCTATATCCGTTCTCTCGCCACCACCCGCTCCGAAGTGGCCATCCCGCTCATGGTGCGCGAAGAGATGGTGGGCGTGCTCGACTGCCAGACCGAAAAGCTGAACTTCTTCGACCAGGATACCCTGGAGCTGCTGCGGCTGTTTTCGACGCAGGCTTCCATCGCGCTGTCCAACGCCCGTCTGTATTCACTGGAACAGCGCCGCCGCGCGCAGTTGGAGGCCATCAACGGCATCGCCCGGCAGACCACGGCGGTGCTGGAGATCGGCGAACTGCTGAAGCAGGTGTGCTCGCTGATCCCGGAATCGTTCGGCGGCGACCATGCCAGCGTGCTGCTGTTCGAAGACGACCGGCTGGTGCTGCGGGCGCACCAGGGCCGGCTGACGCCGCTGTTCAAGATCGGCGATGAGCTGCCGGCGGGCGAGGGACTGTTCGCCCGCGCCATCGATTCCCGCAAGGCGGTGGTGGAGAACGACGTGGGCAAGGTCCCCGGGCACCTGCCGGGGTTCCGGGAGACGGTGTCGGCGGTCTGCCTTCCCCTGGTCTCGTTCGGGCAGGTGCTGGGGGTGCTGGCGCTGGAGAGCGCGTCGTGCGAGGCTTTCCTGCCGGCGGACGTGAACGCGCTGGAGTCGGTCAGCGACATCTGCGCCACCGCCATCCAGAACGCGCGCTACTTCGACCGCGTGCGCCAACTGGCGTACATGGACGGCGTGACCGGCATCTTCAACCGCCGTTATTTCGAGCTGCGCATCGCCGAGGAGATGGCGCGCAGCACCCGCCACGGCCTGACGTTTTCCGTGATCATGGTGGACATCGACCACTTCAAGCAGCTCAACGACGAATTCGGGCACCTGGTCGGTGACGAAGTGCTGCGCCAGGTTTCTGCCATCCTCACCCAGCAACTGCGCAAGAGCGACGTGCTGAGCCGTTTTGGCGGAGAGGAGTTCGCCATCATCACCCCGGAAACCGCCCTGGACAGTGCCTTGGCCGTCGCCGATAAGCTGCGGCGGGTGGTGGAGAGCTGGCATTTTCCGGGCGTGGCGCGCCCGGTGACCATCAGCGCCGGGGTGGCGGAGTTTCCCGCCCAGGGAGGCACGCGCGACGAACTGGTCAAGTCCGCCGACGAGGCGCTCTACGCCGCCAAACAGACCGGCCGCAACCGCGTGGTCACGGCGCAGATGCTGCGCGGCACCTTCTGACCTCCCACCCCACTGCACAGGATGTTGGGAAGTCCCTCCGACCTGAAGTGCTACGCCGGTTTCCCGCGCGGCAATGTCCGAAGGGTTACCAAAGAGGGTTGCACTACCGGCCTGCAGAACGCACAATAAAACCGGACTAATACCCAATGGCCAAGGTTGTTGCACCACCGATCTCCCCCTCCTCCGCGAACTTCGTCCCCAAGAGGATCGTCGCCCGCGTGCTGCTTGCAGGACTCGATGATCCCACCTGCGCGGTGCTGCGCGATTGCTTCAAGCAGTTCGGCATCCAGACCGTCAGCAGCAATGGCGACACCGAGAAACGGCTGCAGAAAGAGAAGTTCGAAGCCTGCGTGGTGGAGTTGGGCCGAACGGACGCGGAGAGCGTGCTGAGCGCCGCGCGCAACTCCTCCTCCAACTCGCGCATTGTCATCTACGGCATTTCGCGCGACACCCAGGAAGCCATGCGCTTCTCCAAGCTCGGCATCAACGCCGTGATCGATCATCCCGTGGACCGGCAGACGGTGCTGAAGGTGGTGCGCTCCACCCACCTGCTGGTGGTGCATGAGTTGCGGCGCTACGTGCGCCTGCCGGTGGTCACCGAAGTGAAAGTGAACTGCGGCCAGAGCAGCTTCCAGGCCAATAGCGTGGAGATCAGCGCCGGTGGCATGTCGATGAAAACCGAGGTCCGCCTCTCCAAGGAGCACCCGGTGGAGGTCACCTTCAGCCTGCCGCCCAACGGGAAAGTCGTAGTTTCGCGCGCCAGCGTGTGCTGGAAGCGCGAAGCCGCCGGCATGCTCGGCATCCGCTTCGACTCCACCGACGAACGCCGCCTGGAAGTGAAGCGCTGGATCGACAGCTATCTGGAGATCGGGTAAACCCCAGTTGCCAGTTGCCAGTGGTCAGTTGCGCTTCAGCCCTGGCAATTGCCACTGAATTCAGTGTCATTCTTCCGTCGAGCAAAGCGAGACGGGAGAATCTGACGGTGATGTCGGTACAACCAACCAACGTAGCATCGGCTGTTCCGTCAGATCCTCTGCGCGCCTTCGGCTCGCGAAGGATGACATTTTCGACGTAGAGAGACCTTCTACCGAGCGTCTCTTTTCTGAAGCCCACCTACCCCGCCTAACAGCTCTTCCATTTCTTTCTCACTGATCACCTTCACGCCCAACTCACGCGCCTTGTCAATCTTGGAACCGGGGTCGGCGCCGGCCACCACGTAGTCGGTCTTCTTACTGACCGAGCCGGAGACACGCCCACCGGCATCCTCGATCAGCTTCTTGGCCTCGTCGCGCGAGTGGTTGGCCAGGGTTCCCGTCAGGACAAAGGTTTGGCCGGCGAGCCTCGTCCCGCGCGCTCTCTTCTTGCCCTTGAAAGTGAGGCCGGCTTTGCGCAGGTCTTCCACCAGCTTGCGATTGCGCGGTTCCTCGAAGAATTCGCGGACGCTCTGGGCGATGCGCGGGCCGACCTCCTCGACTTCTTCCAGGCGGGCGATGCTGGCGGCCTCGTCTTTCAACGTAGCCGCCTCGATAAGGTCGTCCATGGAGCCGAAGTGTTCGGCCAGGAACTGCGCCGTGCGCTCGCCGACGAAGCGGATACCAAGCCCGTAGATCATGCGCTCGAGCGGCAGCTTCTTCGAGGCCTCGATTTCTTCGAGCACATTCTGCGCCGATTTATCGCCCATGCGCTCCAGGTCCATGAGCTGCGGCTTGGTCAGGCGATAGATGTCGGCGACGTTCTTCACCAGCCCGCGGTCGCAGAGCTGGTTGACCAGCGCGTCGCCCATGCCCTCGATGTTCATCACCGAGCGCGAGGCGAAGTGGAGGATCGACTCGTGCAGCTTGGCCGGACAGTTGGCGTTCACGCAGCGGTGGTCGGCCTCGCCTTCCACGCGCACCACGTGTCCGCCGCATTCCGGGCAACGCTCGGGCATGTGGAAGTGCCGCGTGCCGCGCGGATGGTCTTTGTCCTCGACCACGCCGACCACTTTGGGGATCACGTCGCCGCCACGCTCCACCGTGACCCAGTCGCCGATGCGCACGCCCAGGCGTTCGATTTCGTCCATGTTGTGGAGCGTGGCGCGGCTGACCGTGGTCCCGCCGATGGGGACGGGCTTGAGGTGCGCCACCGGGGTGAGCTTGCCGGTGCGGCCGACCTGCACGTGGATGTCTTCGATCTGGGTGACGCCCGAGCGCGCCGCGTACTTGTAGGCGATGGCCCAGCGCGGTGCTTTGCCGGTGAAGCCCAGTTCGCGCCACAGGCGGGTGTCGTTCACCTTGATGACCACGCCGTCGATCTCGTAGCCCAGGCTGTCGCGCTTCTGCTCCCAGGAGCTGATGAAGCGCCAGACGTCGTCGATGTTCTTCGCGAGGCGCCAGTTGGGATTCACTTTGAATCCGGCCGTGCCCAGGGCTTCGAGCGCCTCGGCCTGATGGCCGAGAAACGTGCGGCCATCCACCAGCAGGAAGTAGGAGTAGAAATCCAGGCGGCGCTGGGCGGTGATATGGGGGTCGAGGACGCGCACTGCTCCGGCCCCGGCATTGCGCGGGTTGGCGAACTTCGCCAGGCCCTGGCGCTCGCGTTCTTCGTTCATGCGCTCGAAGGCCTTGAGCGGCATGACGACTTCGCCGCGCACTTCGAATTCCTGCGGCAGCCCAGCCTTCTTCAAAGTGGCCGCGGGGATGGAGAGCGGAACCGAGCGGATGGTCTTGACGTTTGGCGTTACGTCCTCGCCCACCGAGCCGTCGCCCCGCGTGATGCCGAGAACGATCTTCGACTTGCCATGCTCGTCGCGGGCGTAGCGCAGGGCCATGGAAAGGCCGTCGAGCTTGAGTTCGCAGACGTACTCGATGCCGCCGCGGCCGGAGAGCTCGCGCACACGCTGCTCCCAGTCGCGCAACTCCTGCTCGCTGTAGGCGTTGTCGAGCGAGAGCAGGGGGCTGGAGTGCGGCACCTTGACGAAGCCCTCGCGCGGCTTGCCGCCGACGCGCTGCGTCGGCGAGTCCGGGGTGACCAGATTAGGGTGCTCGGCTTCGAGCTGCTTGAGCTGGCGCATCAGCAGGTCGAAGTCGGCGTCGGAGATCTCGGGCTGATCGAGCACGTAGTAGAGGTACTCGTGATGGCGGATCTTCTCGCGCAGCGCCTCGATCTTGCGCTGCTCGTCATGGGTGTCGGTGGGCATCGGCAGAATTATAACGGCGGGATTGCAAGGGCTGGGAGTTTGCGATTTGTGATTTCCGATTTGTGTTTCTGATTCTTGTGGGTTGGGCCATCATCGAATCGCAAATCAGAAATCACAAATCAGAAATCACAAATCCCGCGCGATCCGCTATTGTTGACCTCGATGCGCAAGGTCGTCCTGCTCTACAACCCCATAGCCGGGAAGAACCGCGAGCGCCGCCGCACCGACGTGGAAGCTGCGGCGCAGGTGCTGCGTGCTGCCGGTGTGAAGGCCGAACCGGTAGCGACCCGCGCGCCAGGCTCGGCCGGGGAGCAGGCGCGGGAGGCGGTCGCCGAGGGTTATGACACGGTGCTGGCCTGTGGCGGCGACGGCACCATCCACGAGGTGATCCAGGGACTGGCCGGCACCGAAACGCCTCTGGGCCTCATCCCGCTGGGCACCGGCAATTCGCTGGGCAACGACCTCGGGCTGTCGCGCGACCCCGCGTGCGCCGCCCGGGCGATCCTCGCCAGCGAGCCCCGCAGGATCGCGGTCGGCAAAGTCGAGTATCCGGAACGCGGGACCGGCCGCGAGAGCGAACGCTACTTTATCGTGATCGCCGGCGCTGGCGTCGACGCCCGCATGCTCTATCAGATGAACGTCGCCGCCAAGCAGCGGCAAGGCATGGCCGCCTACTACGGCGAAGCCCTGCATCTTTTCCTGACCCACCGTTTCCAGCGCTTCGAAGTCCAGTGGAGCGATCGCCAGGGCGAAGTCCGCAGCGTAATCGTGACGCAGATCCTGGCCGTGCGCCTGCGCCAGTTCGGAGGCATCTTGCGCTGGCTGGCGCCGGATGCCGCCCTGGAGAGCGACGATCTCCAGCTCGTTTTGTTCCGGACGGCGAGCCGTGTTTCGTATTGTCTGTATCTGTTGCGCGCACTGCTCGAGCAGCGCTGGCAGACCCCGGGCGTGGATCTGGTGTGCGCGCGCGAGGCCCTCTGCCGGCCGATCGCGGGTGAGTCCGCGAGCAACATCTATGCCGAGGCGGACGGAGAGCTGCTGGGCGGCCTGCCGGTGCGCTTCAGCACCGTGCCGAAGGCGCTGACGTTGTTGGTGCCGAAGAAGTAAGGATCGGAACATCGGGTGATCGGGTGATTGGAACGACCTCCGAGTCCGTGGTGCTTGCCCGTGAGGGTCCGCGCCGTGGCCAAAGCCGTCGCCTTGTTGACATCCACCAAAGAGACTCGGCGCCGAGGTTTCAAATCACCCGATGACCCGATCACCCGATGTCCCGATCCTCTCCGTGCCCCTGTGGTGGATGTGTTAGCCTGAAACTTCACCGAGCTTGACGCGCAAGCCTTGGATCCTCTCACGCACATGCTGACCGGCGCCTGCATGAGCCGCGCCGGGTTGAACCGCAAGACCGGCCTGGCAACCGCTACGCTGGTGCTGGCGGCGGAGGCCTCTGACCTCGACGTTTTCTACGGTATCCACGGCCGGGTCGCTGCCTTGCAGCACCACCGCGGCTGGACCCACTCCTTCGTTGCCGTGCCGGCTATGGCTGGGCTTGCGGTCCTCGTGGTGTGGGCCTGGAACCGGCTGTTTCGGAAACAACGCCTCGATCCCAACCAGCCGGTGCGCTGGGGAGTGCTTTACGGCATCGCCCTGCTGGGGCCGCTCAGCCACATCCTGCTCGACTACACCACAGCGTACGGCATCCGCATGTTCGAGCCGTTCTCCTACAAGTGGTACGAGTGGGACATCGTCTCGATCATTGAGCCATTCATGCTGGGCGTGCTGATCCTGGGGCTGGTTCTGCCCCACCTCTTCGGTTTGATTAACGAAGAGATTGGGGCGCGGCAACCGCAGTTCAGGGGACGCGCCGGCGCCATCGTGGCGCTCGCGGCCGTGGTGCTGATGTGGGGGGTGCGGGACTTCTATCATCGCCGCGCCGTCTCCGCACTGGACGCGCGTATCTACCAGGGCCAGGACGCGGTGCGCGTTTCCGCGTACCCTTATCCTTGGAATCCGTTTGTGTGGCACGGGGTGGTCGAGACCCGGGATTTCTACCAGACCCTGCTGGTGGATGCTCGGCGGGGCGAAGTCGATCCTCAGGATCGCGCGCGCACCTACTACAAGCCCGAGGAAACCCCGGCGCTGGAGGCGGCGAAGAATTCGTACCTCGGGCGCGTGTATCTGGATTGGGCGAAGTACCCGCTCATCATTACCGAGCCTGTGGAGGAGCGTGACGTGGCTTACCGTGTGCGGTTTATCGATTTGCGCTACCGCTATCCCGGACGCCAGACGCCGCTGGGGGCGTCGGTGGACCTGAACAAGAGTCTGCAGGTGGTCGGGCAGCGGTTCGGGCGCCGGCAGCAGCCCGCACCCTGAGCCAGGCCACGGTCGTCTTTAGCTCTGGAACTTCTTTGCCTGCGGCGCATCCAACCCCTATGCCAAACCTTGAAACCGCAGTCTTCGGCGGAGGATGTTTCTGGTGCCTGGAGGCGGTGTTCCAGCGCCTGCCGGGCGTCAAGTCGGTCGAATCCGGCTACATGGGAGGCCGCGTCGAGAATCCCACGTACAAGCAGGTTTGCACCGGGACCACCGGCCATGCGGAGGTGGTGCGGGTGACCTTCGACCCGAGCCAGATCAGCTATCGCGACCTGCTCGAGGTGTTCTTTGCCATCCACGATCCCACCACACTCGACCGGCAGGGGAACGACATGGGCACGCAGTACCGCTCCGCCATCTTCTACAACTCGGACGAGCAGCGCGGGGAAGCCGAGAAGGTGGTTGCCGAACTGACCGCCGCGGGCGAGTTCTCCGCGCCCATCGTGACTGCGGTCGGGCCGGCCGCGACGTTCTTCGTTGCCGAGGGCTATCACCAGAATTATTTCAACGAGAACTCGCAGCAGCCGTACTGCCGGTTCATCATCGCGCCCAAGCTGGAGAAGTTCCGCAAGGCTTTCGCGGAGAAGCTGAAGGCCTGAGCGGCTACACCGCTTTTACGGCGGACGCCAGCAGTGCTGGCGGAGAGGGAGGGATTCGAACCCCCGGTGGCCTTCCGACCACAGCAGTTTTCAAGACTGCCCGTTTCGACCGCTCACGCACCTCTCCGCAATGCGGCCTCAGCTTAAGTTTACCAGCACTCCCCCGCGCCACCGGCCAGCAGGTAGGCACGCGGTACAATCGAATCCACGCTCACCATGAAGAGGTTCTTCCAGTTGGTCTTGCTGGTGTTGGTGCTGGTGGCGGTGGCCATGATCTCCGCCCTGACCGCCATGCGGCTGGCCATCCACGGGCGCCAGGCCCGCGTGCCCAAAGTGGTGGGCATGAGCGTAGCTGAGGCGCGCAAAGCTGCGGCCGGGGTCGGTCTGCTGCTGGACCGAGAAGGCGGTTTCTACAGCAATGATGTAGCCGAAGGCCGCGTGCTGTCGCAGATTCCGGCCGCGGGCACCCTGGTGCGGCGGGGCTGGCACGTGCACGTCGCCCAAAGCCTGGGTCCACAAACCGCCGCCGTACCCGACCTGCTGAAGCAGAGCCAGCGCGCGGCTGAGATCAACATCACGCGCCGTCGGCTGGACGTCGGTACCGTGGCCGTAGCCCACATTCCAGACTTGGCTCCCGATCAGGTGGTGGCGCAGAGCCCGCCGCCGAACGCCCAGGGAGTGGCCTCGCCCAAAATCAATCTTCTGGTGACCTCGCCGGCGGAGCCGGCGGCGCTCATTATGGCGAGCTTGACCGGACGCCAGCTTGCCGACGCGAGCAAAGCCATTCAAGATGCCGGCCTGCGCGTGGCCGTGGTCAACACCGTGCCGGCTCCCGGACTGCCCGTGGGAACCGTGCTGAAGCAATCGCCCGGCGCGGGACAGAAGGTCACACCGGGAACGGCAGTGACGCTCGAGGTGGCGCAGTAAGAACGAGCGGTTGCTAGTCGCCAGTCACCAGAGCCAAGCGGTGCAGCATTTACACCGGCGACTGGCTATCGGCCACTGGCGACTTCGATCATGGCGGCGAAAAAGCCGTCGCAAGGATGGATGCCCGGCAGGGTCCGCAGGAATTTGCCGCGGACGAGAGAGTCCAGGTCATCCCACGCAAGTTCGCCTTCGGCCTGGAGCGGCTGTAGTTCGTCGCGGCAGTCGAGCAGGCGGAGGTCGTTGCGACCGCCCATCACCTCGGCCACCACATCCTCGTTTTCTTCGCGTTCCAGCGAGCAGGTGGAATACACCAGGCGTCCGCCGGGGACGAGGCAGGAGAGTGCCGCGCGCAGGATCGACACCTGGCGGCGGTGTAGGCCGGAGAGATCTTCGAGCCGAAGCCGCCATTTGATCTCGGGATTGCGCGCCAGCGTGCCGGTGCCCGAGCAGGGAACGTCGGCGAGTGCGCGGTCGAAGTCCGGTGCCAGCGGCAAAGCCTCGGCGTTGGCGGCAACCACGCAGACATTCCGCGCGCGCACCAAACGGCGTGTTAACCGGGCCCGAGCAGGGTGAATCTCTGTCGCGACCACGAGCGAAGACGGGTTGCGCTCGGCTATGACCGAGGTTTTGCCGCCAGGTGCAGCGCAGCAATCGAGGATCCGCGCGCCGTGACCGACCAGCGCCGCCACGAGTTGCGAGGCCTCATCCTGGAGATAGGCGCGCCCTTCGGCGAAGACGCGAGTCTTGGTCACGTCGCCCGAGGTTACACGGCGAGCCCGGGCCACCAGCGCGCCCGGCGCAAGCTCAATGCCTTCGTTCCGCAAGTCGCTCTCGGCTTTGGAATCCCGCAAGCGCAATGTGGGCACGGGGATTCCCTGGTCGTAGCGCGTGATCTGCGGGACTGCATCGAGGCCGTACTCGGCCGACCATCGCTCCACAAGCCAGAGCGGATGCGCGGTGGCGGATGCGATCCGATCGAGAGATTCTTCCTCCCCCGTCGGGGGCGGCGGACTGGGCTCGGACGCGGCGATCTTGCGCATGACGGCATTCGCCATGGGTGCAGCAAACCGCCGGCCGGCGCGCTTGACCAGTTCCACCGTCTGATCGACGGCGGCATGCGCCGGGACGCGCTCCAGGTGCGCGAGTTGGTACACGCCGATGCGCAGCGCTGTGGCAACTTCCAGATCGAGCTGGTGCGGCGGCGCCTTCGACCATAGGTCGATCATTTCATCAAGCTGCGACCGCCAGCGCAGCACGCCCATGACGATCTGGGTGCAGAGCGCCCGGTCGGCCGGAGAGAGGCCGTTCAGCCGCTCCGAATGCAGGAGTTCATCCGCGAACGCACCTTGCTCGACGCGCAGCAGGATGTCAAAGGCGGCGGAACGGGAAGGAGACAGAGCCATTTGTGATTTGTGATTTCTGATTTGTGAGTCTCAACGACAATCCAGAAATCGCAAATCGCAAATCACAAATCCCCCAGCCTTTCCCCCGCCTTCGGCCGGTAGCCGTGGATGAAGTTCTGCGCGCTCATCCGCCGCTTGCCTTCGGGTTGCAGTTCGATGACCTGCAACGCGGTTCCTTCGCCGCAGCCGAGGAACAGGTCTTCGCCGGCAGCCTTCATTTCGCCGGGGACGAGCGGCCCCATCCCGTAGGCGGCCAGGCGGGCGCGGTGCAGCGTCAGGTTCTTGCCACGGAAGCTGGTGAACGCGCCCGGCCAGGGCTGAAAGCCGCGCAGGCGATTCAGGATATCGGGCGCCTCGCGGTTGAAGTCGATCCGCCCCTCGTCCTTTTCGAGGATGGGCGCGAGCGTGGCCTCGGTGTGGTCCTGCTTGCGCGGTTGGATAGCGCCGGCGCCGGCCTCGAGGCCGCGCAGGGTCTCGAGCATCAGTTCGGAACCAATTTCAGCCAGCCGTGGCGCCAGGGTTACCGCCGTGTCCTCGGGATCGATGGGCATCTCGCGCTGCAGCAGGATGTCGCCGGTATCGAGCCCCTCGTCGATGCGCATGGTGGTGACGCCGGTAACGGTCTCGCCGCGCGCGATGGCCCACTGGATGGGCGCCGCGCCGCGATACTTGGGCAACAGCGAGCCGTGCAGGTTGATGTTGCCGTGCCGCGGCAGGTCGATCATCCATTTAGGAATGATGCGTCCGTAGCCGACCACGATGATGGCCTCGGGCTTGACCGCTTCGAGCTGGGTGCGGAACTCCTGGTTGTTCTTGATCTTGTCCGGCTGGACTACTGGGAGCCCGAGCGACTGCGCCAGCCGCTTGACCGGCGGCGCGGCGAGTTCCTGGCCGCGTCCGCTGGGCCGGTCCGGCTGCGTGACCACCAGGCGCACGTTGTGGCCGGCCTCCACCAGCTTCTTCAGTGTGGGGACGGCGAAGTCGGGAGTGCCGCAGAAGATGAGGTCCATGTCAAAGAGAACAACTAAGGATCGGGTGATCGGCTCATCGGGTGATCGGGTCATCTGAAACCTACCCGACAATTACCCGATGACCCGATCTCCCGATCACCCAATTCCTACCACTCCCCCGCCTTCATCAGCTTGCGGATCTTGCGTTTCATCAGGTCGCGCTTGAGCGCGCTGATATGGCTGATGTAGAGCTTGCCATTCAAGTGGTCGGTCTCATGCACGAGGGCGCGGGCCAGCAGTTCTTCGCCGGTGGTCTCGAAGTGCTTGCCGGCCGCGTCCTGGGCGCGCACGGTGACGCGCAGGGGACGCGTGACCTCTTCCCGGAACTCAGGCAGGCTCAAGCAGCCTTCGCTGCCGCGCTGTTTGCCCTCGGTGCGGACGATCTCGGGATTCACCAGCACCAGCCTGGCCTTGGGATCTTCCTTGAAGGTGACGTCGATGACGGCCAAGCGCTGGGAGACGCCGATCTGCGGCGCCGCCAGGCCTACGCCGTGCGCCGCGTACATGGACTCGAACATGTCCTCGACCAGCTTGCGCAGCGCGGCGTCGAAGACGGTGATGGGTTCCGCCGGTTTCTCCAGAACCGGGTTGCCATATTTGACGACGGGATAGATCATCAGGAGCAGTTGTCAGTAGCCAGTTGCCAGTTGTCGCCGCGGGTCATCAGTAATCCTTGAGCTGTTTCTTGTAGCCTTCAAAGTTCCGGAGCACTTCGCCCATGGAATCGCCGCCGAACTTCTCCAGCGCGCAGCGCGCCAGCGTCAAAGCCACCATGGCCTCGCCTCCCACGCCGGCTGCCGGAACCACGCACACGTCCGAGCGCTCGTAAGCCGCCTTCACCGGCTCGCGCGTCCGGAAGTCTACTGACTCCAGCGGCCGCCGCAGCGTGGAGATTGGCTTCAGGTAGCCGCGGACGAGGATGTCCTCGCCGTTGGAGATTCCGCCTTCGATCCCGCCAGCGTGGTTGGTCCGGCGCGTGAACCCGGTGTAGCCAGCACGACCGTCGCCCTGCGCGCTCCGTTCATATCCTATCGCATCGTGCACGGCCGACCCTGGGGATGCGGCGGCGCCGATGCCGGAGCCGATCTCTACCGCTTTCACCGCCTGAAGCGACATGACAGCGGCGGCCAGCAGCGCGTCCAGGCGCTCGTCCCAGTTGGCGTAGGTGCCCAGACCCGGAGGAACGCCGTGCGCCACCACTTCGAAGACGCCGCCGACGGAGTCGCCGGTCTTGAGGGCGTTATCCACCTCCGCCTTCATGCGCTCTTCAGCCTCCGGATCAGCACAGTTCAACAGGACCTCATCGTGAGTGTAGAGAGCCTGGATTTTCTCCCAGGGGATCTCGGCATCGCGCACTGCGGCGCCACCAACCGAAAGGACGTGGCTGAGCACCTCGATGCCGAACTCCCGCAGCAGCAGCTTGGCGATGGCGCCCGCGGCAGCGCGCGCCGCCGATTCGCGTGCCGAAGCGCGTTCCAGCACGTAGCGGGCCTCGCGGAAATTGTATTTCAGGGCGCCGGCCAGATCGGCGTGGCCGGGCCGGGGCGAGTTCACCGCTTTGTGCTTTTCGGCATCACCAGCGCCGACGGGCAGAGCCTCTTGCCAGTTCTTCCAGTCGCGGTTCTCGATAGTGAGCGCGATGGGCGAGCCGATGGTCGCGCCATGCCGTACGCCGGAGAGGATGTGCGCGGTGTCGCGCTCGATCTTCATGCGGCCGCCGCGGCCGTATCCCTGCTGCCGGCGCCACAGCTCGCGGTCGATGAAGGCGGAGTCGATCCTCAACCCGGCCGGCACCCCGGAGAGCACAGCCACCAGGGCTTCACCGTGCGACTCACCCGCGGTGGAGAAGCGCAACATGGGGGGATTCTATCTGATTAGTCAGTACTCGGAAGCTATCTAGACCAGTTCTAAGCACTGGGTACTTGGTTCTAGGTACTGCCCTTCGGCGGCTCCCACAGTTCGATGCGATTGCCGTCCGGGTCCGTGATCCAGGCAAAGCGGCCGTAGTCGTAGTCTTCGCGCTTGGGGTCGATCCAGACGCCTTCCGCGCGCAGCGCTTCCAGCAGCGCGTCAAGGTCGTCAACGCGATAGTTCACCATGAAGCCGGCCCGGCTGGGATCGAAGTACTTGGTATCGCGCGAGAAGATGCTCCAAGCGGTGCCGCCGGGTTTGCCGTCCTTCTGCTGCCACTCGAACATCTTGCCGTACTGCGGGTCAACCTTGAGGCCCAGGTGCTTTTCATACCATTCGTAGAGCTTGTCCGGGTCATCCGACTTGAAGAAGATGCCGCCGATTCCGGTCACGCGTTCCATTCAGGCTCCTCCCTACCGATGCCGGTGCCGCTTTTGCGCCCGCGGCGGCTCTTCTTCCAGCACCGCGAACTGCAGTTTCCTCTGCATGCGGTCGATGCGGTCGAGCACTACCTTGACGCGGTCGCCGAGCGAGTATTTCTTCTTCGATCGCTCACCGATGATCTGCCTGGTGTTCTCGCGGTAGGTGTAGCGGTCGCCGGTGAGCGTCGCGATCGGCACCAGGCCTTCGATGAACATATCCATCAGCTCGACGAAGAAACCAAACTTGGTGACGCTCACGATCAGGGCATCGAACTCGTCCCCGACGCGGTCGCGCATGAACCTGATCTTCTTCCACTCCATCAGCTCGCGCTCGGCATCGTCGGCGCGGCGCTCGGACTGGCTGGACTCTTCGGCGATATCGTGCAGCTCTTCTTCGGAGATCGGTCCCTGTGCGGCACTCGGCTGAGCACCTTTCCCCTGCGTGCGCCGCGTCTTTGACTTCCCACTTTCCACTTCCCACTTTCCACTTCTTTTCGACCACGGCGACGGCGTCTCGCTGTGCGCGGGCACGCCACGTCCGTCTTCGGCGCTGAGCACGTCTTTCAAGATGCGGTGAACGATCAAGTCGGGATAGCGCCGGATCGGCGAGGTGAAATGCGTATACGTGGGCGCGGCCAGCGCAAAGTGCCCAACGTTCTCCTCCGAGTAGCGTGCCTGCTTGAGCGAGCGCAGCATCAGGTAGGAGAGAATGCGCTCCTCGGGCTTGCCCGCGATCTTCTCGGTCAGCTTCTGGTACATGCGCGGGGTGATGTGGACTTCTTCCGGCAGTTCGATCACGTGCGCCGGACGGCCGGTGCCGTGCCGCGCCCGTCGTTCGGCGCGCATCTCCATGCGCCGCACCGGGAGCGCGCCCACCCCGAGCGAGTACCCGAAACCGGTGGCGATGGTCTCGAACTCGAACACCTTCTTGGGATCGGGTTTCTCGTGGATGCGGTAGAGCGCGGGCACACCATTGTGCTCGAGGTAGGAAGCCACGCACTCATTGGCCGAGAGCATGAACTCTTCGATCAGACGGTGGGCGATGTTACGCTCCGAACGAGTGACGCCGCGCATCATGCCCTCCTCGTCGAACTCGATCACCGGCTCCGGCAGGTCGAAATCGATGGAGCCGCGGCACACCCGCTTGCGGTTCAAAATGAGCGCCAGTTCGCGCATCAGCTCGAAGCTCTCGGCCAGGCGCGCGTACCGCTCGCGCAGGGGCTGGTCGCCTTCGAGGACCAGGTTGACGTCGGTATAGGTCATGCGCTCGGCCGAGCGGATCACGCCCGGGTGCAGGTCGTAGCTGGTGATCTCGCCCTGGTGATCGATCTCCATCACGCAGGACATCACCAGCCGCTCAACATCGGGGCGCAGCGAGCAGATGTCGGTGGAGAGTTCGACCGGCAGCATGGGCACGGCGCGGTCGGGGAAATACACGGAGGTGCCGCGCCGCCGGGCTTCACGGTCCAGCGCCGAGCCGTCGGTGACGTAGTGCGCAACGTCGGCGATGTGGACCTGCAGCTCATAGTTGCCGTTCGGGAGCCTGCGGACGAAGACGGCATCGTCGAAGTCGCGGGCGGTTTCGCCGTCGATGGTCACGATGGGCAGGCCGCGGTAATCGCGCCGCCGGCGCAGTTCGTCGTGGGAGATGATGTCCGCGATGTTCTGCGCTTCCTCCAGCACCTCGGCCGGGAAGCGGTGCGGCAGGTGGAACTTGCGGATGATGATCTCGACATCCACCCCGAAATCATCTTCGTAGCCGAGGATCTCGACCACGCGCCCGCGTGGATTCTGCGTGGGCGAGGGCCAGTCGGTGATCTCCACGTCCACCACCAGGCCTTCCAGGTCGGCAAATTCCGCTTTGCGGCGCGCCTCCTGACCGATGACGCGGTGCACGGCGCTGCCCTTCTTGTGCCTCTGTCCCTCCGCGTCCTCTGCGTTGGTCTTCGGAACCTCCATCCCCCGCGGGATCACGATCTCCTGCGTGATCTTCTCGTCGATAGGGGTCACAGAGTTGAAGCGTGTTCCATAATGGAACGTGCCGGCCACCGTGGGGTGAGCCCGGCCGGCGACGCGCACGATGCGTCCTTCGGCGCGGCCGTCCCGCACCGCCCCCATTTCGACCAGCACGCGGTCACCGTGCATGGCGTTCCCGATCGCGACTGCCGGGATGAAGATGTCCCCGCTGAGCCTCTGCTTGACGTCGGCAGCC
>Ga0310038_10001650_pt1 | contig 16714 bp, 15 predicted proteins | sample Sb_taG_6_FD_200461 | JGI IMG/M metagenome (GOLD analysis project Ga0310038, IMG submission 200461) | Peat soil microbial communities from Weissenstadt, Germany - Sb_50d_4_PS metaG (v2) (version 2) | ecosystem: Environmental > Terrestrial > Soil > Wetlands > Peat | place: Germany: Weissenstadt... | reverse complement strand
CATTAGTGCCGTCAAGAACCGTATTCTCGATTTCTCTTTGAAGATCGAAGCCGAAAACCCGGACGCTGGCGAGGCCCTGCCGAATACTCAACCCGTCCCAAAGGAGAAGTTACAGCCGCTCGTGAATAACTTTTTTGGCGCTGTCGGGAATGTTGCTCAGCAGGGTCACGATTTTAGCCAGCTAGCCAACATCGGGATTCAACCTCAAGACCTCGCTACGCTCCTGACGGAGCTTACTAGCCATATCAACGAACTAAGCCTCGACATCCGTCAAAAACAGAAGGCAGAGGCTCAGATCGCGACTCTCAAGGCACAGCAGCTTACCGATCAACCTGATCCGGTAATCGTACAGCAGGCAGGGCGCACCCTTCGGAACGTTACCGAGGGCGCAATCGCCAGCTTATTAGCTACAGCGGCGCAGCCTACCGTTTGGCATACAATACAGCGTCTGTTGACACTTTTCCCGCACTGATCCACCGGAACCGTACGGGGCGGCTGCCGAACCTTTCGCGTTCGCCGCGAAAGGATGGGGCTAAGGCGCATTGCGCTGTTTGCCGAGATTTGCTCTGGCCTGGACGGGCGAGGTCGTCCGTCCCACACGGGCGGTGCTACTTCAAACAAAAGCCCCGCTCTTGCGGAGCGGGGCTTAGGCGGACAAGAGTGTCCGCCCTACACGGTTCTAGCTGAAAGCTGACGGCTGATCGCTGACAGCTTGCACGGGCGTGGACGCCCGCGCCTACATTAGTACATGCCTTCCATCCCACCGCCGTGTCCGCCGCCCATCGGAGCACCCTTCTTGTCTTCAGGGATTTCGCAGACCAGGGCTTCGGTGGTCAGCATCAACGACGCAATCGATCCCGCGTTCTGCAGCGCGGTGCGCACGACCTTGGTGGGATCGAGCACGCCTGCCTTGACCAAGTCTTCGTAATCGCCGGTCAGGGCGTTGTAGCCGTAGTTCGGGTCTTTCGAGTCGTTGACTTTGCCCAGGACGATGGCGCCTTCTTCGCCGGCGTTCTCGGCGATCTGGCGCAGCGGTTCCTGGATGGCTCGGCGTACGATGTTCACGCCGATCTGCTCATCGCCCTCGAGCTTCAGCTTGTCGAGTGCGGGGACGCAGCGGCTCAGAGCCACTCCGCCGCCGGGGACAATGCCTTCCTCGACTGCGGCGCGGGTTGCGTGCATGGCGTCTTCGACGCGAGCCTTCTTCTCTTTCATTTCGGTCTCGGTCGCAGCGCCAACTTTGATCACAGCCACGCCACCAACCAGCTTCGCCAACCGCTCCTGCAGCTTCTCGCGGTCGTAGTCGCTGGTGGTCTTTTCGATCTGGCCACGAATTTCCTTCACCCGGCCCTGAATGTCTCCGGGCTTGCCTTTGCCTTCGACGATGGTGGTGTTGTCCTTGTCGATGGTGATCTTCTTGGCCTGGCCGAGATCGCTGATCTGAACGTTCTCCAGCTTGATGCCGAGATCCTCCGTGATGGCCTTGCCACCGGTGAGTTTCGCGATGTCATCCAGCATGGCCTTGCGGCGATCGCCGAAGCCGGGCGCCTTGACGGCGGCGACTTGCAGCGTGCCTCGCAGCTTGTTCACGACGAGAGTTGCGAGTGCTTCGCCTTCAACATCCTCGGCGATGATCAGCAACGGACGGCTGCTCTTTGCAATCTGCTCAAGCAACGGGAGAAGATCTTTCATCGAGCTGATCTTCTTTTCGTGAATCAGGATGTAGGCGTTCTCGAGAGCGGCTTCCATGCGCTCGGGATCGGTTACGAAGTAAGGAGAGAGATAGCCGCGGTCGAACTGCATGCCTTCGACCACTTCGAGTTGCGTCTCGAGGGTCTTGGCTTCTTCGACCGTGATGACGCCATCCTTGCCAACCTTCTTCATGGCCTCGGCAATGATCTTGCCGATGGTCTCGTCGTTGTTGGCGCTGATGGTGCCGACTTGTCCGATCATGTCGCCGGTTACGGGCTTGGAAAACTTGTCGAGCTCGCCCTTGATGCGGTTGCCGTCCTTATCCAGGCTGCCGCAAATGACGGTGACGGCCTTCTCGATGCCGCGCTTCATCGCCATCGGGTTGGCGCCGGCAGCAACCGTCTTGACGCCTTCGCGATAGATGGCCTGGGCCAGAACGGTAGCAGTGGTGGTGCCGTCGCCCGCGATGTCCGAAGTCTTCGACGCCACTTCCCGCACCATCTGCGCGCCCATGTTCTCTTGCGGATCTTTGAGTTCGATTTCCTTGGCTACGGTGACGCCGTCTTTGGTGATGGTCGGCGAACCGAATTTCTTTTCAATTACCACGTTGCGGCCCTTGGGGCCGAGAGTTACTTTCACTGCGTCGGCGAGAATATTCACGCCGCGGAGGATCGCCTGCCGCGACTCTTCTCCGTGTACGATTTGCTTTGCCATAATTTCTTTTCTCCTGTTGAATTAGAAAAATCTTTAACCACTAAGGGCACCCTTCGACTTCGCTCAGGGCAGGCTCCGGTTCACAAAGGAAACCCGCGACCTGAAATTTGTGCGCTTGCCGGCCGGGTCAGAGACCCGGCGCCACACTACTTGCGCGCCCCAGCCGTTTCCTTCTTGGCCGCGCCCGTCACCACGCCGAGAACTTCTTCCTCGCGCATGATGATGAAATCTTCGCCGTCCAGCTTGATTTCCGTACCGGAGTACTTGCCAAACAGAATGTGATCGCCCTCTTTGACGACCAGAGGGAACACTTTGCCTTCATCGTTGCTCTTGCCGCGTCCAACCGAGATAACCTCGCCCTCAGACGGCTTGTCCTTGGCGCTGTCCGGTATAATGATGCCACCTCGGGTGGTGCCTACTTCTTCTACGCGGTGGACCAGGATGCGGTCGTGCAGTGGGGTGAATTTCGTAGCCATGCTTGCAACTCCTTTCGTTCGGGTTCAGTTAGGATTTAGGGTAAATTGCTCAGACAGACCAGTCGCCAACACATTCGGTGTATTGTTAGCACTCATGGTTGGCGAGTGCCAAGTATAGAGGCAGGGATGATTCCTTGTCAAGCAGGACCTCGCGGAATTGATACAACTATATTGGTTACAGCATATTACAGTCGTTTGTTGAAGTTGCTGGGGGTACTGGTTATGGAGAAAAAGACTTTGCTGGCAGTGATAATAGCGTGCCTGATGCTGCTTGCCGGAACATCCTCGATTGAGGCTGGCGGGAGCGACAAGAAGTCGCAATACGATGTTCCGGTGGCGTCGCTGAGCTTTGTCGTGCTGAAGGACTACAACGGAAAGCCGGTGCGCAACGCGGGCGTGGTGATGCATTCGGTGGGAAAACATGATAAGCAGGATCGCGGTGGCCTTGAACTCAAAACCGACGCGGAGGGCAAAGCCAGCTTTGACGGCGTCCCCTACGGCAAGTTGCGGGTGCAGGTGCTGGCGCCGGGGTTTCAAACCTTTGGGGAAGACTACGAAGTGAATCAGCCGACGATGGAGATCACCATCAAGCTGAAGCGTCCGGAAGGGCAATATTCGATTTACGAGAATCAGCAGAACGATAAGAAGGACGACAAAAAGACGCCGGCGCCCAACCCAAATGCCAAGCCCCAGTAGCGGATTGTAAGTAGGCGCGAAGTGACCATCGGAATCCGAGTGTTGAATCCAGAAGTATTGAAACTAAGACCGCAGATTTTCCATCCAAGTAGAAACCCATGCTGCTCAAACCATTTCTCCTCGACCTATGGCTGGTGGAGCACGAGCACCGCACGGAGTACAACCTGGCAGCGAGCACCGGACCGGTTTGGACGCTCGACCAGTTGCTCGAACTGGGCAGCGAAGAAGAACGGCAACGCTTCCTGCATCATCAGCTCATCTACGGGCGGCCTGCGGGGGATGATTCTCTGCGAGCCGCGATTGCTGAGATGCAAGGAGTGTCGCCGGATTGCATCCAGGTGGTGACTGGGGCATCGGAGGCGCTGCTGATTTTGATGTGGCTGGCGGCGGTGCCGGGCGCGAACGTCATTCTGCCGCATCCCGGGTACCCGCCATTTTCCGGGTTGGCAGAATCGCTCGGGTTGGAGCCGCGGTTCTATCGCTTGCGCGGAGAAAACAGTTTCCGCATCGACATGGAGGAAATCAAGAGACGCGCTGATGCGAAAACCAAATTTATTCTGGTGAACAGTCCGCACAATCCCACGGGCGCGACCATCAGCGACGAAGAGTGGGACGAGTTGCATGCGTTTGCTTCCGACGGTGGTATCCAGCTAGTCAGCGACGAGGTTTATCATCCAGTGTTTCACGGACCGGAAACAAGATCCGCCGCGCGCCTGACTCATGCCACGGTGATTCACGACTTTTCGAAAGCTTATCCTTTATCGGGGCTTCGCCTGGGCTGGATGGTCGAGCACGACCCGGAACGTCGCGAACGATATCTGAATGCGCGAGCGTACTTCTCAATTTCCAACAACTCTGGAGGCGAACTGCTGGCTACGATTGCCATGCGTAACCGCGACGTCATCCTGAAGCGAACGCGCGAGGCCGCCCGCCGCAACCTACAATTGCTCGATGGTTTCATGCGGGAACACAGCGACGTCCTCGGCTGGGTGCAGCCTGCCGGCGGGCTTACTGCTTTCCCCTGGCTGCGGAGCGGAGAAGATGCGCGCCCCTTCTGCGAGGCGTTGGTCGAACGCGGCGCGTTGCTCGCGCCCGGCGATTGCTTTGAGATGCCCAGCTATTTCCGGCTGGGTTTTGGAGCCACGGAAGACCGCTTCCCGCAAGGCCTCGAACGATTCGCGGAGTTCCTGAGAATCTGGGACAGGAAAACGGCCGTCGCGGGATAAAGCAGGTTAAGATCGCTCGAACCTCTATTATCCGTACGCGAGAGTGCCTACCCGATACATCAAGCTTCGTAGGCGCGGCAGCTGTTCTGTCTCTCATCGCCAGTATGGCACGAGGCAATGGCCCCAGTTCCGGCTTCGGAGAAGATGGGGCCGCTTTCGGCGTTCTTGGTTCAGCACTATCGCGGACCGCTAGGAACAGAAGCTGCGGCACTGGTGCTGGGAGAAGGAATTGCAGACATAGTCGTTCTCGCGCGTGCCGCCTGCTTCATCCTGGTCTCCTTCACGTGCTCCGTCCATGCCGGGTGCCGAGCCCACTCGACGCCTGCCTCTTCCGGGGCGCCATAGAGCTCGGGATGGATGTAGTGGCCACGCTCCAGAGCAATCTTGTCTCGCTCGACCACTAGGGGATTCGCCTTCGCATAAGCATCGTGGCGGACGCCCGTAACTTGCCACGAAACTTTCGTGCCCGGTGCACCTCCCGCAATCTGGAAACGGTTTCCAGAGATCTCCTGCGCCACATAGAGCCCGGGGCTGGACCGGCCGATGGCCGTCAGTTGATAGCGGAAATCACCGTTGACCGCTTCGAACCAGGCCGGGAGTTGGACGGTAGCCGTTCCGTTGCTCCCCAAGACCACGTTGCCGCTGTAAAGGTTCACCATTTCTGAGGACTCAATCGAAGCATGGAGCAGATACTTGTTGGCCGGATCGAGAGGGTGATCGATCCTGAAGTCCTTTGTTCCGGCATAAATTGCGCCGCTAACGTAGATGTCGCCGCTAAAGGTGCCCGCCGAGTCAACCCCATCGGACTCAGTGCAGCAAAAATAGGCCACGGTCATCGGGGAAATACCCGTGGTACCGACGTCAATGCCGTCGCCGGTTGAATAGCGGCCACCCGTCCCCATGAACGTGCCGCCCGTGCCTCCGGCTACGTCACCCAAGCCCGCACTTACCTCGATGCCGTTCCCGCCCAAGGAGCCGTCACCTCCGCTGCCGCCGGTAACCACAATGCCCACTCCTCCTATACCGGACATTCCGGTGTTGCCCCCAAATGCCACCATGCCGGTGCCGCCCGTCGGTTCATTGTTGCCATTTGTATCCCCAGCGGCGCCTCCGATTCCGACCAAGCCTGTGCCGCCCGTCGGAAAGTCGGTCTGAGAGTTGGGGTCAGGGCTGCCCCCGGTGGCATGGATCGCGTCGAAGCCATTGGCGTTGGAGCCATTGGGAGCGCTCCACCCCGTCGTGGAAACACCCACCACTTTGGCCGAGTTGGCCGCCGTGGTTAAAATACCCGCAGTGGGCGACGTCGTTCCGATGCCCACGTTGCCCGTGTAGTCCGAGATGAAAATCGCGCGCGGGGCTTTGAAAGCTCCCAGGGCGAGTCCGCCCGCCCGGATGGCCTCGATGGGGTGGCTGGTGTCGCCGACGTAAAGGTATGCCGTATCTCCATCCTTGATGAAGTTGTCCGCTCCTCTTACCAGCATGTTGCCCAAATCGATTTCCAACTTCTGGGCCGGGGTAACCGTGGAGATTCCCAGGTTGCCGGCGCTGCTTTGAAACAGCATCGAGTCCCCCAGCTTGGTGGTGTTCAACCACTCGGCGATGTAGCCGGGCTTCCCGCTGCCGCTGATGCCTGGGGAACCACTCGCCGAAGGGTTCTGGGCAGCGGCCGGCTGGACTGGATTGGCCACCGCCGAAGTTCCCGCCGGGGTTGCCAGGGCAAAGGCGGAGGCCGGCTTGCCGCCAATGGTCTCCGCGTCCAGGGCCTTCAAAGCATAGGGCACGGCGACCAGCAATACACGGGGCTGTTCCGCCTGCCCTTGCGCTTGCACGCCCAGCCAGCGAGCGGCGCCCGAGGCAAACAGATGGCTCGGCAATCCCTGGCTAAGCGTGGCACCGAGCATGACCGAATAGTGCCCGGTCTTGTCGGGTTGCACATTCTGGGTTTCCATCCAGAGTGGAGCGCCGCTCTGGGCATTCTCATACAGCGCGAAAGTAACGCCCACCACGCCATTCAAGGGCCTGTTATTCGGGTAAGTGAGTACTCCGTTGAAGTTCACCAGGGGCGGTACCACTGCATCAGTCTTGGTCGTCGCTTGCTGCGCCGCCAGGGGAAGAACGCAGCAGCCTAGCAGCATACACACGCCCAACCATGTGATGATTCGTGCCATAGACTCCTCCTTAATTGTTGGCTGGTGCGTTCGGGCCGCGAAACCGAACGCAAATTCGGGCTCCCTCCGGTTCGAGCAACAGACGGTTTGGCGGAGTTCGAACCGGTTGCAGGCGAAGCAGAAACGGCGATCAGTTTACACCCGTCTCAGCGGTTCGTAAATGGCTACAGATCGCGAACTGGGAACACCAGGGTCCGCCGACGCGGCAACCGGCCAGGCGCACTTATTGCCCGAAGAAACGCTGTAGGGAATTTACGTCGTTCCTGATCATGAAAGTTTTCAGCGAGGCGCTTGAATTTCCATCCGGGCGGGCCCTAAACTCACGCTATTGCCAGATCGATCCGACCGGCTTATCATCACCGACAATCCGGCTGTCAAAACAGTTCTTCCACGGATAAGTTCTACCTAGCGCGAACGCAAGGAGGACAGCCGCGGTCTTAACCCGTCGTATGGGTCCCACGCCGTCCTTAAGAACCGAGGATTTCTATGGCTTACTTTTACAAGGTTACCGACCTGGGGACGCTGCTTGGCGGCGATTCCAGTTCAGCCGCTGTCATAAACGATCGCGGTCAGGTGGCCGGTTCCTCCGGGGTCGCAGGGGGCAGAAGTCACGCCTTCGTTTGGACGGCAGGCGCTATGCAAGACCTTGGGACGCTCCCTGGCGGCACCAATAGCGGGGGCTCCGGAATCAACATTTGCGGCTGGGTTGCTGGCCAATCGGATTTTGCCGGAAGTGGCGGCAAGACCCATGCTTTCCTCTGGAATGGCACTGGCATGCAAGATCTGGGCACGCTGCCTGGCGACGACGGAAGTGCGGCGAATGCCATCAATGCATGCGGACAGGTGGTCGGGAATTCCTCTCTAAGCGCAGGGGGCAAACTGCACGCGTTTCTCTGGAGCGGGCCGGGCATGGTCGGTTTGGGGGTGCTGCCGGGATTCACCGACTCGGGAGCGCATGCGATCAATAACCTCGGGCAGGTGGTCGGTTACTGTGCCAGTGCCGCATCGGCGAATCGCGGCTTCGTTTGGAGCGCCTCCGCAGGAATGCAACCGGTAGGCACATTGCCCGGCGGCATGAGTAGCGATGCGGTTGGCATCAACGACTTGGGGGAAATCGTTGGTACTTCCGATTCGGGGAACGTCAACCAACTCCACGCGGTTTTGTGGAGCAGCGAAAGAGTTGCGTTGGATCTGGGCGTGCTCGCCGGTGGAACCTGGAGTAGCGCATTCGCGATCAATGCTTTCGGCACCGTGGTAGGGAATGGCAATTGCACCGGCGCTGGATCGCACGCTTTTGTATGGAACATCAAACGCGGAATGCAGGATTTGAATGCTCTGATTCCCGCCAATTCGGGCTGGGAACTCCTGGGCGCGGTTGGGGTAAACCTCGCGGGACAAATTGTTGGAACCGGTACGGTCAACGGACAGCAACATGCTTTCCTGCTGACACCGCAATGCACGCCGTCGAAGAGATAGCACGGTTGAAGAAGCCATGCACATTCTTTCTGGAGTAAGAGCTGGAGCGAACTTCGTGAAAGCGTACCGGGACAATTTATGGACTATCTGTTGAAGACCGAACCGACCGTATATTCCTTTGCCGATCTCGAACGTGAGCAGATCACGGTTTGGGATGGCGTCACCAATCCCGTGGCAGTCAAACATCTGCGCGAGATGAAAGCAGGAGACCGCCTGGTGATCTACGAAACCGGGGATCACAAGAGCGCGGTGGGAACCGCGACCGTGGTTTCAGTCGACGCGACCGATCCCAGGAATCCGCAGGTGAAGATCAAAGCCGGGAAGCCGCTGGCTAAGCCGGTGACGCTGGCCGAAGTCAAGGCCAACCAGCTGTTCGCCGATTCGCCGTTGGTGCGGCAGGGAAGATTGAGCGTGGTGCCGCTGAGCAAAGAGCAGCACAAGTTTCTGACCGGCGAGTGAGTGTCGGGGATTCGTGGCTGGGGCTTGGTAGTTCTCGTTGACGCTCGATTACTTCGGCGGGATAATGCCGTGTCTTTATGGAGGTCTAATGAAACGCTCTTCCGGGCCCCGTAAGACGGTTGAGCTCTCCGATCCAATCCATCAACAGCTCAACATGTATGCATTTGCGGCGGGTGCAGCCGGAGTAAGTGTGCTGGCTTTGACGCAACCGTCTGAGGCGAAAATCGTGTACACGGCCACCCACAAAATAATCCACGGGCCGATAGACCGCTACAATCTCGATCTCAACCACAATGGGATGACTGACTTTATCCTCACGGAAAGTTACTCATGCGATATTGGCGGCTGCGCCTATTTCCTCGGCGCAATCGCCGCAAGAAGCAATAACGGCGTCGCGGTCGGACGGCAACCTCTCGCCCGGGCACTGCGACCTGGAGCACGGATTGGTTTCAACCAACACTTTTTGTCCGGCAACCGTCCAATGGTCTCGGTCGTTGTTTACAGCACCGGTAAATACCGCCAGGGTGGTTACTGGATCAATGTCCGCAATCGTTATCTCGGGGTGAAGTTCAAGATCAAGGGAAAATTCCATTTCGGATGGGCGCGCCTGAGCGTGAAAGTTCAGAAAGCCAAAATAACCGCCACTCTAACCGGCTACGCCTACGAGACAATTCCGAACAAGGCGATCATTGCGGGCCAGACCAAGGGGCCAGACGATAACACGATCGAAGAAGCGAGTGCAACACTGACCGTCCCCGCTTCTCAACCCGCCACGCTTGGGATGTTGGCCTTGGGAGCACCGGCGCTCTCTATCTGGCGACGCGAAGAGTTGGCACTCGAAGGCGACTGATTCCTCGCCCGACGTCGATCCATCCGAAAGCAAAGTTTTTGGCCTGGATCGAGTCGAGACTCGCTGGCCGGGTCAAAGACCCGGCCCCACACCAGCCCACTCACGCCATCAGGCGTGCAGGTCGCGGCGGATGAGCGCGGAATCGAGGAAGAAGCCGAGGCCGACGCTGAGCGGGATGATGCCGAAAGCGGCGGCGATCCAGGCCTCCGACTCGACCCGGGCGATCAGTGCGAAGGTGAGCATGTAGCCAAGCGCGCCGGTAACCAGCAGGATGCCGGAACGGCGCGAACGGGCCGCTTCAGAAAGCTCGGGCTGCATGGGCACGTTCACTCCGCGCGCCAGCGCCGCCATACGTTCGTCGGTGCGAAGCTTGCGCACGTGATAAAAGGTGTACATCGCCGCCATCGGAATCCCGAAGATCATTACTACGGCTACCAGACCTACCAAATTTCCATCCATGGTGTGCTCCTTGTGGGGTGCGCTGTTTGCACCCCTTGCGGCTGATGGCCGCTGTCAATCTGAGATACGGAAGGGACGCAGAAAAAGTTCCGCGAGGAGACAAAACCAGCGGAGCAAAAAATGTTGTCTATTCGAGAGCACTATCGCCATGCTGAAAACGCGCCTGTCCAACGAGAGGTAGTCTGAAAAGTGCGTTGACGAACCATGTAGGTCCGATATAGGCTCGTGCTCATAAGCGGACATTGGTCTGCGGAAAGGAGAATGAGTGCGATGTATTGCCCACAGAAGGACTATCTATACTGCATTCTTATGTACATTAAAGCACGGTTCGGTTTTGCATCATGGCGATACGATAAGATCGTCGAAGCCATCCATAGGCATGAGCGATCTGGACACAAGAACGGACAGCCGTGTCCTGATGGTAAATACTGAAGTTACTCTTATCGGGCACTTCGTTCTTGGACGGAGTGCCCGATAGGAATCCGCCTTTTGAACACCGCGTAAAGAGCTTCCTTTTCGCCGTTGGCCCCGGGCGGGGACCAGAGCATGACCAACTCCCATCCAGATCTCCCAACTTCATTAAGGGAATTCTTTATCAGCCAGATTTCTATCCTCGATATGTTGACCAGTTCATATTCCCATCCGCCAGAGTCAGGGCTAGTAGAAGACTTTAAGTTAACGCCTATCCATACCAGCAAACCGACCAGTACGATCAATATAAAAAGCACCATCGTGATTGCTCCAGCGAAGGCAGGAATTATCGCTCGTGCGGCATATAGCGGGCAGGAAAATCATTGGCGGGTGGCCCACGCTTTCCCTGACACAAAAAGCGGGTGCCCCGTCCTTCTCGCGTTCTTCGCGAGAGGGCGGGGCTTTTAGAGGCCCGGTGCCCCAGGTTCGCGTCCGTTCTGTGGACGCTAACCTGGGCTGAGAAAACTCTCCGGGACCGTTTTCAAACCCCCGATTCCGCAACGCACTTGATCATTGACTTCCTGCTTCAAATCAGATAATCTTCCATAAGATACATTGTCTACAGGATATTCGTCGATCTTTGACAATCTGATCCGGGAAGGGCGTGGCCTCGACAACCGCTCCCGTGCCGGACCCATCCGAGTTCCAAAATGGGATGCAAGTCACTCGCGTCCCACCCGTAACTCCCATGTTCTCTAGATTTTGCGTGTAACTCCTTTAAACTCAAAGATCTAGCACCTATAGTCAAACTGTAGGTCAGTTGTTTTCAAGATTTTGCAGCCAAAGTGGGGGAGGGGGGGCACCCGGTACTAAACAGTAAACTCCGTCCTGAAACGGGAATGCGCCCCAGCCTTTCTGCAGCGCCGAATAAATCAGACTCATTGCGAGGCGAAGGCCTTGCGCAATTCTCTGCGCAGGATCTTGCCGGACGGTGTTCTGGGGAGCGCCTCGACAAAATGGATTTGCCGTGGCTGCTTGTAGGGGGTGAGACGCTCGGCTACAAATCGGCAGAGGTCTTCTTCTAACTTCCTGGATGCGACCGAGCCCTCGCGAAGGACGATAAAGGCGACGGGAATCTCGCCGGCTGCGGGGTCCGCGCGTCCGACCACGCCGCAATCGCGCACCGCGGGATGTTCGAGGAGCAGAGCTTCGACCTCGGCGGGGGCAACCGCGAAACCTTTGTACTTAATCATTTCCTTGCGGCGATCGACCACGTAAAAGAAATCGTCGGCGTCACGGGTCACGATGTCGCCGGACCAGAACCATCCATCGCGCAGCACGGCAGCGGTGGCTTGCGGATCTTTCCAGTAGCCCATCATGAATTGCGGGCCGCGCATGACCAGTTCGCCGCGCTGGCCGAGAGCGACATCGCTTTCGTCGGTGTCCGTGGCATTCACCACGCGGCATTCGGTCTGTGCCAGCGGTTGCCCGATCGATTCAGGGCGGTAGAGTTCGGGCTCGAGGAACCCAACATGCGTAACCGGCGAGGCCTCGGTCATGCCGTAGCCCTGGCACACCAGGACTCCGGTGAGTTCGGTGAAGCGGCGGGCGAGTTCGGGCGCAAGCGGCGCAGCGCCACACTTTACCCAGCGCAGCCGGTGGTTCCTGGGAAATTGTCCAGCCTCGGCCGCCTGGCACAGCGCATTCAAAGCGGGCGGCACGGCTGGCATCATGGTGACATGCTCGTCCACGAGCAGGGAGAGCAACTGCGTAACGTTGAAGCGCGGCATCAACAGCAGGGTTCCTCCTAGTGTGAGCACCGGGTTCAGGATGACGTTGAGGCCGTAGATGTGATAGAGCGGGAGGAAGCAGAGAGCCACATCGTTGGTCGAAATTTCGCTGGCGCGTGGTCCGATGAATTGAAAGACGTTTGCCACCAGGTTGAAGTGCGAGAGCATCACGCCCTTGGGAAGACCAGTCGTGCCGCTGGAGTAGGGAAGCGCGGCGAGGATCTGATTGGAGGGTTTGTCGGGGGTGGGCCACCCCGCCATGACAGTGTGGAGCAAATTGGCAAATGGTTCTGCCCCAGCCGCCGCCTGGCGCGTGGTGTAGACGCGGCGCAGGTTGGGGAGGCCGGCGAGATTGATTCCCTCGAGCAAAGGGGCGTCGGTAATGAGCAGCGCGGCGCCTGAGTTCTCCAACTGGTAGCGCACTTCGCGTTCGCGGTAGCTTGGGTTCAGCAAAGTGGGGGCGGCTCCCGCCAGAGTCGCGGCGTGATAGACCGCGCAGAACTCCCAGCTGTTGGGCAGGTAGATGGCGATGACTTCCCCGGGCCTCAAGCCGGCGGCGACGAGTCCGCGGGCGAGTTTCTCGATCACCTCTGCGTACTCGGAGTACGTGATGCGGCGGTTGCAAGAGCTGTCGATGATCGCGGTCTTGTGCGGGAAGCGGGAGCATGATTCGAGGATGATGTTGTGGATGAAGCGGCCCTGCGGGTCGGCGTAGAGGCGGGTGCGGAGCATGCGCTTGTGATTCTAGCGCGAAGCAGGATTACCTCCGCAAGTATCGCATGCGCCAGCGGGTTAGTCGGGACAGTGAAGCGGTGCCGCGCCGAACCTTGTGAGCTTCCTCCCGATGCCGTTTAGGGCCTCCCCGTAGGTTACGGGCGTCAGTCGAACTGCGAATCGTTTTCTGGAGCGCAGCAAAACCAAGGAGAGGGGTTTTGAGTCGGAAGGCGCGAGGGCTTCCGCAAGTTGTTCTCGAGTGAGTTTGGCCAGGGATAGATTCTGGACGCTGATGATCAGGTCGCCCGGATGCACTCCCGCGCTGAAAGCAGGGGATGGGTAAGAGACCTCGGCAACCATCGCCTCCTGGTGTTCCGCGTCGTACATGGCTGCGATACCGGTGACATAGTCACCAGCTAGCTGCGGCTTCCGGGGCACCATTCCGTCGATCTGTTTGAAGCCGGCATGCTGCACAAGGAGACTTCGAAAATTGATGAGCGCTCTTAAAGAATCCGGCGATACGCCCTCGGGCACAACGTGCAAGTAGTAGTCAGGCGGCATTGATGTCGAACTTGATATCGCGCTAACGAATTTTTCCCCGCTACGAGCCGCCAGTGTAGTCTCTCGGATGCGAGGAACGCGCACTTCGAACTCGTGACGCTCGCGTTGGACATGCAGGACGACAGGCGTTGACGAATCTGAGATCAATTCCCGGACTAGCCTATCCCAGTTTGATCCGGTGGCGACGGTCCCATTTACTGCCACTATCTTGTCGCCGGGGCAAATTCCAGCTTTCTCGGCCGGCCCATCGTGCCACGTTGAAAGAACAGAGATATCTCCCTTTTCGTCAGCTTTGATGAACACACCTGGCACATACGGATTACATATCCCAAAATAAGTTGGAGCGGGACAGCCAGGAACCGAGGTCACCAACTGGGCTGTGGTTGACCCTGCGAGCACTGCCAATGCCGCGAACTGCGCTGCAATTCTCATCGACATTTCTCACCATTCATCATTACGGAGCGGGGCCACAGCACGATCCAACATCCCCTAGCGCTGTCAGCCAGCGAGCTTGCGGAGGAAATCGGATTCGTCCATGCGGTACTTGAAGGCTTTGCGGCCGTCGATAAAGACGACGGGGACTTCGTCGGTGAATTGGCGGCGCAGTTGTTCGTCGCTGTCTACGTCGATGTCTTGCCAGGTGAAGCCGCCGCGGCGGTGCAGTTTGGTGAGGGTCTCTTTGACGATTTCGCAGAGGTGACAGCCTTTGCGGGAGTAGAGCACGACCTGGCGGAGTCCGGACATTGCGCTGAGTTTAGCAATTGTGGGTGGTTTGTTCCACCGGCTGCCGAACTGGGCCCGGCCTAACAGCCACGGGGCGGCTGTCCCCGCATGATTTACGGTCACGATACAATTCCCATCTATGCTTACGAGATCTGGCAAGGTGCTCACGGGGAAGACGGTTCTGATCACGGGTGGGGCACGGCGGTTGGGGCGGGCGACGGCTCTGGCCATGGCCGAGGCGGGAGCGGATGTAGCCATTACGTTTCTGCGTTCGGGACGCGAGGCGCAGCACACGGTGATTGATCTGAGCAGTTTCGGGGTGCGGGCGGTGGCGCTGCGCTGCGACATTACGGACGAGAAAAGCGTCAGGGCTGCCATCAAGGAGACTGGCAGGGAACTGGGCGGGCTGGACGTTTTGGTCAACAACGCGGCGAATTACGAGACGGTGGAGTTCGAGAAGCTGAGCTTGAAGCAGTGGGACGCGATTTTTGCTTCGAATACGCGCGGGCCGTTTCTGGTGTCGCGGGAGGCTTTGAAATTGCTGCGCGAACGGCGGGGGAAAATTATCAACATGGGTTCACTGGGTGGGTTGCGGCCTTGGGCTAGCCATGCGCATTATTGCTCGTCGAAGGCTGCGGTGCATATGCTGACCAAGGTGATGGCGAAGGCGTTAGCTCCGGCGATTGCGGTGAACTGCGTGGCGCCGGGGATGATCGATCTGGGAGAGAAATCGGCGGCTGGGTTTATGAAGCGGATGGCGAAGCAGACTCCGATGCGGCGCAATGGGACTGGGGAAGAGATTGCGGCGGCGGTGCTGTTCTTTGCGACTGCACCTCATTTTATTACTGGGCAGATCATGGCGGTGGATGGCGGGTTGGGTTTGTAGCACGCTCCCCGGACGAGGCGTCCGGGGCTACGTGATTGACTACGATTCCGCGGTTGTGGGATCGATTATCGAGGAGATCTCAGAAATTCGATTCGCGGGGAAGCCGCCTTGGGTGGCGTGTTCCCGGATCAGGGCTTCATTGGGTGCGATGTAGATGCAGTAGATTTTGTCCTTGGTTACGTAGCTGTGAACCCACTGAATCTCCGGGCCCAGTTTGCGGAGGACGCCGCAGGATGTTTGGGAGACGGCTTGAAGTTGCTGGGGGCTCAGTTGTCCGGCGCCGGGTAGCTCGCGCTCGATCACGTATTTGGGCACGACGTCCTCCTGCTTGTGGGATCAAAAGTTTTCATGGCCGCATCAGTTTGCCTGATCCATGTGCTTTAATCAAGCGTTGGCGGTGTTAGCTATGGTTTTTGTTCCGTCGCTAACTTTCGCGTGTGGCGAACTTCGGTTTTGATCGGGATGAAAAAAAAGCTTCTCATCGCAGTCGCGCTGTTATTGAGTTCGGTTGCTTGGGCGCAGGCGCGGCCCGAAGATGGTGGCCGCGAAATCCAACTGTGGACCGGCGGAGGGCCCTCTGTTCCAGGGGGTACATCGGATACGAGCGTATGGAATGTGGGTGTGCGATATGGGTGGATCCTGACCCGGCCGCATGGTCCCGGGTTCCTCAACGGAAGATTTGAATACGTGCTGGACGCGGTGCCGGTTTTTATGGTCTTCCAGCGCTACAACACGGCTTACGGTGCGGGATTCAATCCGCTGGGATTGAAGTGGGACTTCGCGGCTCGCGGGCGGTTCGAGCCTTACTTCGAGTTAAATGGTGGGACGCTGTTTACCAACCATCAGGTCCCGACCGGAACTTCGGATGTGAACTTTACCGACGCGGCGGCGCTGGGCATGCATTTGCTGGGCGACAAGCACACTTTCAGCTTGGAGCTGCGCTATATGCATATTTCGAATGCGGGATTGAGTTCGCCGAACCCGGGGATTAATACGGTGCAAGTGCGGGTGGGGGTGGGGAAGTTCTTCGGGAAATGAACACAAGCAAAACTATAGGCCGTGATTGCAGCGGCGTTGGCGACACCGATCTAAGGTATGATCTCGAACACCGTCCCGTAGGCATCGCCATCGCCGGTGTAGACCGTCGTGCCGTAGAGATTGCCTGAGGCGTCGAGGATCAGGCCTGCGTCGGGATTGAGCCCGTTGTTGTCGTTGCCGAAGTTATACAGAATCTTCTCCGTCCAGCCCCCGCCCGTTTTGGGCGACAACTCGAATGCCGTGCCGCCGCCTAGCCTGCTTAATTCACCAGAGCTGAGATAGGCGTATGAGGAAGCGTAAGCAGGGTTGATGGAGGGGCAGAGTCGGTCCGGCGAGGCGAGGGCTGAGGGCCGGTTCGGCGTGGCGACCAGAGGG
>Ga0310038_10001645_pt1 | contig 16729 bp, 19 predicted proteins | sample Sb_taG_6_FD_200461 | JGI IMG/M metagenome (GOLD analysis project Ga0310038, IMG submission 200461) | Peat soil microbial communities from Weissenstadt, Germany - Sb_50d_4_PS metaG (v2) (version 2) | ecosystem: Environmental > Terrestrial > Soil > Wetlands > Peat | place: Germany: Weissenstadt... | reverse complement strand
CCATCTTCGCCTTGTGCTACGGGCTCGGGCTGCGCGCCGGCGAGGCCTGCGGCATGCGCCTGGGCGACGTCGACGCCGGCCGCTCGCTGCTGATCGTGCGCGGCGGCAAGTTCGGCAAGCACCGCCTGGTCCCGCACGGCCCGCGCATCGCCGCGCTGGTCACCGGGCAGGCCACCCGCCGCGCCCGCGCCGGAGCCGCCGGTGACCAGGCACCGCTGTTCACCTTCGACGGGCGGCGCCCGGTTCATCCCTGCACCGCCAGCCAGGCCTTCCACCACCTGGTGGCCGCCTTGGAACTGCCGGTCCCCGACGGCGTATCGCCGCCACGGCTGCATGACCTCAGGCATTCCTTCGCGGTCGGGTGCCTGCTTCGCTGGTACCGAGACGGGCTGGACCCCTCGGCCCTGCTGTGCCAGCTGTCCACTTTCATGGGCCACGTCGAGCCGCGCTCCACATCGGTCTACCTGACGATGACCCCGCCCTTGCTGGCCGAAGCCAGCCGGCGGTTCGAGGCCTTCGCCGCGCCCGCCTGGACCCAGGCGGCACGATGACCCAGCCCCAGCCCCTCGGCCCGGTCCTGCACTCCTTCTTCGCCAGCCACCTGATCACCATCAGGGGCCTGCGCCCCGCCTCGGTCCGCAGCTACCGCGACACCATACGGCTGTTCCTGGTGTTCGTCGCGGCCGACAAGGGTTGCAAGATCACCCGGCTGACCCTCGCCGACCTGACCTTCGACCGGGTCGTGGCGTTCCTGCGTCACCTTGAGCACGACCGGGGCAACCACGCCAGCACCCGCAACCAGCGGCTGGCCGCCCTGCACTGCCTGTTCGGCTACGTCGCGGGACGGGAACCGGAGATGCTCGCCACCTGCCAGCAGGTGGCGGCCATCCCGGTCAAGCGCGCCGCCCCGCCGGAAACCCGGTTCCTCGAACGCGACGAGATCGAGGACCTCCTGCGCCACCTGCCCCGCGACGGCCCGCTCGCGCTGCGGGACCGCGCCCTGATCCTGTTCCTTTACAACACCGGCGCCCGCGCCCAAGAGGCCGCCGACCTGCGCGCCGGCCACCTCGACCTCGGCGAGCACCCGCTGGTGCGGCTGCACGGCAAAGGCGGGAAGTGGCGCACCTGCCCGCTGTGGCAGCAGACCGCACGGCTGCTGACAGGCCTGCTCGGCCCCGCAGGGCCGCCCGCGCCCGGCGCGCCGGTATTCGCCGCCCGCGGGCAGCCCCTGACCCGCTACGGCATTTACAAGATCACCCGTCGGCACGCGTCCCGCTTCGATGACCCCCGCACCGGACGCCAGGTCAGCCCGCACACCTTCCGGCACACCGCCGCCGTCCACCTGCTCGAATCCGGCGTCGAGGTCAACGTGATCCGCGGCTGGCTCGGACACGCCGACCTGGCCACCACCAACCGCTACGCCGAGATCAACACCAAGACCAAGCTGGCCGCCCTGCAAGCCGCCGAACCACAGGACATTTCGGCGGGATCCCGGGCCAACCCGATCTGGCGATCAGACCAGTCGCTGCTCAACTGGCTCGCCTCGTTGTGATTATTATGTGGCCGCCCATGGCAGCGCACAGCCGCCCGCCACCGGTGACAACGACCGCCAGCCGCCGGCGGCCACATAACACAGCCGGGCACAGAACTGGGATAACCTGAACACCCACATCAGCGCCGCGATGGGGAGGTTCGTCAGCTCTCATTCAGGCTGGCTGACCGAGGTCCGGCTGCCTGCCTACGCCCCCGAGCTCAACGCCGCGGAGGGCGCCTGGGCGAACATGAAGAACGGCCTGGGCAACCTCGCCGCCCGCGATGTGGACCAGCTCGCCGCGATCATCAAGAACCGGCTCAAGCGGATCCAGTACCGGCCCGCCCTCATCGACGGGTTCCTGGCCCAGACCGGACTGACCCTCGAACCCGGACCGCCTTAGCCGGATCTTGAGCGGCATCCGCCTGCCGTGCGGGAGCGCGCCGGCTCACCTACTGGCCGGCGGCGTCCAGACGTAGGGGGTGGTGGCGGCAACCGGCGTAAAGCCGAGCCGCTGCAAGATCGGCCGGCTGGCAGGCAGCGCGTCGGCCTGAAGATAGCGGTAGCCGCGGGCGGCGGCCAAGCCCGCCCGGTACGCGACCAGGGCACGGAAGATCCCCCGGCCGCGCCAGGGCGGAACGGTTTCCCCGCCCCACAGCCCGGCGAAATCGGTTCCTGGGATGAACTCCACCCTGGCCGCGCTGACCGGCTCGTCACCGGCCATGGCGACGACCATCTGGACCAGCTCAGGTGCTTCCCTGAGCTGGGTCACCAGCCGCTCGCCGAGCTCAGCAGACGGGTGCCCGGCGAACGCCAGGTCATGCACGGCCATCATCGCCTCGACGCCGGCCTGGCCGGTCACCAGGTCCAGCCGCACGCCGTCTGGCAGCTTGACATCGGAGTCGATGGCAGCGGTCCCGGCGACCAGCATCAGCTCCTCGTCATCGGCCACGAAGCCGACCGCTAGCAGCCGCTGGGCCAGATCGGCAGGCAGATCGTAGTCATAGAGCTTCCACTCCACGGGCGTACCGCGAGCGGCGAAGTACCGCACCTGCGCGGCAATCACGGCATCGGCGGAATCGCTCGTGAGCCCGGACCAGGTGATGCACGACGTCTGCGTCCCCGGCGCAAGCCAGCGCAGCACTCCAGCATCAGCCTCGACGACCGCACCCGGCTCGCCGGCCCGGGTGTTCCGCCGGATCTGGGCATCGAATGCCGCACGCACGGCGTGAGTGTCCACCAGCGCACCCCACCATGGCCATGCGCGCCGGCGCAACTCAGATAACCGCCACTGATGCTGATCTACTACCAGGAAGGACTCAAACGCTGCCCTTTCAATCTCTGTAGCGGCCAGCCCGGACAGCCCTGCCCCGCGGTCCGCATCCCGGTTGCGCCAGGCAGACCGCGCATGCAAGGCCGCGATCACAGAACTCGCCCAGCAGGCATCCCTCGCTGGCTGACCACCCTCAGTAGTCACTGGCCAGCCTCGCATCCGGTACTAGCCGTAACACACGACCCAACTTGACTCAATCGTCAAACCTGCGGGGAAAGATAACTCACCTGCAAGGCCGCGAGGCGGCTGCGATCATTTGTCCATGGGAATCTCCACTGATGATCTCGCCTACTTCGTATACCGGGCCGTCGATGGAATGATCGAGATCATCGAGGATCTCGGTGACGAGCTGGCGTGCGTTCGCCCGGACCTTCCAGGCGCCAACTCCGCCTACGCGATCCTGACTCACTGCCTCGGCGTCATCACGTACTGGGGCGGACATGCCGTCGCGGGCCGCGACGTGGACCGCGACCGCGACGCGGAGTTCCGGGCCACAGGCACTGTAGCCAGCCTTGTCCAGGCCTCCGATGCGGCAAAGCGGCAGTTCGCCGCTGACCTCGCTGCGGCACAGCCCGGTGAGCCGCTGCGGCGCCCTCCTCTGGCCACCACCTGGCACGGTCGGGAACTGGAGAACCAGGGCAGCGCACTACTCCACATCCTGGAGGAAGTCGCCCAGCATCACGGCCACGCTGAGCTGACCCGTGACATGCTGCTGTCCGGTGGTGCTGCGCGGTAGCTGACCAGCGGGCCCGGGCGAGTCGAGTGATTCTGATCTGGCGCCGGGGCTCCGGGCCTCCTAACGTTAGGCGACCTTCGCGTATGTCCGCCTTTCTGCCTCTATGTGCCGTTACCTCATGTTCGCCAGACTCGTCCTTGCTGGGAAACGTCAGTAACAATGATCAAGGGTCGACTTCCGGAGGTCTGAGCCTCGTTAAGCGGATCGGAGTACGTTACACGCTGCTATGCTGACGCCGAGGAAAGGAAAGGGCAGGTGTCCCCACAGATTGTGACTTACGAACTAGACGAATCCACGCTCGTGAAGTTCGAAATCGAGCCGACAGCGGATTTCCGGCCCGCGAGCCCAGACCTGATCCTCGGCCGTGTGCGCGATGCAGTAGGTCCGGCGATAGAGACGGCTAAGGTCATCCTTGAGAGGGCCAAGGAGACACGACCTGATCATGTCGAGTTGAAATTCGGGATCAAGGCCGGCGGCGCGGCGAATTGGCTGGTGGCGAGGGCCGCGACGGAAGGCAACTTTGAAATAACGCTCAGCTGGAGTCCAAGATCAGCGGCTCTATCTACCCTAGCCTCTGTACAAGCGGAACATGAGCAGTGAGAATCTGGCCTATCCGCCGATTGACACATGGGTCGCCGCGATACATGCTTCGGAAGACGACCTCACGCCGCTGGGAACGGCCCTCGTCATCAATACGCGCCGGGTTCTGACCTGTGCTCACGTCGTGACGTCCAATCATGGGGTCGTTCATGGCTCGATGTGGGTCGCCTTCCCTCATGCGGACGAGGCATCGGGGCGACGGTGCCGCGTGGCCTCCGTGGTGGTCGCTGATCGCGCTAGCGTCGTGGATCTCGCTGTGCTGATTCTCGGCGAGGACGTTCCTACAGGAGTTGCCGCAGCGCCCTTGCGTTGCCCTAAGCCACGGGACCTCGTCGGCCGAAGATGGTGGGCGTTCGGCTTCGCTCATAGCGATCCTGTGGGTAACTGCGCTGACGAGTTTGTGGGCGCATCACTTGGCTACGGATGGATCCGCCTCGATGCGGAGTCCCGCTATTACATAGAGCCAGGTTTCAGCGGCGGAGGACTGTGGTCACCAGATTATGAGGCAGTGGTCGCAATCGTTGGCAAAGCCAGCGCCAAGGGTGATGGTCATGCGATCACGCTACATCAGGCGAATCTGTCTCTTCCAGGAGAGAAACTCAGCGCTCTATCCACCTGGTCCGCGGAGGCAGCCGGCGAACTGGCGCTGGCGGCGTGGGGCTGGACGCTGGCGCGCGACCCCGAAGCGGGTCGACACTGGCGGCCACGTGCCCGAGGGGTGAACAACGATAGCGAACGCGGTTACCTGTTCCGTGGCCGGACGGCGGCGCTGACAGCGATCGTGAATTGGCTTGACCGCCCGGACCCCGACCGGCGGGCACTGCTGGTAACAGGGTCACCTGGGGTCGGAAAGTCCGCTGTGCTCGGCCGTATCGTCACAACGGCGGACGCTGCTATCCGCACGGCACTGCCGCCTGATGATGACTTCGTTCGCGCATCGGTGGGCTCTGTCGCATGCGCCGTCCACGCCAAGGCGAAAACTGCATTGGACATAGCGGCCGAAATTGCCCGCGCCGCCTCAGCTAGGCTGCCTGACGACATTGAGGACATCGGACCGGCGCTACGGGATTCGCTATCTGAGCGAGGCGGCAAGCGTTTCAACGTGATTATTGATGCGCTGGACGAGGCGGCGACGGCAGCCGAGGCAAAGGCGATCATAACCAAGATCATCCTACCCTTGGCGGAAACTTGCTCGGATGTGGGCGCCCAGATCATCGTCGGCTGCCGCCGCCGTGATGACTTGCTCGGTCTATTTGGTGGCGCGCTTGCCGTTATCGACCTGAACGACTCTCGATATTTCGTCGAGGTCGACCTCCTGGCGTATACGATGGCATCCCTGCAGCTAGCGGGCAACGAGCGCTTCGGAAATCCCTATACAGACGACCGGGTCGCGAGTGCACTCGCCCGCAGCATCGCTAAGCTAGCGGATCGTAACTTCCTAGTTGCTGGGCTTATCGCCCGCACCCACGGCCTGCACGACCGGCTAGCCGCTGAACCTGAGCATCTAGCGTTCACGGCCAACGTGGACTCGGCGCTGGCGACCTATCTCGAGCGGGTCAGCCCGATCGCGGAGGTGTCCGCCGAGACGGCACTGACCGCTCTGGCTTTCGCAGAAGCACCGGGATTGCCCATCGACCTGTGGCGTCGGGCGATCGAGGCCATTGGCGGGAACGAAGTCACCGCTGACCAGCTCTTGCAGTTCGCACGGTCGTCGGCTGCCAACTTCCTTGTCGAATCCGGAGCAGACGGCCCTGCCGCCGTCTTCCGGCTGTTTCACCAGACCCTCAATGACACTTTGCTGCGCGCGCGTTCCCAGATCGTCTCCCGGACCGACGACGAGATGGCCCTCAGCCAGGCCTTCGCCGAGCTTGGCAGGCAAAGTACGTGGCGCCACGCACCGGCCTATCTGCTGCGCTCGCTTGCAACCCACGCCGCCAGCGCCGACATGATCGATGATCTCCTGACCGACGACACCTACCTCCTCCACGTCGACCTGCGGCGCCTGATACCACTCGCCGACCATGCCACATCCATGCCCGCGCGGCGCCGAGCCCGGCTGCTGCACCTGACCCCAGAGGCCATCACAGCTGATCCGCAGAGGCGGACCGCTCTATTCAGCATCACGGAGGCTCTTGAGAACCTCGGTCACAGTTACTCGAGCCGCGGCTCCACAGCGCCCTACCGCGCCCGATGGGCATCAGTAGAGCCTTGTACGGAACACGCCGTCCTCCCGCTTCCAGGCTACGACTGGGTCAGCGGGCTATGCGCGCTCACCTTGAATGGTCTGGTGCTGCTGGCCAGCGCCGGGGCCGACGCGACGGTGCGGATCTGGGATCCGGTCACTGGTGAGCAGCGGGCCCGGCTCGAGGGCCACCACGGCGGGGTAAGGGGGGTGTGCGCGTTCACTCTGGACGGTCTGGTGCTGCTGGCCAGCGCCGGGGCCGACACGACGGTGCGGATCTGGGATCCGGTCACTGGTGAGCAGCGGGCCTGGCTCGAGGGCCACCACGGCGGGGTAAGGGGGGTGTGTGCGTTCAGACTGGGCGGCCTGGTCCTGCTGGCCAGCGCCAGCGATGATCACACCGTTCGGATCTGGGATCCGGTCACTGGTGAGCAGCGGGCCCGCCTCGAGGGCCACCACGGCTGGGTAAGAGCGGTGTGCGCGTTCACTCTGGACGGCCTAGTCTTGCTTGCCAGCGCCGGAGCCGACGCGACCGTGCGGATCTGGGATCCGGCCACCGGCGAGCAGCGGGCCCGCCTCGAGGGCCACCACGGCTGGGTCAAAGGCGTGTGTGCGTTCACCCTGGATGGCCTGGTCCTGCTGGCCAGCGCCAGCGAGGATCGCACTGTGCGGATCTGGGACCCAGCCGCTGCAGTGTGCTTGCTAACGGTACCCGTTCACCACCCAGCTAACGCAGTCGACAATGTCGCCGACTCGCTTGTCGTGGCCCTAAGGGCACCAACCGGCGGAATACTCGCAATCGAGCTAAACTCCGCCCTCTGGATTCAGAGGACGGGATTACACGAGACCGCCATGCATCACGCCTGGAATCCCTCGGGCACGGTTCGAGTTGACGGTGACCGCGCCGACCCGGGCCAGCTCATCGGGTCGCGGCGATCTGGTCATGGCTTTGCCCAGATCTAGGCCAGCGCGCGATCGCTTGGGCGAATACTGGGCGAAGTTCAAGAGTCAGTCACATATTTGCAGGCCAGGCCACATATGGCGGCGGTCTGTAAAACCGTCGGCTCAGCCTACGTTGGTTCGAACCCAACACCTGCCACCACCTGCGAAAACCGCCCGCTAGCTGGAAATTCTCGGCTATGCGGGCCGTTTCTTCTCTGTCCCGTCATGTGTCACCTTGTAGCGCTGTGGACCGCTGTGTCGCGGTGTCCACGGACATATAGCGGACGGGGTCCGGCCCCTGGGACGGTCGGTGTGCACCGTCGGCTTTCCACGGACGGCCACGGACGGGCCGCGCCGGTCGCGGGCTCCGGCTTGACGTGAGCCGCTGAGTCGAGCGTGCATTCCCGTACATCCGGCCTGGCGGCCCCGGTGATTTCCCGGGGGCGGGGGCGGCCGGGGAAGGCGGGTGCGCTGATGGCTGGGCTGGAGATCCGGGAGAGCGTGACGGTGGCCGGGCGGGCCGAGCGGGCACGGGTCGCCCGCGCGTTCGCAGTCGGGTGCTCGGTCCCGGGTACCCCTACGGGGATGACGCCGCCCTGCTGGTGAGCGAGCTGTTCGGCAATAGCGTCCGGCACAGCCAGTCGGGCACAGCAGGCGGGAACGGTCACGGTCGCGGTCAGCGCGGGGCACGTGTACCGCGGCAAAATTGAAGTATGTCGCCTGACCTGCAGGTTCGATGGCTGATTTTATGCCGCCTCGATCTCGGCCACGGCCAGATCGTGACGAGCCGGGGACCCGCTGACCGCAGCGACCGCACGTCTCGCTGGAGTCCAGCTCGTGCCCACCGACCAGGACTCCGGCTAGCTCGCACACGTGGGGTCGGCGATCCGGATCGAATCCGTGCCGGGCGGGTAGCCGGTGGAGCAGCAGCTCGTCGGCTTTGCTGCACGGATCGCGCTCTTCCTCCGCTCTCATCGGGGTAAACGCCCGATGCGGACGGGCTGGCGGTCGCTACCGGGCTGGCCGCGACAGGCGGCGCGGGGCGGGGCGAGGCGGTGGCCACCGGGGCCGCCGCCCTGGTCGTGGCGGGTACGTGGAACCCGGGCACCTGCATGCCGAGCAGTTCCACGCAGATGGCTACGGAGCCCACGACCACGGCCACGAGGACCACGATGAGGCCGATCAGCCGACGCGTTTGGTCTTTGTCTCTGATGGCGTGGCCGATCAGGATCACTATGGCGAGGCCGACCGTGGGCCATCCCACATGCGCGAGCACAAGTTTCTCCTACGCGTTCGCCATGGCTTCCGCCTCCTGAGCGAACGACCGAACCGAACGCGAGAAGGCAAGAGGCCATCGATGGTCTCTGACGTCCCGCGACCTGTGCTCCGAGGTCGCGGGCCGCTCGTCTCGCACCCCTGAAAGGGGCCTAGAAGACGGGCGGACAAGCCTTTTCGATTTCGGTTCGTACTTGCGCTGCGGCCCACAGCCGCCGGCGCCCTCCCCGTTGGCTTCAGGTCCGGCGCGCGCTTCACAAGATAGCCGACGCGGACGGCCAGTGCCCACGCACGCACCCGCAGCCCGCTCCCCTGCCACCAGGGCGGGGCGCGGGTGCCGAGCCAGACGTTCAGCACGTCCGGAACGTTCACCGTCCCTAACGACGTCGGCAACTTGCAATGCCAGGCCTGGGGAGAAGTCGGCAACGCCGCTGCCGGGTCCCGACCTGGGCCTCACCGGAGGCGGTGGCGGCGGCGAGTACGCGGCCGAGAACTCCCTGTTCGTCACGCCCGGTTCAACCTTGACCATTCACGATCGGCCCGGCGGGTCCGGCCACGCCACCATCGTGACCGGCGGCGGAGTCCCGGTCATCGCCACCGCGGGCGGCGACGCCGCCGACCCGGATCAGACCTTCACGGTAACGGGTGGTACCGCAGGAACCGGCTCGACGAACGGCACGCACCTCAACGGCGGAGGCAGCAGCTTCACGGCCACCACTGGCGGTGGCGGCGGCAGCTCGGGCGGGACAAGCGCAGCCGACGGCAACGGCGCGACAGGCGATGTCGGCGGTGGCGCCGGGACCGCCGGCGGGCGGGGGTGCTGGCGCGGGCCTCAACGGCGACGCTTTCGGCTCGCAGGGCACGGTCGGCAACGGCGCGGCCGGCCGGTCATCCTCGCCGTGGCGAGCAGCCTGGCTGCGGCTCGGGCGGCCGAGAGCGCCGCGCCGCTGACTGCCGCCTCGACCCTGGCGGCCACCGGGAACGCGGCTAGGGCTGCGCAGCTGGCCGTGTCCTCGTCGCTCAGCGCGGGCGGACTGATCAGCAGCGCCCTGGCCGTTCTGGAGGCCACGGCCGGCTACCGGGGCTCCGGTGATCGACGCAGACGCGACGCTGGCCGCGCAAGGGGCCCTGGACGGCACGGGCGGATGCCCGGAGCGGTCAGCGTTGCCGATCACGATACGTAAACGTACTTCCTGTCTCCCAGTACCAGATCGACCGAATCTGCCGCTAGGACCAGTCTCGACAGGGTCCCGGAACTGGCCGCGCAGTTGCGGGTCGACTCGGTACGGTCCTCGCCCAGCGCCGACCCGGTCATCCGACATCGAGCATGTCCGGCCGACCTGCACGGGGTCCCAGCCGGGGACCAGACTCGCAGGAAGAGCAAGAAGGGCCGGACGGACACCGGCTGTAAGCACGGCGATTGGCGCCCGCGGGCTGCGGGACGGCCACGAACAAGCGCTGGGTCAAGGAAAGAAAGAAGGATGCGTATGTTCGAGGCTACGGATATCCGGGAGTGGCGGGGCCACGACGTGGTGGACGCCGACGGCCGCAAGATCGGCGAGCTGGAGGCTGTCTACGTCGACACCAGCACCGACCAGCCAGCGTTCGCTACCGTCACGGTCGGGATGCCTACCCGGCACCGGCTCACGTTCGTGCCGCTGGACCAGGCGGTAGTCGGTCCCGGGTACGTCAGGGTCAGCTTCGACAGGAAGCTAGTGAAGGACGCCCCCTCGATCGACACCGACGGCGAGCTTCCGGCTGGCGATGAGGAAGCGATCTTCCGGCATTACGGCCTGACCTACCAGGCCGGCGCCGGCGGCGAGCGACGCCTGGCCCGGCGCTGAACCGGCCTGAACGGAGGATCCATGATTGCACTGTTCCTGCTGCTCGTCATCGCAGCGATCGTCCTGGGCATCGTCGGCGTGGCCGCCAAGGGCCTGCTGTATCTGCTGATCATCGGCGTCGTCGTATTCCTCGGCGCTCTCACCCTGGCTGCCCTGCGGATGCGGCGGCGACCCGGGAAGCACCCGGCCCGGTGAGGCACCGCCCTCCACGACAACCTGGCGGAATCCCGCTGATATCTACTGGAGGTCGCCGCCTGGCGACCCGATCACCGGCCGGTGCGCAGCCCCAGGTCGTCGAGCGAACCTACCAGCGGGCACTTCGCCGCTTCAGGCCAGTCGACGGAGAGCTCCTGGCGGTAGCCCTCCTGGAGGAAGAGGCCGGACTCCGGCTCCGGCATGGCCCAGCCTGACGCTTGCCGCGAAAGTGCCGCAAATCGATCCAGGGCACACCTTCGCGGCATCCTGCGAAGCCATTGTGGAAGGCCGGCACGGTGCTCACCCACCCGGGTCACCATGTGCGACTGGAGTAGCAGGGCGGCTCGGGACGAGGTTAGCCCGGGACAGGGCGGGTAGCCAGAGCACCTCGCGGGGACGACGAAGGGACCCTGAACATGTGGGCATTTTTCTCCAGGCGCCTGCGGATATGGCTGCTGCTCGCTATCGGCCTGCCGCTGGCCCGGGCGCTCGTGCATCGCCTGGCGCGGGCCGCCGAGCGCCGTGACCCGTCCACCCGGACAGCGAAGGCGCTGCACCAGGCTGACTCTACGGTCACCGCCGTATCCCGGCGGGCCGCCCGTAAGGCAGAACGCCGCAAGGCAGGACGCTGACCCGTTACTACAGACGAAGCAGCTTCTCAGCGCCGTGATCGCCCCGGGCGGCATCGGCGACGTCGGCGCCCACCTGTACCACTTCACCACCCGGGACCCTGGACCGCCGTACCGCCGGATGCCGGCCCGGTGCCAGCGCCGCCACTTGGCCTTCGAAGGCCCGCGCGGCGCACGCCGGGCCATACCGCGCAGGCGTCGCGCGATCAGCAGGCTTCAGCAAGTCCGCTAGTGCCCGTGCGGCGCGACGAGCCCGTTCCCGTGGCTGCTATCAGGTACGCCGTCAACTCGCCAGGCAGGCGCCTGGTCTGGCGGCGGACGTTTGCGTGAGGGCCTGGTCCAGGCTCGTGACGCTAGGGATCACCCGGTCAAGGCCGGTGAGCTGGAAAACGCGGAGGGGGGCATGTCGGGGATGACCAGCAGCAGCTCACCGCCTTCAGCTTGGATACGCTTGTGCGCCGCCAGCAGGGTATGCATCCCCGACGAATCACAAAACCGGGTCACGGTCATGTCCGCCACGAGCGTCCCGTGCCCGTGCGCGGCTGCCTCCAGCAGGACAGACCGCAGCGCCTCAGCGTTGGTGATGTCGATCTCCTGCGGCGCCGCCCCTACCGGCACGCCGCTGACCACCTCAAAAGAGGACATACGGTCACCCGTCTACGTTGTCGCCGAGCATTAACACCCATCGCTTCTCAGGCGGGACGCGGGGTCTGGACAACATCAGATGAGGTGGGCCGTGACGTCACCGGTACAGCTCCAGGCCATTCTCGTCCATGACAGACCCTCGCATCAGACCGTGAGCAAAGAAAGCGGGCTGAGCACGCCCGCGAAGATTACAGCCAGGTATGGCTGGCAGCCATACCTGGCCGGGGCTCTTCTGTGCCGGCGACGGCGGGACGGTTAATCGGGGCCCGGAGGGGCAGGGGAAGGTGCCATCTTGCCGATGATCGAGGAGAACCAATGGCAGACGTGTTTTCCGTGCTGGCCCAGGACCACCAGGACGTCAAGGGCCTGCTGGCCGAGCTGGAACAGGGCCCGGCCCAGGCCACCGGGGCGAGCCAGGACCAGCTCGCGCGGCGCAAGAAGATGACCGAGCAGCTAATCATCGAGGAGTCCAAGCACGAGGCCCTCGAAGAGATGTACTTCTGGCCGGCCGTGCGCGAGCACCACGCGGCCGGGAACACGCTGGCCGACGAGGCGACCGGGCAAGAGCAGGAAGCCAAGGAGGTCTTGGCTAAGCTGGACAAGCTCGAGGCCAGTGACCCGGAGTTCGACAAGCTCCTGGCGGAGTTCACCGGGGCGGCCCGGGAGCACATCGAGTTCGAGGAGACCCAGGTCTGGCCCGGGCTGCGGCCGGTGCTGCCCGCCGATGAGGCCGCCGAACTCGGCCGCAAGATCACCGAAGGCAAGAAGACCGCGCCCACCCGGCCGCACCCGCACACGCCCGCCTCGCCCGGCGTACTCAAGACCGCCGGCCCGGCCGCGGCCGTGGCGGACAAGGCGCGCGACGCCGTGACCGGACGCGGTACCGGCTGACCTGCGACTACTGGACGACCAGGACCCGGGGGAGATCGCGTGAGCAAGGACGGCGACGGCGAAAGCCGGGTGGCCGCGCCCGCTGGCGGGCCACGGTGTACCTGGCCCGGACCGGGGGCGGCGTGGCCGCCGCGCGGCAGGGTAGCCTGCAGCTCCTGGTCGGCGGGGAAGCCGAGGTCGTCGCGCGGTACCGGGACCTGCTGGAGATCCTGGGCAGCCCCGGCCGGGTCCGCCATGTCGGCGGATACGGCGCGGGGTACACCACCAAGCCGTTGATCAACCTGCGACTTCATGCGCAGCTTCGGTCTGGACCGCTGCTACGAGGAACTCCAGATCGTGACCGAGCTGGCCCGCGGTCACCGCCTCCCCTTCCAGGTCTCCGAGTCGGTGGCCGACCTCTACCGGCAGGCCCTGCGCCAGTACGGGCCGGCGGACGGGGACTGCTGGGCATCGCGCTGCTCGAAGAGCAAGCCGGCCTCCGGCTACGGCACCCGCCAGCCCCGCACAGACCACATGATGATTCATAACGCCAGCCGACCAGAATCCGGGTGTGACCAGGCATGACATCGTCCGCCACGGGCAGGTGCGGGCAGGTCACGGCAGATCGGACGGAGGCGACGTGGACGCGAAACTACCGTCCCGGCTCCTTGGAACCTGGCCTGGACGGGTCGACCTGGGAGAAGCTATGCGTGACTCACCGCGCCGGCTCCGGGGCTACTGGTCGAGCAGGAGCCGGAGGGTGCGGGCATTCCGCACGGCATTGGCGTTGCCGTCGTTATTGAAGTAGACGAACACTTCTTGCCCGGCTGCGTTCCATTCCCGGATCCGGTCAGCCCACCACATCAGGTCGGTGTCCGGGTAGGACCCTGCGTACAAGTGATGATGATCGGGGCCGTGCATCCGCACGTAGACAAAGTCTGTAGTGGCTCGCAGTATGCACGGAAGGTCCGCGCCGCTCATCACGCAATAAGCGGTACCGTGCGCTTTCAGCAGCGCAAAGATTTCCTCGCAGTGCCAGCTGCGATGCCGGAACTCCACCGTGACCCGGATCCAGCCTGGGACGAGCCCCAGGAAATGGGCGAGCCGGGCGTCATCGCGCGGGTGCGACGGCGCGAGCTGGACCAGCAGCACGGCGCGCTTGTCACCCAGCTCGTGCCAGCCCGCCGCGATGCGCCGCAGCCACGTCTCCGGCGCGTAGAGCCGGCGCCCGTGGGTAAGGCCCCGCGGTGCCTTGACCGACAGGCGGAAGCCATCAGGCAGCCTGTGCCGCCAGCTGCCGAACGCCGCCGGCCGGGGCCAGCGGTAGAAGCTGCTGTTCAGCTCAGCCGTGCCGAACGCAGCCGCGTAGCGGGCTAGCCGGTCACGGGCCGCAAGCCCCGGAGCATACAGTTCAGGGTGCCAGTGGTCATAGCTCCACCCCGATGTGCCGATCCTGCTCAGCACTGCTTCTGCCGGCCTCCGGACCTGCAGGTAACCTGGCCGCCTGGCGCCAGGTCATGGCGGCTGCGGCGGACAGGGGGCGGTGATATCACGAGCCGGGCGTTTCGCCGCCAGGTCCCTGACCGGATCCGGGCTGGCTTGCCGAGGGTATGTCCGCGTCCACCAGCGCGGTCGAGCCGGCCGGACGGGTGACCGTGTCTTCGGTCCGCTCCCTCAGCCGCTCCAGCGATTCACTATCGCCGAGCGGAACAGCGGCTTCCAGGTGTGCGCTCGCCTGCACCTCGGGCAGGTCCATGACGGCATCGACCAGGTCCGCCCGCCCGCCCGGGGGAACATGCCCGGACGTCGCAGTCAGCGATGCCCGGGCGGTTCCGCCGGCTGGGCTGGATGTTGTCACCTCGGCCGCGGCGACCGTTTGATCACCATCTTTGATCTCGACGTGCCGGGGTGTATCAGGACTAGTCATGCGATACCTCCGGGAAATCGCTGGTCCTCACCTGACCACGCGCACCAGGCCGGTCGGCCTCGGTTCTAGCGTTCCCCGGGCCTGCCCGGGACGCACAGCAGCATTGCCTTGCCCGGGACCAGCCCGATGAAACGGCCCGCCATCGTCTATTCCGTGACCGGCCGGCACCACTGGCCAGCCGGCAACTCCGCTGTTGCTGCGGCCGCGAGTGTAACCTGGCTGTTCCCTGGGCCGTGTCCCGGACCGTTCCCGGGGCCAGGGGTGTTGCCAGGACCGGGGCCGTCTCCGGGGCGGGGGCGGTTCCCGCGGCGGGGGCGGTTCTTGCGGCGGGGCAGGCCTGGCTGGCCGGCGGGGTGCCGGGCGGGGGTGTGCCTGACCGCTGCGACGGCGCCGGTACTGGCGTTCGGGGGGCGGAAGGCTGCTGGCCAGCGGGTTGGGCTGCCAGCGGGGATGCCGTTGACGGCGACTTGGCCATCGACGGCGTCGCCGACGGCCCGGAGGACGGCGGGGCGTCCGGATGTGAGGAGGACGCCAACCCGGTGACGGTGAGCAGCACCAGGCAGGTGAGCGCGGCGAGCGCGGCGACAGCGGCGGCGCCCAGGGTCCGCTGAGGATGGGACCGGCCGGTGCGCGTCCGAGACCGGACGGCGCCACGGGCCTGGCTCACCGGCGCATCGGTTATCGTCAGCCGCGCGTCGGCGTAGACCGGCCGCGGGCCGATCGCGCCCGAGACGAGGTCGTCTCGCAGCCGCCGCGACTGGTCCGCGACCTCGCCGGCGGTGGCCGACCGCCAGGCCGGATCCTTCGCGGTCAGCATCACTACGAAGGCGACCACCTCGGTCGGCACCCAGGCGGGCAAGGGCGGCAGCGGGTAGTCGCGGTGCGCGATCGCCACCTCCAGCGGCGACCCCGAGAAGGGCCGCGCCCAGCCAGGCATTCGTAGGCCACGATGCCCAGGGCGTACAGGTCGCTCGCCGGCCCGGCCTGGGCTCCAGCGACCCGCTCCGGGGCGATATAGCCTGGCGTCCCCATCACCGTCCCGGTGACCGTGAGGGGAATCGAGCCGACCGCGTACGCGATGCCGAAGTCCGTGATCCGCGCGGTGCCTTCAGAGGTGAACAAGATGTTCGCTGGCTTAATATCGCGGTGAATCAGCCCCGCGCTGTGCGCTTCGCCCAGGCCGGCCGCGACCTGGGCGACGATGTCCATGGTCTGCGCGGCATCGCGGGGACCGCCGGCCAGCACACTAGCCAGGGAAGGCCCCTCTATCAGTTCCATCACCAGGTAGGCGCGCCCCCGGGCCGGTTCACCGTAGTCGTAGACACGCGCGATGTTCTGGTGGAACAGGGCTCCGGCGTGCTGCGCCTCGGCCTTGAACCGGGCCTGGGCATCGGGCTGATGGGCATAAACGGCGTGCAGTACCTTGACAGAGACCGGCCGGGTCAGGACAGTATCGGTGGCCCGCCATACCTCGCAGAATCCCCCGGCGCCGATTTGTTCATCAAGCGAGTAACGACCATCCAGGAGCGTCGCGGCAACGGTCACCAGCGCCCGTTACCCTCACCGCCGGTCCTTAACCACGGCGTGGGTGCTGGCATGATCGTGGTCATCGCCGCGGTGAGGATCAACACGAGGGGGCCCTCACGCTGCGTAGCGCATGCTGACTGTGGCCATCGCGCGCGATCCGTATCATCGCGGCCCGGGTCATGGGAGAGCCCCGCAGGCGAGCTCATTGTGCAGATGAGCGGATGTAGTGAAGACCTTGAGGATAGTGGCGGTCACAGAAGAGAGTACTTTCAAGGATGGGTCACTCAGCGGCGGACGGACGAGTGCCATGCCGGGGTCAGTATTCATGCGCCGCCGACACTGGAAAATACGCGGAAAGATCTCCGTCCCCGAGGAGACCAGTGATCGGCCAGGATAGTGGTGCCCGCCCAATCTCCCCGTTTCGAGGAACTCCAGATGACCAACCGCCCTTTTAGCGTGCGCTGGCTGTAGCGAGAAGCTCCCGGTCCTGGGC
>Ga0310038_10001644_pt1 | contig 16731 bp, 8 predicted proteins | sample Sb_taG_6_FD_200461 | JGI IMG/M metagenome (GOLD analysis project Ga0310038, IMG submission 200461) | Peat soil microbial communities from Weissenstadt, Germany - Sb_50d_4_PS metaG (v2) (version 2) | ecosystem: Environmental > Terrestrial > Soil > Wetlands > Peat | place: Germany: Weissenstadt... | reverse complement strand
GCTGGATCTCGTGCAGGTAGCAGGCGATGGCCGGCGCGGCGGCGAGCTTGACGAGGGCCTCGAAGAGATAGAAGGTGTTGTCGTGGCGGGAACGTGAGTCCTTGGCATTATGGGCGCGGCCGTAGAGTTGGGCCAGAGGCAGTGGCAAGCGGACCAGGTAATCGCGCTGGAATTCCTGGGACATCCGTCGGCCCCGGAGATTGCGATGGTGCTCGATCGGTCGCGACGCGGACGCGCACAACTTAGTATGCGCCCGCCCTATCCGCCCGTCAATCGCCGGCCCGCCCGGGCGTTGACGCGGGGCGATTCCCGCCGCATCTCGTCGTGGGCGATCTCGGGGACGGGAAGGGAAAAAGGGGCGTCACTTCGAATAGCACTTGCTTAACCCCTAAGCCGCTTGCATCAAGCGTTTACGTGCATGTCCCTGAGGCTCCTTCCCCTCACGAACGGTGGATATTAGTGACGTCCCTTTTTCTCTCCCTCTTCGGACACAACCCACCAGAACATGATCAGCTTCCTCCCAGCCAGCGCTTCCACCAGGGTTGTTTCGCGTCCGCGGTTGCTTGATTCGAGATCATTGCTCTCCCCCGGAGCGTGGCCGGTTTTGCCACGATGTAGCGTTTCAGTTGATTGGCGTACGGATGCCTTGGCACCTTCGCCAGCACCTCGTCGACACGCTGCTCCGCCTCGTCCCACCGCCCGACCTCGCACAGGCTCGAGGCATACCCCGCCGTGATCTGGACATTCTCGCGGTTGGCCTTCCACAACGCCTCGTAGATCTCGACGGAGCGGCCGTAGGCGGCCTCGGCGGGCGCCACCCGGCCGGCGTCGCGCAGCAAGATGCCCAGGTTGTTCAGGGCCATGCCCAGGCCATGTGCGATCTGGACGTTGTTGGGGTTGGCCTGCCACAACGCCTCGTAGATCTCGACGGAGCGGCCGTAGGCGGCCTCGGCGGGCGCCACCCGGCCGGCGGTGCTCAGCAAGTTGCCCAAGTTGTTCAGGGCCAAGCCCAGGCCGTATCCGATCTGGACGTTGTTGGGGTTGGCCTTCCACAACGCCTCGTAGATCTCGACGGAGCGGCCGTAGGCGGCCTCGGCGGGCGCCACCCGGCCGGCGGTGCTCAGCAAGTTGCCCAGGTTGATCAGGGCACCGCCCAGGCCGTATCCGATCTGGACGTTGTTGGGGTTGGCCTTCCACAACGCCTCAGAGATCTCGACGGAGCGGCCGTAGGCGGCCTCGGCGGGCGCCACCCGGCCGTCGGCGCGCAGCAAGCTGCCCAGGTTGTTCAGGGCACGGCCCAGGCCGTATCCGATGTGGACGTTGTTGGGGTTGGCCTTCCACAACGCCTCAGAGATCTCGACGGAGCGGCCGTAGGCGGCCTCGGCGGGCGCCACCCGGCCGGCGTCGCTCAGCAAGCTGCCCAGGTTGTTCAGGGCACGGCCCAGGCCGTCTCCGATCTGGACGTTGTTGGGGTTGGCCTGCCACAACGCCTCAGAGATCTCGACGGAGCGGCCGTAGGCGGCCTCGGCGGGCGCCACCCGGCCGGCATCGCTCAGCAAGTTGCCCAGGTTGTTCAGGGCACCGCCCAGGCCGTATCCGATGTGGACGTTGTTGGGGTTGGCCTTCCACAACGCCTCAGAGATCTCGACGGAGCGGCCGTGGGCGGCCTCGGCGGGCGCCACCCGGCCGGCGTCGCGCAGCAAGCTGCCCAGGTTGTTCAGGGCACGGCCCAGGCCGTCTCCGATCTGGACGTTGTTGGGGTTGGCCTTCCACAACGCCTCAGAGATCTCGACGGAGCGGCCGTAGGCGGCCTCGGCGGGCGCCACCCGGCCGGCGTCGCGCAGCAAGCTGCCCAGGTGGTTCAGGGCACTGCCCAGGCCGTCTCCGATCTCGACGTTGTTGGGGTTGGCCTTCCACAACGCCTCGTGGATCGGCAGGCTGGCCTCGAAATAGGCGATGGCCTCGGGAGCCAGGTGGGTGGACGCGATCTCGTAGCCGGCCTGGTTCAACGCCTCCGCCGTGTACTGGTCGCCGCCGCCCTTCGTCAGGGCGGCGGCGGCGGCCCGGGCCCCCGGACTGGCCTGGCCCGGGGTGTGCCCAATCTGGGCCTGTTCGCGGAGGAAGGCCACCAGCACGGCGTCGAACCAGCGGGGCGAGGCTTCCACGATCCGCGCCGCCAGGCCGAGCTTGTCATCGGCAGCCCAGTCGCGGAGCAGGAACCCCAAGGCCCCGGCGTATTCGGGGAACACACGTTTAGGGGCAGCCCGGCGGGTCCAGTAGGCCAGCTCGTTCTCACTCCTGGGCCGGAGCAAGGCCAGGAGGCGGTAGATCAGGTAGTCAGCCACCTCCTGGAACACAAAGCCGTAAGCGCCGCCTTCCTCACGGTCGCGCTTGCGGATCAAGGCCTCGCAGGCCAGGGCCTCGACCGGGCTCTGCAAGAGCCGCACCTGCCCGGCCGAGTGCCCCGCTTCCCACGCCCGGTTCAGGGCATGGCAATCGTTGTCGTCGAGAACGGCGCCCGCGCGGTCCAGGTCCTCGAGCAGGTAGCTGATGACCGTCTCGATCGCCCGATCCAGGCCGGGCCGACCCTCGAGCACGCGATTCACGTAGTACCGGAAGAGCACCGGCTTGGTCGCGATCGGCTCGGCGTCTCGGGCGTCGAAAGCCTCCATGAACAGGTGTAGGTGCAGTGGGGTGATCAACACGTCGCTCCGGGTGGCCGCGTCGATCATGTCCCAGGGAGTGGGACAGGCCCGGATGCGGTATTCGCCCGGCTCGAGGCCAGCCGTGCGGCGGTGGGCCTGGTAGTGCTCGTACACCCGGCGGGCCTGGTCGGCGTCGAACACTCCCATGTTGACCACCGGCGGCGGCCGCTTGCCGAGCCGCGACCCTTCGCTCTCGGTCTCGACCGTGTAAAGGAACGGCCGGATCGATTCCAGTGGGTCGGTCTCCTGGGGCCCGAGCTTGCCGGCGAACACGCCCAGCCACTCCTGCCGTAGCGAGACGACCACCTTGAGCCAGGGGTAGCAGGCGGCCAGGGCGATGAGGTCGAGCGCCTCGCGGACGACGGTCTCGGTGAGCGGGGCCTCGTTGAGGGCGTCGAGCACGAGGATCAGCCGCCGGCCCTCGAGCTTGTCGTCCTTCCACTTCGCGTGCAGGTGGGCGAACAGCTCGCTCAGGGAGCTGAAGCCCCCCTCCTTACGGTGCTTGACGGTCGCTCCCTCCACGGCCACGCCCAGCTTCTCAGCGAGGTCGTGGAACAGCGACACGCCCTCCGCCGTGGACCGGACGAGGATGCCCTGCCCGCGCAGGAAGAGGACGAGGTTGGGGTTTTCGTGCGGGGCCAGGTGGTCGGGCTGTTCCAGCAGTCGCTCCACCTGCCGTGCCAGGAAGGCCGTCTTGCCCGCGCCGGCCAGTCCGGCCAGGACGAAGCCGTTGACGAACCGCTTCCGCTCGGTGTCCTTCGGCCATTTCGACCGCTCGACGGGACCACCGAGGAACCGCTCGAAGTGGCCTTCGAGGTCCTCGAACGGCACGTAGCACTCGGGGAAGTACTTGGTGCCCAGCAGGTCGGCCAGGGTGCGGCGCGAGAAGTCGACGGCGTTGTCGGCGATGGTCCAGGGGGCGGTATCGGCCTTGTCGAGCAGGAAGCTGATCTTCCGCTTGTCGAGGAGATGCTTGAGGCGGTCGCACGAGGCGGCGTCGGCCGCGCGGTGGTGGACGCCCAGGTAGTTGATGAAGCTGCGCTCGATCGGCGGCTTCGTCTGGGTGAACCGCCCGTAGTGGCCATCGTAAAGGAAGAGTCGCTCGCTGTCGGGGAGAGCCTGTTCCTCGACCTGGTCGGGCAAAGGCTTGGCCAGCGGATAGAGCGGAGCGACACGGCCATCGGCGGCGAGCAGAACGGTCTCGCACTCGTCGCGAAACGCCTTCTCGAGGGCGTCGCTCAGCGGCTCCTCGACCGGGTCGGTCAGCACGGCGCCGCGCAGGTTCCGGATCCAGGCGTGATCGGGTGGTGCGGGCGTGGGGCCATCACAGCGGACCTTCAAGACGTGATCGCCCAGGAAGTCGAAGGCGTCGAGCACGTCGTGGAGCACCGGCAGGTACTGCTCGAGGTGGCGCGCGGCCTCGGCCTCGTCGGGCAGGGCGCCGTGGGCCGTGGCGTTGCGGAGGGCGAGAATCGCCCTGAGCGGGTCGAGCTTCGACTGGCCCCGCTGGTCGACGGGCCGCTCCTCGACCTTCTTGCCCAGCGCGTCGAGCGCCTGGCTCAGGCCGGGAAAGAACGCCGCGATGCCGACCTTCGGCAGGTGCTTGCGGAGGGAGTAGGCCAGCTCGATCCAGTCGGAGAAGAACGGCGCGCGGATCGACGCGATGGCGGTGTTGAGCTTGCGGATCGTTTCAGGGTCCGACTCGTCGATCTCCTCGCTCAGGTACTGCCCGACCAGCGGCAGGGCTACCATGCGCAACGCCTGGTACTCCGTGAAGCAGAGCGACCAGCTTCGAAGGGAGGCCTGCTGGCTTTCGTCAAAGATCAACGAATACGGATACGCCACCGGATAAGGAAAGTCGTCCAGGATGCGTCGTCGGGGGAGTTCCATGTCTGCACCTCAGGCGACGGGCCGACCCTTCGCTCGTCAGGCCCGTTCGTTCGACAGCCTCATCACGATCCGCATCATGATCGGACTGACGCGGGTGCCGTCGTTGCACCAGCCCGAGAGGATCTCCGCCTCTGTCACCCAACAATTGTCCGGGTTGGCCGCTACCTTCGCAAGGGCCGACTCGCTGCTCAAAGCGACTTCGTACAATGCGAACTCGTAAGACGTCGGGCGGGCGAAAGGATGTCCCTTCTTCCCTCCCCCTATTCTCGGGAAAGTTCCCAAATGGCACTTCATGACAGCTTCGCTAGGTCCAGGCCTACTCGCTACGGGTCACTTTCCAGACCTTACCAGTGTAGGGCTCAATACCGCCCGGCTGGCTCGTATTGAAGACGCCGAAGTCGACGATGAACATCTGGTTGTTATGGAATCGCACATCGATCGGTTTATCGAGGCTACTGGGATTGAAGATCACGTCCGGCGAGTTGCCGTTATGGGTGAGGAATTCACTGACCTTGCCAGTCTGCGGGTTGACGCTCACGACATCGTAACCAACCAACGACGTCGCTCCAGTGCCTGGGGGGAGCGAACCCGTCCTCGCCACGAAGAGGTCGCCGACGAGGCCGAACTGAGGGTCGGTGGAGATGTCGAACTTGCCGACCGCCGTATGGTTCCCCAGCTCCGTCACGGCGGGCTTGACGTTCAGGCTCTTGCTGAACGAGGACGCGAAAACGGGCTGCACCGTCGTTCCGCTGGCGGAGAACAGCGGATTGGTCACGGGCAACGCGGGCAACGCGGGCAACCTCCGGCCGGTCTGGGGGTCATCGAAGAAGTCTGGCCAGCCGAAGAAGTCGGGCTGCCCGCGTCGGGCATTGATGGCGAACAAGTCGATGGCGAACAAGTCATCGTATTCATTAATGAGTGGCCGGGAGCCACGGCTATCGGCTCCGCTGTTGGTCACGAACAGCTCGTTCGGTTTGGAGGGATTAAAACCGATCCCATAGGGGTTACGGAGCCCCCAGCCCAGCAGACGCAGTGTCGAGACCGGATCCGGGGCGTTCGGGTTGAACGAATAAACAGTCCCGTTGCCGGCGATGATGCCCTGTTGGGGCGTTGTCGGCGTGGCGGCGGGCACGACCGTACCTGCGGGAGCCGAGACCCCGAACGGCATGTACGGCGAGGTCGGTTGTGATGGGCTCGGGATGGGATAGGAGCTACCGCTGAGGACGATACGCACGGGTGCGAAATCGTGGAAGTTACTAGACCTCTCCGACAAGGAGTCATCGGTGCCGACGACCCCAGAGTTGGTGGCGGTGCCTTGCGAGAAGTAGGCCATTCCCCTGCGATCGAACACGATCTGATAGGCCATTCCCCTGCGATCGAACACAATCTCATCGGTGGCATGATCGCCGGCCGGGGGCAGGTTCGGGATCACGGTGGAAAAGGTACCGAATGAGTCCCCCGGACGGAACTTCGAGATCGCACCGACATTCCAGCCGTTAGCATTGACATTATCACCTTTAATGGCCGTCTGGCTGTGCGCGATCCAGAGCCAGCCATCGTGGTAGGTGACATCGTTGATTGGCCCATTGAGCGTGCCCTTAAGAAGCTGATCCGAGGACAGGACCCGGAAGAAGGTCCCATCCTGGTTGATCTGGATAATGCTGGGGGTGGTTCCCCCGGTCCCTGACTCGCTCACCCAGATTTCCCCCCGTGGTCCAAACGTGATCGCGGTGGGGAAATTCAACCGGTTCGTCAAGAGACTGAGTTGGTAACCTTGGCGGATCTGGAGGTTGGGGAACCCTGGCACCAGTTGCAACTGCCCGGTTTGTCCCTCGTGGCGATAGTAAACCATGCCGACCGCGAGGAACAAGACGAGCAACATCGCCATTCCAGCAAAAAAGACTTTCATGTAACCAGGGATGCCTTCCTTGCCCCTGGGCATCCCGAAAAGCATGAACATAGCAGCGCCAACTCCAGCCAGCACGAGAGAGCATCCGATGAAGATCTTTTTGAATTCAAAATTCTCGCCCAGAATGTTGAAGAGTTCCACCGCGTAGACGGAGATCAAGAAGATCTCGATCCAGTGGAATGCCGACTGGACTTCGGCGACGGCCTCGATGTGTTCCTGAATTTTCTCGGTATTCTCACCCATCCGTGCTGTCTGGGCCCGTTCCACGTCCACCGAGTTCACGTCGCGCAGCATCTCGACCACCTCGTCGAGCTGGATCGCCTCAAAGAACTGTTGCAGGACGCGCCGCTCCGGCAGGACAAGGCCGAATCTGAGCTTGACGATCCGCCGCATCAGGCGTTCGCCCTGGTCCACGCGCTCTTCGTTCCTTTTGGCCCACTCCTGATCGGCGCGGTCGATCGCCGGGCGGTTCAAGAGCTCTTCGGTATCGCGCGCGATTGCCGTCAACTCTCTGAAATCGTCTTGGATCACCTTGAACCGCTTCGTCGCGGAGTCGGACTTCTTCAGGGCGACGACGATTCCGTGGCGACTCCAGACCCCGACCCCTGCGGCATCGACCACGAGGTGGCGGTTGTCGAATTCGGGGGGCACACCGGGGCCGTTCTTCCCTTCAAGCAAGGTCCAGAGTTGATAACCGATGGGTTGCGCCGTCTTGTCGCGCAGGGTGTCGACGCTGTTCGCCAGCGTGACCCAGCAATAACGGTAGCATCGCTCCAGTGGCGAAGAATTTTTCTGGAGCGCGTCGACGAGCGAGTAGGGCAGCGGGTCCTGCGTGGTCTGCGGCATTCCCTCGGGTGGCTCGATCGAAGCCGTTAGGTCGAGGACGGTGACGTCGATGATGGGAGTCTCCAGCTCCTCCCGCACGATCTTCGCGATGGAATCGTCGTTCAGGTCGGGGGCCTGGCCCGCTTTCTCGATCCGGGTCCCGCGGTTCGGCGTCGCGACGAGGGTGCATGCGTAGTTGCTGCCGTCGAACCAAGGGTCAACGAAGTAACCCTCGTGGCCCTCGGCCCGCGCTGCGAAGCCCCGACGCGGCTCCCCCTCCTGGGGCGAGCTATTGAGCGAGATGACCTCCGAGAGGACCTCCTCGGCTTGCAACCGGGCCCAGACGTTGTAGAGGTTACGGCTCCCGGCGCGTTCCGGGTCCAGCGAGAAATAGTAATCCGTCTGATTCAGAGGCGAGTCGCTCCGCCCCTTCGAGTAAGCGATGGCGGTGAACAAAAAGCCTTCGCCCAGGGGGGAGTTGTCCGTATCACTACGCGCCCATTCCTTGAAGAGGAGACACCGGGGATCACGGATGTAGATTCCGTCCGCTGGGCTGCGCCGCTGGCAGTGGGGGGGCTGGAGGTGGATGGTGTTGATTGAGCCGTCTTTTTTCAGCAACGGGGCATTCAAGACGAAAGGGAACCATTCCTTGAACGGAACTGTCGCCTCCAGTAAGATCACGGTCGCCCGGCGCGCACGTCGGATGTCATTTTTGTAGACCTCGACCTCGCGATCCAGGGACTTCAACTCCGGGGAGAAACGGGAACTCGACTCCAGGACCGAGTCGGCAAGAGGGTTCACCCCTCCGGCCTTCAGCCGGTCCGCGACCTCTTGAAAGAATTCGAGGGCGCCGCTGGTCTCGCTCCGGTAGTCTCGCCCGTTGCGGATTGCGGCGTAGAGAACGGAATGCAGCGCCCGTTCTTTCCGACACTCCAAGCGCCGACAATTATCGACACAGGCCGCGTACGACGCCAAGAGGACCGGCCACCGCCGCTCGTCTGGACAGTGTTCGACATCGGGATTGAACCAGTTGATTTCTTCCCCGCCCTGATACCAGCCGTCGGTCCTCAATCCCAGGGCGTCCCAGCCCTCCGAGGGAATCACCTTTTCAAGGATGCAACGGGCCAGAAACATCGCGCAGAAGGCGTCAAAGTCGGGGTCGCGGTGAGCGACCAGCCAAATGTCACCGTCGAGCGCTCCGAGGCGCTTCACACGGAAGGCGTTGTGCAGCACCGCCGCCGCGGCGGAGGGGTACTGGCCGGCCTCCCGGTAGAAGTGATGGTCGAGCACGGGTTGCTCGACGCCGTCGACACCCCAGCAGACGCCGCCGATGTCGACGGCCAGCTCGTTCTCGTAAAGCTTGCTCGGGTCGCTCTCGCCCTCGGGTCGCGGACCCTTCTCGGGCGAAAAGCGGGTGCCATATCCGACGTAGCGGTACCGGAATCTCATCGCTCTCTCCTGGGCTGGCCCGAGCCACGGCCGTCCACTGCGGGGAAGGCGAGGCGTCGGTCAATCCGAGCCAAACATCTCGGGATGTCGGTCGTCCGATCCCCACTTCTACTGTATAATTTAGACGACCGCTTATGGATATAAGGGGCCGGAGATAGTGAGGCTTACGTTTTCCATGACATTCGACCGTTCACTATCTTTTTAGAAGCGGACGAAATCGACTCAAGTCGAATGGGCCTCATGGGTAATATTCCACAAGCGTTGGGTCATGTTGAGACAGCAGGACTACCAGGCGTCAGGTATAAAGGGTTCGGGGTAGCCAGGCCAGGGACTACTGGCATCGGTCCACCGGGACTTTCTCAGACGCGGCGGACAGGCGCGGACAGTTTCACCAGTGGACGTAACGGCAGTAAGAGGGTCGCAACTCACGTATTGCGTTGAGGTTGCTGCCGAGCTACTCGCCGACGTTGAGGAGCAAACTGTTCGCTCTGTCCACCAGGCTCAGATGAAGGAGCATTGCAGGAGCGATCGATTGCCAGAGGAAGATGAGGTTGTGACTTCCGAACGAAAGAATTCTCGAACCCAAGCGAGCCAGCTCATGGGCGTTGTTGAGATCGAGCAGCCCGAAGAGACGAGGCTGGTACTCGGACCCGGGCTGGCCGGCACTCTCATGACTCCCGACGAGTTCCACGATGCGGACGAGGTCGATGAGGACTTCCGTTACGAGTTGATCCATGGAGTGCTGGTCGTGACACCGCCGCCCCTCGAAGAAGAGCGTGGGCCCAATGAAGAGCTTGGTGTGCTGCTCCACCTCTACCGAATGCAGCATTCCCAAGGCGCCGCACTCGACGATACGCTGTCGGAACAGCATGTCTCCACGCACGACAGCAGCCGCCGGGCCGATCGAGTCATCTGGGCCGGGCTCGGACGTGCTCCGAACCCGCGCAAGGATCGTCCAACGATCGTCGTCGAGTTCGTCTCCGAAGGCAAAAGGAACCGCCTGCGCGATTACCATGAGAAACGCGCCGAGTACCTTGCGGCAGGCGTCCGCGAATACTGGATCATCGACCGCTTCGCCCGAACCTTGACCGCGTGCCGCAGCGGCAGCGCGGACGTGCAGATCCCCCACGACGGAACCTATCAGACGCCTTTACTCCCGGGCTTCGACCTTCCCCTGGCCAGACTGCTCGCGGTCGCCGATCGCTGGAAGGCGAGCAAGCAAAGCTAACTCGATTTGCCTTTTTCGCACTCATTTTCTTGGGTGGTCAGGCCGGTTCTTCCACGGCTGCGATGGCTCGTTCCCCAGAACTCGCGCGCCTGTTCCAGCAACCGGACCTCCCCGCCCAACGTCACTACGAGATCCGTCGCTCTTACTTCCACGAAGCGATAACCGCCGACGAAATCGCCCAGCGGTTTCATCTCCATGTCGGTTCCGTTCCTGCGATCGTCCGCGACTTCGCACGCGACCCCGACGTCAACGCGTTCTTCGCCGCCTCCAGGCCCGGCCGCAAGACATCCCCGAAACGTGATGCCATCCACCAGCGGGCCTGCGAACTCCGCCGCCAAGGGGCCACCTTGGCGGACATCCACGCCGCGCTCCAACGCGAAGGGTTCGACGTCAGCGAAACGTACCTCTTCCGGGTCCTGCGCCGCGCCGGCTTGGCCGCAACTCGCCAAGGTCGTCCCCTGCGGCAACCGGGTGATTACGCCAACGACGGTTCCCTCGTTGATACCGATCGGGAAATCAGCGCCAATTTCGATCGTCAGGCGAGCGCCACCAAACAGCGCCTCCTTCCTTGGTCTCTTCCCATCCTGATGCGCGAAACCGTCTTTTTCTTTGTCTCGTTCCACTGAAGAGTCATGCAGTCATGGATCTCGTTCCTCTTTTCGATCGATCGAGGAACCTCACGCCGGGTTTACCACGTCGTCCTTGGCTGTCTGACATGAGCCAGCTTGGGTGCTCCGCTGTCGGTTCCTTGCGCGTCTGGCTGTAGCGTCGTCGGTGTGTCGGACCGAAGCAGCTTGAAGAGCGATGGAAACAACCGCGGTCGATTCCACCGCTGTCCCTCTCGCGCAATCAAGACTTCACAGAAACTGACGACTGCTGGCTGCTCAGGCGTCAGGTCAGTACCATTCCGAAAGCTCGCCGCGCTCGTGGACAGCAAGAGCACTTTCAGAGAGACCCTCCGGACGCGTGTTGCCGGGATTTCGGCGCTTGGGGGGCCGAAGGTCAGGCAAATCCCTAGGGAAACCGACCCAGTCACGAAAGGACGCTTCGTCGTGGACGGCGAGCGAGTGCAGGATTGTTAGAATCCGCTTGCGAAATCCCGTAGCGTCTTCACTGTCGAGACGCAGTATCTGAATGACTCGTTCGCCAGTAATGTCGATCGCCTCAATCTCTCCTGTGCGCGAGCCATTCGGAAAAACGCGGAGGGACTTTCCCAAACATACGGCGCACGGATCGGGCAACGAGCGTTTGTTGCGGATCAGATTCGATTGATGGGAAAGATACAGCAGGTTGTCGTATTCGCAGGTAAGGTCCGGCCGTTCTGCTCGCGGCTGAAAGTGGTCAATGTCGAAGTTGCCCGGACGCCCGATCCATTTCTCGCGTATTAGCGAAAACACGCAGCGGTACGAGAATTCGTCGCGCAGCCAGTCTCGATAACTTTCGTAATCGGTGTATCCCGCTGGGCCGTGTTTGCGCCGATGAGGTTCCATCGGATAACAGAAGACTCTCTCCGCAACGGCCAGCCGATTCTGCTCCTTCCTCAGATCGAGTCGCTCCATTTGCCTTCCGCCTTGAGTTGCGAAATCAGTGAGTCAAGCTGGTCATTGGGATAGGGAGCTTTCAGACGCACGAGCAAATCGGCAAGCGATTGAAGATGATCCAATTCAGTGCGTTCCTCGGCGGTCAGCCCATCTGATGAGATGTCTTTCTCGATCAATTCGCAGCGCCGATCATTGGCCGTTTCCCACTCATACTGGATTGTGACGAGATCACGTAACGAAATGACGTCGCGGAAATGTTCGGGAAAATATTCCTTGAATCCGACGGCGACCGGACGACCCCAACCTTGAAACTGGTCCAGCAACTGACGTTGGAGGCGGTCCATGAGCTCGTACGCATCGAGAACTGCGGCGTCCAAACGTAGGAGTTCTTCGATTACGCGCTTGGCGTCTGCCTGAGCACCCTTTAGAGTTGATTGCAGCGTCTTGCAGCGTTCGTGTAACTCGCTATCTGATCGAAGGAGCTTGATCGGAGGGATTGGAACTTGCCGGAGCGTGGAAATGTGATTATGCCGTTCGAGGTCGTGTGTGAAACTGAAGGCGTTCGCGATTGGTGAGCAAAGGATGGCGGCGATCGCGAACTCGGAAACATCATCGTTCGGCCAAATCGCGAAGAATTCCTTACTGAAGGCGAGTCCGTCGGAATCGGCCCAAGCTGCTATGCGCCATGGAGATTTCCGCTCGAATCTAGCAGCGTTACAGACAACCTTCCGGTGTTCCCAAGGGTGTTTGTGGGCGCGAGTTCGTGGATCTTGGTGCTGGTCGAGTAATGACAGGTAGCGGAAACAATTGATTTGCAGTTGTGAGAGGTTGCCACGCATCTTCTCCACCCCGCGACGGAAGCCTGCTTGCTCTTCGTCGCTCACGACATCCGCGCGGGGCGATGTTCGAGGAAGCCCGTCCGAGCGAGGAATCCAGTTAACTCCCTTCCGAATTGTCACGATTGATTCAAGCCGTTGCAGATGATCAATCGCCCCCCACATCTCACCTTCCGCAGGAATCCACAACGTGAAAGTGTCACCATCGTTCGGCAGCGACACCTTCTTCCCGCGTTGTCGAGTTGTATGGAAATCCTTGAAAAACGAGTCGACTTTGTCTGGCGGAACTTCGGAGTAGCGAACGGAGACGCTATTTCCAGACGTCCGTCGACCTGACGCCATCAGCGCGATCGTTTCGTTGTCTGCGTAGCGGAAGATGCGTGGCAGTTCGACGATCATCACATCCTCATAGCGGCGCGCAATTTCGCGGTTGGCCTCCTGATAGACTGGACTGCTCATGAAGCTCTGAGGCAGGACAAGGCCCATCATGACCGGCGGATCGAGCATGACCCGTCGGAGCATCTCGCCCGGAGGAGTTGTCTTTGTCGCACCAACGGAACGTCGCTGTTCTGAAGAGAAGCTTTCGTACGGCGGATTTGAGAGCAAAACCGACGATGATGACAACGTCTGGTCCCAGCCCGACCAGGTGAAAACGTCAGCAGGATGCAATTCCCAGCTGTTCGAGTTGGGGTAGTCAGTGAGTGTCAGCAGTAGCCGGCAGACTTCGATCGCCAGCGGATCCGTCTCGACCCCCACCAGCCTGCGACGGAAATAGTCGTGTCTTTGTTGAGGCGTCAGATCCGCAGGCAAATCCTCACGAAGCCGTTCCATTGCGCAGGCTAGGAAGATTCCATGCCCGCTGAATGGCTCAAACACACGGCGGTCTTCAACCGGCACTTGGTCCCACGGCAGTTTCTGGACGACGTATTCCGCGAGCCCAGGCGGGGTGCTGTGAATGCCAAGTTCCTTGCGAGTCGCCTCGCTGATAAATGTGCTCTCGTAGATGAACGCCAGGTCGGGTGCGGACAGGTTCTGAAAATGAAACGACTTCGAAACACTCCACCAGGCCTCGGCCAGAACCTCGTCTTGCAGAAACGACCGCGGCAACTTCGCAAGCAGACCGGAACCAGAGTGAGATTCCGCCTTCCGAAGAACGTCAAGCGGTGATTCCAACTCATTCCAGCCTGTCGCGTCTGCCCGATCCATGAAGACTTTCGCTGTCACGAAGCGAAACAGGTACGGAAACAGGAATGTGATGGACGGCTTCTCGCCGTTCACCCGCTCGTAGCACGTTGCCGTCGCAGCAAACGCTCGCTCTAACAGATCTTTCAGCTTGGATTGAAAATACTCGGACAGGACCGGCAGTAGTCCGACGTCGAAGAAATCGAGCTGTTTACTGGCTTTCACTTGGCCGAGCGACTTAACGCGTCCAAGTGACTGTGGGTTCCAGCTCGCTTGGTGTTGGTGGAAGACATCGGCAGCGGCGTCGATAGGAAACGATGTTCCAATTGGCTTCGCACGCTCTGGGCCGACGGCCCAAGGCTGGAGTTGATCTTCGTATGCTTCGAAAAGCAGCGGAGCCCCCAGAGATCGGTGATGGAAGATAAGCTCATCTGGACCGAATGCAAGATCGCGAAACACGAGCCCGGCGCAAGCGTTTCGGTACGTGCATGGATACGACGAGAATGCTGCCAGCGGAACACGCCGCACTCCTGCATTTCCGCCCGAAAAGTCAGCGAAGTCATAGTCTCGCAAGATCAACGAGGTGTCGAAGCCGACATCCGTCAGACCGGCGCGAATCAGATTGACGACATGCGCCCGGTTCATTGCTCACCTAGTTCCGTCATGTCGATGTTGCTCGACAGTGGATTTGCACTCGGAACGTCAATGCTCGGTACCGGCAAATCAGACGAACTGGATTGCATGCGCACAGCGGGCTTCTCGAGTACATAACACCAGCCGTGGTTGCGCCTCTCGGATCGGATCCGATGTCCCCGCTCTCGCAACGCATAAACCGATCTCGACACAGTCGGAACCGACACGCCCAACTTTTCAGCGATCCGAGGTGTTGAGAATTCACCCGCCCGAATCAACGCGAGCACCTCTTCAAGACGGTGTTCAATAGTCCTTGATCGTTGGTACAGCATCACTGTAGCCCGTGCATCGTGTCTATCAGGCCCTGATAGACTTCACGCAGTTTCAACGAAAACACGGTTGGAGTCAATCCACGCCTGACTCTTTGGTCGGTCGTCGATCGCGGAACGCGAAGGAGTCGATCGGGCCTACTGAGACCGCCATTCCCTAAGACCGGGACCAATCGCGCCCTTGTGGCTCCTTGGGGAGTCGAATCGCGTCCCGTTGTGTCGACATTCGCATGCGTTAACTTGCGCAGGTCTGATCGACCGCGGTGTCGTCGGACCGACGCGCGCAAGGAGCCTCGACCCGCTGACGGTGGCGATCCTGATGGGTCACTCTGAACCGTCGATGCTGGCTAAGGTCTACCAGCACGTCGCCCACGATCCCGAGTACACGCGTGCGGCCGCGGAGCGGGCGACGGGAAGCGGTGCGTAGACGAAAGATCGACGACAACGGACAATACACTTCCCGGAGCGGTACTTGTACTCCCGGAGGCGATTCGACGTTTCCCGGTTCCTTGTCCAGAAAGGACCGGCCGGGAACGCGCGTGCGGAAGGCAAACTCGTGGCCGGCGAAGACTATGGAGGGCGACACTTGCGTCGGACGAGCCAGCTCCCGTCGTGTTCTAGACTTCGACGCGACCTGCGAGGAAAACCACCATGTCCGACGACCGGACCCAAGCTGCCGTGAAGGCGACCGCCCAGATGATCACCGACGACGACGCGTGGGCCGTCGTGACGGACTCGATCCCGGCCGACGAGGTGATCGCCGAGCCGAACCCGGCCGAGTACGTCGCCCCGCACTACCTCCAGAAGACGGCACCGCACCTCGCCCCCGCGTTCGGGGAGATCCTCGGCATGCTATGCAACTTGAACGCCCGGTTCGCCGGGGAGCGCACGGTCGAGGCACAGGCGACCCTGAGCCTGGCCGGGGAGCACGAGTGGCTCGAAGAGAAGTTCCTCGACTGGTGCGAGATGTACTTCAAGATCCGGGGGAGCCTCGACCGACTGAGCCCGCGGAACGGGAACGACCCGTGGCGGCTGTACCAGGACTGCTACGAGGAGTTCAACCAACTCTTCGAAAAGCGGATCGTGCAGCCCGGGACGATCAACTCGAGCGTGCTCAACCTGAGCCAGCGGTTCATGCTATCGCGGTTCGCGGCGCAGGTGATGGGTCCCGACCTGAAGAGCTACGCCGAGACCGGCCGGGACCGCTATGCGAGCGCGGCCAGCCGGTACAACGCGAACCACCTCGTAGACGGCTACGGTCGCGAGGTCGAGGCGTTCACAGCGTTCCTCCGGCGGATCGCCCAACACCTCCCGGCGGATTACGCACAGCACGACGGCCCGGAGTGGCTCACCGACATTCAGACCAACGTAACCCGGCGGGCCGAAGACCTCACCTTCCTGCGCTACGTCCTCTGCGTGCTGAGCGTCAACGACGCCGAAAAGCGGCAACTTGCCCCCGACCTCTGGGCTCGGTTCACGTGGGACGTGTACCACGGCAGATCGGTCGGCGTCGTGGTCACCTCGTCGTCGCCGGAACCGTCGGCCGAACGCACCACAAGGCACCAACTAGCCTTCCGCCGCGACGGTTGGCTTTGTCACCGCGAGTATCCTTGGCTCCGAGTGCAGCCCGATTACCTGCCCGACGAACGCCGGTCGGAACTCGCCGTCAGTTGGTACGTCCTCGACACGCTCACCTCGCAGCTGTACGAGGCCTGGGGCCGACTCGACCCCGGTCCGGTGGTCAGCCGGGGTCTGGAGTCTGACGCAACCGAGAAAGAACAGACTGCGGCCCTTGTCGTCGCTCTGGCCGAGCCCGACGTGGCCGAAGTCGAGACGCCGGTTGCGAAGCGGCCGCGGCTGCCGCAGCTCCGGCTGAAGCGGTTCAGGGCGATCCTGACGAGGCACTTTGGGTGCGAGTGGTCGATGGCGAAAGGGAGTGAGCAGAAGGTGTATCGGCAGGGCGGCAAGCAGTTCACATTCGGCTGCCACGGCATCGACCGCAAGCTGCATCCGGTGCAGATCAAGAACTGCCTGGGAAAGCTCGGGATTCCGCTCGGGGACTTCATTGCCGCGTGCGGGTGACCGGTCTCCGTCTTCGCCGTCGGCGTTCCATCATGCGAGTAGGTGGCAAAGCAGCAGGTTCAAGAGCGACGGGTACCAGCAGGAATGGTGATCTTTCACCAGGGATCAGTCAATTATCCCTC
>Ga0310038_10001627_pt1 | contig 16883 bp, 15 predicted proteins | sample Sb_taG_6_FD_200461 | JGI IMG/M metagenome (GOLD analysis project Ga0310038, IMG submission 200461) | Peat soil microbial communities from Weissenstadt, Germany - Sb_50d_4_PS metaG (v2) (version 2) | ecosystem: Environmental > Terrestrial > Soil > Wetlands > Peat | place: Germany: Weissenstadt... | reverse complement strand
CTGGTCACGCCACGTAGGGCAGGACGTACGGCCCTTTCGGGATGACCGCGACCCGGGCGCCCGGCCCGTACTCCGCGAGCGAGTCGGCCACCGCCTGCTCGACCGTCGCCGCCGGCTCGACGAAGCATCGGCGCAGCGCCTCCGCCGACAGCCCGTCCGTGACGACCTTCACCTTGCACTTCGCGACGACCTTCGCCAATTCCTCCAGCTGCCATTGATCCATGCGGAAGTAGTCCTTGCCGAGGATGCGCTGCTTGAACAGCTTTAGATCGGGGTTGTCGGCTATCAGGTGCTGAAACTCGGGACTGCCGACCCCCTCGCTCAGGCTCGCGGCCAGGACGATGGTGCCGCCCTGTTTGACGACGGGGAGTGCCCCGGTCAGGCCCTTGACCGCCTGGTAAAAGGTCGTGTCGAGCGGGTAGCCGGCGCAGCTCGTGACCACCACGTCGCACGGTTGGGGTACCGGCACCTTGACGACCCCTTCGACGAAGCGGACGCCCTCCTGCCACGCCCGGATCATGTCGCCGGCGCCGACCCAGAGGATGCGCCGCCGGCCGTCGATGCAGACGTTGACGATGAAGTCGCAGCCGGCCATCTGGGCGATGCGCGTGTTCTCCTCGTGGACAGGGTTGCCGTCGAGGATGCCGCATTCGGCGCGGGGGTGCTCGAGGAATTTCGGCCCATGCCAGACCTTGACCGTCTCCAGGGCCGCGATGCCGGGACAGATGACCTTGCGGCCGCCGCTGTAGCCGGCCATCAGGTGCGGCTCGATCAGGCCGGTGGTGATCTTCAGGTCGGCGCGGACGTATCGGCTGTCGAGGTAGACGGGGACGCCGTTGGGCGTGGTGCCGAGGTAGTCGTGCTCGTCGAGGGCCTTGCCGTGATGGTTCTCGATGCGGTAATCCCGCGCGATCTCGGGGCCGACCATCTCTTCCAGCTCGGCGCCCTCGTTGGGCCGATGCAGGCCGGTGGCGATCAGGATGAGGATGTCGCGGCGGGCGATGCCCTGCTCTTCCAGGGTGCGCAGCAACGGCGGCAAGATGAGCCTATTCGGCACCGGGCGGGTGACGTCGCAGATGAGGATGCAGGCGTTACGGCGGCCGCGGGCGACCTGGGCCAGCGGCGGCGTGCCGATGGGATGGGCGAGGGCCCCTGCGATGGCGCCATCCGGGTCGGCCAGGGGCTCGGCGGGGCGGATGGCGAGCGGGCCGACGACGCAGTCGTCGGGCAGTTCGACGGGCAGTCCGGTGCGGCCGTAATCGAGGGTAACGCGCATGGGAGTTCCGGTAGCGTGGGTTCGTTCGTTTAGCCGCCGCTCTCGGGGCGGCGCGGATTCATCGTTTCGCGAAACGATAAAGCGGGGCGGCGGCTCAACTTGTCAGTCGCGAGGAATGGCTATAATATCACTTTTTCCCCCTACGGACCACGGACTACGAGCCATGTCCATCGACAAGAGCCTCCGCCGGAAGAACTCGCTGGCCCGCGCGCGCAACGTGCTGACGCGCGGCGAGCGGATCAAGGTATTGCAGGACGAGGAGCGCTGGCAGGACGGCCGCAGCCCGTTCGGCCTGCCGAAGGTGCGCGTCCTGAAGGTGGCCACCAAGAAGAAGGCCAAGAAGGAAGAGAAGGAGGCCGCCGAGGGCGCGCCTGCGGAAGGCGCCGCCCCCGCCGCCGAGAAGAAGGGTGCCGAGAAGAAGTAAGCCGGCACGGCAAAGCGAAGCGGCCGGGCCAATGGCCCGGCCGCTGCCGTTTCGTCAACCGCGGAGCGAGCGCTCACTGCTTGCGTTCGCCCGGCGGTTGCACTGGCAGGAACGGATCGGTCGATCCGGCCTTCGGGACGGCCGGGCGGTTGGCGGGAGGGGCGATCTCGTAGCGCTGAAGGGCGGGCGCGCCGGGCTTCCCCTTCTGCAAGTCGCCGTGCAGTTCCTTGACGGCGCGCATCACCTCGTCGAGCTTCTTCTCCAGGTCGGCGATCCGCTTGTCGGTGTCGGTGGCCCTGGGGTCCACGGTCCGAATGATGACGCCTTTCACCTCGTGCGGCGGCTCGACCGGAATCGGAGGCGTCACACGCCACTCCGGCTGAACCGGCACCGGCTGGCCGGGCTGCTGCCCGCGGACCCGGACCGCCTCCTCCCCGCCGCTGATGACACGGCTGCCGGGCGGCAACTCGATCACCTGCCGCTTGCCGTCGCTGATGACCTCGATGACGAGGCCGCGCGGCTGTTTTTCCACCTGAGCGCGGAGGGTCTTGAGCCTCATCTCCAATACCTCCCGCGCCTGGTTGATTTCGGCGGCCGGACGCTCCACCTTCGTCGGGGCGGGCTCGCTGGTGATGATGCGGCTGCCGGCGGGCAGCTTGATCACCTGCCGCGTGTCGCCATCGACCAGCTCGATGACGATGCGGTGCGGACCCTCCTTCAAGGCACCCGCGGCAGAGGCGGCTCGCTTCTGCGCCTCCTTGACCTGTGCCTCGAGCTGGGCCAGTTCGGCCTGCTTCTTCTTCAGGTCGGCCAGCAGCCGCTGGAGGTCGTCCTGAGCCTTCTTCGTGTCGTCGCCGGCAACAGCCGGGACACGGTTCGGGCCGCCCGGCTGCTCCTCCTGCGCCCAGCTCGGCATCACCGGCAGCAGGAAGGCCCCCAGGCCGAGCAGGCCCAGCAGGCCGCGCCAGCTCAGCGCGCGCGGCGTCGTTCCCTGCATGATCATGGTTACTCTCCTTCTCAGGTCATGGACGTGGCCCATGCCGCTCGCCAGTGCGGGCAAAGCGGGCGGGGCCTCGGACAGAAAATCGACCGTTTCAACCAGGGCGAGGGCGTACGTCTTCGCCGACCGGGGCAGCGCCCACAGCACCCAGGCATCGCAGCACTGCTCCTCGGCCTCGCGCAGCTCGCGCCGCGCCCACCACACGACCGGGTGCCACCAGAACAGCGCCGTCACCAGCAACTCGAACAGGCGCACTCGGTGGTCGCGGCGCAGCAGGTGAGCCAGCTCGTGAGCCAGCAGGGTGCGCTGGCCGTCGGTGCCGAGCCGGCGGAGCAACTCCGCCGGCAGCAGCAGGCAGGCCGCCCACCCCGGCGCCCAGAGCATAGGTGACCACCGCCCCGGCAGCAGCCGGACGGTGGGCGCCCGTGGCAACCCCAGGCGGACCGCCAGGTGGTCCGCCTCGCGCTGCAAACTTACGGGAGCGGCTGTGGCGTAGCGGAGCAACCGGGTGAAGCGCCAGGTGCGCAGCGCCGCCAGCAGAAGCCAGACGAGCGACCCGCCCAGCCACACGGCCAGCGCCAGCGGCCGCCATTCGATCGTCAGGGGGTTGGCCGGCTCCGGCCGCGCCGCCGTCGCGGGCAAGTCGGGGGGCTCGTCCGTGGCATCGAGCGGCGCGGCGACGACCTCCTCCGGGGGTGCGGCCACTTCCTCGGCGGGAGGCGCGGCGACTTCCATGGCCGGCGGAGGGTCGGGGTCCGGCGCCAGGACGAACGGCTCCTCGTCCGGCGCGTCCGGCGCGGCCGCCGCTTCCTGCGCCGGAGACCGCTCCGCCGGCCGCCAGACGTGGACATCGACGAGCGGTGGGGTCACGAGTTTCAGCAGCACGAGCAGCCACAGGGCGTGGCGCACGGCGGGTCGGCGGCAGAAGTAGCCGACGGTCCCGGCGACCACGGCCAGGGCGCAGGCCGCGACGGCGTTGCTCAGGCCGACGCGCAGCAGTGTGTCCACGGTCGCCCCCTTTTAGCGACGATCGCCCTTGGCCTTGTTCTTCTTGTCCAGCTCGTCGATCAGCTCGCGCAGGTCCTGCCGCTCGCGGGCGCTGAGGCGCCTGGCCTTGACCAGGTGCGTCAGCAGCGGCGTCAGCGAGCCGCCGCACAGCTGCTCGGCCATCGCCTGCAGGCGGCGGCCGATGAGAGCGTCCCGGCCGACGGCCGCGGCGAAGGCGTGCGCCGGCGGCGTGCGGTCGCGCCTCACGAAGCCCTTGCCCTCCAGGCGGTCGAGCAGCTTCTGCACGGTGGCGTAGTGGGCGGCGCCGCCGTCGGGATAAAGGAGGTCCGTGATTTGACGGATTGTCGCCGGCCCCTGGTCCCAGAGGACCTGCAGCACGGCCAACTCCTTCTGCGTCACGTCCTGGGGACTGCGAGCCATGGGTCTCCCTCGCGCTCAGACTTGATGTCTGACCGGGAGGATAAGACATTCCGCCTGACCTGTCAAGGGCGGACCGGCGCGGCTCGTTACAATTCGGGCCGCTCGAACGGCTCCCCTCGCCCCGGAGTACCGGGGCGAGGGGGGGCAGTGGCGACTTTCCGGTTGCGTCCGCGGCCCCGGCGCGTAGGATGAAACCGGCCCCAGTCGTCCCAGGCAAGCTCTTGAAGGGGAAGTGCCATGCTCCAGTTCGAGGCCAGCAAGGGTGTCGAGTTCTGCGACGGCCTGACCCGGCGCGACTTCCTGCGCGCCGGCGCCCTGTCCGCGGGCGCCGTCGGCCTGTCGCTCGTCGATCTCGCCCAGCTCCAGGCGGCGCCAAATCGGTCAAGGGACATCAACTGTATCCTGCTGTTCCTCGTCGGCGGGCCGAGCCATCTCGACACCTGGGACCTGAAGCCGGACGCCCCCAGCGAGGTGCGCGGCCCGTTCCGTCCGACGCGCACCAACATGCCAGGTGTCGAGATTTGCGAGCACTTCCCGCTGATGGCGACGATGGCCGACCGTTACGCGATCGTGCGCTCCGTCCACCACCACGAGGCGCCGATCCACGAAACTGGCCACCAGCTGATGCAGACCGGCCGGCTGTTCCGCGGCGGCCACGAGTACCCGCATTACGGGGCCGTGCTGTCGCGCCTGCGCGGCCCGCGCCGGGAAGGGGCGCCGGCGTCGGCCGTCGTCCCCGGCCCGATCGGCAACACAGGGGTCAGCATCAGCCACGGCCAGGGCGCCGGCTATCTGGGCGCCGAACACCAACCCGTCGTCATCCGCACCGACCTGGGGCGACTCACCGGCCGCGGCGGGTTGCGCGACGCCGTGGACGGCGCCCACCGCGCCGCCGACGCCTGCGACGACCCGGGCGCCGCCACGGCACAACTGTTCGCCCCGGCGGTCAAGAAGGGCTTCGACCTGCCCGCGGCGGACAAGGGGAGCGAGCGCTACGGACTGACTCTTTTCGGGCAATCGTGCCGGCTGGCCGCGGGGTTGGTCGAGGCGGGCCTGCGCCTGGTGACGGTGAACATGTTCGACAGCGTCTTCGACGCGGTCACCTGGGACTGCCACGCCGACGGCGGCTCGTTGGCGACGACGCTGGACGACTATCGCGACATCCTTTGCCCGATGTTCGACCGGGCGTACGCGGCGCTGCTGGACGACCTGGCACAACGCGGGTTGCTCGACACGACGCTGGTGGTGGCGATGGGCGAATTCGGGCGCACGCCGCACCTGAACCCGCGCGGCGGCCGCGACCACTGGCCGGGCTGCTGGTCGGTGCTGTTCGCGGGGGCCGGGGTCAAGGGCGGACAGGTGATCGGGTCGTCGGACGCGACCGGCGGCGAGCCGAAAGACCGGCCGGTGAGCCCCGCCGAGGTGGCCGCGACAGTGTATCACGCCCTGGACCTCGACCCGACGACGTGCCTGCCGGGACCCGATGGCCGGCCGCTGCCGCTCGTCGATGCGGCGCCGGTGGCGGAACTCTTCCGTGGTTGACCCCTCAGCGCCGCTTGGCCGCTTGCGGCTTCGCAGGGCATGCGAAGCCGCAAGCGGCAATACCTGGACCCCCCATGACCTCCTGGCACCTGGCGCGCGGCTACCGTTACTCCGGCGTCCCTTGCGGCCTGCGCCCCGCCGAGCCGGACCGCCTCGACCTGGCCCTCGTCGTCAGCGACGTACCGGCCGCGGCTGCCGGCGTCTTCACGCAGAACCGCGTTTGCGCCGCCCCGGTCCGCGTCAGCCGCGAGCGCCTGCCCAGTGCCGAGGCGCGCGGCGTCGTCATCTGTTCGGGCAACGCCAACGCCTGCACCGGGGCGCGCGGCCTGGACGACGCACGCCGCATGGCCGCCCTCGCCGGCGCCGCCGTCGGCTGCCGGCCCGAGCAGATGCTCGTTTGTTCCACCGGCGTCATCGGCCGACACCTGCCGATGCCGCGGATCGAGGATGGCATCACCCGTGCGGGGCGGGCGTTGGGCGCTGACGCCGCGGCCCTCGACCGGGCGGCACACGCCATCCTGACGACCGACACGCGCATCAAGGTCGTCACACAGGCCGTGAGCGTCGGCGGGACTGAGGTACGCCTGACCGGCTTCGCCAAGGGGGCGGCGATGATCGGCCCGAACATGGCGACGATGCTCGCCTTCGTCCTGACCGACGCCGCGGTCGCCCCGGCCGACCTGCACGCGCTGGCCCGCCGCGCCGCCGACGGCTCGTTCAACTCGGTCAGCGTCGAGGGGCACACCAGCACCAACGACACGCTGCTGCTGTTCGCCAACGGATCGGGGGCACCGCTCCAGGGCGAGGGGCTGGCCCGTTTCGCCGCCGCGGCGACGGCGGTGTGCGCCGACCTGGCGAAGGCCATCGCCGCGGACGCCGAGGGGGCGACGCACTTCGTCACCATCGAGGTCGAGGGGCTGCGCGACGACGCCGAGGCCAAGCGGGTCGCCAAGGCAGTCGCCGACAGCCCGCTGGTCAAGACGGCGATCTTTGGCGCCGACCCGAACTGGGGACGGATCGTGTCGGCGGCGGGCTACGCGGGCGTCGAGTTCGAGGAGGAGCACCTGTCGCTGTGGGTAGGCGACATGCTGCTGTACCACAACGGCACGCCGCAGCCGTTCGACGCGGCCACGGCCTCGGCCTACCTCAAGAACAACCGCGACGTTCACCTGCGGCTGCGCTTCACGCTTGGCAGCGGCCGCTGCACCTTCTGGACCAGCGATCTGACGTATGACTACGTCAAGTTGAATGCGGACTACACGACGTGACGGGTGCCAGAGGGACTTGTAATAGGGCCAAGGGCTTGAGAGAATCCATCTATGTCGCAGAAAACTCAACAACTTGAACTGCGCCTGGCCCGTGTGGAGCAGGAACTCGCGGAACTGAAAGCCGCCCTGGCCGGCCGGCCGGCCGAGCCGTGGTATCGCCAGATTGTCGGCGAGTATGCCGGCGATCAGGTGTTCGCGGAGATCCTCCGGCTTGGCGGTCTGATCCGCCGCGGGAAACTCAAGGGTTGATCGCCACCTCGATATCGTTCTATCTCTCCATCCATTTCTTACTTGCATTCGGCGCGAATCTCGGCATCATAGGGCCATCGTACCGCCCCTCTGCATCGCCGCAAGGCACCTTAAAGGAGAGGAACGACTCATGAGAATCCGCACCGTCGTGGCCGCGCTGTGCGCCGCGGCCCTGCTCGCCGGCGTCGCCAGCGCCGCCGAGAAGAAACTCACCGCCAGCCTCAAGAAGGGCACCCCGGAGCTGAAGCAGGCCGGCCCCATCGCCTTCGCCCCGGAAGGCATCCTCCTCGTCGGCGACTCGCTCGGGGCCGCCGTCTACGCCATCGACACCGGCGACCGGCCCGCCAAGGCCGCCGAGGGCGACCTCAAGGTGGAGGGCATCAACGAGAAGATCGCCGGCCTGCTCGGGGCCGAGGCCAAGCAGGTACGCATCAACGGCCTGGCCGTCAACCCGCTCTCCGGCAACGCCTACCTGTCCGTCACGCGCGGCCAGGGCAAGGAGGCGCTGGCGGTGCTGCTGCGCGTCAACCGCTCGGGCAAGATCGAGGAGGTGGAACTCAAGGAGGTGAACTTCGCCAAGGCCACCCTGCCCAACCCGCCCGCCGAGGGCAAGAACCAGCGCCAGGAGACCATCACCAGCCTCGCCTACGCCGACGGCAAGGTGTACGTCGCCGGCCTGTCCAACGAGGAGTTCTCCTCGAAACTGCGCGCCATTCCCTTCCCGTTCACCGAGGCCGACAAGGGCACCAGCATCGAGATCTACCACGCCTCGCACCAGAAGATCGAGACGAACTCCCCGATCCGCACGTTCGTGCCGTACAAGGTCAACAACGAGACGAACCTGCTGGCCGCCTACACCTGCACCCCGCTGGTGCGCGTCCCCGTGTCCGACCTCAAGCCGGGTGAGAAGGTCAAGGGCACGACCATCGCCGAATTGGGCAACATGAACCGCCCGCTCGACATGATCGTCTACCAGAAGGGGGGCAAGGACTACATCCTCATGGCCAACAGCGCCCGCGGCGTCATGAAGGTGCCGGCGGAGGGCATCGACAAGGCCAAGGGCATCACCGAGCCGGTCAAGGGCGGCGGCACCGCCGGCGTCGGCTACGAGACCATCAAGGACCTCAAGGGAGTTGAGCACCTCGCCAAGCTCGACAAGGACCACGCCTTGATCCTCGTCAAGAAGGACGGCTCGCAGAACCTGGACACCATCGAACTGCCGTAACATCCCGGGCGCCGCTTGCGGCTTCGCAAACCCCGCGAAGCCGTAAGCGGCCTGGAGGATATCCCGTGCGCAAGATCGCTTACCTCATGCCGTTGCTGTTGCTCCCGGCGCTGGCCGGCGCGGAGACCCTCAAGCCGCGCATCCGCCTGAACGGCGAGACGGCCGGCACCTTCGAGGTCAGCGGCTTCAGCGCGGCCGTGGGGATGCGACTGGGCGCCAAGGACGCCGCGAAACAAGTGGCCGATATCTTCACCGTGCGCGTGGACGGCAAGGCCGACCTGCCGCCGCTGCTCGGCGAGTATTCCGCGAAAGACGGCACGCTCTCGTTCAAACCGCGCTTCCCGCTGCAGCGCGGCGTCCGCTACCGAGCCGCCGTCCACCCCGACAAAATCCCCGCCGCCGAAGGGGAGAAGTACGCCGCCGTCGAGGAGACATTCCTCCTGCCGAAGCCGAAGACGGTGCCGACGGTCGTGGAGCACGTTTACCCCAGCCGCGACGAGTTACCCGAGAACCTGCTGCGCTTCTATTTCCACTTCTCGGCTCCGATGAGCCGCGGCGACGTGTACCAGTACATCCGCCTGCTCGACGCGGCGGGCAAACCGGTCGAGGCGCCGTTCCTCACGCTGGAACAGGAGCTGTGGGACCGGGCCGGGCAGCGTTTCACGCTGCTGATCGACCCCGGTCGCATCAAGCGCGGCCTGAAGCCGCGCGAGGACGTGGGGCCGGCGCTGGAGCAGGGCAAGAAATACACACTGGAGATCGGCCGCGACTGGCTCGACGCCAACGGCGAGCCGCTCAAGGAGACGTACCGCAAGAAGTTCCGCGTCGCCGCCCCCGACGAGACGCAGCCCGACCCGAAGACGTGGAAACTGCAAGCGCCGCCCGCCGGCAAGGCGGAGGCGCTGGTGGTGACGTTTCCGAAGCCGCTCGACCACGCCATGCTGGGGCGCGTCCTGTCGGTGACGGACGACCGAGGGCAGGAGGTCGAAGGGACCGTCGCGGTGACGGATGAGGAGACGCGCTGGCGCTTCACGCCGAAAGGAGCGTGGCAGGCGGGCAATTACAACCTCGTCGTCGATACCACCCTGGAAGACTCGGCGGGGAACAGCATCGCCCGCCCCTTCGAGGTGGACGTGTTCCGGCCGGTCGAGGGCCGCGTCAAGACGGAGACGACGAAGGTGGCGTTTAAGGTGAAGTGAAGCGTTGAGCGGCCGCCCGCGGGGCAGCGCTCTCCGCGCGCTCGTAGTGACCGCATTTATGCGGTCGATGACGAACACAACCCGATAAATCGGGTCACTACGAGCGCCGCGCGCTCGTAGTGACCGCATTTATGCGGTCGATGACCACTACGAGCGCCGCGCGCTCGTAGTGACCGCATTTATGCGGTCGATGACGAACACAACCCGATAAATCGGGTCACTACGAGCGCCGCGCGCTCGTAGTGACCGCATTTATGCGGTCGATGACCACTACGAGCGCCGCGCGCTCGTAGTGACCGCATTTATGCGGTCGATGACGAACACGACCCGATAAATCGGGTCACTACGAGCGCCGCCCCGAGGGTGGCACGGGTTTACCGACCCGGCGCCGCTGTTGCCAGCAGCGCTTGCAGGGCCCAGCCGGTCGTCGCCGTGCGCTGGGCGTAGCTCACCGCGCCGGCCGGCCGCGTCGTTTCCGGCCAATTCCCCTCCTTCTCCTGCGCCCCGATCAGGTACGCCCGCCCGCGCTTGATCATTTCTGCCGCCCCTTCTTCCTTCGGGTAGCGCGCCAGCGCCAGCAGGGCCAGCGCGGTGTCGAACGGCTCCACGGCGGAGGTTGCATACGGTCCCCAGCCGCCGTGCTTGTCTTGACACTTTCGCAGCCGTTCCAGGCAGCGCTTTCGCTGAGCGAGCGCCTCCCGGTCATCGGCCCCTTCCAGCGCCAGCAGCAGCGCGGCCGCGTCGGGGACACTCTTTGCGTCGAGCTGTCGCAGCCAGCGATCCGTCCTGGCGATGGCGTCGGCGTACATCTTGGCGTCGGCCTTGACCAGCACTCGCCGGGCCAGCTGCGCGGCCAGGGCCAGCCCGAGCGTCGTCGGCGAACCGAGCGTACCCTCGGCGTTTACCTGCCACGAGCCGTCCTTGTGCTGGGCGGCGGCAATCAGCTTGGCGGCGTCGAGGAGCGGTTGGCGTTCCTTGATCACCCCCGCGTCGAGCGCCTCGACCAGCGCCGCCCCGAACTGGATGTGTACCAGGGCCTTGTCGGTCCGGAGGCCGTCGTCGCGCCGGGCGTCCCACTTCTCCGGTTGCCCCAGCCAGCGCGTCGTCTCCTCGAGGGCCTTGTCAGGCACCTTGTGCCCCAGGCGGACGGCGGCGAATAGCGCCCCTGCGCCGACGCCGCTATTGTGACAGGAAAAGCACTTCTCCTCCGCGGGCCAGGCCGGCACCTCGCGGGCCAGATGGGCGACGGCGCGGCTTTCGGGGGTGGGGGCGGGCGGCTCGGCGAACGACGGGCCGGCGAGAAGGACGAGTACCAGGGTGGGAAGGACGGTTCGCATGGCGCGGGCATTGTACCGCGCGGTCCCGCGGAAAAACATCTGGAGGCGGGTGAGTCCCAGGGGGGCTAGGAACCCAGCACCGCCCCCAGAAGGTTCGGGGGCTCAAAACGAGCCGTCAAGGGCCGCTCGGAGCCGGTAAAGAGCCCTCGCCGCCCTACGGCGCAGGTTCAAGGAGCACGACGCAGCTACTCCCGACAAACCACCCCCCGCCAGGGGACGAAGGGGAAATCGGCAGGTTAAAGGTCGGCGGACAGGAGCGGCGTTAGTCCCAACGCCCGGTCGCTCAAACACCATCTCACATGGGACAATCTTTCCGAGATACGTCAGGTCGAAGACTGCCCAGGGCCAAAGCAAGACAGGAAATGGGTTGCGAGTCCGCAACACTCACGCGGCTATCATACGAATGGTCGCGCGCGCGTGTCAAGAACGAAAACCGTGAAATTCCGAAAGAAACGCCGCGCCGTTACATCTCAGCGCCGGCCGGCGTAGGTGGCGTAACACGAGTCGGTCTCCCACAGGCGCACCTCGACGACGGGGAAGCCCTGGGCGGCAGCGAAGTCGTAAATCAGTTTGGCGATGTTCTCGGCGGTCGGGTTGACGTCCATGACGAAGACCGGCTCGCCCTGCTGGCGCAGAAAGGGTAGGGCGGGGTCGTCGCGGTGCAGCAGCATGCGATGGTCGAGCGACTCGTCGATCCAGGTGCTCACGACGTGCTTGATGCGCGAGAAGTCCACGACCATGCCGAGGGCGTCCAGCTGCGGCGCCTCCAGGGTCAGGACGGCCCGGCCGTTGTGCCCGTGCAGGTGCCGGCACTTGCCGTCGTAGTTGAGCAGGCGGTGGCCGTAGCAGAAGGTGATCTCGCGCGTCACGCGGAACATCAGGCAGGCTCCCGGTCGTAGGCGGTGGGGTCGGTCATCCCGGCATCAGCGAAGGCGCGGCGGCGCTCGGCGCACTTGTTGCAGGCGCCGCAGTGTCGGCCGCCGGCGGGGCGGAGACACGAGAACGTCAGCCCCAGCGGCAGGTCGCGGCCGCGGCCCATCACCTCGGCCTTGGCCAGGCCCAGGTACGGGCGCAGCACCCGCACCGAGCCCCCGACCGCCTGGTTCACCACGTTCTGATAGGCGGTAAAGAAGGCATCCGTCGCGTCGGGGAAGGGGTTGCTCTCCAGCGGCGCCAGGGCGACGGCCGGCACCGCGTGCAGATGGCACCAGAGGATCGCCTTGGACAGCAGCAGCACGTTGCGCCCGGGCAGGAACACCGCCTCGTCGGGCGTCTCGGCGCCCGGGACGCCGCGGCCCGTGAGGCTCCAGTGGTCGCCGTAGAGGTCGGCGACCGGCATCTCCAGGACGGTCAGCGGGCCCAGGTGGGGGGCAGAAATGGCCCCAAGGAAGCCGCGAAGGTGCAGCAGTTCGACCCGCTCCCAGGACAGGCCATTGCGGACATAGAGCGGATGGACGGCGGTGCAGGTCCGCACCGCTTCGCCCAGGAGGATCGCACTGTCGAGACCGCCGCTGACGAGCACGGCCAGGGCGGACGGGAAGGGATGATCGGCGTTAGTCATCACCGATCATTCTAGGACCGAAGGGAAACGCGGCGACCGGCGCGGACCCAGTTCGCCGCTTGCGGCTTCGCAAGCCCTGCGAAGCCGCAAGCGGCTCAGCGCGAGTTACTTGTCCTTCTTGGTGCTGCCCACTTCGACGCCGATCACCTTGTTCTTCCCGCCGAGCGTCACCGTCACGGGCGTCCCTTCGGCGATTTCCTTCAGGGCGTCCTTGGCCGTCCCTTCCTTCTTGTCTTTGCCGACCAGGGTGACGGCCTTGGTGTCGTCGGCGACCTTGAATTCCTTGGCCTCCTCGCCGTTCTTGCCCTTCACCTTGAGCGTCAGGGTGCCGTCCTTGAACGACGCGAAGGTGCCGGCGGTCTGCTTCGGGGCGTTGCCGACCGTCACGGCCGTGATCTTGTCGTCGTCGCCCAGCGTGAGCGACACGTTCGTGCCGGACTTCAGGTCTTTGAAGGCGTCCTTGCTGCTCGATTCCTTTTTCTCGTCGTTGGCGTAGGTGACGACCTTGACGTCGTCAGGGACCTTGAACTCCTGGACCTTCGCCTCGTCCTTCTTGCCGACCTTGATCTTCAGGGTACCGTCGGCGAAGGACTCGAACTTGCCGCTGACCGCCTTACCTTTCTTCGCCTTCTCGGCGGCGAGGCCGACGCCGGCGATGAGGGCCAGGGCGACGAGGCCGCAAAGGAACTGACGCAACATGGGATACTCCTTGGGGGTGCGAGGCCACGCCGGCGGAGCCGGCGGGGTAGGGTTTCGTGTCGGCGGGGCTCGGGCGACGGTGCGAGGTCGAGCCATTCAACCCCGTTGTAGGGAAAGGGTTCCGCGATGCGGAATTAGGCGGACGGGGCCGCCGTTTCCGTGAATTGCTTGGAGAAACGAGTCCGTGAGCAGTAAGCTGTCCTCTGCCGGTTGATCGCACGCGGGGGTTCCGCGTACACACCCCGGCGCGCCGATTCCGGCTCGGGGAGACACTCGCACACGATGACCGCACACGACCCGGCCCAATCGATCACTCTCCCCCCGTCGCCCCGGTTCCTGCCCGTGTTGCTGCTTCTGTTCGTCGGCAGCGGCTGTTCGGCGCTGATCTACGAAATCGTCTGGTTCCAGCTCTTGCAGTTCGTCATCGGCTCGTCCGCGGTCTCCCTGGGCGTGCTGCTGGGGACGTTCATGGGCGGGATGTGCCTGGGCAGTCTTGCCCTGCCGCGCCTCGTCTCGCCCCGGCAACACCCGTTGCATGTCTACGCCTTCCTCGAGTTGGGGATCGGGGTGATCGGCGTGCTGCTCCTGGTCGGCATGCCTTACGTCGGCGAGTTGTACCTGGCCAGCGTGGGGCACGGTCTGCCGGGGATCCTGCTGCGGGGGGCCGTCGGCGCGGTCTGCCTGCTGCCCCCCACGCTGCTGATGGGCGCGACGCTACCGGCGATCGCCCGCTGGATCGAGATGACGCCGCGCGACGTCTCGTGGTTGGGGTTCTTCTATGGCGGCAACATCGCCGGGGCGGTGTTCGGTTGTCTGCTGGCGGGCTTCTACCTGTTGCGGGTCCACGACATCCGGATAGCGACTTACGTCGCCGCCCTGGTCAACGGGGTGGTCGCGTCGGTCGGGCTCCTCCTGGCCAACTTGACGCCTCACCGCGAGCCCGCCGCTGGCCCGGGCCCGGGTCGAGCCGCCCGCGCCCCCGGCTCCCGGTGGGTACACGTCACGATCGCCCTCTCCGGCCTGTGCGCGCTCGCCGCCGAGGTGATTTGGACGCGCCTGCTGTCGCTGATGCTTGGCGCGACGGTCTACACCTTCTCGATCATCCTGGCCGTCTTCCTGGTGGGCCTGGGGGTCGGCAGCAGCATCGGCTCGATCCTGGCGCGGCGGGCGGCGCGGCCACGCCTGCTGCTGGGGGGTTGCCAGCTGCTCCTGGTCGTAGCGATCGCCTGGACCGCCTTCATGCTGGCCCGGTCGCTCCCCTGGTGGCCGATCGACGTCTCCCTGTCGCGCAGTCCGTGGTTCACCTTCCAGGTGGACTTGGCGCGCTGCCTGTGGGCGATCCTGCCGGCGACGATTCTGTGGGGGGCGAGTTTCCCGCTGGCGCTGGCCGCGGTGGCCTCGCGCGGGCAGGACCCCGGCCGGCTGGTCGGCGGCGTCTACGCGGCCAACACGGCCGGGGCGATCGCCGGCGCCCTGGGAGCGAGCCTGTTTCTGATCAAGGAGGTGGGGACGCAGCGGGCGCAGCAACTTCTCGTCGGGCTCGCCGCCGCCGCCGCACTCCTGATGTTCGCGTCGCTGCTCTGGCCGTTCCGGGGAAAGACCGTCTCCGGGGGCGAGCCGGTGGGGAGCCCGGTCTGGAACGCGGCCGTGGCTTTGTCGGGAGTCACGGTGGGCCTGGCGGCGGCGCTGGCCTGGAGTGTGCCCGCCATTCCGGGGGAACTGGTCGCCTGGGGCCGGCAGATGCCGAAGCGGGCCTGGGAGGCGGAGGTGGTGTACGTGGGCGAGGGCCTGAATTCCTCGGTGGCCGTTACGCGGGAGGGCAAGGAGACGCGCCAGTTCCACGTCAGCGGCAAGATCGAGGCGTCGAGCCATCCCCACGACATGCGGCTGCAGCGGATGCTCGGCCACGTGTCGGCCCTGGTCCACGCACGGCCCCGCAAGGTGCTGGTCGTCGGCTGCGGGGCCGGGGTCACCGCCGGCACCTTCGTGCGCCACCCCAACGTCGATCGGATCGTCATTTGCGAAATCGAGCCGTTGATCCCGCAGGTCGTGGCCCGGCACTTCGCCGAGGAAAACCACCATGTCCTCGATGACGACCGCACCGAAGTGGTCTACGACGACGCCCGGCACTACGTCCTCACGACCCAGGAGAAGTTCGATATCATCACGTCCGACCCGATTCATCCGTGGGTCAAGGGCGCCGCCACGCTGTACACGAAGGAGTATTTCGAGACGTGCAAGCGGCACCTCAACCCCGGCGGAGTGGTCACTCAGTGGGTCCCGCTGTACGAGAGCGACGAAGAGACCGTCAAGAGCGAGATCGCGACGTTCTTCGAGGTCTTCCCCAACGGGACGATCTGGGCCAACTGTCACGAGCGCGAGGGTTACGACATCGTCCTGCTGGGCCAGGAGGACCCGACCCGGATCGACGTCGATGAGTTCGAGCGGCGGCTGACTCGCCCGGATCATGCGGGGGTGGTGAAGTCTCTCAAGGACGTGGACCTGGGGGCGCCGATGGACCTGCTCGGGACCTACGCCGGCCGGGGGGGCGAGCTGGCGCCCTGGCTGGAGGGCGCCCAGATCAACCGCGACCGCAACCTGCGCCTGCAGTACCTGGCGGGAATGGGGCTGAATTCCAACTGGTCCTGGTGGATTTATCGGGAGATGCTCAAGCACCGCACGTTTCCCGAGGACCTCTTTACCGGGTCGGAGAAGGGAAAGGAGGCGCTGAAGCTGCGGATTTGGTCGTCGTCGCCCCCGGACCTGTGAGGACGACGGCATGATGGCCCTTACGCACATTCCGTCCCCGCGAATGGGGCAATGTCAACTGACCTACCTCGCGCGGGCGCCGATCGACTACGCCAGGGCGCTGCGGCAGCACGAGGATTACTGCCGGGTCCTTCGGGCGTGCGGCGCCGAGGTGCGGACGCTCGACGTCAACCGCGAGCTGCCGGATTGCGCCTTCATCGAAGACGCGGCGGTCGTGCTCGACGAGGTGGCGGTCCTCGCCTCGATGGGTACGCCGTCCCGCCGCCCCGAGCTGGCGGGAATCGAGTCGGAACTGCGGCACTATCGCGAGGTTCGGCGCGTCGAGACGCCGGCGACGCTCGAAGGCGGCGACGTCTTGCGGGTGGGCCGCACGCTCCTGGTCGGGCTGTCGTCGCGGACGAATCCGGCGGGGGCGAGCGCCCTGGAAGAAGTGGTCCGCCCTCACGGGTACGGCGTGGTGCGCGTGCCGGTGCGCGGCTGTCTGCACCTCAAGACGGCATGCACCGCGCTGGACGACGCCCGCCTGCTGGTGAACCCGGCCTGGTTGGACGTGACGGCCCTATCCGGATATGAATGGATCCCCGTTCCCGAGGACGAGCCCTGGGCGGCGAACACGGCCCGCGTCGGCGGCAGCGTGTGTGTGGCCGCCGTGTACCCCCGGACCGCCGACTTGATTGGCGGACTCGGCTTCGACGTCCGCACCATCGACCTTTCCGAATTCGCCAAGGCGGAGGGCGGCGTCACCTGTTTGAGCCTCCTGTTTCGTCCGCCCGCCTAAGGTAATGGTCTCCCCTCGCCCCGATACTCCGGGGCGAGGGGAGAAGAAGTGCTGCCGCTCGCGCAAGGAACGCCGCCTGTGGGCTGGTTCAAACGCGGGTCGCGCTCTGCCCGTGCCCGTGCCCGTGC
>Ga0310038_10001623_pt1 | contig 16913 bp, 17 predicted proteins | sample Sb_taG_6_FD_200461 | JGI IMG/M metagenome (GOLD analysis project Ga0310038, IMG submission 200461) | Peat soil microbial communities from Weissenstadt, Germany - Sb_50d_4_PS metaG (v2) (version 2) | ecosystem: Environmental > Terrestrial > Soil > Wetlands > Peat | place: Germany: Weissenstadt... | reverse complement strand
GGCCGCGCACAGGCCCAAGAGAAGACCGACATTGTCCCAGTCGGCAGCGAGATGCAGGGGAGCAAGGGTTTCCAGAAACTGAAGGACGCTCGTCAGGGAGGGCATGGCAAGCCGCGTGTGGAGAAGCCGAACGCCGGGGTCAGCGCTTCGGTTCCGGTTTACGAGTGGGTTTGCAGATGATCACCATGATGAGGAGCAACGACAGGAAGGCGACGGCATAAGGAAGTGCCGCGGTCCGCGAGGAGCCCTCTTCCCCGGCCCCCTGGTTTCCCTGCTCGGTCTGTGCATGGAGGCTGGGTAGGAAACAGCCCAGCGCGATCAGGAGTGGTGCGATCCAGCGAGCGATGCTGCGCCAGCTCATAAGTTGACTCGAGGTGTAGCCACAGGTGATGAAACGTGCTCCCGCTCAGTCCCCGGCTAGCCGGCCCGGCGGTAAGAGCTCTGTCCCCAGCTCCACCACGGGCTGCCATGGTAGGTCTGGGAAGAGGCGCTCGAGCCTCGATGCGTACGCCGCCGCTGTTGACGTTGCCGCTGGCGGTCGACCACCAACTGCACGACGATGCCCACGAGCGCCAGGCCGCCGCAGAGGCAGTTGAACAACATCGTTTGGTTCTCGGCCCAGGCGACAGCGTCTACATTACCAAGCGCATGGGCCAGGCACAAACCCGAATATACCATCAGAAACGCTCCGGCGGAGCTGGTCAAGGCCATCGTCCAAACGCGGAACAGAAAGAGCCCGATCAACCCGCCGATCAGGAAACAGATCAGCGGTTCCTCCACGGTGGGGGCGATCGTTCTCATCAAGAGCCAGGCAGCAGCGCCGCCCGCGCCAAAGGCGATGACGCGCACCAACGACAGGGCGAGGGCGCCCGCAGCGCAAGCGAGGAGGATCCCACCCACGACGGGTCTGGCTCCGTAAGCCGGGCCGATGTAAAGTCCCAGAACCCCCGCCCCGATAGTCGTGATGAGGACGATCCAGAAGCGATGCCCGCGCCAGCCGAAAATCCACAGCAGTAGACCGAGTCCGAAGGCCGGAGCACTTACTGCAAGGGAGAATTCTTGAGCTTCCTTCAGAATATCGGGTGCGATGAGCTGCATGCCGGTTCCTCTCGGCCTCCGAAAAGAATGCGCCCAGCCTACTTTTATCCGGCGGAACATAACTCCCGATGGCCAACGATGTCAAGGCGACCCCTGGGCCAGGTGGCCGCCAGAACGCGCATTTTCCCAATGCAGGCACAGAAGATGCACAGGTAACCGCTCGACCTGAGTCGGGCTCATCTTGCCCAGAATCGACTCGTGAATTTCCTATTTCCAGGAAATTGCGTTCCCACGATTCGCGAGATGGATTGGCCCGAACGTATACTAGAGTCAGTTTTGACGATGTGCTGTAGCGTCGATGGCAAGCTCCTTTGCGGGCATGGTTCAAAAAGGGTCAGGCACCTTTGCCGGAACGGCCCGCAGGGTGCTGCGCACAAAGGTGCCTGACCCCTTTTTGAACCATGCTCCTTTGCGGCAACAGATGGGACGGCTTGATGGAAACAGTGAATCGACTTCCCGCTGGCTCAGCACGAAGCCTGCCCGAGGCGGTGGCTCGGACCTTGCGTCACGAAGTGGGGGACCTCTTGCAGACCGTTTACGCAACAGCCGCGATCCTGCAGAGGCGGCTGCCGGAAGGCTACGTCCTCGAGCGGCGCATCCTGTCCGACATGAGGGCGCGCGCGGAAGTCTGCAAGAACCTGCTCGACGTTGTTCACGATTATGTCTGCCCCATTACGGTTTCGCCCCAGGAGTTGGATCTGGCGGACGTGGCGACGGCGCTGGTCACCGAAGCCTCGTCGCATCACGAGAAATTGCATTTCCATAACGAAATTGCTGCCAGGCCGCGAGTCATGGCCGACGTGCGGCGTCTGGCCCAGCTCGGCGACTGTCTCCTGGCCAATGCCTGTGAAGCTGCCAGCCATCAGATCTGGTTTCACACCATCGCCGACTCCGCGTCGGGAACGGCGCAATGGAGCATCATCGACGATGGACCCGGATTGCCGGAGGACCAACTCGAGTACTTGTTTACTCCTTTCTTTACCAGGCGCCACGGCCATGCCGGGCTGGGGCTTGCGCTGGCCCGCAAGCTGGTAACCTTGCAAGGTGGTGAGATCACGGCTGAAAATGTGCCAGACGGTGGCTTTCGCGTATGCGTGAGCTTTCCCCTGGCGGGCCCTTCAAGCGGCTAGCGGGAAGGCTGTAGAATGCGTTGAGGAAGGTGCATCGGATTCTGAAATTGGTTTGCCCGCTTCTATGCGATTCGTCCCCTGGATGATCGCTTGCAAGTTCTTCAATGAAGAGGAAGAGGTCATGGAACGCACGGTTGCGAATTCGGCAAAGCTCAAAGTTGTCGTCGTGGAGGATGACAGCAACATCCGGCTCTTTCTCAAGGAAGCACTCGAGAGCCAGCTGGGACATCAAGTCGTCGGGGAGGCGGCTACGGGAACTGACATGGTTCGAACCGTGTTGGCGCTGGAGCCCGATGTCGTAGTCTTCGACATCCACCTGCCTCACCTCGACGGCCTGGAGGCGCTGCGGCAGATCTATCAGACGCGCATCGTAGCTGCCGTCGCCATCACGGCTGACCGCGATCAGAGCCTTGTGAACCGGGCCACGGAGGAGCATGTGCTGGCGTATCTTGTCAAACCGGTCGAGGTGCAGCACCTGGGCCCTGCTCTGCAAGTCGCCTGGGCGCGCTTCGAGGAATTGAGCTCCCTGACTGCGGAAAACGCCTCGTTGCGGCAAACCCTCCATAGCCGCAAGATCATCGAGCGGGCCAAGGGGGTGCTCATGAAGCGGCATCGCTGGTCCGAGGCAGATGCCTTCAGGCGTCTGCAGCGCGGGGCCATGAATCGCCGCATTCCCATGGTGGATCTGGCCCAGGCGGTCTTGAATGGTGAAGAAGTCGATCTGGGCCCGTGATCTATTCCGGCCCTGGGAATCGAGATGGCGTTCTCGATTCCCGGCGCCCAGGGCTGTCGCTCATGGCCAGCGCGCTCCTAGCCAGAGTGATTTGTAGATGACTACGTCGAAGTATTCTTGCGAGGTCGCAATCGCAGCCAGAACATCGACCGGGTTAGAGCCGCCCAGCAGATCGTTGACCCACACCTGTCCCCCGAACGGTCCCACCGGGATCAAGACCGAGTGATCCGAGGGCGTTGACGCCAAACGCCGCAACAACGTCATGTAGTAGCCGTTCACCATGTTCTGGAAGAATTCGTTCGGTGCGCCGCTGAGGATCAAAGCGGGGAGTGCCGAGCGCACGTTTGGGTTGTTGACCCAGGTGCTCATATCGCCGGAATTGGGAGCGCGCCCAAGGAGATCCTCATACACCGCGTTGACGTAGCCGGTGTTATTGCCGCCGGTATGATTGTAGAATTCGTCACTCTGCATGAAGATATCGATGATATCTATTTGCCGGCCGCCGTTGATCAGGTCGTTGACGAACTGCGTCCCTTCGCCGGGGTTCTCCGCCCGGCCCAGGTACTTCTGGTACCAGTCGGCGACCAGGACGGTGTAGTATTCGGTCGAGTGCGTGATCGCCGAAGCGATGGACGAGAGGGCCATTCCCCGTTCGATCTGTTGCAGCCAGAAGACCGTCTCCTGCGGGGAAATCGGCCTCTGCAAGATATCGTTGTAGATGGTGCGTAGCCATGAGCCTTCCACTTGCGTGGTAACGTAGTCGCCCTGAGCCGTGATCATGTTGCCCAGCGCGCTCTCTTCCGTCAAGCCGCGCCGGAGGTCCCACGCCATCGCTTCCAGGTCGTCCACGCGCGGTGAAGTCAACCCGTTGGGCTGATATTCCTGGTACCAGCGGATGACGTTGTCATTGGTCATCTCGACCGAGAGCAAAAACTCGAGCGCGATCTGCGGCCGGGTGATCGCTCCGCTGTTCAATTGATTAACCCAGAGCGCTACTTCGGACTGCGCGGGATTGCGATTCAAAATCTTCTGGTACAGGTAGGTGACCCAGCCGGCGTTAGTGCCACCCGCGTCGTTGTACGCCTCCGGGGAACCGGCAAATTGGGCCTGGGCGGAGGCGTAGCTTTGACCGCTTGCCAGGAAGTTTTGCCAGGCCTGCACACCGCCCGAATCTCCCTGGCGATTCAGGTAACTCTGGTACCAGCTCTCGATCTGGTCACCTCGTGCCTCTTGGCTGCCGAGGATACTGTCAATGAGAGGCTGCAAGGAAGGCGCATGTTCGAAATCCGGCAGCCAGATGGAGTTCAGCTCAAAGGCGGTGATCGATCGATGAAGGGCATTGGTGAAGAGCTCGTCGATCAGCGTTGTGCAATAGGCAACGGAGCGCGTCACGGATTCGTTCCCTTCGCCCTGGTGATACTGCGGCCAGGGTGGCACGAGCGTGCTGTTGCCCAGGTTGAAGACGGACAAATAGCTCGGCGCCAGGATAGAGCCGGAGCTAATTCCCTCGTCGATCACGGCCAGCTGGTAGCTGCTGCCGCCCTCGAACTGGCCGACGGCGGCGCCGCTATAGTGCGGTAGATTGTCAACGTCGCTCCAAACCATGGTGCCGGTAGCGCCATCAAGTGCGACGATCTTGGGTGCCCCGGCGATGATCACGTCCGGTTTGCCGCTGCCGGTCACGTCGGCCACGATCGGTGAAGAATACAAGTTCTGCGCCTGGAAGGGTTGCACGTTCCACAATGTTTGCCCATTGGGCTGGATGGCGATCACGTCGCCGTGGCCGTCGGCTATCACGACATCCAGAGAGCCGTTGCCGGTAAGGTCCGCAATGGCGGGCGAAGAAAATGTGCGCCCGTCTATTGAAGCGGATGTGGTCGTGTAGGGCCATCCCGGCAGATCGTTGCCCTGGCTGTCCAGCGCGTAAACGGTGTTGCCCACATAGGGAGGACCGCCGGGCGAACCATCGGGATTGCGCGGGTAGAAGTAACCGGTGCCGACGACGACGTCGAGCTTGCCGTTTCCCTGCAGATCGGCGAGTGCCGGTGAGGACCAGATGACCTGATTGGTCAGCTTCACCCATTCTGGTTTACCGTCGGCCGACAGGCATATAATCGTGCCTTCGGGCACGCCAACCGGCGTTGAATGGGCATCGCCGCCGATAATCACTTCCAGTTTGCCGTCGTTGTTCAGATCGCCGATGGCGGCGCCGCTGAACACGGTGTCGTCATTGTTGTACTCCCACAGCATCGTGCCGTTCGCGCGGTAGGCGGTCACCTCATGGCTAACGGATGGTACGACAATGTCGGGGATGCCGGTGCCGTCCAAGTTGCCAGCGGCCAGGCCGCCGAAGATGCTAACCCCGCTGTTCGTGTTCCCGGCGGGGACCAATTGCGGCCAGCCGGGGAGGACATTCCCCGTGCGCGCATCCCACCCGATGACCCAACCGTTCACCAATCCAACGAAGACCGCGGGCCCGCTCGGCAAGTTCGTGACAACGGGCGTCGATTCTATCTGTGCGGCTAATGTTCCCGTGGAATAGACATGGTCGATGAACATCTGCCCGTTTGCGGCATTGTACTTGTAGGCATAGAGATTGCCGTTGCCGCCCGGCGTCAGCACTTCTTGCAGGCCGTCACCGTCCAGATTGGCGGTCACAGCCGAAGAATAGAATGGTCCGTTACCCAAACTCCAGACGCTGTTAGCGCCCGGCAACGTATATGGACTTCCCGGCAAGGCCGCCGGTGATGATGGATTGCAGCGTTCTTCGAGAACTTCCACCGAGATCCGCACACTCCGCCTAGCGCGTCGTCGAGCCATGCATTGTTTTCCTTCTGCGAGACGGGAATTGGACTTAGATCGGGAACGAACGCAATCAAGTATGGGTAACGCGGGAGGCCACGTCAAGCAAATCTAGAGCCGCGCCATGCCCAAGAATTGCACATGAAGGATAGTTTGAAAGCGCGGTCTTCGGATGAAATTGACAGCGGAAATGCACAGATTTAGCGGATTTCGGAAGATCGGGACCTCGGCAGGCTACTTGCCAACGTTCATCGTGCAGCCAAGTTTCACGGTGCTGCCTTACTGTGCGACGGTTTGCCTGAGAAGGAAGTTTCCTACGCCCGGCTCATTTCTTGACGGGGACCTCGCGCAGCTCCATCGGGCCGCCGCAACAGTCACATTTCTTTTTCTCGAAGCGTTTGATCGAACAAACATCACACCAGTAGTAGAGTTCGTGCAGCTCTCCTTTCACATAGCTGTGCACCTCGACCACTTGCAGGAGCTGGCTGCCGGGTAGTATCCGGCCGGTCAAGCGCATCGGGCGATTGAGCAGCCTGTCATCCTTGAAAAACATGCGGGCACCCTCATCCTTGATGAGCGGATACGTCTTGCCGTCGTCCGCAACGAGAGCCAGCCAATGGGGCACGGCATCCGGGTCGAGATGGGAGCCAAATTTCTCCAAGGCATCGGCGAGTGATACCACCTTGCCCTTGTAGTATTCTGTTTTGACCTTGTCGGGGGCTGCCAGCCCCGGAGCGAGAAACGCAACCAGCAGGCAGACGGCCAGGGCCGTCGCGAGGGCGAATCGGCGGCGATTGGCGGTAGTCATCTCAGCCTCGCAAGATTTCCGCCGGAGCTACGCTTCGGGATCCTTGCCCTACAGGTCCTTCCACAGCTCCGATTCATACCGGCCCTTCTCCTGCTCGATCTCTTCCTCCGAAAGCGAGCTGCGGAACTTCAAGTTCGAGAGATCCGTCCCCGGCTCCTTGCGACGCACCGGCTTCTGCTCTGCTTGCGGCATCTCTGACTCTTCGGTTGGCGGACGGTCCTCGCGGCGCCGCCGGCGCAAGTAGAGCTTGAGGGGCACGTCGCCGAACGGCAGGTGATCGCGGAAGGTCTTGAGAAGGTAGCGGTGATAGGTGTCGTCGAATAATTCCGGGCCGTTCGTAAAGAGGACGATTGTCGGCGGGTTGGTCGCAACCTGGGTCGCGAAGTAGATTTTGGGCCGGCGGTTGTGCCGCATCGGCGGCGCTTGCCGAGTCAGCGCGTGCTGCAGCACCCGATTGAGGTCGCCCGTGCCCACGCGCGTGCTGGCCTGCTTGTAAAGGTTCTGTGCGAGATTCAAGACCGCATGAACGTTCTTGCCGCTCTTGGCGGTAATAAAGGCGATCGGCACGAACTCGAGGCTGGGGAAGATCGCGCGCACGTAGTTGCCGAACTTGCCGGTCGGCATCGGCATCATCAAGTCCCACTTGTTGATGACGAAGATGGCGGGTTTGTGATGCTCCAGCACATATTCCGCCAGTTGCTTGTCGACCTTGCTGATCCGCACGCGGGGATCGAGAAACAGGAGCACCACGTCGGCCCGGCGAATCGAGCGCTCGGCCCGCGCGGCGCTGTAAAACTCGACATCGGAAGCGATGCTCTTCTTGCGGCGAACGCCGGCGGTGTCCATGGCGATGAAGACCTTGCCGTCGCGCTCGAAGCGGACGTCGACGCTGTCGCGCGTAGTGCCGGGCACCTCGCTCACGATCATGCGCTCGCTCTGGGCAAGGCTGTTGATGAACGTGCTCTTTCCGGTATTGCGCCGGCCTACGATGGCCAGCTTCATGGCGACATCGACTAGGGCAGCCTCGGATTCCGGCTCCGGCAAGCGTTCGAGGATCAAAGCCATCAGGTCGTTCAATCCGCGTTTTTGTTCCGCGCTCACGCAGACGAGCTTGCCGCGGCCGATCTTGTAAAATTCCGCCGCCTGCGAATCAAGCGCTGCGGTATCGCACTTGTTGGCGACGCAGATGATTGGCTTGGTGACGTAGCGGAGCCGGCTGGCTACTTTCTCGTCCAGCGGGGTCAGTCCAATGCGTGTGTCGACAACGAAAAGGATAACCTGGGCTTGATCGATGGCGGCTTCGATTTGTCTTTCGACGTGGGCCGTCAGGTTGTCTACGTCCTGGATGCCCATGCCGCCCGTGTCAACCAGCTCGAAGAAACGGCGGTCAGCCTTGATCAGCGCAGAAATCCGGTCGCGCGTGACCCCCGCCGTCGGATCGACGATTGCTATGCGCCGACCCGAAAGCGCGTTGAGTAGCGAGGACTTGCCCACGTTCGGGCGGCCTACGATGGCAACCACGGGTACGGCCACTGCCTTTTCTCCTGAATTCGGATAATCCCACCATTATAGGAGCGCAAGGGCTCGAAACAGAAGGCGGCAGTCCGAGAATGTTGCAAGGATGCGTGGAGGGCGGACCGAATGGGCGGCGCTGACAGCGCTCCCAATGCGTCTAAGAATGAGCGAGCCTGTACGCGGACGGCGATGCTTCGCGCTGCGAACGATTCGGCGCGATGGAAAAAGCCTGCACATCTTTGCCCGTCCCGCTCCGTGCCTCGGAATATATACTGAGCGCGGTCAAGAATGAGACATCGCCCTGTAGCCGCATTCGCCAGAATGCGGGGGAAACTGGGAGAGATAGCCCGCATTCTGGCGAATGCGGCTACGGCCTACTGGCATCAGTATTGACCGCACGCAGTATAAAACTGCAATGGTGTACAAAGATCATGTTGCTTCCAGCGAAATAGCAAATGCGAAAAGCTGCCTTGCGAAAACTCGATATCCCCTTGGACGGTGAGGAAATGGGGCATTGCTCGTCTTGATGATGTCTAATTTCGCGGTTCGTGCTCGCCCGCCCATAAAAATTGAACGACGCCCCCGAGTCTTTATGTTTCAAGCGAGGTGAATTCCCTCCCTGGTGAGGTCGAACGCACTGCGAATCGAGGAACTTGCCATGCTTAACGATAGGTTTGTTCCGCAACGGTCCATGTCGCGTGTCCCCTCCAGCCGCTGGCCCATGACCGTTCTTGCGGTGGTCAGCATGGTCCTAACCACTGTCCTGGCCGCACTCTACATTGCACCGGAAGCCGTCCTGCGCATCCGCCAGGCGGAAAACCAAGCCGTGGCGGATGGCGCCTACCTCAAGCGCCAGGCCGAACTCAAGGCGGAAGCAGAAGCAGCTGATCTTCGCCTCGCAGATCTCGATCACCGGGTAAACCTGACATCGCTGGGGTTCCGCGAAGTGGCCCAGAAGGTGACTCCAGTCGTCGTCCACATCAGCAACGAGGCCGAGGTCCGGCAACCCTCCGACGGCCGACACTTCTTCGATCTGGAAACGCGCCGCTATTTCCTGGAAAAGGCCGAAGGTTCGGGCATCCTGGTGAAGCCGGGCTATGTCATGACCAACGAGCACGTCGTGCGCAAGGCCCAGCGTCTCCGGGTAACCTTTGCCAGCGGCCGCTGGATGGTGGTTTCTCCGGAAGACGTGGTTGTGGACGCGGAGACCGACCTGGCAATCATTCGCTTGCCGGTCGAGTCGGCCGAAGCCTTCGGGTCGGACTATGGGGCCGTGGCCGAGTTCGCGGACAGCGACAAGGACGTGCGCGTGGGCGACTGGGCCCTGGCCGCCGGCAGCCCCTTCGGACTGAAACAGACCATCACTGCCGGCATCGTCAGCGCCAAGGGCCGTGCGGAGTTAGGAATCCTCGATTACGTGGAACTCCTGCAAACCGATGCGCCGATCAACCCCGGCAATTCGGGAGGTCCCCTGTTCGACCAGCGCGGGCGCGTCATCGGCATCAACGTTGCCATCGCCACGGAACATGGCCGGAGCGAAGGCGTCGCGTTTGCCATCCCCAGCAACACGCTGATGGATGTGTTTCAGCAGCTGGTCGAGCATGGCGAGGTCGTACGAGGCTTCCTTGGGGTGAAACTCCAAGAAATCCCGCCGGGCATGGGAAGCCATATGGGCATTGGGGAAGCATCGGGAGTAGTAGTCTCCGACGTTTCACCCGGTTCGCCGGCAGAAGAAGCCGGTCTGCGCAGGGGCGATGTCATCGTCCGGTATGGACAGGAGCCCGTGAGCGCAGCCAACCCGATGACCCAGCTTCGCCAACGAATTGCGAAAACTCCGCCGCAAACGACCGTCCCCATCGACATTTTTCGCAGCAATCAGCAGCTGACGGTGCAGGCCACAGTTACTAAAAAACAAGCTAGGTCCTGAGTTGGAGTTGCGCCGATTTTGAAGGGTTGGCGGAGTGAATGGTTGAGGAAGGGAAAAGAAAAGCGGCGGAAAAGCGCCGCTGTCCAAAGAAGTCACTTTTGGAGTGCAGCGCTTTCCGCCGCTTTTGTTGCCTCTATTTTGCAAGGCTCTAAGCATCGAGATCCAGCCTAAGTGCCTTCATGAGTGTTTGGGACAAATTTCGCCTGGATGGAAAACGCGCCCTGATCACTGGCGGCAGCCGCGGACTTGGGCGCGCGATGGCCCAGGCCCTGGCTGAAGGCGGGGCCGACCTCCTCCTCGTTGGCCGAGAGCTGGCAAGCCTGCAAGCTGCCCAAGGTGAGTTGGCGGAGACCGGGCGGCACATCGACATCCTGGCCGCGGACTTGAGCGACCCGTCAGCCGTCGAGCCGATGTGCAAGCAAGCGCTCGACGACTTCGGACCTATTCACATCCTCATTAATAATGTCGGCGGTCGCCGGGTGAACATTGCGACCGAAGAGATGCCTCTCAAAGATTGGCAGCGTCTGATCGACTTGAACCTCACCAACGCTTTTCTGTGCACCAAGCTGATCGGGGGCGCCATGCTCCCGCGACGTTCCGGGCGGATCATCAACATCGCATCGATCAGCGCGTTCGCGGCCACCAGGGGCATCTATGGCCGGCACTACGAAACTTCGAAAGCGGCCCTTGTCGGTTTTACGAGGGCGGTTGCCGCGGACTGGGCACCCCACGGTGTCACGGTGAACGCCATTGCGCCCGGGCCTTTTCTGACCGCGCCCAATCGTCGTTGGTTTCAGGAGAAACCCGGCTTTCATGAAGAGATCGCAGCGCTCATCCCGCTAGGCCGCTGGGGAGACCCGGAAGAATTGGGACCGCTGGCTCTCTACCTGGCCAGCGATGCATCCAGCTTCATGACCGGCGCCACGTTGACCATCGACGGCGGCTACACGCTCTGGTAATGATCGCGCGAAGGCTTATCATCTCGCAACGTAGGCTGCCGTTACTAGTGCAGTTTCACAGAGGATCTAACCGTTTACATCGCTGCTTAAACTGGAACCCTAAGTCATATTTCTTCTTGCGTATTTCCTTCTTGCTGCTACGCTTTTCGAGGAAGTGGGAGGACCCAGGGCGGCGATCAGCCTGTATCCTCGTCATTGTAATTTCGAGTGTGTGCACGGATCGCCTTGGATAATTCCGGCTATGCTATAAGGGTGGAAACTGCGGAATGTGCACGAGATAAGATAGAGTTGTTCAAGGCGCAAGTTAGCGAGTAGTCTTAACGTGGGCTTCGCCCACCGCCCTGCAATGTGCGCAGTTTCCTTGCGCCCGGCAGGAGGGTGATGGGGGAGTTGATCCTCATATTGCAAGCCAGCGATGTTCTTTTCCCTGCCTGCTGGCCCGCTTGATAGAGTGAGGTTTTCCCGGAAAAACCGGGAAATAATCGCCAGTGCGGCATTTGTAGAAGTTCATTCTATGAACAAGAAAGTTCTCCGCAAGTGGCATAGAACTTCAGCGGAAAGACACTAAAGAAGAGCCAGGGGGAAACCTGCTTAACAGGTTGCTCCTACTTCGCACACCGGTTACTGGCAAACTTTCGCTGGTTGACGCAGAACCTAGGGCACGGTACATTTTGTGCTGTCCCCTGGCAGGAGGGTCCCCCAATGCCATCAGATCCAACAGCGGTAATCCTGCCCAAGACTACTTTGAAGGAACTGCTGTTTGTTGCACGCAATTCGAACAAGTCGTTACTCCTCGCTAACTACTCAGGTAAACCGGCCTTCGACGTGGCCGCAGCCGAGCTAGGAATACCGCCAGCCGACATTCAGCGCATGCTGGACGTGTTCGTGAATCTTCAACGAATACTAAGCCGTTACGGATGGCAACCGGATGCGCTTCTGGACGGTGCAATCCCGGCGAATTTTGAAAGAACCTTGGAGAAAAACGAAAAGACCGAAGCTCTTCATCTGTGGTCGGAAGCCCGGCCGGCCATAGCCGAGGCTCTGCGGAGAATTAATGCCAATCATCCATTGGCCTTGATAACCAGGGCTGAGCAATTGGCTTACGTGCAAGAAAAGCTCTATTCGCACGCTCGAATTGTGACCCAGATTCGGCCCCTGTTCGATGAGCTCGGCAACGAGATCTTACGGGCTATCGTGTCGCACGAGCTCGTGATCGATTACTTTGAAGGGCAAAACCCCAGGAGGATTCAGATAGCTTTGGATGCGGCTGACATTTCGGAACTGAAAGGGGCGTGTGAGCGTGCGGATAGAAAGGCTGCAAGCGTTAAAGACGCCTTACGAGATAAACCTTGGGAAACAAGCGTGCTCGCAGAATCAGATGATGCACCGCCAACGCAGGCAAAGGATGGAGGGAACCCAAATGCCGCCGGTTAAGCGCGGAAAAGGCGAAGTTGTTTGGGGTTTGCGTAGAGATTTTCCGGTCAGCGAGGGAAAAAACCCATCGCTTCGAGATTGGTTCCCGCTTATAGATGCCCCAAAGCAGGTTGTGCACCGAGGAGAGTGGTTCGCCGAACGGCTCAACCATTCCCTGGTGGTTCTTCGGGATCTAGTTAGCGCCGAGCCTGACGTCATGCGCGGAATGCCAGTCATCAGAGGTACCCGTTTCCCATTGTCACGAGTTTTTGCCGAATTGGCCGACGGATTAAGCATCATGGCGATAGCAGACGATTTCGAACTGGATCCAGATTCATTAAGAGAACTTATGGACGCTTTGGCGTGCTACTTCGGCAGACCTGTCAAATGAACGCCATTCAGCTCGACGAGTGCATGGATTGCAAGCGGCTCGTCAGATCATGCTCAAAGCAAGACCTGGTCGAAGTTATCAGGTTCCCGCGTAAATTGAAAACTAAAGAAGCGCGAATGCGCAGCCAGAACAAAGATGGGACTATCCTGCCGCGCTTCTTTGCCGAAGGCAGCACGCTCCTAACATCTGATTTTCCTATCGATTCCGACAATCTCTCGGTCATTCCGGACTTCCATCCTGGGATAATCATCATCTCCAATGTGCACCCGACCCCGAACGTCGACTTCTCTGACATTGAGAAGACTATCGAGAATTTCAAATCGGAAATTCCAACCTGGCACTCGGCCTTATGGGCTAATTCAATCGTTGAAATCACCTTGGACTGGCTCGAAGTGCGGCACGTCGAGCGGGGAAAGCTCAATGTCCGCCCGCGGATTGAGTTCAAGGACCCTACTTGCAAGAGCCAATTCTTGGAATGGCTGACCGCCAACGCTCAGCGTCACGCATAAGCGTCGCTTCGCTGGTCCTTCAGCGCACCATGGCCTATTCCGTGGCGAGCTTCTCAAACTGGACCATTGTCCCTCCGGTTGGCTGTCAATCGATCATCCGCCGGGTGATGTCGCCGTAGGCGTCGATGCGCCGGTCGCGTAAGAAAGGCCAGTTCCGGCGGATCTCTTCGATGCGCTTGAGATCGCACGGCACGGTCAGGACCTCTTCCCGATCATGGGACGCCCGTGCAACCACGCTGCCGAAGGGCTCGCTGACGAAGGAAGCGCCCCAGAATTCCAATCCCGCACCCGCCGACCCTTCGTGTCCCACCCGGTTCACGGAGACGACGTACACACCATTGGCCAGCGCGTGCGAGCGCTGAATGAGTTCCCAGGCCGAGTGCTGGGCGGCGCCGAACTCCGCTTTTTCGCGCGGATGCCAGCCGATTGCCGTCGGATAGAAGATGATTTGCGCGCCCTGCAGCGCCGTCAGCCTGGCGGCCTCGGGATACCATTGATCCCAGCACACCAGGACGCCGATGCGGCCGAAGCGCGTGTCGAAGGCCCGAAACCCCAGGTCGCCCGGCGTGAAATAGTACTTCTCAAAATAGAGCGGGTCGTCGGGGATGTGCATCTTGCGATAGATCCCCAGCAGCGCGCCGTCCGCATCGAGGACGACGGCGGTGTTGTGGTACACGCCGGCAGTGCGGCGTTCGAACAGCGAGCCCACGATCACGGTGCCGGTCTCGCGCGCCAAGGTCGCGAGCCGGTCCGACGTGGGCCCGGGAATCGGCTCGGCCAGGTCGAAAATGCGTGGCTCCTGAACCTGGCAGAAGTAGCGGGACCGGAAGAGTTCTTGCAAGCAAATGATTTGCGCCCCGGATTTCGCCGCCTCGCGAATCCGCTGGACCGCTTTCTCGACGTTCGCTTCCGGTTCCGCTTCACAGCGCATCTGGACAAGACCGACGGTAACCATATGGAGATCTACAGAATACCAAGAAGCACCTCGCCCCTCAGGATATAAGTCCTATACGACTCATAGGTCGTATGCCTCTTCGCCCGAGGAGAGAAGTAAGAAGCCCCACGGAGCATTATATGTCTGAACGTAGTCCCGCCGAATGGACGCGCATAGCTCGCCAGCACGTCGATAGCCTTCGAGCAGCCGGCGTCGACTGGATTCCCGCTGCAGACGGCACTGGTTCAGCGGCCTCTCTCTTCGGAAACAACTTCGAAACGGCCGCGGTTGAAGCACAGCAGTCGCCTCAGGGAGGAGAACCCATCGTGACGGCCCCAGCGGTGAACCTCGGTCAAAGGCGGCAGGAACTCGAGGTGCTGACGGGACGCGTTGCCAAGTGCACGCGCTGCCATGAACTTGCCTCAACCCGAACGCAGACGGTTTTTGGCGTCGGCAAGTTGGACGCCGAACTCTGCTTTGTCGGAGAAGCGCCGGGTGCGGATGAAGATGCTCAAGGCGAGCCATTCGTCGGCGCTGCCGGGCAACTGCTGAATCGCATCATCGTGGCTTGCGGGATGAAGCGCGAAGAGGTTTACATCTGCAACATCATCAAGTGCCGGCCGCCGGGCAATCGAACTCCCCTGCCTGACGAGGCGGCCAATTGCCGCGAGTATTTGGAAAAGCAGCTCGAGCTGCTGCGCCCCAAGTTCATTTGCGCCCTGGGCGCTTGCGCCGCCCAGAACCTGCTGGACACCAAGGTCTCTGTCGGCAAGCTACGCGGTCAGTTCCTCGACTTTCGCGGCATACCGGTGATCTGCACCTACCACCCGGCTTACCTCCTGCGCAGCCCGGACAAGAAGAAAGATGTCTGGGAAGACATGAAGAAACTCATGGAACGCATGGGCCGGCCCGTCAAGTGAGCCCCCGTAAGGTTTGGCAGGCAGTGTCTCAGTCCAGTTAGCCCCGGCCACCCGTCCGAATTCCGCAAATAATCGAGAAGAAACCAGCTGACCATCGGGTCTAACCTATTGTCGGGTCAATGAAGCGGTCGGATGGGTGACATGGCTGACGATTGGGCTGAGGTAGTCGCGAAATGTCAGGCGGGCGACCGAGAAGCCCAGAGGCACCTGTACGACCGCCACCACCGCATGGTCTACCGGCTGGCGGTGCGCATGGTCGGCCGAGCGGATGCCGCGGATCTGACGCAGGAAATCTTCCTACGCGTGTTCTCTCGAATAGGTGGTTTTCGCGGCGCTTCCGCTCTGCCAACCTGGCTTTATCGCATCGCCGTTAATGAATGTTTGCGGCACCTGGGCCGGCGGCGGCCCCTGGAGCCGTTGATCGCCGAACCAGCCTGCGAGGCGCCCAGACCTGAGCGCGTCTTGGAGCAGGCAGACCTGCTGGAGCGTGCCCTTCACGACCTGGACGCCTCGCTTCGAGCGGTTTTCTTGCTGCGCGAGGTCGAGGGGTTGAGCTATCAGCAGATCGCGGAAGTCCTTGCAATCGCGCCAGGAACCGTCGCCTCTCAATTGAACCGGGCACGGGCGGAGCTGCAAGCTTTCCTGCGGCGCATGGAACAAGAGCAACAACGATGAATTGTGAACAAGTACAAACCCTGCTAAGCCGCCTGCACGATGGCGAGCTAGATGCGCCAGAGCGCGTCCCGGTTGAAGCACACTTGAAAACTTGCCCCGTATGTTCTGCCAAGTTAATCGCCATGCAGGAAATTTCGGAGGCTGCTGCACATTGGAGCGAGCCCGAGCCACCAGGCGATTTGTGGGAACGCCTGGAAGCGCGCCTGGGGGCTGGCTCTCCGGCTCCTGCATCACGGCGTCGCTTCATCGCCCGTTTTCGCCGTGTCGCGCTGGCTGCACTCGTGCTCCTCGCCGTGGCTATCGGCTGGCTGCTGCACAGGCCTGGCCCGGAGCCCACTATTGTAGCGCCGCTTTCCATAACCGGCGCAGAGGGCGACCCCTCCCTGGACGACCTTTTGGCTCTTCGCTCTGCGGAACCGGTGAGCCTGCAAGAAGCAGCCCGGCGTGTGGATTTCCGCATCCTGAGATCAAGCGATCTCCCTGAAGGCTGCCAGCTTGAGGAGTGTTGTCTCTGCCGGTCCGGCCGCTGCAGTCTGGTGCAATGCAAGCTGCTCTGCCGCGGCGAACAGCTGCTGCTGGTGCAGGGCAACCCTGACCACCCGGTTAGTTTTGGCAAGCGGGCAGTTCTCGAAACACAAGTCCACGGTCAGAGTGCTCGGATCGCGCAATGCGAAGGTTGCCTGGCCTGCTCCTGGCAGAACCAGGGAACTGCACTGACACTGGTTGGCCCGCGCGATATGGACCAGTTGGTCAAACTGGTGGCCTACGTCGATCAAGGCCTGTCGGAAAAGCCGTAAACCTGCCGAACCAAGAAACTCAGGACTCACGTTCAATGGCTCCTCAGGGGTGTTCCCGGGAGCGCATCGTTTCTCTCTACAAGGAGAAGTTCCCATGCGAAAGCGAGTCTTCGTTCTGCTCTTCCTCGGCGTGCTAGGCAGTGCCGCAACGCTCTGGGCGGGCAGATTTCTGCCGGCCCAGGCGGCCGAGGCCGTCCATCAGACGCCGGCGGCCGTTTGCTGCGACCAGGGTTGCCCCGCCTGCGACCAGTGCGACGACCCCACTTGTCCGTTCTGCTGCGCCTCGTGCTGCAAGTAGCAGC
>Ga0310038_10001620_pt1 | contig 16945 bp, 13 predicted proteins | sample Sb_taG_6_FD_200461 | JGI IMG/M metagenome (GOLD analysis project Ga0310038, IMG submission 200461) | Peat soil microbial communities from Weissenstadt, Germany - Sb_50d_4_PS metaG (v2) (version 2) | ecosystem: Environmental > Terrestrial > Soil > Wetlands > Peat | place: Germany: Weissenstadt... | reverse complement strand
AGGCGATTAAGCTTGCCCGCGAGAAGGGGCTGGATCTGGTGGAAATTTCGCCGACCGCCGACCCGCCGGTTTGCAAGATCACCGACTACGGAAAATACCTTTACCAGACCAACAAAAAAGCGCACGAGCAGAGAAAGCATCAGAAGGGCTCGGTGCTCAAGGAAGTCAAGTTCCGCCCCGCGACCGCGGAACACGATTACCAGGTCCGCAAGAACCAGATCATCCGGTTTCTCGGCGAAGGCCACAAGGTTAAAGCGATGATTTTTCATCGCGGGCGCGAAATGGCTCACCAGGAAGTGGGCCGCGCGAAAATGCACCGGCTGCTGGGGGAAATTGCCGAACACGCGCTGGTCGAAATCGGTCCGCGCATGGAAGCGAATGTTTTGATGGCGCTTTTGGCGCCGAAACGCGGAGGCACGGCGCCGGTGAAACCAGCGGGCGCACCTGCCGGCGGCCAGGACTGAGATCTGAGTAGGACAGTCCCGCCGCGGCGGGACTGTCAGGTTTTCACGTACGCTCAATCTAAAAGCAGACAGGCTGAAGCCCGTCCTACTTGGAAGAATTTCAGAGAGGAAACGTTTGTGGCAAAAAAGGTAAAGAAGCTCAAGCTCAAGACGCATCGCGGCGCGGCCAAGCGGTTTAAAATCACGGCGACGGGAAAAGTGATGCGCATGCACTCCGGCAAACGGCACTTGCTGGGCACCAAGAAGGCCAACCGGATGCGCCGCCTGAAAAAAATGAAACAGGTTTCCCCGGCGGACTCGGGCAACGTGCACAAAATGTTGCCGTATGGCTAGCGCTGAAGAAGTAGGGCAGAAGAAATAAACCGCAATCGATTTTTGTTCGTGGGTCAGGTTATGTTTGTGGGTCAGGGCTTCAGCCCTGACAAAAAGTTGTCGCAACGAATGGGCTTTAGCCCCTGAAGCTTCAGGGCCTGAAGGCCTTTTGCCAGATAACCCTTAATGTCGGACCTGAAGGTCCGACCCACAAAGCAAGTTTTTGCTTTTTGCTGCGCCAGGCAGAGCGCAACCCGCCACGGTGGGCCTGCCGGCCAGCGGTCCGGTCCAAACAGAAGGAGGGCCGGGCCAATGCTCGCAAGAATTTCGCGAAACGCGACATTCCTGCTGAGCTTCTAAACACGCCGTGGAGACGCTCTCGCTTTCCGATTGTGTGCCGGTTCCCGTGCGCGGGAACTTGCCTCGATGCTCCGGAATGCGTTGCGCCTCCGCACTGGAGAAAATAAAATGGCTCGAGTAAAACGCGGAACCAAACGCCGCGCGCGCCGCAAGAAGTTTTTGAAGCGCACAAAAGGATTTTTTCTCACAAAATCCAAGCTCTACCAGTCCGCTCAGGAAGCAGTCAATCGCGCGGAGCGTTATTCCTACCGCGATCGCCGCGTCCGCAAGCGCCAGTTCCGCACGTTGTGGATTCAGCGAATCGGCGCGGCGGCTCGCAACGCGGGGATTTCCTACAGCCAGTTGATGCACGGGCTGAAGGCCGCAGGCGTCGAAATCGACCGCAAAATTCTATCCGATATCGCCGTGAAGGACGCCGCCGGATTCACGCAGCTGGTCGAGCAGGCCAGGGCTTCGCTCGGAGCAGCAAAAGCTCAAGCATAGTATGCCGGATGAACTAGCACTTGTGAGGGCACGGCGTGCCGTGCCCCTGCACCATTGTGGATGCATAAATTCGACCGTTGCGCAAGCATTCCAGTCGTGATGCAATCTCTTCGCTATGACGAATATGCTCGACATTAACGAAAAGATCGGAAAAAGTCTCGACGAACTCGGGGTGACAAGACCGGAGCAGGTTTACCAGCTATTTTCTGATTTGCGGTCCAATTTCGATGCGGCGATTTTCTCGGTCGCCACGGGAACATCTACATCAGGTATTCAGGAAGTTGCAGCGAGATGGCTCAATGCTCCGATCGGAATGCTTCCGCAAATCTTCGGAAAGTGGGTCCACAATAACTCCTCACCCACCAAGAGCCCAGCACAAAGAGCTTATTCCCATCTACTGGCGCATATCAATGCCGGTCTCAAGGCTGTTCAAACTTTCGAGCAATTGGGTATCGCAGAGCCAGCTAAAGTAGTAGCTCTCTTTCAGGAGTTGCGCCAAGCCTTCGATCAAGATATCGCATTGGACAAGGACGAACTTGATTTGGAAATTACGAGGGTGAATTGGCTCGGACGTAAGACAGGGATCATGACTTGGGCTTCTGATCGTTGGGTCAAGCAAGCCCAGAAGGGACTAAAACCAACTGCCGGCCAATCATTCAACCAATTGAAGTCTCATATTGAAGCTAGTCTTGAAAGCCGCCATAAGGCCATTGAAGCTGAAGCTGCCCGGGAATGGGCGTCCACAACCGCAGGAGATGAATGGAATGCCCCGTTAAATTGGCAAGAATCTCAAGCTATGATGTTGAGGGCAGCGCAGCAAGCGGCGAATTCTGAAGCGGGCCCTGTTTACGTTCCAGAGAGTGATTTTCCCGCGCGCAAGATCGGAGAAGATCTCACACTTCCAGGTGCTATCCGCCCGCTCGGCTCGCGGCACCCGCTGCGGCAGACGTTCGAGGAGATCGAGCGGATTTTTCTTTCGCTCGGCTACTCCGTGGTTGCCGGGCCGGAGATGGAAACTCCCTACTACAATTTCGAGGCGCTCAATATTCCCGAGCACCATCCCGCGCGCGACAACATGGACACCTTTTATATGGCCGCGCCTCCGGGCGCTTCGCCTCTCTTGCTGCGCACGCACACTTCGCCGATGCAAGTGCGCACGATGGAAAAGCAGCAGCCGCCCGTGCGGATCATTGTGCCGGGAAAAGTCTATCGGCGCGACAATCCCGACGCGACGCACGGCTTCATGTTCCACCAAATCGAAGGGCTGGCCGTCGATACGGGCATCACGTTTTGCGATTTCAAGGGCACGGTCGAGTATTTCGTGCGCGAATTTCTCGGGCCGAAAGTGAAGACGCGGCTGCGTCCGAGTTATTTTCCGTTCACCGAGCCTTCGGTGGAAGTCGACGCGACGTGCGTGTTCTGCGGCGGCAAGGGTTGCAACGTGTGCAAGCAATCGGGATGGATCGAATTGTTCGGCGCGGGCATGGTCGATCCCGCCGTCTACGGCTTCGTGAATTATGACGCGAAGAAATTTTCGGGCTTCGCCTTCGGCCTCGGTGTCGAGCGGCTGACGCAGCTTAAATACAACATCAACGATTTGCAGCTCTATTTTCAGAATGACGTGCGCTTTTTGCGCCAGTTTGCTTGAGATCGCAAGAGTTGAAGAAAGATTAAAGATTGAGGGTCCTGAAAGATCTCTTTTTTGTCATTCCGAGCGAAGCGAGGAATCTCTCCTTGCTATTGGCCACGAAGAAAGAGAGATTCCTCGCTTCGCTCGGAATGACAAAAAAAGAAGAGCCATAAATAAAAAATGAAAGTTCTCTACAATTGGCTGAAAGAATTCGTCGATCTGACGGCGGCGCCGGAAGATTTGCGCACGCGGCTCTCGCTTTCCGGGACGGCTGTTGAAGCGCTGGAGCAAACCGCGGCCGGACCGCTGCTCGACGCCGAGCTGACCTCGAACCGCGCGGATTGCCTGGGGCACTACGGGATCGCGCGTGAGGCGGCGGTGCTGTACAGTTTGCCGCTCAAGCGCGTCGATCCGCACCCGCGCGAATCCTCCGAGCAAGCCTCAGCCGCGACGCGCGTTCAGATTGATTCGCCCGAATTGTGCGGGCGCTACACGGCGCGCGTTCTGCGCGGCGTGAAGGTGGGGCCGTCGCCCGACTGGCTGCGCCAGCGCCTCGAAGCGCTCGGGCAGGCCTCGATCAACAACGTGGTGGACGCGACCAACTACGTCATGCTCGAGCTCGGGCATCCCTTGCACGCGTTCGACATGGATTTGCTGGCCGAGAAACGGATCGTCGTGCGGCGCGCGCGAGCCGGAGAAAAAATGCGCACGCTCGACGGCATCGAGCGCGCGCTCACCAGCGAAATGTGCGTGATCGCCGACGCGACGCGCGCCGTGGCCATTGCCGGTGTGATGGGCGGCGGCGACTCGGAAATTCGTTCCGCGAGCCGCAATCTTCTGCTCGAATCCGCGTGGTTCGATCCGATTTCGATTCGCCGCACGTCAAAGACGCTCGGACTGCGCACGGAAGCGTCGATGCGTTTCGAGCGCGGCGCGGACGTGGAAATGGCGGAGACGTCTTCGCGCCGCTGCGCCGAACTCATTCAGCAATTGGGCGGCGGCGAAATTCTCGCTGGCGTTGTGGACGTTCATCCCGGACGAAAGGCGGCCCCGGCGATCGAGCTCACGCGAAAAGAATTTCGCCGCGTGATGGGCGCAAACGCGCCCAACAAGGACATGGAAGCAATTCTTTCCGGACTTGGCTTCGCGCCAGCACGCGTGGACTGGGTGGGTGGCGCTCAAAGAACGTTTGGGGGCGCGTGGACGTGCCGCCGCCCCTCGTGGCGGGGAGATGTCACTCGGGAAGTCGATTTGATCGAAGAGGTCGCCCGGATTTACGGCGTCGATAAATTTCCTGCGCGCCTGCCCGCGGCAAAGCTGCCCGCGGCGCGCCTCGAATACGCCGAGGCTGAGGACCGCCTGCGCGAACGGCTAATTGGCCTAGGCTATCAGGAAATTATCACAATTCCAATCGTGGAGGAAGCAAGCGACGCGGTGTTTCGCGCAGAAGGCTCTGTGCCGGCGCGGATCGCGAATCCCCTCGCTGCAGAGTTGTCCGTAATGCGCTCGACCGGCGCTGTCACCATGGCGGGGACCCTCGAATGGAACTTAAATCATGGACAGCGCAATCTTCGTCTGTTCGAGTTTGGTAAGACGTACGGCTGGGGAGGCGTCGAGCCGATTGAGACGCGCGTCCTTACGCTCGCTGCCACCGGCCTCGCGCGCGAAAAGGGTGTCGCAGAAACCGGGCGGGCATTTGTGTTCGCCGATTTGAAAGGCGACCTTGATCAGATCGGAAATCTGACCGGAGGAATTCTGTGGAGATCCGGGGCACCGGTTTGGCTTCATCCTGCGCACGCAGGAACAATATTGCTCCAATCCAACGGTGCTACGGCAAGTCCGATCGGTCACGGCGGGCAACTCTCACGGCGCGTCTTCGACCGATTCAAGTTGCGGCAGGATGCCTACATTGCAGAGTTGGACCTCGCCCGGTTGTGCGAAGGCTATCGCGCCGCACGCGCCGCGCTTCGTTACCGCCCGCTTTCGCGCTTTCCCGCCGCCGAGCGTGATTTCTCTCTCATTCTCACCGATGGAATCACGTTTGCCGCCGTGGTGAAGACGATCCGCGGCCTTGGGATACTGGAAACTTCGACGATCGACGCCATGGATCTGCGGCGTGACGAGAACGTGCCCGCGGGAAAATTTTCTTTGCTCATTCGGGTGACGTTTGAAAGCCACCAGGCCACGCTCACCGATGCGCAGCTTACGGATTTTTCTTCGCGGATTATCGCCGCGCTCGAACAAAAGCTTGGCGCAACACTGCGGGCGTAGGTTTTTGCGTTATTCCTTCGCCGGATATACGAACACGAACAGAGCCGCGGCGATTCCGACTACAACAAACGCCATGACGCTGCCTTCGGGGCCCACGGTGCCGCCGGTGAGCCACGCGGGGCCGTGAAAAGAGGAATTCAGCAGATGGCCGGGCGCGACGAGACCGCTGTCCGGCACGGAAAACAGAAACGTCTCGCCCCAATCGAACGCGGCGTGCAATCCCACCGCGAACCACAGGCTGCCGGTGCGCCGCAACGTCAGGCAGAAAAACATTCCGATGACAAACACGCTGAGCGCGCCGATCTTGTCTTCGCCTCGGTTGAAAAGATGAGTGGAGCCGAACACGGCGGAAAGCGCCGTGGCCGCCGGCCAGAATCCGATGCCCGTGGCCAGCGTGAATAGCGCGTATCCGCGAAATAGAAATTCCTCGAAGAGGCCGACACAAAGAAACACCACGACCCAAAGCGCCGCGTAAGCCCATAGCGCCGGACCTCCGAGCGCCAATTCGCCGAAAGAAAATCCGCCGAACGCGCGGATCAGGAAGATGATTCCGGTAATCATCGCGATTCCCCACGCCGCGCCTTGCCAGAAGCGCGCGCCGAACGCGCCGGCGCGCGGCAGGCCGAAGCCGCCGAATGGCCGGTCTTCGACCATCCCCATGATCGCTGCGGCTGCGAGCGCCGCGATCAACAAAACGCACTCCTGAACGAGCATGGAAGTTGCCGTCACGCCCGTGCGAGCTAGCTGCGGAAGATGCAGAGCCATCGTCAGGAAGGTTTCGCTCAAGGCAAACAGGAAAAAAATCACGAGGTAAATTAGCAGACGCCATCCGGCCCGAAATTCGCGTTCATTCCAAAAAATGGCTTTCGCGCCGCTCATGGGGCCTGCGGGCGGGCCGATCACGAGCCGGGTCGCCGTGCTTTCCGGATCTTGTTCTGGCGTCATGAGTTCATTCCGGCTCGTGCTCGGCGTAGCGTTTGAGGCGCGCGAGGTAATTCTCATTGCGCCGCGCGACGGCATGGCGCGTCAGGAGCCAGTCCATGGCCTTGCCGACGAGGCCCGGCATCGTGTAGTCGCTGCGCATCCGCACAATCGTTTTCGGCGGACGCTGAGGCGATGGCGCGCCGAGTGGCTCCAACTCCCAGCGTTCCAGACCCTTGACGCCATAGCGGTCGCTGAATCGCCACTCGAACAGGCGAGCCTGCTCCAGCGCCGTCACGACCGCCGTGTGCGAGACTTCGCGCTTGCCCAAGTTTCCCGAGATATGCACCTTTTGCGTAACGGCAAAATCCGAAGCGCCGTCTTGCACCTCAAAATTCGCCTGCATGTCCGCGCCATACCAGTACGGCATCCGCTGCGGCACGAAAAACGCAAACACCACTTCGGCGGGGGCCGCGATCTGAACCGAGGTTTCAATCCGCGCCATGGAGCGGGCGCTACTTTATCATGAGCGAGGATTGGACAAAAAAACGGTCTGAAGTGGCGCAGGCTTCCAGCCTGTGGGGTTTGGTCCTTGCAAGGACTAACCCCCACAGGCTGGAAGCCTGCGCCACCAAGAACCCCAATCTCAAACTTTGGGAAATGGGATGGCGGCAACGGCGAGGATGTGACGACCGCGGCGTTCCTGCACGAAAACCACGGCGCGCAGATTCGCGCGGTTCCATTCTGGAGCGGGGTGCACGGCAACCGTCGAGGAAAATCCCACGGGCGCGGCGTCTATTTTCCCGAGCGGCAAAAGTTGCCGGACGACGCCGTCATGTTCGAGGGCGCGGCCGGCATTCTCTCCGCGCTTCACATCGGAGTGCAGCATGTTTTCAGCGACAACAAGAAAAAGTTGCGCGCCATCGCCCGCGGAGGCGCCGGTTAGAGGTTCGACGTGGATTGCCAGAGAGTCGCCGGTTTCCCAAGAGAGCTGAATATTTGGTTTCGTCACCTGACTCGCGGCGCGAATCGCGCGCAACGCGTCCGTGTCCGAGCTGCCGACAAATTCCGCGCGCCCGTCCACGATCATTTGTGGCGTGTACACTTGGCGCCCGCCGAAGGCCTCGCCGTATTCGCCCTGACGCGCCGTCGCGGCCTCCGAGGAAAAAGGGTCCTTCCAGCCGAGGCGGTCCCAGTAGTCCACATGCTCTTCGAGAGCAATGATGTCGGCGCCGCGAACCGGCTGGGTCCGGCCGAGGCGCGAAAGCAGCGCATCCGCCGGCGGGCAGCTCGAGCAGCCCTCCGAAGTAAACAGTTCGACCAGGACGGGCGTGGCCGACGCGTCTGCCGCGTTTGGTGCAGCGGGCGCATCCTTCGCGTCCGCCACAGCTGCGGCGGGAATGCCGGGCCGGCGCGCCACCAGTGCCAGGAGCGCAAGCACCGCCACGAAAACAGCAACCGTACCTGGTCGAAGACTCATCGAACATCTCCATCGGATTTCAGCAACACTTCTTCACTTCACATTCTAGTACGGAATTAGATGCTCGGCGGATGAGAGGGCCATGTTTCTGATTGCTTTTTGCACGGAGCAATCGCTAGTTTCGAGAGGTTAGTGGCGCAGGCTTCAGCCTGTGGGGGTTAGTCCTTGCAAGGACCAAACCCCACAAGCTGAAGCCTGCGCCACTGAGACGAATCGTACTAGCGTCCTTCGCGGGCTCGTCCGTACCCGCCAAAGTACCAGCGCGCGCCGACTGTTGCGTACAGGCCGTAGGGGCCGGAGGTGCCGAGGTCTGCTAGGCCGACGTTATTTTTGTATTTTCCGAGCCAGTCCACCTGATGCTGGGTTACGCGAAACTCAAAATTCTTGGGCAGCTCGATGCCGATCCCGACCGCGCGCTCGAAGGCGATCCCGGCCATCGAGGCGGTGTATTTGAATTGCGGGACGTTGTTGCCGAAGGAAAACGTCGGCGTGAAGAACACGAACACGTGGCGCGCAAAAGTTTTCCCGAAGGGCTGGACTTCGAGGTAGCCGCCCAGAAGGTAGCGCGCGTAGGCATTGCAGTCGGAACTCGCTCCCCCGGCCGTGACGATGACGGCTTGCGACTGCGAGCAGCGGCCGAGGTCGGGTTCGTTGTGCGACGGGGCGACGTCGAAGTTCACATAGCCGCGTACCCAGTCGTGCGGGAAAAACATTCGTCCTTCGGGCACGCCCCAGGAAAGCGGCCTCGGCGCCGGATCGGCAGCGGCCGCGGCGGGCATCGACACGGCCACGGTCCCGGTCGCGTCCTGTGCCAGCGCCGGAAGTCCGGCAAACGCTAGAATCACGGACAACAACGCCATTTGACGAATTCGGTTTTTCAACTCAGTTCTCCTTTTTCTTTCTTCCAGCGAGGGTCGGCCGACTTATTTATTTAGGCTGGCTCCAAGTAGAGCCCGCACCCGTTACAAACTCGGGCGCGCGGCCCTGGGACCACGGGTCGTACGTCTGCGCGAAGCGCATGCGCTCATCGAGCGGCGGATGATTGTAGAACCAGAATTTCACGGCGGTCGAGGGATTCGGCTCCTCGAGATCGACTTCCCCCAGGATCTGAAACGCGTGCGCCGCCACCACGGGCGCGTCGGGAACTAATCCGTGGATCACTTCGAGGCCGTACTGATCGGCCTGATGTTCGAGGTGACGGCTGTAAACATTTGAAATGGGCGTGAACAGGAACCCGAACACTGTCAGCAGCAGGATCAGAACCGGCAGCGAAGCGAGATCGTCGGGGCCGCGAATGGCCCACGTTTCTCCCCAGCGCGCCAGCATCCAGTGCAGGAGGCGATAGGCGAGATAGAGGAAAAAAATGAGCACCGCGCAGGCGAACAGGATGCCGTTGCGCACGTGGCCCAAAACGTAGTGGCCCATTTCGTGGCCCGTCACGAACAAAACTTCGTCTCCGCTCATGCGCCGGATGGTCGTGTCCCATACGACGACGCGCTTGCTCGCTCCGAGGCCAGTCACGTAGGCATTCAGCTCCCTGAGTTTTGCGCTGGCGTTCATCTCGAAAATGCGGCTCTGCGGAATCGGCGCTCCGGCGCGGATCGTCATCTGCTCGATGTTGCGGGCAAGGAGGGGCTCGGAACTGGCGAGCGGCGTAAACTTGAAAAACAGCGGCTCGACGACCAGCGGCTCGACGACCGCGCCCAGAATAATGAGCGGCACGGCGGCCAGCCAGAACCAGAACCACCACTTTCGCGGGGCCTTCCGAATGACCGCGAACAAAACCCACACGAGCAAAATCGCAATCGCCATCTCCACGCCCTCGCCCTTGGCCCAGTCCGTGAGCCACGATCCCCATCCCTGAATCGACTGCTGATACTGCAATGCCAGGCGGTGTTCCCAAAGCGCCGTGGGCAAGCCCAGGATATCGGTCGTCACGAACAAGAGCGGCGTAAAAAAGAAAATCTGCCCAAAGCTGCTGTCGGTCCATTTTGTGGCCCAATCGCGATAGGCGGGAGCGACGCGAAGCTGCAGGATCAGCACTAACAGGAGAAGTCCGTAGGCGACATCGAGAAAATAAAGTTCGTGCCGCGCGTGGGCGTAGGCGACGGCTTGCGCTTCCTGGCCGGGCGTTAGCGTGTAGCCTTGCACCTGTCCGGTAGGCGGTGGGACAGCGGCAGGGGATTGCGTGGTTGCGGGAGCCTGCGGCAGCTGCGCGCGGCTTGGCGGGGCAGACAGCAAGCCGGCCGCAAAGAGAACGAAAAGCGCGGGAAAAAATGCTGCGGCTTGATTCCTTCGGCGATTCACTTGTAGTCCCCCGACGATGCCGCGCCGGAGATGGAAAGCGGTCGCAGCGCGCGGAGTATGATGCAACCCGCCCCGCGTGCGCAAGCGCGGCGGCGCGATGTTTTTCGTAGCGCCGGCATCTTGCCGGCAATTTTTCGAGCGCCAGAAAAATGCAAGGAGCCGGCAAGATGCCGGCGCTACCCAAACCTCTACGGACGGTCCAGCCTTTCAATTGGGATGCGGCGTCTTCAGCGCGTAGTTGCGCGCCGCGCCGCCTATCGCGATGCCCGCATGAATCGCGGAAGTCCAGCGCTCCAGGCGATGATGCCCGGTGCGATGAAACAGGTAGGAAACGCCAATGGAAGCCGCCGTAGCCGACACTTCGATCCCTGCAAACAGCGCATGGTTATCCACGATCGAGTTGGTCAGAAAGACTTCATTGATGCCGCGGCGGCGGAGATTGAGCGTCGATGCGTAATCCAGTGCGCGCCCCGCGCCAACGGCTGCGAACAACCAATCGTTCTCGCGGTCCCAAAACCGGTGAACGCCGGGCGGAACCGGAGTGGCGGCCTTAGCGGGCTCGTCCGTTTTCTTTTGTTCCGCTGGAGAGGCGCTGCCGGCCGGTTGCGGTGCGGAAGGCGCGTTTGGAGCCTTGCTTTCGGCCGGTTGTTGCTGCGCCCGGACCGCGGACACAGCCGCGAGCAAGAAAAATGCCCCGGTAATCGCGTACCGCATCCCTTTCCGCACGCGATGACGTTCTTTCCTTTCGTTTCGCATATTGGAAGCACAGATTGTGGGCAAGCCCGGAAGGGTTGTAAAGGAGGAATGAAGATTTTGTCGGGAATTTTCTCTATGACCGGACAAAGGATCCCGTAGCGCGTTGGCCGCCTGGCAACCCTACCACTAGGGATTGTATCTTTTCTCTTGACACCACAAGAACGGCGGCGCAGAATCCCCGCAACTTTTTCCGTGGGCATCTGGTCCAGGGGACCGGAACGGAAAAATTGGCGCGTCATTCCACAGGGGGGAAAAGCGTGCAGTATTTGCCGGGATGGACAGTGCAATGCATCAATCCGGAGTGCGCGGCTCGCGGCCACTGGCTGCGTGCCACCGACTCCGGAGGAGAACTCTGCAGCAATTGTAGCGCTCCGCTCCACAATGTCCCGCCTCCGCTGGGCCCACGCCTGCGGATGCGTCCTCGCTCGCTGGGCAGTTACCGTCCGCCGGGCCGTTCGCCCGGACGGCAGCGGTAATCGCCGCGAGCGATCCTCAGGGCCGCTCGTCCCGGTCCACACCGGGACGAGCCGTCCCCGCAATCTCTTTCCCTAAAAATCGGTGGTTGGGAACTTGAGTAGCACAGGCTTCAGCCTGTGGGGTTCGTCCCTGCATGGACCAAGACCCACAGGCTGAAGCCTGTGCTACTAAAATCCGCTCTGAATCGAAGCCTGAAATGGGGAGAGCGGCCGGTGGAGGGTTCCGGCCGCTCGTGGGGCATGGGCAAATTCAAGAAAGATGTAGTTGAGCCAGAGCTATCGGGACCCGGATTTGCCTACGGAACCGATCAAACTCAAGAAGACCAGAACAGCGAATACCGAGATGCAGGCTACGACAATCATCGGCGTCCTCGGCCGTCGGTCGCGGGCTCTACGCGCCTTCGCCAAAGCGCTTTGGCGCGTCGGCGACTGGAAGCCCGCGATTGCTCCGAACAGCTTCAACCACGCGATCATTCTGCCCGGAAACCCCGCCCGCGCAAATGGGCCAAGGGTTACATTCGCGTCGGTACTCTCGTACGGTTGTTCCAGCCCTACACGCCGAGGTCCGGAATATTTTCGAGGGCGTCGTTGAAGCGGTTGGTGAAATTCGCCATGCAGATGGCCAGGGTCAGCTCGACGATTTGTCCTTCGTCGTAAAACTTGCGCAATTCCTGAAGCTCGGGGGCGCGGATGCCGGTGGCGCCGCGCGTCACGCGGTCGGCGAAGAGGATCGTGGCCTTTTCCTTCTCATCGAAGAGGGAGCTGCGCGAGTAAAAAGGGAGCGCGGCGACTTGGTCCGCGGTGACTCCGGCGTGCTTCGACGAGGCGATGTGCGCGCGTGTGCAGTATTCGCACCCGTTGACCATCGACGCGCGGAGGTAGGCGAGTTCCTTGTACCTGGCTTCGACGGTGCCCTCGTTGATGACGGCTTTGTACAAAGGGAGAAACGTGGCCAACACGTCGGGCCGGTGCGCCATGGCCGCGAAGATGTTCGGCACTTTCCCCGCTCGCGCGGCGAGCTTTTCAAAGGCGTCCTGCAACTCCGGCGAAGCTTGCTCTTTCGTCAGCGGATTGACCACTCCCATGCTCGGTCTCCTTTTTTGTTTTTCCAGAAAAGATCGCAATGTTCCCGTGCAAGCTTATCAAGGCGCGGGCCAGGTAGCACAGGCTTCAGCCTGTGGGGGTTCGTCGTTGCAAGTACTAAAACCCACAGGCTGAAGCATGTGCTACCTGGGCCCCCAACCATTGAACGGCTTTTCGGCGCGTGTTAGCCTACTCATAGCAAAGCCCTTCCAGTCCGCTCGCTGTACCTGGGGAACTTCTGATGGTGTCTCCCGCTCGACAATTTAACGCGGTGGCCGATGAAGAGCGTGTTCTCGAAGTCGTGCGCGAGCTTGTTGCCGAGCTGGGGCTTGAGTCGGCCCTTCGTTCGGCCGGTCCGGCGTCGCATCTGGATCGCGATTTGGGGTTGGGCAGCCTGGAACGCGTCGAATTGCTGCTGCGACTGGAAAAATCGTTTGGCACGCGGCTCGATGAAGAGGTGCTGGCGGGAGCGGATACGGTGCAGGATCTGATCGCCGCTTTGAGCGCCGCGAATGGCTCATCTGGCGCTTTGGGAATGCGCGCGGAGGCGGCCGTGCGCGCGGCGGAAACTTCCTTTCCTGGGCAGGCGGAAGGAATTCCCTTCGCGGAGACGTTTCAGGAAGTCCTGCGGCATCGCGGGCGCGCGGACGCGTCCCGAACCCACCTGATATTTTACGAGGACGAAGGTGAAAGTGCCTCGCTGACGTTCGGCGAACTTTATGAAGGAGCCGAGCGAGTCGCAGCCGATCTCGCGCAGCGCGGCATCGGGCGCGGCGATACGGTCGGTCTGATGTTGCCGACGTCGCGCGACTTTTTTCTGGCGTTCGCCGGGACGCTGCTGGCAGGAGCAACTCCGGTGCCGATTTATCCGCCGTTTCGCGCCGACCGGATTGCGGAGTACGCGGAACGACAATCGGCGATCCTGGCGAACGCGGGCGCGCGCCTGCTGGTGACGTTCCGCGAAGCGGCCAGCGTGGCCAAATTGCTGAAGCCGCTCGTACCGTCGCTCGAAGCCGTCGTGACGGCCGAGGCGCTGGCCCAATCGCGCGCGCCGGCGCCGCTCGGTCCGCAACTGCACTCGCGCGCCGACGATCTCGCCCTGCTGCAGTACACCTCCGGCTCGACGGGCAATCCCAAGGGCGTGATGCTGACGCATGCCAATCTGCTGGCCAACGTCCGCGCGATCGGAGAGGCGCTCGGCCTGCGCAACGACGACGTCGGTGTGAGCTGGCTGCCGCTTTATCACGACATGGGCTTGATCGGCGCATGGCTCATGCCGCTGTATTTCGGACTGACGGTGGTGGTGCTGTCGCCGCTGGCGTTTCTCTCGCGGCCGGCGCGATGGGTGCGCGCGTTCCATCGTTACCGCGGCACGATCGGCGCGGCTCCGAATTTCGCCTACGAATTGGCCGCGGCCAAAGTCTCTGATGAAGAAATCCAGGGTCTCGACTTGAGCGCATGGCGCGCGGCGCTCAATGGCGCGGAGCCTGTCCTTCCCGCGACACTCGACCGCTTCGCGGCGCGATTCGCTTCCTGCGGCTTCCGCCGCGAAACTCTTTTGCCCGTCTACGGCCTGGCGGAAGCTTCACTCGCCGTGACGATTCCGCCGGTGGGACGCGGGCCGCTCGTGGACCACCTCGATCGCGCCGCGTTTGCGCAAGAAGGCCGCGCGGTGCCGGCGCCGCCGAACGCTTCGGCCCCGAACTCAAGCGATGATCCAAATGTGATTTCGTTCGTCTCCGTGGGCCCGCCCATTCCGCGGCACGAAGTGCGAATCGCGAATGACCGTGGCGAAGATGTGGGAGATCGTGTCGAGGGACAGCTCTGGTTTCGCGGACCTTCCACCACGCTGGGCTATTATCGAAATGAGACCGCGACGGCAGCGCTGCTTCCCGAGGGCGCGGCGGCTGGATGGGTCAACTCCGGCGACCGCGCGTATCGCGCCGAGGGCGAGATCTACATCACCGGCCGCGTGAAGGACATCATCATCCATGCGGGGCACAATCTCTATCCTCACGAAATCGAGGACGCCGTGGCGCAAGTGCTCGGGGTGCGCAAAGGCTGCGTGGTGGCGTTCGGCGCAACGGATCCGGTCGCGGGCACCGAACGGCTCGTGATCGTCGCCGAATCGCGCGAGGGCAACCGCGACGCGCGGGCGCGGCTGGCGCAGGCCATCACGGCCCAGGTCACCGAAATGCTGGGGCTCCCTCCCAACGTGGTCGAAGTCATTCCGCCGAACGTCATCCCAAAAACTTCGAGCGGAAAGCTGCGGCGCGACGCCACCAAACAGCTGTTCCTTTCCGGCGAACTGAATTCCGACGCGACGCCCGTTTGGTTGCAGCTCGCGCGTCTCGCGGCGGCATCGAGTGCCGGACGAATTCGCGCCGCTTTGCGGCGGACCGCCGAAGTGGCGTACGGATGCTACGCCATCGCGATGTTTGCCCTGTTGCTGTTTCCCGCGTGGCTGTACGTATTGATTTCGCCGTCGCGCAAGAGTGCGGCGCACGTGACGACGGCGGCGCTGCGCGCGTTTTTGAAAGTTGCGGGATGGCGCGTCCATGTCGAAGGGCGCGAACATCTGCGGGAAAACGCGCCGCGCATGCTAGTCGCCAATCACACGAGCTACGCGGATATTGTCGTGCTCATGGCGGCGCTTGGCACGGACTACCATTTCGTCGCCAAAGCGGAAGTGATGTCCATGCCGTTTTTCCGGACGTTCCTTCGCAAGCTCGGCCATTTCTCGTTTCGCCGCGAAGACTCGCGCTCGCGATTGCAGCAAGCGGAACAAATTGAGGATGCCCTGCGGCGCGGCGAATCCGTTTTTGTTTTTCCGGAGGGAACCTTCACCGCGCAATCCGGCGTGCGCCCATTTCATCTCGGCGCGTTCAAAGCGGCCATCGCGGCGCAGCGCGAGATCGTGCCGATCGCTCTCGACGGGACGCGGCGCGTGCTGCGGGACGGCACCTGGCTGCCGCGCCCCGGACGCATCACCATCACGATCGGCCCGCCCATCCCTCCTCCACCCTCGGCGGAAGATTGGCAACAAATCGTGCGCGTGCGCGATTCGGCCCGGGAAACCATCGCCCGTTTCGCGCGCGAACCCCTCCTGTAAATTCTTTTCGATCGGGCAACCGGCGCGCAAAAACCACGCATCCGAATTTAGGAGCGTTGTTTTTTCGGACGGCTTGAGATTCTTGAAGGAAGACTCACCGTCACATTCAAATGGGTCTGTGGGAATTCGCTGAACCCAAAATCCTAAACAGTAGAAAAAGGAAATAAGAAGTTGTGTCTCTTTTTGTGTCCCGGCGCGCCGTAGGAGGAGCCGCGCCGGGATTTGCAAGGGCCGAAGCACCGATTTCTTCGGCCCTTTTTTATTGAAGCCGTCCGTCCCCGTTACTTTTGCAATCGAAAAATTACGGTGATCGAAGTTTCGACTTCGACGGGCTCGCCATTCAGCATGGTCGGGTGGTACCGCCATTGCCGCACGGCGTCGAGGGCGGCCTTCACCAGGAACGGATGGCCGCTTATGACGTCGAGCGAAGTGATGCGTCCAACACGGCTGATGATCGCACGCAGACGCACCGTGCCTTCCGTTCTCGTTTGTATAGCGAGGGGCGGATATTGCGGCTCGATACGCGAGATCAGCTGCGCTTCGAGTACGCCCTCGCTTACCTTCACGGGATGTTTTTCTTGCTGTACCGGTGGTGCGATGTGAGGAGGTTCGACCGGCGGCAGCGTCCTTCCTGTTTGAGCTATCTGGACAGCTCCCGGCACGTATTCTCCGGGCAAATCCAGGGTCGGGGCTCCCGGTTCCTCTTCGCGACGAAAGTCCACGGTCGTGATGGGAGGCGCAGTTGGCGGAAATGGATTGGGTATCTCGGGTCTGCGTGCAATTGTCGGAGTTGCGGCGTGTTGCGCTGGGTTGTGCCCGCGCCAGGCGCCAAAGAATGTCAGTTGGGGTGGAACGATCTGGTGAATTTGTGGCCGTGCGACGCTGGTGAGTAGTGACGCCGCCACGAGCAGTATCAGGAGCGAGGTTTCGATTGCGAGCGATAGTCCAAAAGCTTTGCGACGGCTGCGGCGAGCAGGCAACGTTGCATCCGGATCGCCTTCGACCAAACAGCGGCCAAGCGCTAGCTCAGACTTCGCCTGTTCCGGGCCGGGATTTCCTTTTCCTGTGCTTTGCATGGACACTCCTCAATTCCGCCAGCCATGGCCACCACAGCAGTCAAGGCCAGCTTTTGCAGGGATAATGAGGTGCACGCTCTCGCTAAGTTGGACACCGTTCCCTTCGCAGGGTTCCCCGAAGCACCAATTCCAGCACGATCTGCCTAACTAATAGAGGTATGTCTATTATTATAATATATTTACAAAGATTCGCTTTTTATGCACCAATTTCCGA
>Ga0310038_10001607_pt1 | contig 17038 bp, 18 predicted proteins | sample Sb_taG_6_FD_200461 | JGI IMG/M metagenome (GOLD analysis project Ga0310038, IMG submission 200461) | Peat soil microbial communities from Weissenstadt, Germany - Sb_50d_4_PS metaG (v2) (version 2) | ecosystem: Environmental > Terrestrial > Soil > Wetlands > Peat | place: Germany: Weissenstadt... | reverse complement strand
AGCACAGCGAGGAATGTCATGACCATCAAGCAGCTCCTGGTGGGAGCACTCTCCGTCGGCGCCCTCGTCGGGATCGCCGGATGCGGCGGATCCAGCGCGGGTTCCACGCCGACTCCGAGCGGGGGGTTCAGCCTGCCGAGCATCCCCGGGCTCGGGAACAACTCCGGCAAGTCCGCACCGGCGGCGAGTTCACTCCTCAGCGTGAGTGACGTGCAGAACATCAGCGGAGACTCGAGCGTCGCGCCCCTCTCCGGGGCGTGCTCGTCGACAACCTGCATCTACTCGGACACCGCCGGCAGCGGTGGCGGCGGGGGAGTCATCTTCGTCCAGCCCTTCCCGGGCGCGTTCGGCCAGGCGGCGCTGCAGTCGGCGATCGCCGCGGCGCTCGCCGGCCAGGCCTCATCGGGCGGTGGCAGCGCGCAGTCCGTGTCCGGACTGGGGAGCGGCGCGATCAAGGAGATCGACACGAACTCTGCCACGTATGCCTTTGTCAAGGACAACTACCTGGTCGTGATCAACGTCACGTCGGGGACGAAGAGCGGCTCCGACATGGACTCGCAGGTTCAGGCGGCCGCCCAGAAGGTGGCCGGGTCCATCTAGCTTCATACGGCACCGCCGCCGGCCTTAGAGTCGTCGGCGGTGCCATGAACTGGGTGTACCTCCTCAGCCCTGCCCTCGATCGGCGCTTCCTCGCCGCGGCGGATGCGGCCACGCGCGCCGTCATCGATGAGCACGGCGAGTACCTGGACGGGTTGCGTGAGCGCGGGACGCTCGTCCTCGCCGGGCGGTGCTGGGACGGACCGTACGGGATCGTCATTCTCGAGGCGCCTGATCGCGAGGCGGCAGAGGCGCTCATGGCCGGCGATCCGTCGGTGGTGGCCGGCATCCAGCGGGCCGAGCTCTTCGAGTTCGACATCCCGTATCCACCGGTGACGGCGGGGGGTAGATAGGACGTCGGGTTGGCGGACCCTCGGTCAGCGCCCTACGCAAATGGGCGAGTGCGTCCCCAAGCAGTCGCGACCGTCGCCGGGTCGACGTCCAACACTCCGGGCTGGATGCTGTCCACGATCGTCATGAAGTCGTTGAGGCAGTACATCTCGTTGTGGCTGGTCCAGTGAAGCTTCCAGTTGGGACTGGTGCAGTCCCACGAGAACGTCGAGCTCATGTCGCTCGAACCGCTCACCAACTGATAGAACTGCAGATCGTCCCACTCGTCACCTGTCTCGCGCTTGAGTTCGCCGGCCCAACCGTTGGGATTCGTGTAGTGGCGGCCCTTGGTGGTGCCGAGTGAGTAGCAGGGCAGGGTCTTCACGTTGCACTCCCCGCCGAGCACATTGTCGGCTTGCTCGAACCAGGGAGCGGCCATCGTGGAACGCATGTTGATCACCGGCGTGTAGCTGTAGATCCGTCCATATGCATAGCAGGTGCTCACGATGTTCCTCTGGATCGCCGTCGTGTACATGTCGTCGGGATAGGCGAACTCGCTCCATGCACGAGTGAACCCCTCGTTGTTGAAGTCCGGTAGCGAGCCGCAACTCTCCGCCTTCTGCTGCGAGGGAGTTTCGGTTGTGATGTCGTGGTGATTCAAGCCTTCGCTGACGACCTGGAATCCATAGCTCGAGTTGAGGTTGTGCAGGTCCGACCAGTTGGCATAGATGTCTCCGCTCGTACAGTCCTCCGACGCCGTGCTCGCGCGGTCGATGTTCACGGTTCCCACCGCCATGAGTCCGAGCGAATGCAGATCCGCGACAGCCTGGTCCATCCGAAGGATGCCCGGGACCGCGACACATCCCGGACTCGTGTAGCTCCCCTCGATTGACCGCCCGAACTGGATGGTGACGTACGCCGGGCCGGTTGCCTTCGCTGTCACCGGGGCGGCCGCGGCGGGGAAGGCGGCGGCCAGGACCGCCGTTCCGAGCAGAAGGCGAAAGGCTCTTGCTAGCATCGGCGCCGTCAAGGCCGGGGCACCCATGACCTCTTGTTCCGTCACCCGACCGGTTCAAAGAGCAGGGACTCACCGCCGTACACGGCGCCGGCCGAGTTGTAGCTCCACTCGTTGAACGCCCCGGTGCCGGTCTTCTGGAGACCGATTGTTGCGCTTGCGCCGCCGTCAGGATTGACGTCAATGTAGTTGAACTCTATGTTCCGCGAGCTCTTGAAGAAGATCACCTCGGCACGGACGGTGTTGGCCGTATTCCCGAACTCGTAGCCGCGCCACGAGACAATGAAGTCGTTCTTGTAATGCCGGTCGAACACACCCGTTCCGGAACCCGAGCCGTTGACCACGAGATCGTCCCAATAGGGAGCGACAGCGCCCTTTGGCGAGAGCGCGGTCGAGGGCAGCGGCTCGTTGGTGAATGTGGCTTCACCGGGACCGGCAAACTGAACATTGCCGTTGCTGCTCACCCAGAAAGTCGTGTACTTCTTGCCGTACAGATACACCGGGAAAGGCAGAGCAATCTGGGTGACCGAGTCGTCGGCACCACCCGGGAAGAGATCGACATTGGCGGTGACGAAGCAACTCGGGCAGTCCGATTGTGTGACGTTGTAGTGCACTGCGCCCGGAACCGTCGACGCAGCCTGCGAGCTGAGCGGCAGCACCGTGAGCCCCAACACCCCAGCCGCGGCTGCGAGCGTGATTCTCCGAATACGATTGGCCATGGTTATGTTCCCCTCATGTGTGTTGCATTGAGCAACGAATCGCGTACGGCGGACTTCCTCTACGGTGGGCCGAACCGCGATCAGTATTCGATGCCTGGGTCGCGCTCGCCGATGTTCGACGACCCGGCCATCCCTGACCTCTCAGTCAATCAGAATGCCTCCTCCTATCTGATCGAGTGCCGATGATAGAACGGCGAGGGGCTGGCCAACAAGGGAGGGGAGCGACGTGGGGCTCTTGAAAGAGAGTCGGCTTGCCTCTGGGGTCTGTGGCGGAGAGGGTGGGATTCGAACCCACGGTGGCTATAAACCACACCGCTTTTCGAGAGCGACCGATCGAGGCTCGGGCCGGGTCGTTGTGGGCCGCCGAGGGCCGTTCTGAATACGAATCCGGGGCCGATCGTGCCACCGCGGGGTGGTCCGGGACGTCCAATGTTGCCGCGGCGGGCGCCAAAATGGCGACAGTTGGCGCAGACCTTGGCACAAACTTCTCAATTTGGGGCCGTTTGCGGCCCCGGAGCGGCCCGCCGGGGCATGGATTGGCGGTGGTCGAGATCGTCGAGTCTCTGCGCGCTACGCACCCCACTGCCGTCGGCACGGCGCCGAGGCGAGCCAACCTCGCTTCTGAAATCCGCGCGGCTCGGTCTCAAGAACCCGAAGGGAGCCGCTGTTCCGTTAGCTGAGTGTTGCGCTTGCCGTCCGCAACTCGTGGAGTGATTGGCGGACGAGCGCCGTGAGTTCCTGGTCGTTGGTCGAGTCGGCCCAACGGGAGTTGGCAATCCTCAGGGCGAGGACTCCGATTTCGGACGCGAGGCTGGCGGTTGCATCTGGAACTCCTCGTTCTTTCAGGGCGGTTGTCATGGCCGTGGCAAGCCCGACGCGCTTGAGCGTGTCGCGTTCTTGCAGTTCGCCGCTGGCCGCGATGGCCGCTTCCATCTTCTGACCGAGGTCGCGGCGCTCGGGGGTGAAGGCTCCGGCGACGGCGGCGAGGGCCGCGGCGACGGCCTCGAGTGGCGTCGCCGCCGCCGGCGCTCCCGCAATGCCCTCTGAGAGCAGTTGGGACAGCGTGCCCTGACCAGCGGCTAAGACCTCCCGCTTGTCAGGGAAGTAGCGGAAGAAGGTGCTCTTGGTCAGCCCGGCCTGTTCGGCGATCTGGGCCACGGTGGTGTTGTCGTACCCCCTCTCTGCGAAAAGGTCCAGGGCAGCACGCACAAGCCGCTCGCGAGCATCCGGTTCCCATCGGGCCATGCCCCATCTTAGACGGTGATGCGACCATGGTCCCGTCGCTGGTATAGTGACGGGACAACAGTCCTATCACTCGATCGTTAGAAAGCGGTCCATTCCACAAGAGAGGTACGTATGCGTGTCTTTGTGACCGGCGCTACCGGAGGAATCGGCTCCGTTGTCGTCCCTGAGCTCATTGCCGCCGGCCACGAGGTCCTCGGCTTGGCCCGATCCGACTCCTCCGCCCAGGCCCTGGCCGCGACCGGGGCCTCTGCGCTACGCGGCAATCTCGATGACCCTGAGAGCCTGCGAGCAGGCGCCGCTCAGTCCGACGGCGTCATCCACCTCGCCTTCGGCTCTGTCAGCGACTTCCCGAAGGCGATTGCGGAGGAGACCCTCGCCATCGAGATCTTCGCTTCCGCCCTCGAAGGAAGCGGCAAGCCACTGGTCATCGCATCCGGCACGCCCGTCGTGCCGGGACGCACCTCGACCGAACAGGATCCGTTTTCCACCGACGGACCCGTGGGCGGCCGCGGCCGCAACGCCCAGACCGTCTTCAACCTGGCCGAGCGTGGTGTCCGCTCCGCGGTCGTTCGACTCCCTCGATCGGTCCACGCCGCGGGGGAGCGTTGTGGATTCGCCTCGGTGCTCGTCGATGCCGCCCGCCGCGCTGGAATCTCCGGCTACGTCGGCGACGGCACCCAGCGCTGGCCAGCCGTGCATCGCCTCGATGCGGCCCGGCTCTTCCGCCTCGTTCTCGAAGAAGCCGCTCCCGGCACGGTGGCTCACGCCGTCGCCGACGAGGGCGACACCATGCGCTCGATCGCCGAGATCATCGGCCGCCAGCTCAACCTGCCTACCGAGGCCGTCCCGGCAGAGAACTTCGGGTTCCTTGGCAACCTCTTCTGCGTTGATCAGCCATCGTCTAGTGCAGTGACCCGAGAGAGGTTCGGTTGGCAGCCCACTCATCCGAGCCTGCTCGAAGATCTTGAGGCCGGGCACTATCCGGCCTGATGCCGGCGACGCATCACTCCGGCGCGACAAGATGGCCCTGAAGCCAATCACCTGCTCGCGCGATGCTGTCGTCTGCCCTCCGGGGCGCGACCTGCCATCCACTGGAATGCTGCCGGGGAGTTTTGGTTTCCGCGGCGTGACTGGCGTCGAGCAGACGCTCAGGGATCCGGGTCAGGCGGTGTGTTCTTCCACCCAGCGTCGCAGAGCGTCCCGGGGTACCCGCACGGCGCGGCCGACCCGGATCACGGGCAGGGACCCCGAGCGCAGGAGCTCGTAGGTCCGGGTCCGACCCAGTTGCAGCTCCGCCTCCACATCGCGCACGGTCAGCAGCATCGGGACGCGGCTGGAGGTGGGCTCGCCATCGTCGACCCGCCGCGCAACCGGCTGGGGAAGAGGCGCGGGCGCAACACCCACCCGGCGCTCGGATCGCTCGCTAGGCTGGGCATGGCTCCGTGGCGGTGCCTGGGGCGAGGGCGTATCAGGGTGGCCCCAAGGAAGCTGCGCCTGGTCTGGGGATGGCATCAGCAGGTTCTTGGGGAGCCGGCACTCGGCAAGATGTCGCTGGCAGGCATGCCCTGAGCATGCCAGGATTTTGCTCACAGAGCGCCTACAGTTTCGCGGCGTCGCGCACACAGCGGCGTCGCGCACAGCGGCGTCGCGCTGGAAGGATGTCGACCTCACCGCTCGGCAGCTCCGTGTCCAGCAGGCGGCGCAGCCGGTCAAGGGGGGAGGCGTCGCCTATTCGCAGCCGAAGACGCATCGGTCCCGTCGGGCCGTGTCGCTGCCGGGGCCGGTGACGGAGGCACTACAGCGTCAGCGGCACATGCAGGCCCGTGCGCAGCTCGCCGCCGGCGCGGCATGGCAGGCGAGCGACCTGGTCTTCACGAACAGCCTCGGTGGCCCGGTGAGCCGGACGAGCTTGCGCCGCGTCTTCCATGAGCTCCTCAACCGCGCCGGGGCGCCGCGCATCCGCCTTCACGACCTCCGGCACACGATGGCCACCCTGATGCTGGCGGTGGGGGAACACCCCAAAGTGGTCAGCGAGCGCCTCGGCCACGCGACCGTCGGGGTCACCCTCGACACGTACAGCCACGTGCTCCCGGGGCTCCAGGCGGCTGCCGCCGACCGGCTGGCGGAGACCCTCTCCGGAGCCGGCCGGGCGGGCCTGGTCGACCCCCTTGAAAGTGCCAATGTGGACTGAAACTAGTTTGACGCGTTTTTCGCGGCGCCAAAATGGCGACTCAGGGTCGACTACCACCACAGAATTGTGATGTGCTGATAACAATATTGAGATCAAAAATGGCGGAGAGGGTGGGATTCGAACCCACGGTGGCTATAAACCACACCGCTTTTCGAGAGCGGCACCTTCAACCACTCGGACACCTCTCCGGGAGCGTGGAGTATAGGGGCGCGCCTTGCCCGCCTCGATCGGGGACCGAGCGGCGCCGGCGCTACCAGTAGTACCAGCGACCCCCGCGCGGGCGGACGGCCAGCCCGATCAGCCAGAAGATCAAGAAGATGAAGGCGATCCACCAGAGGACGTGGAGCGCGAACCCGAACCCGAAGAGCAGGGCGGTGAAGAGAAGGAAGGCGAGCAGGACGCACATGACGGAGGTTTCTCCCTGGGGCGATGTGTAGCTCCATGGTAGATACCCGGGCCGAGGTCTGTGCCAAACCGGGTTCGCGCCGAGGGGCACCCTGCGAGGCGCGGATACAATCGCGGAGGAGCGATCGCCTAGTTGGTCGAGGGCGCCGCACTGGAAATGCGGTATACCGGGTAACTGGTATCGAGGGTTCGAATCCCTCTCGCTCCGGATTTCCCTTATAGAATAAGGGATATCGGCACTGAGTGCAAGCGAAGTTGAATCAGGGCAAACGCAGCGTTCGCGCCTCAGACCCAACGCAGACCCAACGATCTCGCGACGCGCTACGATTGCTGGGCTCGGTGGCGCGGGGCCGTCGGCCCGCCGTTTCCGAGCAGGAATAGCGGAGACGACTGCTATGGCATCGACTGCAAAGCGGGGCCGTGGGGCTAATGGCGAAGGCGGTGTTCGTCAGCGCCCGAGCGGGCGGTGGGAGGCGAGGGCCGCCATTATTGACGCCGCCGGCCGGTTGCATCGCCGCTCCGTCACCGCTGACACCGAGCGCGACGCGAAGCGACGCCTACGCGATCTGGTCACGCAGCACGAGGCCGGGATCATTGCTCCCGATGCTCGGGAGACGATGGCGCGGTTTCTGACCAGCTGGTTGGAGGGCGTCAAGCCAACCCTCCGGCCGCGCTCATGGGACCGATACGAGGAACACGTCCGCCTCCATCTGATCCCCACCGTGGGGCGCATACCGCTGGCTCGCCTGTCGCCGATGGACGTGCAACGAGCCAACAGCGACCTCCTCAAGACGGGACTCGCGCCGGCCACCGTCTGCCGTGCACATGCGACCTTGCGCGCAGCCCTTAAGCAGGCGCTGCGGTGGCAGCTCATTCCTTCGAACCCGGCATCACTGGTGACGCCGCCGAGGGTCGAGCACCGCGAGATGGCGGCGATGGATCCCGATCAGACGCGCCGCTTCCTCAATGCGGCACGGGGCACACCCCTCGAAGCGCTCTGGGTGCTGGCCGTGACCACCGGCCTCCGCCAGGGTGAACTGCTCGCCCTCCAGTGGGCCGAGGTTGATCTCGATGGCGCCTCGGTACGTGTGACTGGGACGTTGACCCGGATCGACATGGACGTCGCGAGCGCGGATCACCCAAAGACCCACCGCGTCATCGCTCCACCCAAGTCAGCTCGGTCGCGCCGCCGTGTCGAGGTTGGAGCGCTAGCGGTTGGCGCTCTGCGCAAGCATCGACGGCGCCAGGTCGAGCAGCGTCTGCACGCTGGGACGCTCTGGGTCGATCGCGATCTGGTGTTCTGTGGAGCAACGGGCGGCCACCTCCATCCCGTGCAGCTCAACCGTGAACTGCGGGCGCTGCTCGCAATCGCGGGGCTTCCTATGATTCGATTCCACGATCTTCGCCACACGGCCGCGAGCCTGCTGCTCGGTCGCGATGTGAATCCGAAGAAGGTATCGGAGATGCTGGGCCACTCCACTGTAGCTATCACCCTCGACACGTACAGTCATGTCCTTCCCACGATGCATCGGGAGGCAGCGCGAGTTATGGATGACTTGCTCGGGTCCCCCGTCCTTCACCCCCAGAGGTAACAAGGGGGTCGCGTGACTCAAGGGTCGAGGGTGATCGCCACGGTCGCATGGCCCAATAGCTCGCTCGCGTAGACCCGGGACTCAGGCCGCGCCCTCGCCCTCTACCCCATCACCATCGGCGGGACCGAGCCCCGTATCTTCACCTCCCGCACGCAGGACTGAGCCGGGGTGGAAGGTGCTCGCTAAGGCCGTCATGCGGCGGTGGCGGGGACTTGACGGCCTCACCTTGTAACTGCTATCGTCAGTCGCTAGCAGTTAGCTAGTAACGGCGCCGCGGAGGGCGCTAGCAATGAGAACCTTCCTCGACGAGGTACACGGGCGCATCGGCGAGCTCATCGGCGAACGCGAGCGTTTGAGCCTCGAGATCACGGAGCGGCAGGGACTCTACGCTCTGGTGACGACTGAACTCACGCACCTCGAGGCGCTAGTTGCGATGCACGAGGGCGGGACCAGCGCAGACCTGCGCACGCCATTGGCGCGTGACGTTGGGTTGCGGGTCGGGGTGGGAGACCGATCGCCGCGGGATGGAGGGCCGAAGTCTGCGGTCCTGCGCGAGCCGGCCGCGTCGACTGCAATGCCTCCCGCCTCGCTTCAGAATGCAGTGGCATCGATGCCCACGCCGCCGGACGGCGCATGGAAGGCCGAGGCGATTCGACTGCTCGAGGAGCACGGTGGGCCGATGCACTACCGCGACCTCTATCGCGCTCTCGCAGCCCGCGGCTTCGTCTTCGGGGGACGGAACCCTGAGGGTGTACTCCTCACGGGCGTTAGCCGCGAGAAGAACGTCTTCCTTGGCGTGGGGAAGGGCGGTTACTGGCTAGTGGGCCGTGAATCCAAGGCGCCCCAACCTGCCACCGGACTTCCCGCGCCACGCAAGTCAACCACGCGTCCGCGCCCCATCGGGCGTACGCGCCGGAAGCGTGCCTGATGCCGCCCGCCGACGCTCCTACCCTCGGTGATTACGTGCTTCTCGCACTTCTCAACCTAGGTGGCGACGCCGCCATGGTTGACATCGAGGATCTCGCCGCCGAGGCGTTCCGGCTGGCGCCGCAGCGGTTCCGTTGGCGCAAGTACGACTACCCCTCGCTGGAGACGGTGCGGCTGGCGTTGAAGAACGCCAACACGCGCACCGTCTCCATGGTATTGAGCACCCCGGAGGGACACGAGCGCATGCTCACCGCCCAGGGTGCGCAGCGCGCTCGCACCGTGGCCGCGCAACTGGGCTCGATGAGTGAGTCGCGCGACGACGAGGCATTGCGCCGTCGGACCAACGCTGAGCTTGCGCGTGTCGAGGCGCACCCGGCGTACGCGCGCTGGCGCGCACACGGTTGGAGTGAGTTGGACGCTGTCGACTTGGCCGATATGGTGCGGTGCCCCGTGTCGACGCCGCGGGGCGCTTTCCTGTCCCGTGTCCAGCGCATGGAGGCTGAGGCAGCACGCTGGCAGCGTGTGGAGTTGAAAGAGTTTCTAACGGAGGCGGCCGAGCGACTTCCGCGCTTGCTCGCAGACGCAGGAGTGCGATGACAGTGACCAATGTAGTGATCGAGCCTGAAGGCATCCCCGCCGCTGGGCGCATCGAGTACAGCGAGCGTGCGGCGATCCAAGACGCAGCTCTAGCCATGGGGACTGACGTGGTCCGCGCGTTGGTAGAGGCAATCACCAACTGCGCCGACTCGTACGGGCGGTTGGAGGATCAGGGTGTCCAAGGCGTTGACGGTCGCATCGATGTGCTCGTCGAGCGCCGCCGCGGCGATCTGAGCCGCATTCGCGTCCGCGATCACGCCGAGGGCATGTCTCGCGAGCTGCTTTATGAGCGTGTTGTGCAAGCGGGCCGTCGCACCGGAGGAGCGTCGTCGCGCGGGTTTATGGGGCGGGGCGCCAAAGACGCCGCATTCTTCGGCCACGCCGTCTTCGAAAGCATCCGCGATGGGCGCTTCTCGCAGGTGCGCATCGACCGCGACCTCAACTACAGCGACCTCGAGCCAGAGCGTGACGCGACCGGCGCCGACTACCAGCGGCTAGGCCTGCCCGCCGGCCAGAACGGCACGCAGGTATCGATCTTCGTCAACGGCCGGGCATTCAGCGTACCCCGCCACGAGAACCTGCTGCGACGACTGGCCAACCACGTGCAGTTGCGCGACATCCTCCAGAACCCGCGCCGTCAGTTGGTACTCACTGACGTCGGTCGTCCTGATCGCAAGCCTGACGTTGTCACCTTCACCTTTCCTCTTGAGAGCACGATGGTTTCGACCGTCGACGTCACGCTACCTGGCTACCCGGAAGCCACCGGTAAGCTCGAAATCCGGCGCTGCGAGCGACCGCTGGAGGACGTGCGCACCGCCGAGCGCCTTAGCGGGATCGTCATCAGGGATGGGCTCGCGGTCCACGAGGCCACCTACTTCGGGCTGGAGGGCCGGCCCGGCGCGCTGCGATTCGTCGGCACCCTGACCTGCCCCTTCATACGCACACTGCAGGAGCGTTTCGACGAGAATCCCGACGACCCGGCAAACAGCATTCCTTTAGTAACTCGCACGCGCATGGGGCTAAATCGCGATCACCCCTTCACACGCGCCCTGGCCACATTCGTTGAAGACCAGCTGCGCCCGCTTGTCGAGCAGGAGGAGGAGCAGCAGGCGCAGCAGAGTGGCGAAGAGTCCGCGCAGACCAAGAGCCGGCTACGCCAAGCTGAGCGGGAGCTGGGGCGGCGGTTTCTAGAGGAAACAAAGCGCTTGGAGGCGGAGTACCGCGAGCTCGGCGGCGACGACACGCCAAGCAGCGAGCCGGTAACGTTGCGCGTGCTGCCGCCGCGCAAGCTCCTCCAGCCGGAGGAGAGCGCTGTGTTCACGGTGCACTGCTGGCCGGAGGCTTGGCCGGATGGCGAGGCGCCGGACCCGCCCGTCGTGCGACTGAACATCGATGATTCCGAAGTAGCTGCCCTGTCGGCCACCGAGGTGCTGCTAGACCGCGACCCGCGCGAGGAGCGGCGCCTGCGCGCGAACTTCGAGGTCACTGCAGGGCTGCGCGAGGACGCGACCCTTATCGAGGTGCAACTCGGCGGGATGTCCGAGGTGGTCGTAGTTGAAGTGGCACAGCGCGAGGAACCGCCGACGCCGACGCCGACGCGGCTGATGTTCTCGCATTCCTCCTACCGCGTCCGACCCGGAAAGCCCAAGACCCTAGTGCTAATGGCGCCGAAGTCGCTTTGTGAGATCGCCGGAAGCACCGTTGGTCTCACCAGCACCCGCAACGACATCGCTGTGCCTGAAAGCGTCGAGATGGTCTTCCGCACAGCTGAGGACGGACGTGCCTGGTTCGAGGGGGAAATAGCAATTACTTTGCCGGCCGGCGTGCGAGGTCGAGTGCGCGCCACGCTGAGCGACCAAGTGGCCGTATGCAATGTCAGCTCATCGGAGGATGAACAACACAACCCATTCGGCTTCGATCTGCTCGCCGAGGATCATCGCTACCCTTCGGAGGGCCGTGCACGGTGGCGCTTTCCTAAAGGGCAGCGGCGCCTCGGCATCTTCACTCAACACAAGAGCCTGAAGCCGTATTTCGGCGCGCGCATGGAGCATCAGGAGACTTTGGAGTGCCGATTGCTGATCGCCGAGGTGCTTGCCACCGAGGTGGCACTGCTAGCGCTGGCCACGGCGGACCGAGCAGGCGGCGGTACGCTGACGCGCGACGTCCATGCTTACACGTCACGACTCAACGAGCAGCTAACGGCCTACCTGCCCATCGCTCACCGCATCTTGGTCCCAGAGTTCGCGGGAGGGGCCTGAGAGGTGGCCATGCGGCTCGAGCGGCGAGCCAAGGTTGGCCGCAACGACGACTGCCCCTGCGGCTCCGGGCGCAAGTACAAACACTGCCACCTTCCGATTGACGACGCGGAGGAGCACAAGAAAGCGACTGAGCGGGCCGAAGAAGCGCGCCGTGTCGAAGAGGAGCGGATCGCCGCCGGCTACGGCACCACCGAGCATTACCACCCCACCTCGCGCAAGGTGCCCGCGGTCGAACGTGCAGACTTTAGAGCGCTCGTGGCACGCCTCCCTGGTCTCGGTGTACCCATGCTTGTGCACACGCCGCAGGATCTGGCTCGCGACCAGCAACGGCTCGACGAGGCGCTCGCCTACGCCCGTGAGCGCGGCGTGACGATTCAGTTCTCACACGATGTACCGCAGCAGGCCGTTGACGGGCTGCAGAGCCTCGTCGACGGGATGTACGGCCGTGACGTCTACCTGCTCCGCCAGAGCGGAGCCCAGTTGCACGGCTACGGAACCACGCGTCTCGTGGTACGCGACGGCCAGCGTATCTTCCTTCTTGCCAACCCGGTGCTCCAGGCTGCGCAGATGGTCTTGCGCGAGACTGCGATCGGCGAGGCTTTGGGCTTGGGCATCCCTGGTTCCGTGCTCAGTCTCGTCGCCGTGCTCGGCGGCTTGCTCCGCCACCTCGTCGCCGGCTGCCTGGATCTGCCCGAGTGGGCACGCGCCAACCTCGGCATGCTGATCGACGCGGTGATCGCCGACATCACCGACACAGCCGAGGCCGAGGAGGGCCTTGCCGAGAGCGCGGTGAGAGCGGGCACGGTGTCCGTCATCGCGGGTGTCGAGGATGTGGCCACGGCGTTGGCCGCCCTGCCCTTTGCGCTCGGACTACCAGAAGCGATCGACGATCCCGCCCCGCAACTCTCCGGCATGGGGCTGGAGGAGACGGAGGCGGCTCGGCTGACTCCGCATCTGGAACGGATCCGCGACGACCTGCCTTGGGTCCGCGCCGCGGCCGACGAGGTCGGCGCCCCCTGGGAGTCCCCTGAAGCATTCGCCGCGTGGCACGACCGGCTCGTCGACATCCCTGAACTCGCCGCCCTCTTGGAGCTCATGGCCGCGTCGGAGCTAGACGACGCGTTGGTCGCCGAGGAACTGGCCGCCGAGCCGCTGACCGACACCGAGCGCCTCATCGCCCGGCGCCTGCTTGTGTCCATCTCGCCGCCGACTACCGATCAGGCACTGGTGCATCGCCTGCGCGTAATCAACGATGGGCTACGCGAACGCTTCCACGCACCGGCCCAATCAGCGGACGCGGTAGTACTGAGCGAGGCTGCCGTCGATGAACCTTTGGTCGAGGCGGTGCCGATCCCGCCAGCGGCGCCGCTGCCACTGCCCCCCGTATTCACCGACCCGACGCTCTTCGCCGACATCGACGAGGTGCGCTCGTACCACGACACCTTGCGCGAAGGTGTGACAGCCCGCCGGCTGCAGCTGCAGAGCGACCGTCAGGACGCTGCCGGTGATGTCGAGGCGCGCCGCCAGGACCTTCGCCAAGCCGAGACGGCGCTCACCGAGGTTGACGCGCGGCTGACCGGGCTCGATGAAGAGCTCACAACGCTTGGCGCCGCCGAGCGCACCGAACGCGCCCGTGCCGTGGCGCGGGTACTGCGCTCGGCTGCCTTTCGCCTCCGCGAGTTGGAGGTAGGCTGGAACGATCGCACCGCGACGGAAGGGAGTGTAGAGGTGCTTCAACACCGCCAGACGCTCAGCGACTACGAGGTCGCCGCCCAACGCGGCCTGCTCGACACGTTACCGGCGCGGATGCGCATCCGCCTTGAAGAGGAAGCGCGTGAGGCTCGAGAGGCGCTGGGACTCCACGAGCCGGTCGCCGCAGCCGTCGTACCGGTCGTGGCGGTTTCAGGGGCGGATGGCACTGATGACACGGTCACGGTAGTGCTGCCGCTAGCTGGCGGTGTCGAGCTGGCGCCGCATTCACTTGCAGTAGCCGTTGCCGGCGCGGTCTGCAGCGGCGTAGCCGAGGGAATCGACGCCATGGAACGTACCGTCGTTCAGGTGACCCACGAGGCCGCCGGACATTGCTCGCTGCTCCGGTTCCGCCTAACGGTGCCGATCGCGGGCAGCGATGCACTCGACTATGTGCAGATCGGTATTGACGGTGCCGCTGACGCCAACCAGGTGCTGCGCCAGACTCGCATCAGCGTGCGCTGCTTTGTTGCCGCTGACCTCGACGACGCAGAGGTGGTGCGTGCGCTACTGCTCAACGAGGACGCGGAGGGGATGGGATGAACGAACTTTCTGACCTCACTCTTGCCGAAGCTTCGGATGTACTCGAGATGCCACCGCTCGAGGTCCTGGCTTGGTGCACTCTCGAGGGGCTGGATTGCTCGGCGGGCTTGATCGACCGTGGCTACATCGAAGTGCTGCGCATCACGGGCCATGGCGCCTTGGATGCCGACGCCGAGGAAGCCGGGCGTTCCGCTCTCGAGGAGGTGCCATCCAACATCCCATCCGATCCTAGCGAGCGACGGCTCTGGCTGCTGCGCCACGTGGCCGGCAAGCTGCAGCGAAGTGGAAAGTGGTGGCCTGCGTCCACTGACCTGAACGCCGCGACCCGGGGGGTGCCCGACGTAGGACTCGCTCGCAACGCCATCGAAGCGCTGGAGCGCGCCGGGCTGGTGCACGAGAACGTCAAGGCCGGCGTACATCGCGTGGGCCTGGTCGGCGAGCGTCGGGTCGAGATCGCGCGTCTGATTGAAAGCGGCGAGGTCACCGACGCGAGACTCACGGACTGGATTAAATAGCGGGGTACCGCAATGGCACGGCACACGTCACTCGATCAGCGTCGTAACGAGATTCGTAGTGGCACGGCGAGCTGATCTGGACCCTCACGCCCAGCGGGTGCCGAAGTCAGCGGCATCGGCTCGGCGCCGAGTGGGCGTCTCGCAGGCTACTCCAGCGGCCCGGCTCTTCGATCTCAACGTCGAGAAGGTTCTTGAACACTGGACGCCAGCCGAAGCCCTTCGTGAGGTCATTGCGAATGCCCTCGACGAGGCTGCGCTGACAGGAACCGCCGATCCGATTATCGAAAAGACTGGCGATGGCACCTGGGTGGTTCGCGACTTCGGCAGAGGCCTCAGGTACAGCCACCTTACCCAGAAGGAGAATCGCGAGAAGCTCAAACAGCCGGATCGCGTCATCGGCAAATTCGGAGTAGGCCTCAAGGATGCCCTGGCGGTGTTCGAGCGCCGCGGGGTAGCCGTACTAATCCGTTCTCGGCACGGGGACATTCAACTGACTCGTGCTCCCAAGGCCGGATTCGACGAGATCGTCACCCTCCAGGCCACCGTGACAGCGGCTTCTGACGAGCAGGTCGGTACTGAGTTCGCACTACATGGGCTAACCGACGATGACGTGATAAAAGGGAAAGGATATTTCCTTCGGTTCGCCAACACTGACGTCTACGAACGCGGCGCTCTCGGGGAAGTACTCGCTCGGCCAAAGGGCGCAGCCCGCATATACGTAAACGGCCTCCTCGTGGCTACGGAAGCGAACTTCCTATTCAGCTACAACGTGACGTCGACAACGGCCGGGCTGAGAAAGGCGCTAAATCGCGAAAGGACCAACGTCGGCCGTACGGCCTACTCCACCAGAGTGAAAGATATTCTTCTAGCCTGCATAAGCGAGGCAGTCGTCAGCAGGCTAGTCAAAGACCTTGAGGCGGTAACCAGGGGCAGTGGGTCCGACGAATCCGGTTGGCAGGACATTTCTCTTCAAGCTTGCTGCCTTCTTCAGTCACGGGAAAAGGTGGTCTTCATCACAAGCGATGACCTCGCGTGGCGAGGCGCCGCTATTCAGCACGCGCAGATGGACGGCTACCGACCGGTCGTGATCCCGGAAACAATTGCGAAGAAGCTACCCAGTCTTATGGACACGAGTGGGAATCCGCTGCGGGATATCGGTGAATACATGAAAGCGTTCAACGAGAGCTTCGAGTTCTCGTGGGTTGACCCGGCTAGCCTCAGCGTGGCGGAGCAGGAGGCGTGGGCGTCTCGCGGAGCCCTACTTACTTGTGCCGGAAGGCATGCGAGGCAGGTCAAGGATGTGCGGCTCTCACAGACCATGCGCCTTAACGAACTCGCTGGGGAGGTCACTGCCCTGTGGGACGCGGAGATGGGTCGAATTGTCATCAAGCGAAGTCAGCTCACGAACGTTGAGGTATTTGCAGCCAGTCTTCTTCACGAGGTAGCACACGCCTCCAGCGGAGCTGACCACGCCCACCCCGTCTTTGAAGATGCACTCTCGACCCTGCTTGGGATATTCGGTGCGGCCTCGGTGGCGACATTGGAGGTTGCTCCTCGAGAGCACGAAAAGCGTTCGCCTATCGGGCCAGGAAGTCCGATCAATGGTCAGGCCACCCGGCAACGATCAAGATAGGACCGCAGATGCCTTCGACACGCCGCGCAAATGCGAAAGCCGGGGCCGCGAGCCCGCCTCCGGTTTGCCCGCTCTGCCAGCAACCCCTCCGGGGCGATGCTGCCAGCGAATACCTCGCACACGAGCGACAGTACCTGCGCAGGCTCCGACGAGAACTCGCGCAGCCAGCCGATGGGGCTTCTGCATACCGCAACCGCGAGAAACAGCTGGAGGCAATCATCGATCGGCAGGGACGAGAGATCGACGACCAGAAGCGGCGGCTAGAGCGGCTGGGAACCGTAGGACGCGGCGACATTCCGGAGATCGACGTTTTCTCGGCCTTGAAGGCGACCTTTCCTCAGGACATCGTCCAGCGGTTCGGAAGAGCCGGTGACATCGTACAGACAGTACAACACGCGGGGCGAACGGCTCGATCTCGTGCCGGCGTAATCCTCTATGAGTGCAAGAATACGGCCGTATGGGCGACGAAATTCCTCGAGCAGATTCGCGAGGACGGTCGCTCGCGCCAGACGCCCGATCTAATCCTTGTCACAAGACGATTGCCAAGGGGGGAGAAGTTTCTGACGATCCGAGATGGCGTCGTCATCGTGCAGCCGGCATACGTCACGATGGCTGCCACCGTAGTGCGCAGCATGATACTTGGCGTTCATCAGGCGAGACTTTCGGCCGACCGTCAAGACACCAAGATGGCGCAACTTTACGACTACATTAACGGCGATGAG
>Ga0310038_10001605_pt1 | contig 17058 bp, 16 predicted proteins | sample Sb_taG_6_FD_200461 | JGI IMG/M metagenome (GOLD analysis project Ga0310038, IMG submission 200461) | Peat soil microbial communities from Weissenstadt, Germany - Sb_50d_4_PS metaG (v2) (version 2) | ecosystem: Environmental > Terrestrial > Soil > Wetlands > Peat | place: Germany: Weissenstadt... | reverse complement strand
GTCCCAGCCGAGCAGCTCCCCGGCCTTCCAGCGGATCGTCCAGAGCGCACGGGCGGCTCGGGAGGCGGAGGCTTGCGACGGATCGCCGCGCGAAGCCCACCACTGCACCAGCCGCGGGAAGTCGTCCGGGCCGCCCGGCGTCGGCAGTGCCCACACGTCCTCGAGGCGGAAGTCACCCGTGAGCTCGTGGATGCGCCAGGGCCGGGAGGTGTGCGCGGTGTCCGGGAGCCGCATGCGGACCGCCATCTATACGGTACCGTATAGATGAATATAGCACCGCCAGCGGTGCTGTCAACTCCAGGACGTGATAGTGAGACACCATGGCCGCCATCACCCGGACGCCCCGCAGTAGGTGGATCGAGGAGGGCTTGCGGGCCCTGGCGGCCGGCGGCCCGGACGCCGTCCGGGTGGAGGTCCTGGCGCAGGCGCTCGGCGTGACCAAAGGCGGCTTCTACGGGCATTTCGCCGACCGGAACGCGCTGCTCGGCGAGATGCTCGACTCCTGGGAGCGGATGAGCACCGATGAGGTGCTCGAGCGCGTCGAGCGCCACGGCGGCGACGTCAGGGCTAAGCTGCGGCTGGCGGGGGCGCTCACTTTCTCCAGCGAGCTGCTGCCGATCGACCTGGCAATCCGCGACTGGTCCCGGCGCGACCAGACGATCGCCGAGCGCCTCCGACGCGTCGACAACCGGCGCATGGACTACCTGCGCCTGCTGTTCGGCGCGATCTGCCGCGACGAGGACGAGGCCGAGGCCCGTAGCGTGCTCGCCTTCTCACTGGTGATCGGCCACCACTTCATGGCCGCCGATCACGGCGTACGCAGCCATGCAGACATACTGGAGCTGGCCGCGAGGTGGCTCCTGGCGTGACACCGTGAGCGGTGCGAGCCTGACCGGGCGTTGTTCCGCATCTTGCGGTGGTCAGCAACGCTCCGGCTCCAACCCGGTGGCTCCCTCGTGTCACATTGCGAACGTTGCAGTCCAGCGCGACGGCGTGAGATTCATAGTCCAGTCGCGGCCCGCCGTACGTGGGTGCACGCCGAAATCGGCTGGGATCGGCTCGGCCGCTCGTCCTACGATCGGACGCATGCCGAGCTATGAGTCAGTAGACCTGTCCAGCGTGTGCAACGCCGGTGTGGAGGTTCTCGGTGATGAGCCGGGCGATGTTCCGCTCGGGAGGGTGGACCTGCGCGGCCTGCCGTTCCTGATCGGGTCGGAACCGCCGTCTGCAGAGCGGTGCTTCCTGCTGCCCGGCGCCCCGGCGTCGGTTGAGATCGGCCGGCTGGCGCGGCGGGTGATTGTCGCGCATCGGCTGCTTGAGCCGGGCGCACCAGCCGGTCACGCGGTCGGCCGGACTGTTGCGGAGTACGTTTTTCACCTCGCCGGCGGCGAGGTCGTCACCGCGCCCATCCGGGAGCGGTTCGAGATCCAGGTGGTACCGCCGGTATGGGGTCGTCTGCCGTTCCTCGCCGTCACCGACACCAGCGACCATAACCTGCCGCGTTTTGAGGGCAGCTGGGGCGAGGCCGGGGCTCGCCTGGCGGAGCATGATATGGGATGGCCGGCCGGGTACTACCTGTGGTGCTGGGACAATCCTCATCCGGAACGACCGGTCGAACGGATCGAGTTCATCCCGCGCGGCACGCGATTCGTCGTTGCGGGCATCACGACCAGCGACGTTGATGAGCACCCGTTCGTCCGCGCGCCGGCGCGCCCGGTGCGGCTGGTAGCGAAGGACGGGCGGAACGGCGTTCTCGACATCGACGTGGACCGAGGTGTCGCGACCTATCCGCAGCCGCTGCCCGGCAAGGACGACCGGGCCGGCTGGGGAGCGACCGAAGGAACGTCCGCGTATGCGTCGATCGCCGCGCTGCCGTCGGCCACCGTCGCGGTGCGGCGGGGCGACGACGAGCTCGGCCGGGTGCGCTGGGGCGACATGGAACGTGACGGGCGGGCGGACGCCGGCCAGGTCTCGCTTGAGCTGGTGGAAGGCGGCCGCAACTGGGTGCATGTCAGCGTCGTCGACGACGCGACCGGGCGGCCGGTGCCGTGCCGGGTCCATTTCCGTTCGGCCGAGGGAATTCCCTACCAGCCGCACGGCCACCATAATCACGTCACGCAAAATCTCGGCAGCTGGCATTACGACGTTGGCGGTGACATCCGTCTGGGGCAGCGCAGCTACGCGTATATCGACGGCACCTGCCAGGGGTGGCTGCCACGAGGCGACGTCGTGGTGGACATTGCGCGCGGGTTCGAATACGAACCACTCCGGCAGACTGTGCGGATCGAGCCGGGTCAGCGAGACCTGACGCTGCGGATCAGGCGCGTCGCTGACATGGCCTCGGAAGGATGGTGGTCTGGCGACTCGCACGTTCACTTCCTGTCGACCCCGGGTGCTCAGCTTGAACAAAGGGGTGAGGATCTGCGTGTCGTCAATTTGCTGCAGACGCAGTGGGGCGCGCTGTTCACCAACACCGAGGATTTCTCCGGTCGGCCCAGTGTCGTCGACGGCGGCGGCTACGTGACGTATGTCGGCCAGGAAAACCGGCAGCACGCGCTCGGCCACATGGTCCTGTGGGGCCTGAAAGAACCGGTCATGCCGTGGTGCAGCGATGGTCCCGATGAGGCCGAACTCGGCGGCGCGCTGGACGCGACGCTGAGCGACTGGGCCGACCGGACGCACGCCCAGGGCGGCACCGTCGTCGCTGCGCATTTCCCGAATCCGAACGGCGAGCCGGCCGTTCTCGTCGCGACCGGCCGGGCCGACGCCGTCGAGATGCTGGCCCATTCCGACGACGCGATGCTCGAATATTACCGGTACCTGAACAGCGGCTACCGGCTGCCGCTCGTCGGCGGCACGGACAAGATGTCCAGCGCCGTGCCGGTCGGTCTGTATCGCACGTACGCGCGGCTGGACGAGGAGTTCAGCTATGAGGCCTGGTGCCGGGCGGTGCGGTCGGGTCGCACGTTCCTTTCCGGCGGGCCGCTCCTAACGCTGTCGATAGACGGGTGCGAGCCGGGCGGTACCGTCGAGCTTTCCGGGCCGGGAACGGTCAGCGTCCATGCCGCGGTGCGCAGCATTTTCCCGCTCCGTTCGCTCGAAGTCGTCCGTAACGGCGAGGTCGTCGCGAGAGCAGAAGCCAACGGCGGACGGCAGGCCGACATCACCGAGGAATTGCGGATCGACGGGAACTCCTGGATAGCCTGCCGAGCGTTCGGCGTTGATCACCACCTCGATGAATGGGGTCGCCGGGTTTTCGCCCACACCTCGCCGGTCTACCTCGCCTGCGGCGGCGACTGGACGATGACCGACCCCGAAGGCATCCGCTATATCCGGACCCTCGTCGAGGGTGCCCGCGAATACGTCCGGCACACTGCGGTCCGCAGGTCCGACCAGCTCACGACACACCATCACGGCGAGGCCAGCCACCTCGCCTGGCTGGAGCGGCCGTTCGCCGAGGCCCTGCGCGCGCTGGAAGAGCGTGGCCTTGGGTGAGCGAGACAGAATGCCGCGGCGTAATCGGTAAGGTCCGGCGCGGGTCGCTGGGATCGGCACACAGGAGATGCGCGTACTCTTCGGGTTCGGTGTTAGCTGGCTCGCAGTGGACGCCTCAGAGGCCGTAACCAGCGATCGGCACACAGTGCTACGCCTGCTTCTGGGCGTGAGCGGCCTGCCGAATATTCACGGCCGCCACAGGGTCCGGGCGCGGACCAGTGCCGATCCGGCCACCGCGACACCGCAGGCAATGGGCGGCGGGCGCGGGGTGGGTTCCTCCGGCCGGGCCGGCCGTCCTGCCGAGGTAGCCGGATCGTCGCGGCCCGGACCTGGGCGGCGATAACCGGGTGCGCCGCCCCCGGATACGGGCCTATCGTGCCGGTCATGCTTTCTTACGACGTGGCCGGGACCGGCCCGGCGCTGGTCCTGTTGCATTCCGCGGTGTGCGACGGATCGATGTCCTCTGCACTCGTCGGCTGAGGGATGCCAGCGTTCCGTAGTGGTGCTGAAGGGCAGATTTCCGTACCTTCGCGGCGATCCCGCTAGCCGCTACTTCCGGATCGCATGGTGACCTTGGTGCCGCCGCTGCCGTGCCTGGCCACTTCCGTCAGGCCAAGCCGCCGGTAGAGCGCTCGCGCGCGGCGGTTGACGGTGAGCACGTCGAGAACCAGGTCCTGGCCTTTGCGCTCTGCTTCCTCCACAAGCGCGCTGATGATCCGGCTGCCGATGCCGTGGCCTTGATGGCCGGGGTGGATTTCGATGCGGGACAAGTAGATCTCCCCGCGGCGGTAGTCGACATCAAGTATGCCGATACCGGCCTGCCCGGCGGTGATGATCTGCCATCGGTGCGGGTTGAAGGCGCGCTCATGAAACGCGCGCTGGACCTGCTCGTCCCACCCCCAGATCGCCGTGATGTATTCGCCCATCGCGGCCTTGTGCAGCTGGTAGCAGAACTCGGCATCGGCGGGGGTAGCCGGCCGCAGCGCGATAGCAGACTTGGCCAGGCTGGCCCGGAGCGTCCGGTCAGCACGCCCGGCTGGCATCGTTGCGGGCCCGGCGGCCGGCTGTGGTGATGGTTGCGGTTTGAGCGCGTGACTATCGCCGCGGTCCTGCATACCAGGAGCGTGCCCGATGCCCGGCGCCGGTAACGTCCCTACCGCACGCAGGGCCGGATCACGAGCCCTGGCGATCAACGTCGCGATTCCGGAGGGACTCGGCTGGACCGACACCCGGCGGGGTGAGGAATTCGCGCCCTGGGCCGCCCACCGCGGCTTCAGCTGAACGTCCGGCTGCTGTGACGCAGCGGGCCCATCGTAACAGCAGCCGCCCAGGCGTACAGGTTGCCGCAGACGCCCCTGAACCGTGCCCAGTGCGCACGTCCGGCGGCATGAGTGAGCATTCAGCCACCACTTGTTATCGCCAGGCCCGCTGGTCCGGCCGGGCCGCTTACACCTCCGGCTGCCAGAAGTCAGGCACCTGAACCTGCGCCGAACCGGGCCGGGCGAGGGCCGGGTAATCCGCGATGACCGCCTCTGGCCAGCGCGCCGATAGCCGCTCGTGCAGTCCGCCGGCCAGGGCACGAAGGCCGGGAAGCACGCCCGAACGGCCTGCCGCGGAAGTAAAGCTGCGCAGCCAGGCCAGCAGCCGGGGCCGCATCGTGGTCGTGCCCCACTCGTCGTCTTCCTCCAGTACCTTGGTGATCGCGTCCCCCCAGGCGACGATCCAGGCGCCCAGGGCAGCCGTCATGGCTACATCCCACGAAGGTCCGAGATCGATGCCCGCCGCCTCGAGACGGCCGTGGTAGGCCGACATGGCGGGCGCAGCCACCGAGGAGGGCAGCCGGCCGAAGCACCAGCAGCTCGGGAAGGGCGCCAGCAGATAGGACGCATCGAGGACGACCGCGCCCCAGCCTGAATGCTCGAAATCGAAGATCCGGCAGCGGCCATCGAGGAACCGCACGTTATCCGGGCAGGCGTCACCGTGGACTAGGCCGTGGTAGCCCGTTTCGTTCAGCAGCAAAGAAAGCTGGTCGATCTCGGTTCCGGCGGCTACGGCGGCCAGGCCCAACGAGACGGCCACGCCAAGGAAGGCGTCCTTGCCCCGGGCCACGGCGTCCGGCCAGGGCGGGGTCCCGAGGCGGGGATCCCTGGGCCGGCCCATGCTCCACGCGTGCATCGATCCCAGTGCCTCGGCGTAGGAAACAAGGTCTGCCCGCACGCGCGAACGGTCGCCGGTCAGCAGCGAGTCGGCCAGCGAGGGGCCCGGGCCGAGATCCTCCATCAGCAGCATGCCGGCGTCGGCGTCGGCGCCCAGCAGCCGCGGGACGACCGGTTCGGGCATCCCGTTCAGGTACTCCAGGGCGGCCAGTTCGACCCCGAAGGTGTCCTTGTCTGCCCGCTTTTTCATCACCACAGAACGGCCCGTGGCCAGATGCAGCCGGACCACGTGACTGCGGTCCCAGATCGGCTCCGCCGCGCGCACCGACGTCCCCGGGCCCCAGGCGCGGGCCAGCAGCGCCTCGGCCGCCCGGGTCTCGGCCGCCGACAAGGCTGGCAAAGTGGCCACCACCGCATTCTCGCCGGCCAGGCCAGGGGACCGCGAAGGGCCGGGATGGACATCCAGTCCGCGCAGGCGCGATGCTGTCCATGACCGATTGCCTACTGACGGGGGCCATGATGGAGCCAGACGCCAAGCCGACCATCGTCTTGATTCACGGTGCGTTCGCCGATGCCTCCGGATGGTCAGAAGTCATCCAGCGCTTGTCCGCGCTGGGCTACAGCGCGTGCGCGCCGGCGAATCCTCTGCGGGGCGTGATCAGCGACGGCGACTACGTGCGCACTTTCCTCAGCACGATCCAGGGCCCGGTCGTGCTCGTCGGGCACTCCTACGGCGGCTCGGTGATCACCAACGCGAGCGCCGGCGCGCCGAACGTCCGCGCCCTGGTTTATATCGCGGCGTACGCGCCCGATGAGGGCGAGACGCTGGCCGCGGCCGGCGCGCTCGACGGAGCATCGAACGACCTGCCCGGCCACCTCCTCGTGCGTCCCTACCCCGGCATGCCCGACGGAGACGGCGACGCCTATATCAACCCCGAGTTCTTCCACGAGCAGTTCTGCGCCGACCTGCCGGATACGCTGGCGGCCGTGATGGCCGTGAGCCAGCGGCCCGTGACGTTGTCGTGCCTGGGCACGCCGTCAGGTCCGGCGGGCTGGAAGACGCTGCCGAGCTGGTACATGGTCGCCAGCAACGACAACGCGATCCCCCCGGTGGCGGAACGGGCGATGGCAGCCCGGGCCGGCGCCCACACGGTCGAGATCAGCAGCTCCCACGTTGCCTTCATCAGCCACCCGCAGGAGACCACCGATCTCATACTGGCCGCCGTACAGGGCAGCTGACGCCACCACCTGGCCGGGACAGTCCTGTCCGCGTTCACCTGAGACCCCGCGCTGCGCCCCTCATCGGCAGATACGCGCACCACTCGCGACATGAGCGGATCAGTTCTATGAAGCGACTTACCAGGTCATGTGAGCGCGTTCGATTGGACGCATCCGGAGCCTGTTCTGCTGGTCCTCCGTTCGGCTGGCGAGCTCGCCCCTGCTGCGCCGGAGCTTCCGGGGTATGCGGGTGGGTGGTTCGCTGATCCGGGGTCACCGTGCCGGCAGGAGCAGTGGAGCAGATGCCGCGCCGTACGCCATCAGTACTCACGGATGCGCGGTTGCTATCTGGTAGCCGTCACTGCCTGGATGATGATGGCGTAGAGGCGGTGCCAATGTGGCGAATGCAATCCCGCTTCCGTCACCAGCTGGGTTGCCCGTCGTTTTGTGCGCGCCTGGCCGTGCCGCCCGGCTAGCTGGGTCGGCAGCAGCAGCACCGAGAACAGGTCGGCCAGGACCAGGCAGCCACCGGGCGCCAGCACCCGGGCGCACTGAGCTAGCCCCGCCCGCTGGTCCGCCCAGTGATCGAACGAGGTCGTGCTGACCACCAGGTCGAAAGTTGCTGTGCGCCAGGGCAGCCGCTCGGCGGTGCCTGCCACGAAACGCAGCCGGTCATCGGTGGCCGCGTCCCTGGCGACCCTGATCATGGCGGGTGCCGCGTCGATCCCGGCCAGGGCCTCGGCCTGCGGAGCGCGGGCGGCAAGCCGGCCGAGCAGGTAGCCGGTCCCGCACCCGACATCGAGGATCCGCCTGGGCGCCGGCACGCAGGCCAGGGCCAGGGCCGCTGTACGGTCGGCGATCTGGTGATGCAACTGGCCGAGTCGGCCTTCGTCATACCGTTGCGCGCGCTCGCCGAACGCCGCGACGTCACGATCACGGACCATACCTGATCCTGACACCCGCGCCACGCAGGTGCCGGACCTTCCACTGGGGAAGGGCAGGCATCCACCCAGCGGCACCCATAAGGGCCACCAGTGTCAAGAGCGGGAGCCCGTTGCGTCGAGACGACGGAGTCGAATCCGCCGGCGCAGTTCCGGCAGTCGTCGCTCAGGCCGCCTCGCCCGACGGTGCGTCCGGTGGGACGGGGCCGTTCAAGGCTCCCGGCTTGGCCAACCGCTTACGTCCAAGGCAGCGCTGACCCTGTCTCGAGCAGGGTCTTCAGGCTGGCAAGGACGGCCGGCCACCCGTTCGAGATTCCCTGGAGGACGTCACCACCAGGCTCGAAGCCGTCGTGGACGACCGTGAGCTTCACCACACCCTGCCCGGCGTCCTCGATCTCGAAGGCCACCTTGGAGCGGGGCTCAGCGCGCCAGGCGTCAGCGGTGGCTTCATCCATGCCCACCTCGGCGGCCCACTCAGGCGTGAATGTATGCCAGGTGTAGGCCAGCCGACGACCGGGATCGGACTCGAGGATCACCTGGTCGGGGTCACTCACGACCAGCCCGACCTCCTCGTGCGCCAAGTCGTAGGTCGAGCCCTTCTTCCAGTCCGAACGGAAGGTCTTCGCACCAGCCCTGTGATGCTGCCAGTAGCGCTTCGTGACGGTGGGGTCGGTGAGGCCCTGCCAGACCCGCTCGGGCGTGGCGTGGATGTACGTCGTATAGGTAAAGCTCGTCACCTGGCCGTTGCGTGCAGTCATTGCCTTGCCTCCAGTCGTCGTGTTGCCGGTTTAACGTGGTGCCAGCCCTCGCGGGAAGCCCTCATACCCATAGGCCGCCACCAGCAGGGCGAAGGCTTGCCAGCGTCGGCCAGACGTCTGGGGAGGCTGGGCAGCTAGGCAGGCGGCCCGGGTACCAGTGGGTGAGGCGCCGGCCCCTTCAGTGCAGAGGACGTTCTGCATGTCCTCCTCCTTCTCAACGTGCAACCAATGGTAGCAAGTAGTGGCTCAGATGTGCAACAACTAGTTGCGCGTCCGCGAGCCCAGCACCTGGCCGCCGGTGAGATGGACGATGGCCCGGTGAAGCTGGCTCATGGTCTTCAGGCTGATGTCGGCCAGGTACTGCTGCAGGTCCATGCCGCGACCCAAGAACACGACGGGCACCCAGCCAGCCACGGAAGGCACACGCCGAGCCAACCGACCAGGCCTGGCCTTCACTCAGCCGGTCACAGCGACCGTAGACCACCAGCCGGCGCCCGGATCGCGGCAGAAGCGGATAATCGAACCGGATGCGACGTTGCACAAAACATACGCGGGCCTTGACCGAGGCGAAGCTCAGCGACCAGACCCACCAGACGGCGTCGGCAAGATACTCTTTTGTATCCAAATCGCTACTGGCAGCCCCGATGTACTGCTCTATACAATCGGCGCGACAGCGCGGTAGGGGGGTATTCTCAGCTGATACTACGAAGGGCATGGGTCAGGTAGTACCACGGACAGCATAGGTTGGGCCTCCAGCCGTCCACCGGACTCACGCCAATCAACTGGCAGCCGCTCAAACCGGCGTGCGGCGGCCAATCCGGGAATAGGCCTGCAGGACCGCGCCTGCACCAGGGGAGGAACGATAGACCCAACCATTCTTATAAGCGCGCTCCTGCAGTTCGGCTTGCAGCACCTGGACAAATTCATCGGTGCGAGCAGGCAAGAGGTTCCCGACCTGACCGGGCCGGATGGCCTCGGCAGCGAGCTTCGGGCGCATTTCCGGTCGATGTCCAGCCCCAAGGCTTCGCTGGTAATGGTCGGCTTGCAGCGCGGGGATGAATGGAAAATCTGCGTCCCGGTCAAATATGGTGAGTCACTGCGCCTGCGCGTGCAACGCGGCATCTACCAAGTCACGGCATGGTTCTTCGCGGCGGTACAGGCACCGATCGCGACCCTGATGCTCGTCGCAACAGCCGAGGCCGAGATCATCATCGCCTCCGAGCGGGCGGAGAAGTTTACGGTGATAGGCCAGGAGCCGGAACAGGCCCACCTTGCCCAGATCCGCGCCGCCGCACCGATTGGCCCGCCCTTTCTGCTGCCCGATGACAAGACCAGGATGCTGCCCGCCGCAGGCCGCAACCTCGAGCTCCCCGGGCCACCGGGGCTGGACGATGCGCCGCAGCTGGAAATGATGTGCTTGCCGTGCTGTCCACATGTTGACGAGAGCGGCGAGCGCTGCTCCGGATGGCCGGCGGAAGGGGAGACATACTGCGCCCACCACTCGGGACTCTCATCAGGCGAAAGCACTAGCGGGATGGAAATAGTCAGCTGGGTGGCATCGGGTCCAGCCCGCGCCAGCCAAGGCGTCGCCAATTTCCCGTCTACCTGATGACGGTCAGCCAAAAGGAAAAGTGATGTCAAAAATTAGAATCAACCTGCTCCATCCGACCAATCCATCCGAGATTCTAACAGTCGCGGTCCCGCAGGAAGCGACAGCAAGCTGGCTGATCCAAGAGATGGTCAAGGCGGGTTTCATTCCGCAGGCGAATGCGGTCGGACAATACAAGCTGCAGGACACCCGGACCGATGTCCAACTGAACGACAACCAGACCCTAGCGTCCGCTCGGATCCAGGATGGGACGAATCTCCGCGTGAACCATGCCACCTCAGGGGCACGGCGATGAGGCCCAAGGAACTGGCTCAGCGGCGCCAATTTGACTTCCGCGTCGTCAGCGACATGCAAAGCCCTATCTTCCGCTTTCAGGCCTACCGCACCACCGCCGACCTCGAGTTCGACCGCAACCGGATCACCAGCGTAGAGGAGGCCACGGCAGCGAGCAAATACAAGATGACGCTGCGTGTACCGACCCTCACTGGGCCGGGAGAAATGTCGGAAGAGACAGTATTCGGCGTGGACCTTGACGTGTCCGATTACCCTTTGACCGAGCCCGCGATGTGGGTGATCTCGCGGCCCATTCCCTGGTCTCCGCATTTCGCCGACGGAAGGCCGATCTGTATCGGTGCGGAGTTCTGGCTGGCGCGGGAAGGCCATGTCACGCTGGGGCATCTCGTCGAGCACGTCGCGAGGATGCTCAACTGGGACGAAAAGGGCAGAGGACCCGGCTACCGAGGCTGGAACGGTGAGGCGATCGATTATCATAAGAAGCATTACCGTGGCCTGGCGCTGAACCCTCAACTGGTTTACCCGGCCCTACCCGCCTGGCTATATGGAACAGAAGCCGAGCCAGCGTCATTTGAAATCATCACCCATCAGCGTGCTGGCAGGGAGCCCTGATGGGCGAGGCAGACTTTGAAATCATTGAGCACGCATTCGATGTGCCATTTCGCACACGCAATGTCCACTCCGGGTATGCCACGTTCCGCGCGGATGACCTGGACGTGTACGTCACACCCGCTGTGGCCTCGCGCGCGAGGGAGTGGGCGCGGGACGCGCTGCCACGGGAGACGGGAGGCCTGCTCGCGGGCAGGATCCTCCGCGACAACGCTGGCCAGTATGTCGTAGTGACAGGCATAGCCTGCGCCCCGGCGGGCGCCGGCGGCATGGGCGCGTTCAGCCTTTCCCCGGACGAGACCGAGCGGTTGCGGCGGACACTGTCGCAGGACCATCCGAGCGCCGATGTGATCGGATGGTGGCACAGCCATGTCGCACCGAGCTCATACAGCTCGACCGACCGCAGCAACCAGGCGATCTGGTCCGATCCTCGTCACGTCGGCCTGCTGCTGTTCGCACGGGGGACGCCGTGGGCATATCTGTATGTCGGGCCGCAATCGCGTGGGCCGTTCGAGCCGTCCGGGCCGTTCCAGCCGTCCGAGCCATTCCAGCCGTCTAAGCCAGTCCGCGTCCCTGAACGTTACCGTCCCGAGTCGGCGTCGCGTTGGAGCAGGGATCCTGGCGCTAGGCGGCGTCTGGCCCTGGCCGCTCTGATCGCGGTCATGGCGCTAGCTATCATCGTGTTCGCCGTAAAGGCTTTCCAGCCAGCATCTGGCACAAGATCCATCCTGGCATCTGGAAAGAAACCCATCCTGCAATCCGCCGTAGGATCCGTCACGGTGTCTGGCACTGAGTCCCTGGACTGGTCCTGCGCGATTAGCTCACATGGGGCGACCCCTCTCGCGCGCTGCTACGCTCACCCACTGGGGGCGGTTCAGTCCATCCAGTGGTATGAGAACAAATCGAGCACGGTCCGCGCATCGGGTCCGGACGCCAAGTTTTACCTACAGTGCGGCACAAACGTGGTGCGGGTGGTAATCACATATTCCGCGCATGCCCCGGCCCGCGACTACCAAATGATCTTGTCTGTACAACAGTGAGTGGGACTGGGTCTCAATGTCTGTTGCGTTGACTGCGCTCCTCGCCATCCTGGTGCTGGCCGCCATCCTGGGAATGGTTGTTCTCACGACGTCCCGGCAGGCGCGAGCCGGCCGGTCGCCGGCCAAGAATTTCGAGATCATCGGCTGGAACGGCCGTCCCGCCGAGCCTATGGATGGTCTGCAGAAAAAGAAAGCATCCGCAGATTTTACTGGCGCGTTGAAGTGGCAGAACCCGCACGCGCTATGCCTTCTCACCGGCGCGCGCGCAGCGGATTGCGGTTGCGATACCCACCGGAGCCTGAAATGACCGGTTTCGAAATTCATTCGCGCTCGCGCCTGGCAGGTTACGACCCCGGCAAGCTCGCGGCTGCCCGGGTGACCATCGTCGGCCTTGGCGCGCTGGGGCAAAACCTCCTTCAAACCCTCGTGCTGAGCGGTGTCGGCAGGTTCCTGCTTATCGACTACGACAACTTCGAGGACCACAACGCCACTCGGTCGCCGTTCTTTCCGGCCGCGGCAGAGGTCAGGCTGCTTGGCAACCAAAAGGCCCCCATCGTGGCCCACCGCGCGCTGGCGGTCAGCACCGCGAGCAGCCCCCAGATCCTGTACCAGAACGACACCGCGCAGCGTTGCGGCGACCGGATAATTCGCTGGGCGGACGTCGTTGTCGCCGCTGTGGACAGCGTCTCCGCCCGGGCCTGGCTGGCCGAGCGAGCACGCCTGCACAGCAAACCACTCGTCGAGGGCGGGTTCTTTGGCCCCGAGTTCAACTTCTCGGCGTTCTCGGCCGAAGCCGGCACAGGCTGCTACCGCTGTTTCAACCCGGCCAAAGTCTCCTCCGCATCATGCACCCAGTACGCGATGGACGCGGAACGGCAGAACGTCGTGCCAGCGATTCAGGCCACCGCCGCCGTCCTTGGCGGCCTGATGGCTGAGCAGGTCATAAACATCATCCACGACAGGGAAACCAGCTACGGAATCCGCTACTACGGCAATGCCCGGCAAGCGGCCATGCGCTCGGCCTTGCTCCGGCCCGACCCACAATGCCCCGGGGAGCACCACCCACTGCCTGTTCGGGCCATGGCTCCGGAAACCCGGAAGCTGCGCACTGTCGAGGACTTGTTCGCCTCCGTGCGGGAGCACGAGAGAAAAGGATGGATCGCACCGGCCGAGCCGATCGTGCTGACGGCAGGCTGCACGGCATGCGCGACTAAGTGCGTGGTTAAGGCGGCCGAGTCATCGTGGATGATCAATGCTCGATGTGGCGAATGTGGCGGCCCTTGGCCGAGATCCGAGATGACGGCGCCGGGCCTGGTCAGCGTCCTGGACCTGGAAACCGAGCCAGACGACCAGACCTGCCTGGTGGAGCTGGCTGAGCTGGGGCTGGGACCAGGTGGCTGTGTGCTGGTCGATCCGGCCGACGAGCCACCGTACCTATTTGAAATCCCCGGCCAGCACACGTTCTCGCAGGCCCACGATCTGACGGAGAAGGTCAGTCCAGAGTCCAGTATGGGGTCGTGAGGCTGTCCTGCGCCACGGCGACAGGGCATGGTATGACCTAAGCCGCCCGCAGACTCAGCTTGACCGCCATGCAGACGCAGGGATCCCATACCTCGAAGATGGGCGGCATCCGCACTCGATGGCTGCCGACCCTCACGGTAGCGCTCAGCCAGGCCACGTAACATCCTCTATTCGGCACGAGTGAGCCGCATGATCACTGCTACCGGAGGGCGGCCTGCTGCGTGCCACCACCGCGGTACCGCGGGATTAAGGACGCCTGGAACCGGCGGGCACGGGTGGCTGGCTAGCGGTGTCCGGGGCATGGGCTGCAGGCAGGTGCTGCGGCAAAAAGCGGGTCAGCGAGTCAAGCAGGAGATGCCCGGCGCGGAAGTAGGCCGCGGTGGGCCGGACGCGCCCGCAGGGGATGAGCTCCAAAGCGGTGGACGATGAGGACCAGCGGTCGATGTCCAGTCTCATGCGCAAACTCGGGCGCAGGGGTCCCCGGGCCAGGCGGACCTCGATCCGGCGTGTTCCCGAGTCGCGATCGTGCTCCACCGGCCCGGGCAAGCGGGTTCCGCCGGACCGGAGTTCGCCGCCGTGCCCCGTACGCTGCCAGCTGTCAAGTGCGGCCACGCACGCCTGGAACGGGACGTCCACGATCCGGCGGAATGACAGCGAGCCCAGCGCCGAGCCCGCGCTCCCGCTCATGACAGCCTGACCGGCCGGTTCGCGCACACGGTCGCGCGGGACCGGTGGCAGGCCGGCCTCGACCCGTTGATGCCTGAGCACCGACTTATCCGCAGCCACTGCTTCCCCCGTCGCTTCGGCCTTGCGCTGGATGCTTCATCCCAGCGATCCTGACCTGTCACCTGCACAGAGGAGCGGCAGGCCGACCTGATACATACCGGGTCCGGCTGACTTCCGCCGGCCGGCCCGCCGGCGGCGGCAGGCCCGGGTTTCGTGATCTTCAGCGCTCTGCGGCCGACAGCTCCAGGCGCCGGAGAGGGGATAGCGACGCGCCAGGACCCGGCATATGACATGTGCGCGCAAGCCAGCTGGGCTGGCACGTCACCCCGCCTGCCGGACCGAGTAAAGCGCCCTACTGTGGTTCGGACATACCCCTCGCGGCATGTGCGGGCATTCTCCGTGCAGGACGGCGATGCATAGCTATTCAGGCCAGGCGGCTGCATGTTGAGCCGACCGCGGGTCGGCTGGGCCGCCGACATCGCGAAAATTCCTTTGATAACCGCACGCCGGCTGATAACCGCACGCCGACCCGCCGTCCGGCGCGGCCGGGAGGTCGGTAGCTTGCCCGATGCTGCCCGCCCAGATCTGGTTGTTCGGTAGCACCATGTCCGGCGCGCCGGGACTTGCGGCCGATCAAGGCCAAACGGTTCACGCCGCTCTCCAGCTTCGCACTCTGTGAGGGCACCTGCCTACACAATATTGCATACACATTCAGCAGGGAACCGGAGCACTCACGATCTTCCACTCAAGATCTTTTGGATTCGATACATACCTCGTCTTGGAAATTGAGTCGGCCCGCTACAGGGATCTACGCCGTAGATGGTGGGTCTTTCGGCGTGCGTTCCGGGCCTTTTGGCCCTATGAAGGGTCGTGCAGTCCACTCAGGCTCGTCAAAGGATTGGTCTCCGGGTGGTGCACGAAGGAGGAGGCCATGGGGCGGATAGGGGAGGCGAATCGCATGGTTCTTTGCAGGGTCCTTTGACTCTGCAATGCGCGCGACTGTTGTGCCTTCTCGCGAGCATTGGAGGGAGAAGCCATGGAACCGCCAGCTAAGCACTCGTCGTGGAGAGCCATCAGTGTTGTCGTGGCCGTGGCAGGCCTCATGGCGACGGGTTCATCTTCGAACGGGTCCCGGCCGCGGCCCGCAGATCCGCCGGCCGCCTCGTTTGCCTGTAATCAGCCCTTCCCCTCTGCCAGTCCGGGCCGGGTCACGCTGAGCGGAGTGGGATACGGCCCTTACCATGCCGGACAGGACCCGAACTACGGTATCTCCCCGTCCAGCAGCGAAGTCGCCGCCGACATGCCAACCTTGGCCGCCATCACGAACTACATCCGCATTTACTCATCAACCGGGCCGGCGGCGGAGATCGTGCAGGCTGCCCAGGCGGCGCACATGTGCGTGTCCCTGGGCATCTGGCTCGGCCGGAATGCCGCGGCGAACGCCGCCGAGATCGCCGCCGGGATACGGCTGGCCAGGCAGAGCCGGGCAGTTCGCTCGGTCATCGTGGGAAACGAGGTGCTCCTCCGGGGAGACCTGTCCGTGAATCAGCTTATCCAGGATATCGGCAAGGTCCGCGCAGCCCTGGGCCACACGGTCGCCATCTCCACCGCCGATGATTTCAAGCAGTGGCTGGCACATCCCGAGCTCGCCAAGGCGGTGGATTTCGTGACAGTCCACATATACCCGTTCTGGCTGAATGTCCCGATCGGCTCGGCGATCCAGCGCCTCAGCGACGACTACGGATTGGTGGCGAGGCAGTTTCCCGGCAAGCCGATCGTCCTCGGGGAAACCGGCTGGCCATCCGCGGCCGACACGCCCTCCCCGGGCGACACGCCTCCCCCGGGAGCAGCCGTTCCGAGCCCGCAGAACCAGGCACGCTACTTCCGCGAATTCGTGACCTGGGCCGCACAGCACCGGGTCCCGTACTTCTACTTCGACGCGTTCGACGAAGACTGGAAGACAACCGAGCATGGAGTCGGGACGCACTGGGGCCTATACGACCTGAACGGGAACCTCAAACCCGCCCTCGCGCAGTGGCTTCCGGCCGCCAATCCGGCAACGGTCACCGAGCGCAGCTACCGGGACGTGTTCGCCGGATCCAAGCTTGAGAAGCCCTTCGACCTCAGCATCGACACCGACCGGCAACAACGCCACTGGCTCACCGCCACGCCGGGTGTGCTGACCATGGCCTACCCAGCACGGCAGCAATGGGGCGCCATGTTCATCACAGCCGGACGGCCGTCCCCGCCAGGGCATCGCCAGTCCATCGACCTGTCGCGGTACCGCTCGCTCACGGTCCAGCTGCGCGCCAGGACCAGCGGGCAGCGGGTCCGCCTGGGAATCAAGGACCGGTCACAACCGGACAACGGCGGCGAGATCACCGTCGAGGAGACGCTCACCACGCACTGGTCCACCGTGACGCTCCCGCTCTCCCTGTTCGCCAACGTCGACCTGAGCCATCTGTACATCGTTTTCGAGGTGGTCTTCCAGGGCTCGGCCCCGGAAACGGTGGACCTGCGCGACCTGCGGTACGCCCCCGCCGCGGTCCCGGCACCAGCGTTCCAGCCCGCCCAGATGCCGTTCCCGGTTTACACCGACGGCGCCGATCCGGGAAACCACTACGTGCCGTCGGGCTACATGGGCGACCACCAGGCCGTGGCAATGAACCAGTTCTGGACCGGCCATCCGCA
>Ga0310038_10001602_pt1 | contig 17066 bp, 18 predicted proteins | sample Sb_taG_6_FD_200461 | JGI IMG/M metagenome (GOLD analysis project Ga0310038, IMG submission 200461) | Peat soil microbial communities from Weissenstadt, Germany - Sb_50d_4_PS metaG (v2) (version 2) | ecosystem: Environmental > Terrestrial > Soil > Wetlands > Peat | place: Germany: Weissenstadt... | reverse complement strand
CGACCTCTGGACCGTGATCGCAGACTGCATCGACCAGTTCTCGCCGACCGAATGCCGTCACTATTTCGAAGCAGCAGGATATGACCCGGAGTAAGTCGAATCCGCTCTAGTGTATTGACTGGAAACCCGGCCCACCGTCAGTGTTGGCAAGCTCCGGTCCTTGATGAATCCAGACCCCATGCAGCTACCTGCAGAAATAAGGTTGCCCGTCCGGAGCAACAAAGTAACCCGTTTGTGGATTGAATCCAGGGTAACGCTGCGAACAGTAGCTATACCAACCAGGCGTCCATGGAGGTGGCCCATAAGCCACCGGCCCATAATAGACAGGTGGCGGTGGCGGAGCGGGAACTACATACACCTCTCGGGGGGTGAGCGCGCTGCCTAAGATGGCTCCTATACCGAAACCCGCGAGACCGGCGCCGACTGCAGAACCATTCCCCGCTTGCGCCGGAGCCGAGAGCGATATCGCGGCCATTCCAATGAGCGCTGTGGCGGCGATGATTCTAAAAGTCGTCTTGGACATTGCCTTGCGAGTTCCCTGCTTGAAGCGCCGAGGGTTTCCCCTGTCGGCGCGAGATAATTCACTGATTGGCGGTTTCGCGCGACAGGGTGGCGATGGTTTCCTGGATCATCCAGCTTTCGCCAGGGTCGATGCGGACACAGAATTCGCAGGGCCATGCGCGAGGCGTTTCGCATAGGGCCATGCCGCGGCAGAGGATGATTTCGACCTCCTCAGTGGGAACCTTCGGTAGGCTTGCTTGAAGGGGCATTGGGGGCGCAATCTCCTGCTAGCTGCTACTTCGCAATATGCGCCCAAAATTATTATGAAGCCCTAAATCAGAATTTCCCAGAACCTGGAAAACGAGGCGATGAACAGGAGAGAGTGGAGGGGATCGGGTCTCATCATCCGCTTCTTGTTCTCGCGATCCTGGTTGCTCAGAGCCGCAGGAATTGTGAAGTTCCGGGATCCACTTGGGTTCCTTGCATCTGGGGCAAAGCCCTAAAGCACGACCCGCAAATAGCACCCTAGCCCCGCCCAGCAAGTCTTGGGCAGCGGACCGCACGTAAGACTATTGCAAAAGCTGTAAACGGGTTCTCCTCCTTCTTCTTCTGGAGACACGAAGCTGGCGATCGGGCCCGGATGCTGAGCAGAGACCTGCGAGCCAGTGCGCATTGCCGCCACCCGATGCGCCTGAACCGGTCACACTGACCAGGGATCAAGCCGGTCAGTTGAGTTCCACCTCTCCTCAAAAATGCAAAACAACCCCATGCAAAGTAGCGCTGGCGCCGCTTAAGCGCCAAGTGCCCCCGGGGGGCCGGTTGGCCGGGACGGCGTGACAGATCGTGGCGGGCGAACTAAAGGGTGTCGCGCTGCTGCATCAAGTACGTAGTCCGAGCGGCAGATTCCGCTTCTATTTTTCCCTCACGCCGTCGATAGTTATTTCTTGTCGTAACTGGCGAGGGAGCCGGACTGCAACACCTCGAGTTCAGGGCGCCAACGATACCCCTCCCCATGTCGGACTTTGATCTGGCAGTATCAATTGCGCTTGGCGTTGGGCTGGCCGCGGCAACCGGCTTTCGGGTGTTCTTGCCAATGCTCGTTGTGAGCGCGGCGGCCTATGCCGGGCATCTCCCGTTGGGCGACAGCTTCGCATGGCTCGGAACGCCATCCGCCCTGACAATGCTCGGTGTAGCGGCGCTCGCAGAAATCCTCGGCTATTACATTCCGGGTGTCGACAACCTGCTCGACACCTTGGCCACACCCGCCGCGTTCGTCGCAGGGACGGTCGTATCAGCGGCGGTCATCACTGACCTGTCGCCCATGGTGAAATGGACGACGGCCGTCATAGCGGGCGGTGGCGTCGCCGGACTCACGCAAAGCGTGACCGCGGTGCTTAGGGCGAAATCCACCGTCTTGACCGGCGGAGTCGGCAACCCGGTCATTCGCGACTGCGGAGCTCGGTGGTGCACTCCTAATCTCGCTTCTGGCCCTGGCGGCACCGCTCGCCGCACTCTTGGTGGTCGTCGTGTTTTTGTGGCTGGCTATACGTCTGCTCCGGAAGCTCTCTCGGCGAGCACATCCGTCCAACAGCTAGAAATGGACGCTGACGTTCCGTCGCGCTCATGGGATCCGTGAGGCAGGTCCTATGGCGGCTTTGGGTCAAAAGCCGGGGACTAGCTTACCGGCTAGCCACGAGGAACTCATCACAGGTCATTTCACAGAGGTACTTCCATTTTCCCGCAACCCTGGCCGGGCGGAGCCACAGTCGGTCCGGCAAACAGGTGGGATGACAACCCTCATTGCGGCCGCGGCACAGCGCGCGGGCTACTCATTTTGGGGCGTGGCAGTTTCCGCCGTAGCACATGAGAGGAAGGAAAGGTTTAGGCATGACGCCGCTGGTAGACGTCATAACCTTTGAGCCTTTTGACCATTTTGAAATCCTGCTTCAGCAATTTGGTGAGGCGGACTTTGTCTCCATCGACCACGTCGTCATCAAGTTGCAATTCGTGCTTCACGACTAACCAGCGGACTTGCAGGTCACGGCCAATTTTTAGAACCTCATCGGGCGTATACGGGTTCACGGTGTGATCGAACATCAGAACTGGAACGCGCGGCTGACGGCCAGTCGTGTAATAAAAAAGGTCTTCGCCGGGCAGTATTAGAATTGCGTCCTCTCCAGGGATCTCTTGCTCCGCATAGCGCGCAAGCTGCTCGAAATTTGGGATCCAATTCCCGCGCGTTGAGAGCCCCTTCAATTCCGGGAGCGTCGCTTCAGTCAGCTGACCATCGTCGAGCTTGGCATAATCGAGCCGCTCATGCGACCAGACGTAGGTTCCGCCAGCGATCAAAAGGAATGTACTTGCCAATATCGCAGTTGGTGCACTCATCCAGACTGAAGGCCGCTTCGAAAGCAGCGTCACACTGTTGATCGAGCATGCAAATAAGACGATGAACAGAGGCCAGATGGCATAGGTTGATCCCCACAGCTGTTGTGACATGAGCGCTCCATTGATTGTGCCTATGAGAATGAAAGGCAGGAGCATAGACAGGCCCGCTCTTTGTCTCAGGCTCAGCACGGCAACAACAAATGAGACGATCAGCAGCACTGGCCAAAGAGCGAGCAAGCGGTCTGCTCTTTCCGACGGATCCGGATCAATGAGCAGGTAGATCGCAGGCCACGCGAACGGCACAGCAAATAACAAGGCTGACAAGAGTGCCCACGTGTCCTCGTGGCCCCACAACACAAGCAATGTGCCGAGCGCAAAGAAGACAATCCATATGGGAAGGTTTGGATCCTCATAGATGGCCAACGTGTCAGCAAGCGGAGGCATGCGTCGCGAGGCGGCGTACTGCACGGTCCAGTGCAAGTAATTCTCCAAACCAGCGGTCATCTGAATGATCAAAAGTGCCAAAAGAAGCCCAATCGCAGCCCCAGCGAGTATTGCGGCGTAATGGCTGATTGGGCGGTGCCGCATTGCCCCGATTCCAGCTAACCCAAACAGCGCCAGACACGTGGTGGCGAGAAATGCAGAGCCGGTGTTCTGCTTTATAAAGAGCGGAATGACCAATGTCATGCCTGCTAGCACGCCGCCCAGAAGAGATCCCTCCCCATCAGCAAAATGTTGGAGAAGAAGGATGCTGAGAAGAATGGCGAAGGTGCAGTCCGGATCGTAGAACGGGTGGGGAAAGACGCAGTAGATGCCGAGCACCACGAGAGGTAGGCTCAACGAGAATGCTAACAAGGGGGCATGCGGCGTCTCGCGAAACAGGTTTATGAGAATGCGCCATGTCAGGACGGTGGCACCCCCGCCCATCACCGCGCAATAGACGACGTGGTGCCAGAAGGCCCGCCCAGCAAGCTTGATGAGGGTAGCCTGAATGAGAAAGGTAAGAGGGGGATACGGAAAGGGGAAATCGCGATAGGGAACTTGTCCCAGTGACATCCGAAAAGAGTTTTCGAGAACGTAACTGAGATCCCAAAGCACTCCGAGCCTTGAGTTTTGCCAGACAACCACCAGCGCTGTGGCACTAAACAGGAAGAGAGCTGGGAGCCAATCCCATGGGGAGACTGGATCGGCTATTTCATCGGCGCTCATTGATTGGTTGATGATCAAGGTACTGCGCAACAGGCAGGTTTTTCAATCGTGAGCTTGAAATGTGGCAAGAACCTGCTCAATGACATTTAGGGCGTGAACCCGTAAGCGCGTAACCAAATCCGAATAGAAGCGAGCTTGATGAAGGCAAGGTAGTTAGCTGCGAGCTTGTTTAGTCAATGCTCGCAGTCGCTTAGCGGGGGATTGCCGGCAAAGCGGTCGTCATCCAGCCGACGGAGCTGTCGCGCGCGACCAAGCCGTGACTCACGCCAGGCAGCACAACCATCGCGACCTTGCTGCCGGCGCTGCAGAGTCCCGCGTCACCGGACGCTGATCTCGTCGTCGTGGACTTCTACATCGAGATTTGCGTCGATCATTCCGCAAAGAAAGTCGGCCGGGAAATCCGGCCGACCTTCCGAAAGTTCTCAGTAGCAGACCCAGACCCAGCCAGCGGGCGTGAAATTCCAGCATGCGCCAACGCCATAAGCGTACCAGCGACCATTCCACCAGCGGCCCTGGCCAGCGTACCAATGACCGTTATGCCAACGACCATTGTGCCCATTCCGATGTCCGGCGTGGCCGTGGCCAGCATGACCGTGCCAAGCATGTCCGTGCCCATGGCTGGGGCGCCCGTGCCCCCCATGACCGCGACCGCCATGACCATGACCGTGACCGCCATGACCATGACCACCATGACCATGACCACCATGACCATGACCGCCATGACCGTGACCACCGCCTTTGGCGAACATTTCAGATGGCAGCATCAGCGCGGCTACAATTCCAAGAACCAGAGAAATTTTGCGAAGCACTTTGTTATCCTCCCCTTAGTGACCGGATGCCTGGAAGGGCTCACCGGGTTCACCTAACCCACTCCGACTTGCACCCAGATGCAATCTCTAAGCGGAGCGAATGGCCTGGCCAGGCGCGTCACATCTTTCCTCGACCTTACCACTCGCGCATCGCCGTTGGTGAACTCGACGCCGGGCGAGGTGAATAGCTTCCAGCGTCTCACAGCTCAGGTAGCAATGGACCTAATAGCCATAGCCATAGCCATAGCCATAGCCGCCACCCCAACCATAGCCGCCGTAGCCATAATACCCACGACCATAGCCGTAATACCTGCCGCCGCCCCAACCGCGGCCACCGCCGCCGCCCCATGCGCCGCCCCAACCGCCGCCGCCATGGCCGCCACCGCCCCAACCCCCTCCGCCACCTCCGCCACCTCCGTGACCGCCGCCACCACCGTGGACAAGCGAGACGATGCCATCCTGGGTCGCGCCAACAGCGTTCTTCAGGTCAGGCGCGCTTCCCGCCTGAGCTGGCCCCAGCAGCAATGAGCTAGGCCGTGAAATATAAACCCCCTTGGAGGGCTTGGGAGATTCCGTGGGGTCTACGTAGCTTTGCAAAGCAAGGGCTTAGCACTCAAAAGCGTGTCGTTAGCTCCGTCAGCCACGCCGGAGACGCGGTAACGAGCTTTTCTTCCAACGTCTTGCCGAGACCGCTCGCAATTGAAACGCCGGTCACTATCAAAATTACGCCGAGCGCCATCTTTGCAGCGGTCCCCGCCGCGTGCAGCTGATTGCGCCATCGCATCAAAACTTCCCGCGACAATAGCCCCAGAACGAGGAGCGGAAGGGCCGCGCCGATACCGAACACCAGCATCGACAGGGCCACCTGGCCAAGGTCCTTTCCTTGTGCCGCCAGCACCGATGCCGCGCCGAGCGTGGGGCCAACGCAAGGGCTCCACACTGCGCCAAGCAACAAGCCAACGCAAAATTGGCCTGCAATCCCAGGTATCGAAAAGCCTCCAAATTGCTGTTCCGCCCAATTGCTCGCGGGACCCGCTGCAACTGCTACCCGCTGCTGAAGCGAAGGCATAATGAGAACAAAGCCAATCAGGACCAGGAGAACCGCTGCAGCCGATCGGAGCAGACCCGCATCGAGTCCAATCGAAAACCCAATCGTCGCGATGAACAGTCCGATCGCGACGAAAGAGATCGTGACGCCCGCCGCGAGCGCAACTGGCCCCAGTCGATGCGCAGAAGCAGCAGCTCCAAACACGATTGGAAGAAGCGGCAACACGCATGGCGAGAGCACCGACAAGAGGCCTGCGAGAAAGGCGAGACCGGTGACACCAACGCCCATGGAGAACGCTCAGATTGCCTTCTTCAGGAGATCACTGATCGCACTGGGGTCAGTACTCCCAACGGAACGGTCTATCTCCTTGGCGCCCCTGAACACTATCAATGTGCTCTGCTGCTGAACTTGCAGACTACGCAGCACGGCCTTCTGGGTATCGAAATCCACATCGAAAATCTGCAAATCTTTGTACTCCGGAAGCAATGATAGCTTCTCGATAATGGGCTTTTGCGCACGACATATTGGACACCAAGGTGCTGAGACGTCGACCAAGATGGACTTGCCCGCCGCTTGTGCTGCTTCAAAGGCTTTTTGATCGAATGGGATGCGGTCGGCGGCGAATGAGATCACCGCCCAAAGGGTGGTCGCCACTATTGTCATGCTTGCCAGAAGCATCCTCTTGGAGGTCATCGCCACTCTCCGATCTTAACTATGTGGTACGGAACGAAGCAGAGCCTCATTCGAACAAGGCTGTTGCTGCCAGAAAGCCCACGCACGGCTGATACTCATTCGGCCTGTTTGCTCCTCCACCGTAACATCGCGCGTGTGCCCGGCGTATTCACATGCAGTCACTTCACCGAGAGCTGGCCGGCGGTATGCGCCACCACGAGTTCTCCAGCTTGGTCTCTTCGCCAAGAAGCTTAGGAGCAGCGTGCCCACTGCGACAACATCATGGCGCATTCTCACCCGCTTTGGGTCAGTGGCGGACGATTGGCTGCGGGGCAAATGGCCTCATAGCCTGCTCGCTCCGACTCATCTGGACTTTTCCTCGTGAGAAGGCGCTTGGGATGAAGCAGGAGGAGGATTCAAAGCGCGAGTGGCCTGCTGCTGCTCACGACTGCCGTCCTTCGGCTTCTGCACCGTGTCGACGCCGAAGCAAAGCTTGATAAGATGCACCGTCATTTGCGCTTTTTCGTCCGATCACACGACACTGACGCTCGCGTGAAGCCGAGTGAGACCGGGCTGACGCAAGCGTGAACAGGAGTGACGCCAGGCCGCTGCAGTTCACGGCTATAGCTAACCTTGGTGGTCTTCGCCACACACGCATGCAACAATTGACTGGAGAGAAAGATGAAACTCACCCAGAAATCCGGCGCCACGATTGCCATGACCGCGGCCGCCCTGATCATCTCGGGCGCGACCCTGATGTCGGCCGCATCCGCCGACACCGTTAAGGGCCAGTGCTTCGGCGTCAATGGCTGTAAGGGTCAGGGCGCTTGCAAGAGTGCCAAAAACGACTGCAAGGGCAAGAACTCGTGCAAAGGCCAGGGCTTTCTCAGCATGACCGAGGAGGATTGCAACGGTCAGAACGGCCAGTTCCAGAAGAGCTGAGACTGAAATGTCGCCGGCCGGCCGCTTCGAGCGGCCGGCCTCCGCTCCGTCCAAAGGCTTTTGGAGCTGAAGCGATGAGCACGACGAAGCCGCCGTTCCTCGGATTTGGCTTAGGCCTGCGGCCGCAGCACTATCGCGAAATCCTCGACGGCACGCCCAAGGTTGATTGGTTCGAGGTGATCTCGGAGAACTACATGATCCGGGGTGGCCAGCCGCTCAGCATGCTCGATCAGATCTGCGAGCGTTATCCGGTGGTGATGCACGGCGTGTCGCTCTCCATCGCCTCCACGGCGCCTCTCGACATGGAATACCTGCAGCGCCTTAAGACGCTCGCCGAGCGCGTAAATCCAAAATGGATCTCCGACCATCTCTGCTGGACCGGCGTGCACGGCGTGAACCTTCACGACCTCTTGCCCATCCCCTACACCAAGGAGGCGCTCGACCACGTGGTGCAGCGCGTCACCCAGGTGCAAGATTTCCTCGGCCGTCGCCTGACGCTGGAGAACGTGTCGAGCTACGTCACCTTCGGCCAGTCGGAGATGACCGAATGGGAGTTCGTCAGCGAAGTCGCGACCCGCGCTGATTGCTGGCTCCTGTTCGACGTCAACAACGTCTATGTGAGCGCCTTCAATCACGGTTTCGACGCGGGGGCCTTCTTGCGCGGCGTCCCGCGCGACCGCGTGGTCCAGTTCCATGTGGCGGGTCACAGCCACGAGGAGAGCCACATCATCGACACCCACGACCATCCGGTCTGCCCCGAGGTGTGGGAGCTCTATCGCGCCGCCGTCGCCCATTTCGGTCCGGTCTCGACCATGATCGAGCGCGACGACAACATCCCGCCTCTGGCCGAGCTGGTCGATGAGCTCAGTCACGCCAGGGGGATCGCCGCTGAGGTGCTCGGGGCCGAGCGGATGGAACCGGCGGCATGAGCGGGCTCAAGGCGCTGCAGGAAAGCTTCCAACGCGGCGTGCTTGCCGGCGACGATACGATCCTGGGGGAGATCAAGGGCAGCGCCAAGGAGAGCCGCGACGTCCTGTTTGGCGTCTACCGCAATGCCTACGTCCTCCGCCTCATCGAGGTGCTGACCGATGACTACGAGCAGCTACACGCTTATCTCGGCGACGCAGGCTTCGCCAAGCTTGCCCGCGCCTATATCGACGCACATCCCTCCGACCGGCGAAGCGCGCGGGATTTCGGGCGCCATATGCCCCGGTTCCTGCGCCACGCCGACACTCACGCCAAGCACCCCGAGCTTGCCGAGATCGCAGAGCTGGAGAAGGCGCTCGGTGATGCCTTTGACGGGCCAGACGCCGAGCCCTTGAGCTTGGAGCATCTTGCCGCTATTGCACCACAGGATTGGCCTCGCCTCGTTTTCGAGCCCCATCCCACCGCGATCCGCCTGACCTTCACGACCAATGCCGCCGACCTCTGGTCAGCGCTGCATGGAGAAGCTCGTCCCCCGAAGCCCAGGCACCTCGAAGAGCGCGAAGCTGTCATCGTCTGGCGGCAAGAGTTCATGGCGCGTTTCCGGCCCCTGCCGCCCGAGGAGGCCATGATATGGGACGAAACCGCCAAGGGCGTGGCCTTCGGCGCGCTCTGCGAGATGGTGGCGACCTTCGCCGGCACCTACGGCGCCGAGCTCCGCGCCGCCTCCTATCTCAAGGGCTGGGTCGACATGGGAATGCTGACGAACTGCCGGATTGGGTAGTGCCTGGGTCGGATCCCGTCAGGGGACGTCACCAGCCGGACTTGCAGATAGTCGGGTGCGTCAGGTCCGCTTTGGGTCAGTAGCCGACGTCGCAGCGTCGTGGAGGCTTGTCAGTTTAGCGCCACAAGCCGACATGAGCTGTGCTGCTAATGCCAACTTGCCACTGAAAGTTTGAAAAAGCTATTCTCGCCGGGACTTCGGGGGATAGGGGGCAATCCATGATGAGCACGGCTTCAGCCTCCGCTTGGCCATCAATTCCGGGCGGAGCATACCTCGTCGCGGTCATCCTGACGGCGCTTGGGCCTGGATAACCTCATTGGTCAATTACTGACGTCCCGCCACGGGCGAGGTTTCACTCTCTGATAGGAGTTCCAGCAGTGGAAGCGCTAGAAACAAAGGAAAAGATCGAAGAGACAATGGAAGGCCACGAGCGGGCCCCGTCGCGGCTTCGCATCGGGCTGATGATCGCCGGGCTCGCTGCGCTACTCGCTTTGATGGAGACAGGCGGCAAGTCTGCTCAAACCGAAGCAGTCAACGCGAACCTTCAAGCCTCCAATCTGTGGGCGTTCTTCCAAGCCAAAACAGCCCGAATGACGACGATCCGCACGGCGGCTGAGACCGCCAGCCTTACTCTCTTGAATGATCTACCTGCAGCGACCAAAGAGGCTATCCAGAAACAGATCGATGCCTGGAACGCCACTGCCGCTCGCTATGAAAGCGAACCTCAGACCGGAGAGGGGCGGAAAGAACTCACTGAACGAGCACTGAAGGCTGAGGCCGAACGTGATCACGAATTGGCCGCCTATCATCTCTTTGAGATAGGTTCGGCAGCATCTCAGCTCGCGATCGTGCTCGCCTCGGCAGCGATCATCACGGGGGCCACGTTCTTAGTCTATATGGCAGGCGGCCTTGGAATAGTTGGTGCTGGATTTGGTGTTATCGCGTGGCTCGCACCGACGATGCTACATCTGTAGTCGAAGCCACCGCTCAAAGGGCTGCGTAGTCACCTCCGGTCCGCTTCTAAATTGAAAACGGCCATCGTTCTTGCGCCATGGCATGTCGCAGAAGTGCCGGAAGCAGCCAGCAGACCGCCGCGAACAGACGTATCACCACCGCCGTAGCGCCCTTCAAGCTGGGAGTGCACGCCGTTGTTCCATTCTATCGACTGCATGAGGTCCGTCTTTCTGGAGTTCGTCCGCGATGCTGCCGCGCTCCGCATCCATGTTGGGACCGATATGATGCGTGACCTGTCCGGTTGGCGTAGCCGCTGATCGGATGGAGCTCTCCCCTTTGCATCGATATCGTCTACTAACGACTTGGAGAGTTGTTATGTTTTGCTGGCCAGTTCATTCTCCCCTCGATTGGCGTCCGTAAGGATCCGAAACAGTATTGAAGGAGAACGTATATGTCCGCGCAACACGAAGCCGGCCAGCCTCCCGAACATCTCCGACGTCGCAGCTTCCTTAAGGCCTCAGGTGCAATCACTGCCATGACGTTGGTTGGTACCGGGACGCTAAGCAGCATTGCATACGCCGACGCACTGACCTACGAGCAGCGCGAAAAATTGACCCCGGACAACATTTTGGCGCTCATGAAGAAGGGCAACAAGCGTTTTTACACCGGCCAGCCCGCAAACCACAATTTCCTGGCGCAACAACGCGCCAGCGCCAAGGGTCAACACCCGGCTGCGGTACTGCTTAGCTGTATCGACTCGCGAGCTTCAGCCGAGACGATCATGGACCTCCGCATCGGTGCCATCTTCAACTGTCGCGTGGCGGGCAACGTGGAAAATTCCGATATGCTTGGCAGCATGGAGTTCGCCTGCAAGCTGGCCGGGGCCAAGGTGGTTCTGGTCATGGGCCATACCGCGTGCGGCGCTATTAAGGGCGCTATTGACAACGCCGAACTCGGCAATCTCACGGGGTTATTGGCAAAAATTAAGCCTGCTGTGGTGGCGACGACGTATACCGGCGAAAGGACGTCGAAGAATTCCGAGTTCGTTGACGCCGTCGCGCGCAAGAATGTTGAACTCACGATGGCCGACATCCGCAAGGACAGTCCCGTGCTCGCCGAGATGGAGTCGAGCGGCGCGATCAAGATCGCCGGCGCGATGTACAACCTTGAGACGGGTGTCGTGGATTTCTTCGCTGCGTGAGTTTGGGCGCGCCCGCGCCGACTGCGACTATTACGCGCCGGCCCCCTAAAACCCGCGTCCCGGTTTTGTCTTTGCGCTCATGGTAATGCCCAAGCGAATGCGGGCGTTTGGTAAAACTACTGACAGCTTGGCGCGCAGACGCGCATATTCCTCACCAGTGATCGCCCCTGATTTTATTGATCAAGCTTCTCGATCTCGTCGGCGGCACTGAAGCCAACGACACGACGCAGCTCGACGCTGCCTCTAGATTGGACGAGGACGACCTTTTCTTCGCCGGTGACTAGGGCGTGTGGCGCGGCACCTGGCATGGCACCCACCGCAGGAACTGGGAAGGGATCGCCGCGACCGGCCGCAACGCGACCCGGACCGTCATCATCATCGGCCGGTTCGCCGGTGGCAAGCTGGCGGAGGACTGGGTCGAATACGATCGGTTCAACCTGTTCCGCCAGCTCGGCACTCTCTAGCCTATTGGGTGCCCGACGCTTGGCTTGCGACGACCTGCTTGAGGAGTTCCGGTCCGACTGAGATTTCGCCGGTAAAGGGTCGACTGTAGGCAGCGATCAGCAAGACTGAGAGTCCAATACCGGTCGCAAACAGCGTCAGCGCGATGCCGCAGGTGAGCCGGTTGTCACTATGCACCATGGCAATCGCAATCAGCGTCAAAAGCGCCTGGAGCAATAAGCCAGCCCATTTGATGGAGCTAACCGTTGATTGGCTGATAACGATGCGCTGACGCCGAGCCTCCAGAGCAGTTTCCAGCGCTGTTATGATCTCGCGTTGGGCCATTCTTTGACCGTCATCAGCGAGCGTTATGGCCAGCGTGCTTTGCAATGCCTCGATTAGCGCCGCAGGTAGCGCCGATATAGTCGCACGCTGTCGCGCCATTGCCGGCCATTCGTGATTTACCGCCTCGTCAACGTGCTGGGCTATAAGTGAGCGAAGTCGCCCTTGTTGCTCGGCGGGAAGGCTTGCGGCCAGCAAGTTAACGGTACGAAGGGCGCTGGCCTCGGTCGCGACGGCTACCTTCGCCCGCTCGAAATCGCTCCACACCTGTGCGGCGATGAAGCCGACCAGCAAGCCGAAGATGATGCCGAGCGGGGGTAGCATCCCAGGAGAGAGGGCCTTGAAAGCACGCGCCCGTTCGCCCACGGCGAGTTTCGTCACTATCCAATGGACGATGGCGGCTACGAGATATGCGCCGACAAAGACAACGACCGCCATCCATGCCACAGGAAGGTTGAACAGCCAGTAGCTCATCATCAGTCCCATCGGTAGCAAAAACGGCGCTGGCGTGGCCGAGGAACTAGCTTAGCGGGTTAGCCAAGACATCACCACTTCCGGGGCTACCCGCTTTTTTAAGGGCAAGAAGCGCCTTCAGCTGGTGAGGGCACTTGAGCGACTCATCGACTGCCATGGCGAAGGTCACTACGCCGATTACACACTCAAGCTGACTTTCCCTCGTAATCCCAATGGTGCCTACCTCTTGAAATGCGGTGGGACGTGACGTGTGGCGCAGATTTGGGGTTCCGAATGCGTGGCGCTAATCGCGGGGCTAATTTTGGCAAGCGATGTGGAACACTCAGAATATTGAGCCGGCTGCGCGCAAAAACGTTGAGGCGCTGGCCGCCGGCTCGGTAGCTCCAACGTTTGGGGTCATAGGCGGCGCGATCAACTCTATACAAGGGAAAAGATCCTAGCCGTGGGGCTCTGCTCGGTCCCGGCGGCCGCAACGCCCAATGAATTGCACTTGAGAGATGGCGAAAGCCGCCGCATGGTGGTCCGGTCGGAATCGCAAAGATGCAACCGATGCGAACGGCGCTCCACAAATCGCGTCGCCGGATGGTTCCTGTCTCCGCCCCTTATTCCCCATCCGCGCGATGCGACGCAGCTCTAATCGCTGCGCTAGTCTTCGCCGTTCATCTCGCGAATGCTCTCCTTGCCGGATGGATGGGCTATCTGTCGCCTGATTCATGGGACTATCTGCGGCTGGCGAAGAGCCTCTATGTCTATGGCTATCCGAGCCTCGACGAGACTTCCTATTACGCCGTCTTTCCCTTCGGCTATCCCCTGCTTCTCGCCTTGGTCAGCCCGGGCATCGATCTTGCCCAAACCGCTGTCGCGTCCAAGCTAGCCAATGCCGGCCTCTGGATTTCCGCCTACTTCGTGCTGAGAGGCCTGCGAATTTCGCCGGTGCTCGCGGCCGCGCTGGTGACGACCCCCTTCTCCCTCTGGATTGCGGCGATGAGCTGGTCGGAAAATCTGATGCTGCTGGCGCTGATCCTGACGCTCGCACGCATAGATCGGCTGCAAGAGGGAACATCACGCAGGCAGGCTGCCTCCGTCCTCCTTCTCCTCGCCGCGCTTCTTCTCGGCATAGCGAGCCGCTATGTTTTCGGTTTCGTCATCCTGGGCCTTGCGGCGGCTTATCTCGTCTCGTTCCGCAAGACGCTTCGTCCAGGCATCTTCCTCGCCTTCGCTCTGTCGGAAGGCTTCTTCGCGCTCTACCTCCTCGTCAATCTGCGCCTGACAGGATACTCAACCGGAATGGAGCGCATCGCGGCGTCGGACAGCGCCGGCTATCTGGTGTTCACATTTGCGCAAGCCAACTATCAACTGCTCCTGTCCATGATGCTGCCCGTTGCCGCCATCGCCTTTCTCACAGCCCGGCATTGGCGGCTCAATCCCTTAGCGACAATGACAGCGCTGGCTGGCGTCGGTTATCTCGCCATCATCGTCTATCTGCGTTGGCGCAGCCATTTCGATCCCTTCGATCAGCGGCTCCTGGGGCCCGGTTGGTTCCTTCTCGCGCTGGCACTCGTTCTAGCGGCGCGGACGCATGAGCTCGAAGACAGACGCCTGCTCGGAGTGATCAGCCTTGTCTGCCTCTTGCTCTGGGCTGGCTATTCGGTCCATGGCAAAACAGCTCGTGACCTCATGGAAAGAGGCGAGGCCGGGACGACCCCAGCGCAAGCGGTGCGGAACTACGCGAAGGCCTTTCATGGGCATGACGAGATGACCTCCTTCATCAGCGTGGCTGTGCCCTCGCCGCGCGTCTCCATGGACGCCGACCCCGACCTCTATTACGGCGATCTCGACGTCTTCATCCCGCAAACGGCGCCTTCCGACCCGCGTGAAACACTCGATGCCTTCAGCAAGAGGGTTCTCGCGGCCGGCATCGATCTCGACCATTGCGCTGTCGACTTCTCACACCTGACCTCGGAGGTGGAACTCTCCAAGATCATCGACGCCCGCTATCGCGCCGGCTTCACGAAATTCGACCGCGCCTTCGATTCAGCGCTCGCTGGCCGAATCCACAGAATCTTTCGCGCCAACGCTTTCGTCCCGTGCAGGGAGTTCCTGAAAGACGAGCCTGCGCGCTGACGGCAGGGCGACCTGGCGGTAGCCGCCTATGGGCTACAACAAAGATTTGTCACGGACACCTAGATTCATTGGGTGGGAACTGAAGCTGGTGATGGAGGACAATGAAGTTTAGGAGGAAGGCAATGGCACGGACTGGATATTGGCTGACACCGCCGACGAGGCTGACGTTCATTATTTCCGTGGTTTTGGTGATCCTAGCCTTGCTCGTTCGCTATGCACACGTCTCGATCCCTGTGGTCAATGCCCACGTTTTTGAGACCTTACTCGGTAAGACCGTCGTCCCGGACAGAAACACCTGCGAGTCCGGCGAACGGACCCCGCAAAGGCCAGAACCGACCAGCCAAGGTGATCGGGGCTGCGTAAGGGAGACGTTAGATGATGTTGCTGTACCCAGTCCAAAGGGGCTGGGGGCTCAAGGTGAGCGATGAGTTCGCTGTCCTGCTCTGTGCTATTCATCATTCGGAAACCCACGCAACTGGCGACGAAAGGCGTTGATGGCAGGAACACAAGATAGATCCTCTTCCAGTGGCGTACCGCTTATGGCAGGAGAGCTGCTCACCAGTCTTGGCTCCAAATGCGACACCCACGATCGGTAAGGCGATCATTGAATCTGATGAGAAAAAACCTACCTCTCCTTAGCGCAGAAACCATATCCGAGCCGCGCGAAAGTCGGCGATTTCTCTCCATGAATCTGGCCCTTTTTCATCCCGCGGTTGCCGCGTGGTTCAATGGAAGCTTCGCTGCGTCCACACCGGCGCAAGCCGAAGCGTGGCCTGCCATTAAAGCAGGCCAGAACGTTCTGATTGCCGCACCGACGGGCTCGGGCAAAACGCTCGCCGCCTTCCTCGGGGCTATTGATGGTCTCGTTCGGCAGGGGTTGGAGGGTGGCCTCAAGGACGAGACGCAAATCGTCTACGTGTCTCCGCTTAAGGCGCTGTCAAACGACATCCAGCGGAACCTCGAAGTACCACTTGCTGGTATCCAAGAGACGTTGCGAGCGGAAGGGCTACCGCATGTGAACATTCGCACCTGGGTGCGGACCGGCGATACGCCGCCAGCTGAGCGCCAACGCATGAGCAAGGTCCCACCGCACATCGTGGTCACGACGCCGGAGTCGCTTTACATCCTGCTCAGCTCCGAGTCCGGCCGCGCTATGCTTAAGACGACACGCGCCGTGATTGTGGACGAGATCCATGCCTTGGCGCCGAACAAGCGAGGGTCGCATCTTGCCCTTTCGCTTGAGCGCCTGTCGTCCCTATGCGGGACCCGCCTGCAGAGGATCGGATTGTCGGCAACCCAGAAGCCAATCGAAGAGGTCGCGCATTTCTTGGTCGGGGCGGGCTCAGAGGACGAACCGGCCGCCGATTGCTTGATTGTTGATAGCGGACATTACCGCGAGCGTGACCTCCAACTCGAAGTCCCGTCTTCGCCGCTGGAAGCGGTCATGTCGGCAGAAGTCTGGGATCAGGTCTATGACCGTTTGGCGCAACTCGTCGAAGGCCATCGCACCACGATCATCTTTGTGAACACGCGTCGAATGGCCGAACGCGTGACGCGCAAACTTTCCGACCGTCTCGGCGATGACTGCGTGGCCGCGCATCACGGTAGTCTCGCCAAAGAGCAGAGGTTGGCCGCCGAAGGGCGTCTTAAGCGAGGCGAGCTGAAGGCGATGGTGGCGACTGCCTCGCTCGAGCTCGGCATCGATATCGGAGAGATCGAGGTCGTATGCCAGTTGGGTTCGCCCCATTCGATCGCGAGCTTTTTGCAACGCGTCGGACGTTCGGGACATAGCGTCGGCGCCAAGCCAAAAGGTCGCCTCTTCCCCCTCTCCCGCGATGACCTCGTGGAATGCGCTGCATTGATAGACAGCGCCAGTCGCGGCGAGCTCGATCGGCTGGTGATGCCTGATGCGCCGCTCGACGTGCTGGCACAGCAAATCGCTGCTGAGGTAAGCGCGCGGGAATGGAAGGAAGACGAGCTGTTTTCGCTTTTGCGACGCGCCTGGCCTTACCGAAAACTCGCGCGTGAGACATTTTCCGCCGTGCTTCGCATGCTCGGGGACGGTTTCAGCACGCGCCGCGGCAGACGCGGCGCCTTGATCCATCGCGACGAGGTCAACGGCGTGCTTCGTGGGCGCCGGGGCACGAGGCTTACGGCGCTCACCTCAGGCGGCACGATCCCGGACAACTCGGATTTCCAAGTTTTGCTCGAGCCGGAAAACCATGTCGTCGGTACGGTGAACGAAGATTTCGC
>Ga0310038_10001592_pt1 | contig 17149 bp, 9 predicted proteins | sample Sb_taG_6_FD_200461 | JGI IMG/M metagenome (GOLD analysis project Ga0310038, IMG submission 200461) | Peat soil microbial communities from Weissenstadt, Germany - Sb_50d_4_PS metaG (v2) (version 2) | ecosystem: Environmental > Terrestrial > Soil > Wetlands > Peat | place: Germany: Weissenstadt... | reverse complement strand
GGAGCGTAGGTAATCGTTCTCGGCGTCGAGCTTCGGAAGGATCACGGCCACAGCGTCCGCCGCCACGCGGCTGCCGCGCATCGCCGCGACCGTGGCCTGGATACGCTCGTTCAAAGGAATGATCGACGTTGTGAAGGCTTGATCCAACTCCTCGAAGATCCGCCTAGTGAGTTCGCGCGACACGTTGGCCTCGTCCGCCAGGCACCGGGCGGCCAGCAGCAGGTCGCGGTGGAGCGGCTTCTCGTAAGGGCTCCCTGCCTCCAGGATCTGGCGCACGAACTCATTCACGGCCCGGTCGTCGTCCTCGTCGGACAGGTGCGCACAGGCGAGCAGGACCGGCTCCTCCCAGCGGGGGCGATGGAGATAACTGGTCAAAGGGAACTTGCCCTGCTTCCACAGCCGTGCCAGCTTGCGCCCGGCACAGTACTCCTCGAACGTCAGGTGCAAAAAGCCAAACACCTCCTGGCCGAGATCGCCGAAACCGCGCGGGTACAGCAAGCCGACGTGTTCGCCCTGCACCCCGAGGAACTCCTCGACCTCCTTCTGGGCCTCGAATTCCGACAGGCCGCCGCGCTCCGGGTCGGTCTTGAGGTTCAGGAGCAGCCGTTCCAGGTCGCCCCGGGTAATCAGGCCGGCGCTGCTCGTCTGGTGGACGTGGAAGGCCACCGCCATGAGCAGCGAAGTGGCCTCGCGCTCGCTGAGCCGGACGTCCGGCGTACGCGCCTGGACCCACTTGGTCAGCAGCATCCTGACGGCGCTGGCGTACAGTTCGATGCGCCGGCGCGGCAGGCGCACCTCGCGCCAGTAGATCAGGGCGATCAAGGTCATGAGCAAGGGGTTGGCCGCCAGGCGGCGCACCCCGGGCAGGCTGTGGATGCCCTGGACGAGGGCCTGTGCGTTTTGACGGGCCGGGTCGGTCAGGTCGCCGGTGGTCCGGATGGCGTCGTACCAGCGGCGGGCGAACTGCTCGATATCGCCATCGTCAAGCGGCGACAACGTGAAGTGGGCAAAGCCGTCGTCGCCGCGCGGCAACTGGGCGTCGCGGTAGCCGACGATGCGCGAGGTGACCACCACGCGGCAGTTGCGGCGGTGACGGGCCAGTTCGTCGATGCGCTCGCGGATGTAGCCGCGCTGCCCCACGTGGAGGACTTCATCGAGGCCGTCCAGCAGGAACAGGCACCGCCCCTGCTCCGCCTCGGCGGCCAGCAAGGCCGCGGTCAGCGGCAGCTCGCGCGTGCGGGCTGTGATCGGAGCGTAGTCCATGAGGCTGACCTGCTGCTGCCGGGTACAGAACTGCTCATACTCGCCCAGGCGGACGTACACCGGCAGCAGGTCGCCGCCGGCCGTGGCCGCCAGCCCGGGCTCGCGCACGGCGGCGGCCCGGGCCAGGTAACGGAGGAGCGTGGTCTTGCCCGCCCCGGGGTCGCCGAGCACGACGATGCGTGCCTGCTTCAGGGCCTGCGCCACTTCCACGCGCTCCTTATGGGCCTGGTAATTGCTCAGAAGGTTAGGAGAAAATACAATCATGCCTGATGTTAGCGGTCGTAACTCATTTTCAATGAATGACTTGCGCCACGCGCTGTTGGGATTCACCCAGAGACTCTGAGCAATTACTGGGCCTGCGAATCCGACTCAACGCCCTTGGAGACGCGGGCGGCCAGGCGGTCGATCTTGCGGGCGACCTCGTCGGGTGAGGCCCGCTGTGCGTCCAGCTCGCGCCGCAGCCGGAATTCCTCGCGCGTGAACTCCTCGGCCAGGGGGACGTCGCGCTCGGCGTGCAGGTGGACGAAGACCTGGTCGAGCGGCAGGCGGAGCAACTCGCCGCCGGCCTGGGGAGCGAGGCCGCCAAGGTCGATCCAGCGGCAGGTTTCGGCCAGGCGCTGGAGGTAGGCCGCCTTCTGCCCGCCCAGGGCCGGATCCTGCAAAGCCCCCCCTGTCGTGGGCCGGTAGGGAATCAGGCTGTGGATCACCTGGGCGCGCAGGTCCTCGGGGGACTTGAAGAAGGCGACGACTTGCTCCGCCTGCAGCCGGCGCTTGAGGGCGTCGAGCTTGCTCGCCCCCTTTCCCTTCTCGACGTCGGCCACCGTCAGCGGGTGCTCGTCGTGCATCAGGAAGATCAGCCGTGGGATACCGCGCTTGACCGCCCGGTCGTATTCCATCTCTGTGATGGAGATCTTGTGCTTCTTGGGCACGTAGCCGTAGCGGTGCGCGAAGATGCCGACGTACACCTGGGCCTCATCCACGAGTTGCAGCGAGGTGGCAATCGCGTCGGCGTCGGTGGCAGGCAGGTGTTCCATCATGCGCGGCAGCATGCCCTGACTCAGGCAGGCGTCCATGACCTCCTTACGGTGCAAGGGAAGGTCGCGAGCGGTGCTGCTGATCATCACGACGCTGGGCTGCGACATGGCGAGCGATTCCAGAACCGTGATGGGGCATGCCCGGGTAGGGTCACGCGGGGCGGACAGCGACACCTCGGGCATTATCTCCCGTTCTCCAAGGAATTCAAGAGACTCCAGCCGTAGGCGATTACTACCCCGGCAAGAACGTCGGGGAATCGGTGCGATATCATCCCGCGGGAAGGTCAAAGGTGGTCAAAGGTCAAAGGAAGGTCAAAGGGCCGGGTCGGCGGCGGGGTTGCCCCCGCCGCCTCCCGCAGATCCGGACTTGCCCAACTAAGGCATCCGGCTCGTCCCGTCGCGGCCTTGCGTGCGCTGTGCTACCTGCCGGCGTTACGTTGACAGCCCACGGGGCTCGAAGTCCCCGACCTGTCGCCCACCGACAGCCCCGCGACGAGGCGCCCCCTTCGCTCGGCAGGGTCCCCGACGCACAGGTTCCCCTACCCCCTACGCTACTATGAGGCGCTCCGACTCCCTGCGACCGTCCCACCGAACTTCCTTGTGGTTCGCTCGGCGGTACCGCCCCGTGCGCCTGTCTTCGTGGCTCCGTCCAGGCCCGACGCCGGCCTGGGGCCGGGGGCTTTGCGGTCTGGCAGTCCCCACGCCAGGAGATATCGAGGCGGAGTCTACAGGGCCTCCCAGGTTCCCAGGCAACCCTGCTGGGCTCTTGCCGTGTTCTTCGACCCCGGCCGGATCGGACGCCCCTCACCGTGACGGTGCGCCGATGTTGCCCCCGCAGTGTCAAAAACGAAGGCTCCAGCGGGTAGTACTCTCGAGGCTCAATGGCACGGCTTCGGCCCTGGCTGTCTACGCTTCGTCATCGCCCTTACGGTGCCGCCGACGCAAGACTCGCTTCCGGTGGCTGGCTAGGCCCTGCCGGGTGGGATTGGCTACCCACAGGGTTGCTACGAAAGGTTTCAAAGACTACATCTTATCCCCCTCTCCTGAGCTTTCCTGGCGCAATGACAGTTTACATAAGTCCCTACTATGACAGCGGTTACGTCGAAATGATCCCGACCTGGACCATTTCGACGTAACTTCTCTTGTCACAAGGACTTGCGTAAACCGTCACCTTTGTCTCCCACGAGCGTGGTCTGAGTAGCATAGAATGAGTGATGCGAATGCGAAACAACTTGGGCGGGGCCCGTTCGAGGTATTGACGGATGACCACTATCAACTGCGCCAAGTGCGGCACGCCTCTCACGCCGGGGCAGGCAGGGGATCCATGCCCTAACTGTGGGGGCCTGGACAGAAACATCAGCGCCCAGGATCGCGCCGTTCTGCACGACAAGGCGAAGGCGGCGCGAGACCTGGCCCGGCGGCATTTCCAGATCGAGCCAGGGATTACGCGAATTACTACGCTTTGGGCAGCTCTGGCCTTCGAGGCACTGCCGGACACGCCGATCAAACTGCTAGAGGTGAACGAGAACACCGTGCCCTCGGGCGTGATGCCCATCCATTTCGGGCGCGTGCCAGGCAGCGGCGTCCCCTTTCCTTCGGTGATCGTCGAAGTGACCCCGGAAGAATTCGAGAAGATCAAGACGGCGGAATTAAAGCTGCCTGACGGGTGGTCCCTCGGCGAGGAACTCCCGAAGCCATCTGATCTCGACGGAGGGGGCTGATGGCGACGAACGCCGAATGGGCGAAGGGCTACGCCCGCCAGGCCGACGCCGACTTCAAGAAAGACCTTTGAGGCCATTCAAGCCCTGGCCGTCCCCGAGTGCCACAAACTCCAGTTCCTCCAGATGGCGTGCGAGAAGCTGGTGAAGGCGCACCTCTGCGGCGAAGGGACTGATCCCGCGAGCCTGCAGACGAGTCATGGCTACGTGGCTGGGACGCTTCCCGTGGTGCTCAAGGGGTACATGAGTCTCATCAATTTCACGAGGCCACAGGCTCGGGAAGCCCTCAAGCGTGCCAAGCATTTGTCGCAAGAGATCAACGTGTTGGCCCCGGCGGAGAAACGTGGGGGGAGCCGACCGGACAACTGCGAGTATCCCTGGGAGGACGGGACCGGGAATCTCCACGTGCCCCTGGATTGGCCATTCCCGCCTTCGCAACTGCTGTTGCAGCAAAGTGGCACCACTTTTCTGAAGCTTGTCCGAGGGGCCATCGACCAGATGCTGTGAAGAGAAAGAAGTTGCGCATCCATTCGGCCCGATCTACGGTCGGACCATGCGAGCGACCCTATCTTTTCCACACAAAGCCATTCCGTGCAGCGGGCGCTGGTCGCTCGCGTGTCCTCGCGTCCGCTGCGCCGAGTGGCTGGCATGGAGGCGAGCATGGGCAAGATGATTAACGGCCAATGGAGTGACACAGATAACGCGATCACGCCGGGGCGGATTCATGGCTTTGGAGGCATCGTCAAAGGGCAAGAAAAGGCGTCAGGATCGCGTCAGGATCCTTTTTCAGGAGGAAAAGGATCCTGACGCCTTTTTCTTGCTCAACATGCTACTCATCCGGGGCCGGGGCGCAAGCAGTTGGCAGGCTTCAGTCTACTATAACTCATCCTCTTCATCGCAGAAGAGCAAGGTCCACAGCTGCTCTGGTGAGATGACTAGGACGTACTTGTCCTTCATCTTGCTCACACGCGCGGTGAAGGCATGCACCTTCTGCACCTGCGACTGGTTTGTCATATCGGCGGCCAGCAACACATATAGCCCTTTGAGACCGTGCTGTCTTGAATCTTGGATCTGCGCGACGGTCTTGCCGGGGAAATCCGGCTTGCCGATGTCGTGATGGCTCTTCAACTGAACACCGTACTTGGCCCCTGCGCCCCACTCGATCAGCAGGTCGCACCCTGCATCCGGTAGCGACTGAAGGATAGCGACTCTCGGCCTGCCGGGGAGTTGCTCTTCCCCCTTCTGACGCAGAATGGCCAGCATGTCGTCGTGGCCCTGCTTTCGGAATCCCTTCGTTCGCGCGACGTCCGCCGCACGTCGCCACAGGAACGCATGAATGGCGGCCGCGTGATCGGCCGGCGGCACGGCGTCCATCGACGGCTCGTCATCGAAGAACACCGCGTACAGTGTCGGCTCGTTCGCCCGAAGCCAGGCGCGGACCTTCGGATTCTCAAGCATGACGTTCAGATTCTCCAGGTCTCGGTCGAGAATCTTGGTCACGAAGGTCATGGCTTGGCCCGGATAGTCCTCGTTCTTCCAGTGCGCGCCTCGCAGCAAGCGAGGATGCTGCTCGATCATCTGGAGCGTATCAGTCTGGAAGCCCAGCGACCTCCAATCACCTTCGTCAAAGGTCGCCACGATCGCCTTGTGAGTCGCCACCATTAGGGCATTTAGTGTCTTCCGGTCCAGAACATCGCTCATAACACCTCCAATTCGGCGACCGGTCCTCGTGCCTTCAATCGAGCGAATGGGCGCCGATCAAGGAAATACCATCGGATAGGTTCTGCCGAACGTCGCAGCCGCGGAGCAGTTCCAACGGAGGTCGCAATCGCTACAGGTTGCTTGAGTCGGAGCAACAGCAGGGCCAGGCTCCCCCGTGGTAAACCCTGACTCAACCGTCGCACGGTGCGCCACGGCCCCGAAAGCTGTTGCCTGCCAAGCCGCGCTGTTGAACCAGGCCACGAATCCCGCAGCGCGCGTGCCCTCACGCCGTGTGTGCTTGGGCAGCACTTCTGTGTGTGTGTGTGTGTGCGCGCGCAATGCAATCCATTTTCCTGCGGCCCCTGCTGCCTCCATTCCGCACACTTCATTCGGCATTGTCCGGTGATTTCAGGCGGGCGTCAAGCGGTCACGCCAGGCGGCAGGCGCCACTTTCGAGGTCGAGCCCCGGCTGATGCGCACAACCGTCCACTGGCCTTGGCCTTCAAGCGGGTCGTTGTCAAAAAAAGTCGAAGCGCCAACCCGCCCGACGGCTCTATCTTGAAGGAGCGAGGCGGGATTCCTGGAGGCAGGGCATGGCCGGCGAGCCGTTACGCACGTTCTTGCGCCATCTGCGGCGCGCCGTCGGACCCGATGGGAGCAGCGTTTCGGACGCCGAGCTCCTGGAGCGTTTCGTGAGCCGGCGCGACGAGGCCGCGTTCGAGGTGCTGGTGTGGCGGCATGCCGGCCTGGTACTCGGCGTCTGCGGCCGCTTGCTCCGCCAGCCCGAGGACATTGAAGACATCTTCCAGGCCACTTTCCTGGCGCTGGCTCGCCGGGCCGGCTCGATCGGCAAAAGGGAGTCGCTGGCAAGCTGGCTCTATAAGGTCGCGTACCGCGTGGCCCTGCGCGTGCGCATCCGGGCGGCCCGCGAGGCGGCACGGCGACAGCGCGTCGCCGACCTGCCGGCGCCACCCCCCGCCGGGAGTAACGTCGGCCCCGACCTGCGGTCGCTGCTGGATGAGGAGATCAACCGCCTGCCCGAGAAATATCGCGCCGCCGTGGTCCTCTGCTACCTGGAGAGCAAGACCACGGAGGAAGCGGCGCGGCAACTCGGCTGCGCCCGCGGGACCGTCTGCTCCCGGCTGTCGTGGGCCCGCCGGCGGCTGCGCGGCCGGTTGACGCGGCGCGGCCTCGCGCTCCCGGCGGCAGGGTTGACTGCGGTTTTGGCCCCGAGCGCCGCGCCGGCGGCACTGGTCGATGCGACGACCCAGGCCGCGGTGGTGTTCGCCTCAGGACAGGCGGCCGGGCCCCTGACGGGGCAAGCCGTCGCCCTTGCGGAAGGAGTTGTGCGAGCCATGATGCTGAGCAAGGCGAAGGTAGTGGCGGTGGTGGTGCTCGTCCTTGGGGCGCTGAGCCTGGGAGCGTGTGTGTGTGTGCAGCCGGTGCTGGCGGAGAAGCCGGGGGCCGAGGAGGCGCCGGCCCTGGTCCGCGGCAGCGGCGACGGCGTGCGGATGCCGGCGGAAGCGCCGGCGAAATTGGGCCTTCAGGTGGCGGAAGTCAAGCCGCGGGCGGCGGCGAAAGCGCAGCTCCTGTCGTTCACCGGGTCACTGGCCATCGACCCCGATCACCTGTCCCGCGTGCGCTGCCGCTGTCCTGCCGCTGAGGTCATCGAGGTTGGCAAGGCCGACGGCAAGGACGGGAGTCGCGATCTGCGTGCGGGCGACAAGGTGCGCAAGGGGCAAGTGCTGGCCGTCCTGGAGAGCAGCGAGGTCGCCGCCAAAAAGAACGACCTGATCGATGCCCTAGTGCAACTGAAGCTCGATCAGAAGATCCTCGAAGCCTCGCAGACGGCCTACGACAAGGGGGCGCTGCCGTACCTCGATTACATGGCCGCCCGCCGCGCCGTCGAGGCCGACCGCAACGCCGTCAACCGGGCGGAGCGCACCCTCACCATTTGGGGCGTTCCGGAGAAGCAGCTCGAGGCCGTCCGCAAGGAAGCCGGCGACCGGGAGCGCAAGCCCGAAACCGAGAAGGCACGCAAAGCCCGCCTGAAGGATTGGAGCCGGGTGGAGGTGACTGCCCCCGAAGACGGCACCCTCCTCGAGCGCAACGTCAGCCTTGGCGAGGTCGTCGTGGATGGGACGGTCAACCTCTTCCAGATCGCCAAGCTGGACCGCCTCAAGGTGCTGGCGCAGGCTAGTGAGGCGGACTTGCCCGTACTGGAAGCTCTGAAGCCCGAGCAGCGCTGCTGGACCATTCGCCCCATCGCCGACCGCGACGCCCCTGCGGCGGAGGGGTCGATTGATACCGTGGCCGTGACCATCGACCCGAGCCGGCACACGCTTCTGGTGACGGGTTCTGTGGATAATGCGGCGGGCCGGTTGCGGGCGGGGCAGGCCGTCACAGTCAGCATCGATCTCGCCCCACCCTCGGGAGAAGTGACCCTGCCCGCCGGCGCGATCGTCGAGGAAGGGGGGCAGACCTTCGTCTTTGTCCAGCCCGACGCGAAGCAGTTCTTCTACGAGCAGCGGCGCGTCAGCGTCGTGCGGCGAGGCGGCGACGTGGTCCACGTCCGGGCTCGCCTCACACCCGAGGAAAAGCGGCAGGGATTTCAGACCCTACGGCGGGGAGATCGCGTCGTCACCGCGGGCGCCGCCGAGCTGAAAGCCATCCTCGATGACCTGAAGGCAGGCGAGGATCGCTGACTGCCGCTTGCGGCTTCGCAATCGTTCCTGCGAAGCCGCAAGCGGCGAACTGACACGCCGCGGGCGGATCGGAGGCCGCCGCGGCCCGGGCGTCCGACCCGACCAGGAACGTGGCCAAACCGAGGACGATCGCCCCGAGGCCGCGCCGGACCAGACGGCCGCGCAGCAGGTCGCGCGCCCGCGCCAGCCGGCCCTTCAGCGTCCCAGTCGGCCAGCGGAGCAGACTGGCCGCCTCCGCGTTGGTCTTTCCCTCCAGGTAGCACAGGCCGACGGCGGCGCGGTACTTCTCCGGCAGCCGGCGCAGCTCCTCGTCGAGCACCGACCCCAGGTCGTCGCCGGCGCCGGCGGGGGGGACCTGCGGCGAGGGCAGAGTTCGCACCAGTTTCTCGCGATCCTGCCGTTTCCGTTGCGAGGCTCGGGCCTTGCGGGCGATGCGCGAGGCGACGCCGTACAGCCAGTTGCCGAGCAGGCCGGGATCCCGAATCGTTGCGGCCTTGCGCGCCAGCACCAGGAAGGTCGCCTGAAAGGCGTCCTCGGCGTCCTGGTCGGTCCCCAGCACGCGCCGGCACACCGACAGCACAAGCGGCCCGTGTCTCTTGACCAGCAGGGCGAACGCCTCCTCGCCCCGGTCGGCCGCGAACCGGCGCAGCAGCTCGGCGTCGGGGGGGCCACCCGCCGCGCCGGCACCCGCGAAACACCGCGCCGCCTGAGGAGGTTTTTCTGCCATATCTCGTGTCCTCTTTTATCTCTGTCCGCCTCGCCGCACAATAAGAGCAGTCAGAAAGCGGGCCACGGTCCGCCAAGGGAATCGGAATTGCGGAAGGTCGCTGCGGCCGACCTCGCCGGGACGCTATCGGCGTGGCCGCCGGGGTGGTAGAATCGCCGGCATCCCCCTGGGGGAGGGCGTTTTCTCTTTCGGCACGGGCAGTCATGGCGCGAACGGACCAACCACACGAACGGGGCGAACGGGGCGACGAGCCGCCTTCGGACCACTCGCTGCTGCGGCGCCTGCGCGGCGGCAGCGAGGACGCCGCGACCCAGCTCTACCTCCGTTACGCCAACCGCCTGCGTGCCCTCGCCCGGTCGAAAGTCGCGCCCGACCTCGGCCGCCGGCTGGACGTCGAGGACATCGTGCAATCGGTCTTCGGCAGTTTCTTCCGCGGTGCCAGCCGCGGCGATTACGATGTGCCCGCTGGCGAAGAATTGTGGAAGCTCTTCCTCGTTATCGCCCTCAACAAGATCCGGGCCAAGGGGGCGTATCACCGCGCGGCCAAGCGCGACGTCCGCCTGACGGCCGGGAGCGAGGGCCTGGAGCAACTGGCTGCGGAGTTCCCCACGGAGCAGGACGAGGTCGCCTACGCCATCCTGCAAATGACCATCGACGAGGCCCTCGAACAGCTGCCCGAGCAGCACAAGCAGATGCTGGTCCTGCGCATCGAGGGCCACGAGGTGGCGGAAATTGCCCAACAGGTAGGGCGCTCCAAGCGGACGGTCGAGCGCGTCCTTCAGGAGTGCCGAAAGAAGCTGGCGGAATTCCTGGACGTCGAGGCGGCCGGCGAGCAGGATTCGACGCCGGGGACCGCGTGAGTTAGCGAGCACTCGACTTGCCGTCCACGTCGCCAGGCTCCCGTCCTTTCCGAATGAGGAGTCGGACTCGTCCCGGGAGCACGGCGACACACCACCGGGCCGGTATCGTCAGCGAACTCAGGATCGCGGTCCCCAGCCCCAGCGCCCAAAGCAGACGAGATTGCTCGATCGAGGCGGCGCCCGAAGCCGGGAGATGCTCCGCGGAGGTGACGAACTCGGTGGCGACCCACGGCGCCTCCGTCACCGCACTCGCCTCAGTTCCACCGGCGACCAGCAGAATGTCGGGCTGCGGAGGTTCCGCGGGTGTGGAACCGGTGGACCCGATCCCGCCGACGTGCGAGAGGGCGACCGGCAAACCCGCGCCGGGAGCGGTCACCTCGGCCGGCTCGGCCTGAGTTGAGCCCGCGAGGGACGTTGCCCCGGCAGCGGCGGCTTGCGGCGCCGGGATCACTGCTTCGCCCGCGGATGTGGCCGGGGCGGCAGGCCGGCCGATGAGGTCCGACCGGGGCGCGGCCGGTGCGGCACCCGAGGGGGACAGAAGGCGCACGTCGAGGGCGCCTGTGCTCTTGTCCTGGGCGGACTGTTTGGCGGCGGAAAGGCCGTGCGAGGTCGCCCCACCGCCGAGAAGGTTCGTCGGGTCGGCGGGCAACCAGAAGAACGAGGGCGGCGGTATGGTCCCCGCCGCCGCCTCCGCCGGGGCCAGGGTCGTATCCCGAAGCTGCGGGCCGAGGTTGTCGCTTTGGCTCAGGCCACTCAGCTCGAAGAGCACCGGCGTGAGTGGGTCCCCCGGCTGCGCGTCCCGGGTGAACGTGACCGTGTAGCTGCCCGCGGCCAGGAAAACTGTCCCGATCCGTGTCGCACCGGATGCCGCGCTCAGGCTGAACACGTCCCGCCCGGCCGCATCGGTGATGGTCATCCGCACGCCGGTTGCGACGGCCGCGCCCCAGTCGCTGGCCGACAGGACGAACTGAAACTGCTGGCCTTCCTCGACCTGGAGGACGCGCCCGACCGCGCCCGTGTCCTCGCCGAGGGTGTCGTTCACGAACGTCTGCAGGTGCGTGGCGTCCAGGGCGAAATCAATATCGACCTCATAACGGGCTTCCTGATCGACCCCAACGGGGTCGGCGGCGGTGACCTCGACGTAATAGTCCGTGGCCGAGGCGACGCCGGGGACCTGAATCTCGTAGTGGCCGTCCCCGCCGGCGATCACCGCGGCATCGAGCCAATTGCCCTGGGCGTCATAGATGTTCGCCCGCAAAGGGATGTCATTACTCCCCAGGGAATTCACCTCCACGGTCATGACGTTGCTCAGCCCGCCGGCCAGGTCGGGCGACTGGACCAGGTACGTGTGGATGGGGACAGCGCCGCTGACGCTGTTGACCGCCTCGTAGTAGGTGTGCTCCACGTAGCCGGGGGTGGTCGCGAGCAATTCGGCCCCGGCCAGGGTGTCGGTAGGCGGTGGCGGAGTGTAGTGGGGCGCCCCGGCTCCCCCGTCCGACGCCCCTGCGGGGGGCAAGTGCGGATCGATGGCCAGTTGGTAGGTGCCGATTCCGAAGACGTCATCCGCGGCGCCCTCGACCCTCACCGAGTAGACGTCGCCGGCCTTCAACCCATCGAGGTGAACGGAGACGTCATTGTGCAGGGGGTCCGTCGCGAAGGCCGAAGCGACAACCCGGCCGGAAGCGTCGTAGACGGTCAGCCGTCCCACCAGCAGGCTGATCCCCGACGCCTTGAGCCGCACGTCGAGGGCCGTCGCCCCGTCCGGGACCGTCAGCCGATACACGTCGGCGTCCTGCGGTGCGGTAATGTCAGCCGCGACCACGGCCGGGCCGCCGCCCAGGTCCAGGGCGGTCGCCCCCTCGGACGGATCGGGTGGCCTGGCCCCGTAGAGGGCGCGCAGCGCGGCCACGTCCCCCGGGGTCAGGCCCGTTACCTTGTGGTACTGCTCGAACATCGGTGAATTCGGGTCGCTGCTGGGGCCGATGCCGAGCACGTGCCCCGCCTCGTGAAGCAGCACCGAGAACAGGTCGTAGGAGCCGTTCTGGCCGCCGACGCTGAACGGAATGGAGCTGTTCAGGAAGACGTCGCCGACCGAGGTGTTGGCGATGAACGGGTCGTAGGGGTCCGCGGCAGCCAGGACGTCGTCCCCCAGGGGGATAGCGCCAATGCGGATGTCGCCGAAGCGCGGGTCGCCCTGCTTCAGCCCCAGGGTCCCGAAGGGCTCGCCCCCGTCCGCCACCACCCCGACGTTGACGTCGGCCGCAACCGCCCAGGTCTGGAACGCGCGCAGGACCTCTTCCTCCCAGGCGCCGGTCGGGAGTTGAGCGCCGAGGGCGCGGAACAGCGCGCTGGGCTGCCCCGCCGCGTCGGTGCCGTCCGGGGCGAAGCTCAGCGTCAGCTCCGGCGCGTCGGGCCAGGGGACGTTGAAGGTCGCGGGGACCGTCCGCTCCTCGAGCTGCTCCAGGTGAAGCCGGGATGCCGGTGCCATGAGTGTTTCTCTACTCGGCCCTCGAAGGTCGCGACAGGCCTTGCCGGAGCGCACGCGCCGCCTCGAGCAGGGGCTGAAACTGCGGGTCGTCCCGGATGGGATCCAGGTCGTGGTCTGTCGTCATCAGGTCGTAGCCGAACCCCCCGCGCAGGGCGCCGGCCAGCAGCGGGAAGGCCCGAGTGCGATCCTCCCGATTGTACCGCGAAGTCAGGGCGTATATTCCCGCGACCTGGTAGTGCAGCGCCGGGGAGTCGTCGGTCGCCAGTGCTGCGCCGGCGTCTCGCAGGGCAGCCTCCCTCTTCCCCAGCCGGGCCAGGAGGACGCCGCGGGCGGCGCGACCGGGCCCGTACTCCGGATAAAGTATAACCACTTCGTCGAGGACCGACACGGCCTCTTCGGTGCGACCCAGCCGTTCGGCCAGGACGTGCGCCTTATTCTGCAGCGCCGGCAGAGAGCGGGGGTTCCGGTCCAGGGCCCGGTCAAAATCGGCCAGTGCGTCCTGCGGTGAACTCGCGACCCGGGCGACGCCCCGGGCCACCCAGGTCGCCTCGTCAGCCGGCTCACCCCGCAGGCCGTCCGCTCGGTCCCGCTCCGCCCCGGGCAGGTCGCCGGCCTTTTCCCGGGCCTGGGCCCGGATCAGGGTAACGCGGGCCGCGGGGGCGCCCAGCTCGAGGGCGCGCGTGAGGTCCTCGATGGCCTCCGCGCCCTGCTCGGCCTTCAGCCGGGCGATGGCCCGGTTGACGTAGGCTTCCGCGTGATCGGACCGCAAGCGGATGGCCTGGTCGAAATCGGCGCCCGCCGACCGGTACTGACCGTCCTGGAGCTGCACGAGCCCGCGCCGGAAGTACCAGCCGTGGAACGAGGGATTCAGGGCGATACAGGCGCTGTAACAGGCCGCGGCCTGCGCGAGCCGCCCCAGGTGCTCGTAACAGTTTCCCAGGCCGTACCACACCCAGACGTTTTGCGGATCCTGAAAGGAGGCGTGCTGCCACAAGGGCAGCGCCTGGCGGAAGTGCCCCTCGTTGGAATACACGCAGGCCAGCAGGCAATGATCGCGCGGCGTGCGCGGGGGGGTCGCTTCGGCTTTCGCCAGGAGTCGCTCGGCTTCCGCCGGCCGGCCGAGTTGCCGCTCCAGGACGGCGCGCTGGCGCAGCAGGGCCGCCGGCGCCTGGTCGTCGGGGTAGCAGGACTCGGCGCGCAGGTTCAGTTCCAGGGCGCCCCGCAGCTGATGGTCGCGCGGCGAGTTTGCGTCCCGGGGCGGCAGCGCCGCCAGGAGGAAGAGGAGTTCGCCGACGTCCGCCCGGAGTCGCTCCTGGTGTTCGGGCGGGAGACGACGGAAGGCGCGGGCTTGCTGCCAGGAGGGATTCTCCAGGACCTGGTAACGATCCAGGGCGCGGCGGCATGCGGTCCTGATCTCGTGCGGCTGGGCTTGCCCCGTCGCCGCGTCCAGGAAGAGGATTTGCGACTCTCTCATGTCCTCGTGGAACCGATCGAAGGACTCCACGGCCTCCAGCCGCGCTAGCCGCTCCTGCCGCACGGCGAACAGTCCCCCCAGCCCCATCAGGAGCATCGCGGCCAGGACGGCAACGGGTGTCGAAGAGGTCAGGCGCGGGTGGCGGCGAGCCCACTTGCGGAGGCGCTCGCGGGGCGAGGGTTCACGGGCGTGGCGCAAGGGCAGGTCGTTCCGGTGCCGTTCCAGGTCCTCTTGCAACTCGCGGGCCGTCTGGTAGCGGCGGGTCGGCTCGGCCTCCAGGCAATGGCGGACGACCGACTCGACGGCGGGGGAAACCGCGGGGTTACCGGGGCGCAGCCGCGGAGGCGGTGCCAGGCGATCCTGGATCATGCGGGGGAGCACGTCCTCCAACAGGCCGGGGCGGAGCGGGAAGGGGGGCCGGCCGGTCAACAGCTCGTGAAGGATCACGCCCAGGGCGTAGAGGTCGGAGCGTGGGTCGGCGCAGGCTGTGCGCTCCCGGAAGGCGATGAGCTGCTCCGGGGCCATGTACGGCAGCGTGCCGCCGACGAACGCCGCGGAGGCGCGGGAGCGCAGCTTGGTGTCTTCCGACAGGTTGAAGTCCAGCAGGATCGGTTGGCCGTCGTCCGCCAGGAGGACGTTGGCCGGTTTGAGATCCCGATGAAGGATGCCGTGCTCGTGGGCATGGGCCAGGCCGTCCGCCAGGCGGGCGGCGATCCAGAGGACCGCCTGGACGTAGGTCAGCCCTTGCAGGGCCTTGAGCGAGGCGGCCGCCTGCCCCGGTTCGGTCCGTTGCGGCCGCGAATCCTCCGGCCCCCGGGTGATGCTCTTGCGGGCGTTCAACGTGTCCACCAGCGCCTGGCCCGACCCGGGCAGGGACTGCTGGCCTCGCAAGTGGTGAAGCACGTCCTCCAACGTGGTTGACCCCAGGAAGGGCATGCAAACGGCGTGGAAGGGGCTCGCGTGATGGACCGAGAAGATGGGGACGATGTTGGTGTGCTGGAGCTGGGCCAGCATGCGCGATTCGCCAAGGACGTCGCCGGACACCTTCAGCGCCACGGGGCGATCGGCCAATTCCCCCTGGCGCGCGAGATAGACTCGGCCGAAGGTTCCGCGGCCGAGTTCCCCGATGAGTTGAAACCCGAGGAACTCCGTCCCTACCTCGGGCATGGCGGCCAGGGCGCGGGCCAACTGCCGGGCCGCCTGGGGGTCGAAGCGGTGGACGTCGCAAACGAACCACGACAGGGCGCCGCTGCCCAGAACAGTCGCCGGGAGTCCCGTCACGCCGTCGGACAGGTGGCGCGGCAGCGGCCAATCCCTGACGTCCACCCCGAAACGCTGCCGGTACTCCTCCGGCGCCGGGTCTTCGCCCGCCTGCCGCCGCAGGCGATATTCTTCAAAGGTGATCGCCTGGAGGTCTGTCGGATCCTGAAACAGGCGGGGGAAGTCGCGCTGATAATCCTCCAGGCTCCGAGGGCAACCTCGCCCCCAGCCGTATTCGAGATCGATACGGACCAACTCGCGCAGCACGTCGCCGTAGAGGGGATGCTCGGAGGCGGGCAGGAAGGCCGTCAGATCGACCTGCCCGTCGCCTGCCTGCGCAGCCTCGTAGGCGGCGACGAAACTGTCCAGATCATTCCCCGGGTCGAGAACCCGTTGCACTGCCATGCCAGTCATCCATCGTTGAGCCGCCGCTGAACGGATGTTACTTGTTCCCGTCAGCCATGCCCCCATTGAAATGAGTAGTCGCTGCGGGGGGTGACGTCCGCCATTTTATCAACTGGCGTGGACCGGAACTATCGTGGCCCGCGGGCCGGGTATGGTACGATGAGGCGGTCGCATCCGCAGCGTCACGACAGGGGGGAAACCATGAAGCGGATCAGTCACGCGATCAACCGCCGGGAGTTGCTGCAAATCGGCGGCGTCGGGGCCATCGGCCTCGGCCTGCCGGAGTTGCTGCGCGCGGGGGCGCCGGCCGCGTCGGGGCGCCGATCCACCGCCAGGTCGTGTATCTTCATCGTCCAGTACGGTGGCGCCAGTCACATCGACAGCTTCGACCCGCGGCCCGACGCCCCCCCGGAGATGCGCGGGCCGTACAAGCCCATCGCCACCAACGTGCCGGGCGTGCGCCTCGGTGAATTGCTGCCGCGGCTGGCGAAGCTGGCCGACCGCTACTGCCTGGTGCGCTCGATGACCCACGGCAACGGCGGCCACGACGGCGGCATGCACGTCTGCATGACCGGCCACTCGGTCCCGAAGGACAACACCCCCTATTTCGGCGCGGTGATGGCGAAACTGCGGCCGGCGACGCGCAACGTGCCGTCGTACGTCTGGGTCCAGAACATCGCCGGCGACGTGCAGCCGCGCTACCTCACCGGCGGCTTCCTTGGCGCCCCCTACGCCCCGCTGCGGATCGGCACCGACCTCGACACGCCGGCCGCACCGGGCTTCCGCTTCACCGCCTTCGACCCGGCGAAAGACGTGCCCACCGAGCGGCTGTTGCGGCGGGAACAGTTGCTGGCCTCGGTCGATCCCGACCGCGGCGCGCTGCGGCGCTTTCAGGAGCGGGCCGTCGATCTGGTGACGGGGCCGGAGGCGCGTCGGGCGTTCGACCTGGAACAGGAGACGCCGAAGGTGCGCGACCGCTACGGCCGCTGGCCGCTGGGGCAGAACCTGCTGCTGGCGCGTCGGCTGATCGAGGCGGGGGTGCGCCTGGTGAGCGTGACGGCGTGGACGGGGCTGCCGCCGGGCGAGCAGTTCCGCAACGTGCAGACGTGGGACATGCACGGCAACGGGGCGGGGCTGGGCAGCATCTTCGGCACCGGACACTTCGGCCTCGGCTGGGCACTCCCGCGGCTGGACGAGGCGGTGGCGGCACTGCTGGAAGACCTGGAAGTGCGCGGCCTGCTGGAGACGACGTTGGTGGTGGTGGTCGGCGAGTTCGGCCGCAGCCCCAGGGTGGCCGGTGCCGGACGCGACCACTGGCCGTCGTGCTACTCGGCGTTGCTGGCGGGGGCCGGCATCCGCGGCGGACAGGTGTACGGCGCCTCGGACAGGACGGGCGGCTACGTCCGCGACAACCCGGTGTCGCCGGAAAACTTCGGCGCGACGCTGTTCCAGGCGCTGGGGGTGCCGCCGGAAACGCGGCTGGGGGCGGACGGGTTCACCAACCCGGCGAGCGC
>Ga0310038_10001591_pt1 | contig 17167 bp, 21 predicted proteins | sample Sb_taG_6_FD_200461 | JGI IMG/M metagenome (GOLD analysis project Ga0310038, IMG submission 200461) | Peat soil microbial communities from Weissenstadt, Germany - Sb_50d_4_PS metaG (v2) (version 2) | ecosystem: Environmental > Terrestrial > Soil > Wetlands > Peat | place: Germany: Weissenstadt... | reverse complement strand
CGCGGAGCGGATCCTGCGCCGGATCGCAGCCTCGACGGACAGCATCTGGCGTTCGGCGGTCAGCCGGCTCAGCGCGTCGGGTTCGGCGAGCAGCGACTGCTTGGCGGGAAGGTTGGCAGTCATGAAGCGAGCCTGCTGGCGAAGGACGCGCCGCAATGGAGCCCGTCCTTGGCGGACGGGACGACTCCGCTGGTAGCCGCGGCGCTCCATCAGCATGTCGATGCCGCAATGGAGCCCGTCCTTGGCGGACGGGACGACGACGAGAAAGCAATGATGCATCCGCTGGACGAGGCGTGGCCGCAATGGAGCCCGTCCTTGGCGGACGGGACGACTCACCACGGTCATCGCGGCGCAGGCGGTCGGCGTCGGGCCGCAATGGAGCCCGTCCTTGGCGGACGGGACGACGTCGAACTGCTGCACGCTGGCGCCGTTGAACCCCTGGCCGCAATGGAGCCCGTCCTTGGCGGACGGGACGACGGCGTCCGGGTCACCCCGCGGATGGGCGCCCAGACCCGGCCGCAATGGAGCCCGTCCTTGGCGGACGGGACGACAAAGTGGTGACAATCCGTCTCTGCTGTCACCGGGCAGCCGCAATGGAGCCCGTCCTTGGCGGACGGGACGACTCGCCCACGGACATCCCGCCGGCCCGCAGCTCCCCGCCGCAATGGAGCCCGTCCTTGGCGGACGGGACGACGACCACCACGACCACTACGGGGAGCACGGGCGGCGGGCCGCAATGGAGCCCGTCCTTGGCGGACGGGACGACTCTGTCAGCGCCCAGATCGTGATGGCCGCCAGCTATGCCGCAATGGAGCCCGTCCTTGGCGGACGGGACGACTGGCATACCTCACGGAACCGCTCCATAAGCAACTCAAGCCGCAATGGAGCCCGTCCTTGGCGGACGGGACGACGTGGGCGTTGAGACGCTGATCGAGGCCGCGGTCACCTGCCGCAATGGAGCCCGTCCTTGGCGGACGGGACGACCGTCCTTGTCGCGGCGCCAGACGCCGGTCAGGTCGAACGCCGCAATGGAGCCCGTCCTTGGCGGACGGGACGACCCGGTTGCAGTGCGCCAGGGCCTACCCAGCGGAGACAGCCGCAATGGAGCCCGTCCTTGGCGGACGGGACGACTCGGCCCGCTCGCCTCATCAGCCTGCCGTCGCCAGTCGCCGCAATGGAGCCCGTCCTTGGCGGACGGGACGACACGCCCAGCCCTGCGAGGACTGCGTGACCGGGGGCGAGCCGCAATGGAGCCCGTCCTTGGCGGACGGGACGACGGGACGCCTCGGCCATCTGCCGGATCTGCTCGGCGGAGCCGCAATGGAGCCCGTCCTTGGCGGACGGGACGACCTGTCCCGGCCCGGAGCTGGCAAAAGCCGCCCGGGCCCGCCGCAATGGAGCCCGTCCTTGGCGGACGGGACGACTCGGCGCGCGCATGCGCCGCATCGAGAAGATCACCGAGCCGCAATGGAGCCCGTCCTTGGCGGACGGGACGACGGCGTCGGTCGCGAAGGCGTCCAACGCGCAGGCGCTGCCGCAATGGAGCCCGTCCTTGGCGGACGGGACGACGACCCCGGCCGCCGGCTGGATCACCGGGGCCGACGTGCCGCAATGGAGCCCGTCCTTGGCGGACGGGACGACGTGATCGCGGTTCCGGCGTCCGGGCCGGCGGGGCGGTGGCCGCAATGGAGCCCGTCCTTGGCGGACGGGACGACCCACCATCCGGCCGCAGCCAGGGAGGCATGGTTCGAGCCGCAATGGAGCCCGTCCTTGGCGGACGGGACGACACCTACGACGGCAAGCAGCCGGCCGGCCTCAGCTTCGCCGCAATGGAGCCCGTCCTTGGCGGACGGGACGACTCCTCGCCACAGGCGCCGAAGTAGCGTGCGTGGTGACGCCGCAATGGAGCCCGTCCTTGGCGGACGGGACGACTCCCCGAGTCGCAGCTGGTGGCACTGCGGGCGTGGCTGGCCGCAATGGAGCCCGTCCTTGGCGGACGGGACGACGACGCCCCCGCAACCCCGCCCGACCACAGCGCCCACACGCCGCAATGGAGCCCGTCCTTGGCGGACGGGACGACCAGTACGTGCTCGCGCTCGACCCCAAAGGCGAAGACGGCCGCAATGGAGCCCGTCCTTGGCGGACGGGACGACCAGTACGTGCTCGCGCTCGACCCCAAAGGCGAAGACGGCCGCAATGGAGCCCGTCCTTGGCGGACGGGACGACCGGGCCTGGCCAGTCGCCGCTGGTCTACCGGCGGGTGCCGCAATGGAGCCCGTCCTTGGCGGACGGGACGACCCCGAAGGCGACCTCACCGACCGCGTCGAACGCCTCGCCGCAATGGAGCCCGTCCTTGGCGGACGGGACGACGCGGCTAAGGCGAAGGCGGCGTGATGGCGGTCAAGCCGCCGCAATGGAGCCCGTCCTTGGCGGACGGGACGACGTCCCGGTGATCGCGTAGCGGTTGCCGTCCTGGGTGCGGCCGCAATGGAGCCCGTCCTTGGCGGACGGGACGACCATCGCGCTTGGCGCGCATGTCTGCGTGCTCCTGAAGCCGCAATGGAGCCCGTCCTTGGCGGACGGGACGACCACTCCGTACACGGCGGCGTCCGAGCTCATGAACGCGGCCGCAATGGAGCCCGTCCTTGGCGGACGGGACGACCCCGGACGCCCCGACTTCTGCGCTTGCCCACCTTCTCGGCCGCAATGGAGCCCGTCCTTGGCGGACGGGACGACGCTGACGGTCGGCAACAGCCTGATCTCGCTAGCCAAGCCGCAATGGAGCCCGTCCTTGGCGGACGGGACGACCGCCACGACTTCCCGCCCGTCGCGTCCGAGGACGAGGCGCCGCAATGGAGCCCGTCCTTGGCGGACGGGACGACCTCGCAGGGCCTCGGCGTCCTTCTCGCCCTCGGTCAGGCCGCAATGGAGCCCGTCCTTGGCGGACGGGACGACCGTCCCACCTCGACCCGGGCGCGCTGCCCGATAACGAGCCGCAATGGAGCCCGTCCTTGGCGGACGGGACGACTGTCACGGCAGCCCCGACCCGTGCCAGCCGGGGCCGGGCCGCAATGGAGCCCGTCCTTGGCGGACGGGACGACCCGCCACCACGTGGATGATCCGGTCCGCCCGCGGCGCGCCGCAATGGAGCCCGTCCTTGGCGGACGGGACGACGCGCTGGGCGGGGGTCTGGCTCTGGGCGGGATGGTGCTGCCGCAATGGAGCCCGTCCTTGGCGGACGGGACGACGGGGCTGCCGTCACGCCGTACGCGATGCAGCTCATGCCGCAATGGAGCCCGTCCTTGGCGGACGGGACGACCGGCTACACCGTCGCGTCCTACGGCGTCTGCCTCCTCGCCGCAATGGAGCCCGTCCTTGGCGGACGGGACGACCTGTCCGGGTTCCTGCCGTCGCCGTCGACGGCGTGCGAGCCGCAATGGAGCCCGTCCTTGGCGGACGGGACGACTCTCCCACGGCGCTCCCTGGCCGCACGAGCGCATCGAGCCGCAATGGAGCCCGTCCTTGGCGGACGGGACGACACTGCGACCTCGGCTACGGTCAGGAACTCAGGGTCAAGCCGCAATGGAGCCCGTCCTTGGCGGACGGGACGACGTCTATCATCAGTCGTGGCATTTGTGTCTCCCGATATGCCGCAATGGAGCCCGTCCTTGGCGGACGGGACGACCCCGAACTTATGATCGTCGGTTCCGGGCAGACTGTACGCCGCAATGGAGCCCGTCCTTGGCGGACGGGACGACGAGCACATGGCCCTCGACGGCCCCACCGGCGAAGGCAGCCGCAATGGAGCCCGTCCTTGGCGGACGGGACGACCAGATCTGCCGATGCGGCGGGCCGTCGCCCGGGCCTAGCCGCAATGGAGCCCGTCCTTGGCGGACGGGACGACCTGGCATGGAAACGCCCCCACCCGACCGGATGACTCTGCCGCAATGGAGCCCGTCCTTGGCGGACGGGACGACGCCGGCTACATCGCGCAGCTGATACAGGGCATCCTGCCGCAATGGAGCCCGTCCTTGGCGGACGGGACGACTTCGCGGCGATGTCCTCGGCCGGCTTGCGGATGACCCGCCGCAATGGAGCCCGTCCTTGGCGGACGGGACGACCCGCCTACACCGGCGGCGGCAGCCCCGGCATCTTCAGGCCGCAATGGAGCCCGTCCTTGGCGGACGGGACGACGGCCTCATCAAAGCGTTCCACTGCGACGGCGGCCACGCCGCAATGGAGCCCGTCCTTGGCGGACGGGACGACACACGCATGCTCAGCCCATACCACGATAGCGTCGCAGCCGCAATGGAGCCCGTCCTTGGCGGACGGGACGACGATGCCGATGCAGCGAACGCACAGCTTGCGGTGGGCGGCCGCAATGGAGCCCGTCCTTGGCGGACGGGACGACACGACGCCTCCTAGCGCGGCAAACTCCACCAGATCCGCCGCAATGGAGCCCGTCCTTGGCGGACGGGACGACGGCCGCCCGGCAAGGCCAGGCCGAGCAGGTGGAAGATGCCGCAATGGAGCCCGTCCTTGGCGGACGGGACGACGATCGCACGGAACGAGCCGGCCAGTGGGGCATGATCCGCCGCAATGGAGCCCGTCCTTGGCGGACGGGACGACGCCGAGGATGGCCAGGGCTTTCTCGCCGCCGGTCACGGCCGCAATGGAGCCCGTCCTTGGCGGACGGGACGACCAGGTCGGCGATGACCAGAGCGACGATGACCGCGCCGCCGCAATGGAGCCCGTCCTTGGCGGACGGGACGACCTGCCGCATGCGCCCGCCCCTTCGCCATCGCCTGCTCAGCCGCAATGGAGCCCGTCCTTGGCGGACGGGACGACTCGCGCCCGAGATGACGCCGTAGCCCTTCGCGAACTCGCCGCAATGGAGCCCGTCCTTGGCGGACGGGACGACGGGCACGGTCACGGTGGCCAACACGACGGTGACGGCGCCGCAATGGAGCCCGTCCTTGGCGGACGGGACGACCGGGTGCGGGGATCGGCGCGAACACGGGGACGGCGCAGCCGCAATGGAGCCCGTCCTTGGCGGACGGGACGACCACGCGCAGGCCGACGAGGAGGAACTGGCCAGCTACGCCGCAATGGAGCCCGTCCTTGGCGGACGGGACGACGCGAACGCGTCCGCCTCGGACCACCCTGGCAGCCCGGCGCCGCAATGGAGCCCGTCCTTGGCGGACGGGACGACAGCACATGGCCCTCGACGGCCCAACCGGCGAAGGCAGCCGCAATGGAGCCCGTCCTTGGCGGACGGGACGACTACATTTGGGTTGGCTTCTTCTTTGATTACGATGTGACGCCGCAATGGAGCCCGTCCTTGGCGGACGGGACGACGCCCGACGGCATCCACAACTTCCGGTCGTGGTTCGGGCCGCAATGGAGCCCGTCCTTGGCGGACGGGACGACCTGCCGGCCGCGGATCCGGTGCCGATCAGGGCCTGGCCGCAATGGAGCCCGTCCTTGGCGGACGGGACGACACGGCCGAAGTCGCGGCGGTAGTGCCGAAGTAAGGGGCCGCAATGGAGCCCGTCCTTGGCGGACGGGACGACGAGCCGATCAGGGTGCCGAGCGCCCCGGGGCTGGTCGCCGCAATGGAGCCCGTCCTTGGCGGACGGGACGACCGCGTCGGCGACCGTCACGTCGCTCTACAACACGACGCCGCAATGGAGCCCGTCCTTGGCGGACGGGACGACTTCCGCGGCTGGCCCTTCCACTCGCAGCAGCGGAGGGCCGCAATGGAGCCCGTCCTTGGCGGACGGGACGACCTCGACGTGGCCAGGCCGCCGGTGCCGGTGAACTGGCCGCAATGGAGCCCGTCCTTGGCGGACGGGACGACGTCGGGGTGCTGCTGACCCGCGAGGAGTGGGATCTGGTGGCCGCAATGGAGCCCGTCCTTGGCGGACGGGACGACGACGTGGACCGCCGCGATCGTCGTCATCGGCGCGGCCGCGCCGCAATGGAGCCCGTCCTTGGCGGACGGGACGACGCGGCGATCCTCCGGTTGTCGGGACGGGAAACTACCCGCCGCCGCAATGGAGCCCGTCCTTGGCGGACGGGACGACTGGGGCCGGGCCGCGGACGTCGATATCGACTCCGAGGGCCGCAATGGAGCCCGTCCTTGGCGGACGGGACGACGGGTCCGGCCGGTGTAGCTGCCGCCCGGGAAGCCGGGCCGCAATGGAGCCCGTCCTTGGCGGACGGGACGACGGCGATAGCAACGCTCAGGGTCGCAGAGACCACCAGCCGCAATGGAGCCCGTCCTTGGCGGACGGGACGACCCGTCAGCAATCTCCTGTCGATGACAGGACTGGGAGGCCGCAATGGAGCCCGTCCTTGGCGGACGGGACGACCAGCACCGCCTCGCCAGGGGCCAGGGCGGCGGTAATGCCGCAATGGAGCCCGTCCTTGGCGGACGGGACGACGCGCTGGAAGCGCTGCTCGATTATGTCAACCCGGCGCAGCCGCAATGGAGCCCGTCCTTGGCGGACGGGACGACCGGTGCCCGCTCCCGCAGTCGTCACCGACGCCGACGGCGCCGCAATGGAGCCCGTCCTTGGCGGACGGGACGACCGAACCGGCCGGGCGGCACTCATCGACGATCGGCGGGCCGCAATGGAGCCCGTCCTTGGCGGACGGGACGACGCCCCGGCTCGAGCGAGCCAGCCGCCCGTATCCCTACGCCGCAATGGAGCCCGTCCTTGGCGGACGGGACGACCCGGATCCGGCCGAGCGGGCGGCGGACCCGGGTGTCGCCGCAATGGAGCCCGTCCTTGGCGGACGGGACGACGATCCATGTCTGGCCTGGTGACGCGGTTGGGGTGAGGCCGCAATGGAGCCCGTCCTTGGCGGACGGGACGACGGGCAAGGGCACGTGCCGTCACCCGCCCGCGATCTAGCCGCAATGGAGCCCGTCCTTGGCGGACGGGACGACGGCGTCCACGGAGGCAATTGCCCGGTCCTGGGACGCGGCCGCCGCAATGGAGCCCGTCCTTGGCGGACGGGACGACCTGCAGGCGGGTTGTTGCGCGCTGTGCGAGGAACCCGCCGCAATGGAGCCCGTCCTTGGCGGACGGGACGACCTGCATAGGAGAGCGAGATAGACCATTCCGGGTTAGGCCGCAATGGAGCCCGTCCTTGGCGGACGGGACGACGGCCCGGCAGCGCGCCGGCTACGCCGCGAAGACGGGGCCGCAATGGAGCCCGTCCTTGGCGGACGGGACGACCCGAGGTCGTCGCGCTCGATCCGGGCGAGGTGATCTAGCCGCAATGGAGCCCGTCCTTGGCGGACGGGACGACCCGGTTAGGCATGCTCTCCGGGACTAAGGGAGAGGGGCCGCAATGGAGCCCGTCCTTGGCGGACGGGACGACCACCAAACCGGGACAGTTCGTTAATTCTCAAATCATTGCCGCAATGGAGCCCGTCCTTGGCGGACGGGACGACCCGCTGCAGCGAGGCGGGGCTGTCGGAGACCACGTGGGCCGCAATGGAGCCCGTCCTTGGCGGACGGGACGACCCGAGCGGCTGACCGCCGGCGCCGACTGCGTGGTGTGGCCGCAATGGAGCCCGTCCTTGGCGGACGGGACGACCCGCCGCGGCGAACAGCGGAGCGGACGTCATCAACGAGCCGCAATGGAGCCCGTCCTTGGCGGACGGGACGACCCAGGGGAATCGGCGGGGCGTCGCCGGGCACGTCGGTGCCGCAATGGAGCCCGTCCTTGGCGGACGGGACGACCAGCGCGGGGCTGGACGGTGACGCGGCGGCTGAGCGAGCCGCAATGGAGCCCGTCCTTGGCGGACGGGACGACATGGTCCCGGAGCCGCCCCGCCCGCCGGAGGCAAGCCGCAATGGAGCCCGTCCTTGGCGGACGGGACGACCGTCAGCCGGGCTCGCCATGTCGGCGTGCAGGTACAGCCGCAATGGAGCCCGTCCTTGGCGGACGGGACGACCGACGCGTCCAGGCGCTCGTATTCCTGGCCGAGGGCGCCGCAATGGAGCCCGTCCTTGGCGGACGGGACGACTGCTGGTGGTACCGGCGGTTCAGCCTCATTCACGCTGCCGCAATGGAGCCCGTCCTTGGCGGACGGGACGACCCGGAAAATTCGCATGCGACTAGAACTCTCATATTCGCCGCAATGGAGCCCGTCCTTGGCGGACGGGACGACGCCAATCCCGGCGGCGTCAGCGACGCGCAGTGGCTGATGCCGCAATGGAGCCCGTCCTTGGCGGACGGGACGACCGTGTGACCGCCCGCGCTGTCCGAGGTGCGGGCTTCCGCCGCAATGGAGCCCGTCCTTGGCGGACGGGACGACCAGGACCTGCGCGACGCGGCGCCGCGCGAATATCCGGCCGCAATGGAGCCCGTCCTTGGCGGACGGGACGACCACTCCGACGCCGCGAAACGGGTCTGCGACACCTAGCCGCAATGGAGCCCGTCCTTGGCGGACGGGACGACGGCCACGGATGCTCCAGCACCTGCAGCCGCTGGTCCCCGCCGCAATGGAGCCCGTCCTTGGCGGACGGGACGACCACCGGCGCGTCGATCGGGACGGTCGGCATCGTCTAGCCGCAATGGAGCCCGTCCTTGGCGGACGGGACGACGACTATCTCGACTACAACCCATCACGCGAGGCTGTGGGCCGCCGCAATGGAGCCCGTCCTTGGCGGACGGGACGACATCGCCGGGTCGGACCAGGTCACGGCGATGAGCAAGGTGCCGCAATGGAGCCCGTCCTTGGCGGACGGGACGACTGGCCGGACCCGGGCCGACGCGGTGGTGATCCCGCGGCCGCAATGGAGCCCGTCCTTGGCGGACGGGACGACCCCCAGAAGCCCTGGTAGGTGGAGCAGTCCGAGTCGCCGCAATGGAGCCCGTCCTTGGCGGACGGGACGACCGGACAGCTGCCCGTTGATGTAGTCCGCCGAGCCGTGCCGCAATGGAGCCCGTCCTTGGCGGACGGGACGACCCGAGTCGGATCAGGCCCTGTGCCTGTGCCATCTGGAGCCGCAATGGAGCCCGTCCTTGGCGGACGGGACGACTACCGGGCTTAGGGGCCTACTGCCGGCCAGCATACCCGCCGCAATGGAGCCCGTCCTTGGCGGACGGGACGACGGGTCGAGCCCGGCGGCGCGGCCCTGCCGCAGCGCGCCGCAATGGAGCCCGTCCTTGGCGGACGGGACGACCGGGTGGGAACTGTGCGGCATGCACGTCGCCGGGCAGGCCGCAATGGAGCCCGTCCTTGGCGGACGGGACGACGGCCCGCTACCACCGCGACCGTCTCGGGCTCCCACATCGCCGCAATGGAGCCCGTCCTTGGCGGACGGGACGACCGACACCAGGTACGGCGGTTCCTTCTCCTGCACGACGCCGCAATGGAGCCCGTCCTTGGCGGACGGGACGACAACCGGACGACGGCACCTGGCCCCACGCTGTCCGCGTGCCGCAATGGAGCCCGTCCTTGGCGGACGGGACGACCCGGCATGGCGGGATTCTGCCAGTCTTATCGATGTACAGCCGCAATGGAGCCCGTCCTTGGCGGACGGGACGACCATGAAGCGCGCCGGCCAGCACGTCGGAGTCAGCGTGCCGCAATGGAGCCCGTCCTTGGCGGACGGGACGACCTCGCCGGTCATGCCGGCCCTCGCCAGGGGGTCCTGCCGCAATGGAGCCCGTCCTTGGCGGACGGGACGACCAGCAGGTCACCGCACCGTGTCATGTGCATTGACACGGCCGCAATGGAGCCCGTCCTTGGCGGACGGGACGACAAGCGTAAGTGACGGAGACGTACCCGAGATGATGTCGCCGCAATGGAGCCCGTCCTTGGCGGACGGGACGACGTCCTCGTCACCCGGCTTGCGCGGCACGGGCAGGGCCTGCCGCAATGGAGCCCGTCCTTGGCGGACGGGACGACTGACCGTCATCATCTGCGGCCCGGCAATGGGGGTCGAGCCGCAATGGAGCCCGTCCTTGGCGGACGGGACGACGCATCTCGGCGAAGCTGCTCCGGTTCACCAGCACCGGGCCGCAATGGAGCCCGTCCTTGGCGGACGGGACGACCCGCCGCAATTCTCGACAGCCCCTCCGGCGTGCTGGCCGCAATGGAGCCCGTCCTTGGCGGACGGGACGACTTGTACCGGCCGGCACAGCACGTAGACCGCGCGGTCGCCGCAATGGAGCCCGTCCTTGGCGGACGGGACGACTGGCACCAGACTCCCGCCGGTTGCGGCGCTGCTCGGGCCGCAATGGAGCCCGTCCTTGGCGGACGGGACGACCGAGATGGGTTCCGCGGGCCGTTCCGCGCAGCAGCGGCCGCAATGGAGCCCGTCCTTGGCGGACGGGACGACATGGAGCGTAACCTAGCCGGCATTCGCCTAAGAATTGCCGCAATGGAGCCCGTCCTTGGCGGACGGGACGACCCGTTACGGGCCTGGTAGCCGCGGTAAGGAGCCATCGCCGCAATGGAGCCCGTCCTTGGCGGACGGGACGACTGGCCGGTCGCCCTGGCGTATTCCTCCAGCCAGGCGCGCCGCAATGGAGCCCGTCCTTGGCGGACGGGACGACGGGTCAAAGCGAACGCGATAGCGATACGAGCAAAAGGGGCCGCAATGGAGCCCGTCCTTGGCGGACGGGACGACTGCCTGGCGGCGATGACGCAGTGCTCGTGGACAGGCAGCCGCAATGGAGCCCGTCCTTGGCGGACGGGACGACGACCCGCCGGACCCCCGAAGGGACCCCCCCCATGACGCCGCAATGGAGCCCGTCCTTGGCGGACGGGACGACTTCCTGGCTCTCCTGAACCGGTAGCGGGACAGTAGAGCCGCAATGGAGCCCGTCCTTGGCGGACGGGACGACGCAGCAGAAGTACGTGGCCGGGGTGAGCGGCGACGCGCCGCAATGGAGCCCGTCCTTGGCGGACGGGACGACGCGGCTTCCTCGGCCGCGTTCGCCGCATTGACCGCATCGGCGCCGCAATGGAGCCCGTCCTTGGCGGACGGGACGACGGGCGCCGATCACCGGGGTTCCGCAGGCCAGGGCCTGCCGCAATGGAGCCCGGCCTTGGCGGACGGGACGACCGGCGGGACGTCGATGGCGGTCACGGGCACCCCGACGTGGCCGCAATGGAGCCCGTCCTTGGCGGACGGGACGACGTGAGGAACGCCAGCACCGCAACCAGCCCGCTCACCGGCCGCAATGGAGCCCGTCCTTGGCGGACGGGACGACGTGAACTGCAAGGTGTGGGCGCCGGGCGGCGGCGGGGAGCCGCAATGGAGCCCGTCCTTGGCGGACGGGACGACCCACCGGTCCAGCCGCGGCACGATCTTCCACGACGCGCCGCAATGGAGCCCGTCCTTGGCGGACGGGACGACTGGCCGACCGGTACGCCGCCGCGGCGCAGTCACAGGCGCCGCAATGGAGCCCGTCCTTGGCGGACGGGACGACCGGCGGGAAGCCCTACGGCAACGGGGTGACCGCGCTGCCGCAATGGAGCCCGTCCTTGGCGGACGGGACGACATCGGCCGCGTCCGGGGGCGGGGGGGTGCAGGTGCAGCCGCAATGGAGCCCGTCCTTGGCGGACGGGACGACGTGGCGACCAGGGCGGCGTACAACCTCGTGAAGCCGAGCCGCAATGGAGCCCGTCCTTGGCGGACGGGACGACCCGGCCCGACCGGGACGTGCGCGCCGGAGGCCTGGCCGCAATGGAGCCCGTCCTTGGCGGACGGGACGACGTCCCTCATGGTTGCCGTCCCTTAACTAGGTAGTACGCCGCAATGGAGCCCGTCCTTGGCGGACGGGACGACCGGTGATGTGGGGCAGCCTCTCGCGGATCTGCTGCCTGCCGCAATGGAGCCCGTCCTTGGCGGACGGGACGACCGTCCGCGATCGCCGCCGACCGGAAGGCCCGCAAGGCGCCGCAATGGAGCCCGTCCTTGGCGGACGGGACGACGTACGTCGCGGGCGGGCAACTGCGGTTGCAGGGTTTGCCGCAATGGAGCCCGTCCTTGGCGGACGGGACGACCTGGCCCGAACGCGAGCGCCTCATCAACATCGTCAAGCCGCAATGGAGCCCGTCCTTGGCGGACGGGACGACTGGCCGGGCGGGGCGTTGTCGCCGGGCCACTGCTCGCCGCAATGGAGCCCGTCCTTGGCGGACGGGACGACCAGCACCTCGTCACCTTCGGGCCGGCGGTCGCGGAGGAAGCCGCAATGGAGCCCGTCCTTGGCGGACGGGACGACGCCGGGGATCGCCTACGGGGACGACCTGAACCCCCGGCCGCAATGGAGCCCGTCCTTGGCGGACGGGACGACCGTCAACCTCCCGTTCTGGTACCCGAGCACGACTGCGGCCGCAATGGAGCCCGTCCTTGGCGGACGGGACGACCGGCCCATCTCGGAGATCCACCGGGCCGCGGTCTTCGCGCCGCAATGGAGCCCGTCCTTGGCGGACGGGACGACTTGCGGTTGCCGAACCACCGGAGTGCGCCTAGCCTTACGCCGCAATGGAGCCCGTCCTTGGCGGACGGGACGACCTGCTGCGTGCCCAGGCGCAGACCGTGGCGATCATGATGCCGCAATGGAGCCCGTCCTTGGCGGACGGGACGACGCGGCGCGGATACCCATCGTGAACTCAGCCAACTTCCCGCCGCAATGGAGCCCGTCCTTGGCGGACGGGACGACTCGCCCGGGCGGAGGTGGAGCGCAAGTCCGCGCGGCAGGCCGCAATGGAGCCCGTCCTTGGCGGACGGGACGACGATACTGCGAAACAAATATGTGAAGAAGCTCAGGTGGCCGCAATGGAGCCCGTCCTTGGCGGACGGGACGACGGGCAGCAGAAGTACGTGGCCGGGGTGAGCGGCGACGCGCCGCAATGGAGCCCGTCCTTGGCGGACGGGACGACGGGCGAACACGTAGCCCGCCAGCACCAGCGCTGCGTGCCGCAATGGAGCCCGTCCTTGGCGGACGGGACGACTGGCGCCCGTGCCCCAGCTGGGACTGACGTTCTCGGGGCCGCAATGGAGCCCGTCCTTGGCGGACGGGACGACGTGACCGTGTTGTCGTAGGCGTTCTGGATCTCCAGGTCGCCGCAATGGAGCCCGTCCTTGGCGGACGGGACGACCAGCATCCCGCACGCGCTCCAGGCGGTCATCGCCGGGCCGCAATGGAGCCCGTCCTTGGCGGACGGGACGACGCTGCCGTTCCGGTTCCGTCTCCACCGGCCTTCTCCATGCCGCAATGGAGCCCGTCCTTGGCGGACGGGACGACGCATCTCATTCGGGATGATCTCGCCCTCGTATTTCCCGCCGCAATGGAGCCCGTCCTTGGCGGACGGGACGACCGGAATCAGTGCTCACCGGTCTGCGAAAACCGTGACTGCCGCAATGGAGCCCGTCCTTGGCGGACGGGACGACCCGTCAGACGGCGTGCAGCCCTTCTCGGGTGGGCTCCGCCGCAATGGAGCCCGTCCTTGGCGGACGGGACGACAAAGGCCGCTGCGCAGCCGCCCGCACTGCCGCCGTCGCCGCAATGGAGCCCGTCCTTGGCGGACGGGACGACCCGGCTGTCCGCAAGGCGCTCGCCGACGCTGGCGTGGCCGCAATGGAGCCCGTCCTTGGCGGACGGGACGACCGCCCAGGTCGGCGGGCGGCAGGAACTCGCTGCCCTGCCGCAATGGAGCCCGTCCTTGGCGGACGGGACGACCGGATGGCGAGATAGTCGCCCGGCGTGACGTGTTCAAGCCGCAATGGAGCCCGTCCTTGGCGGACGGGACGACGCCCCGCGTAGACCGCGCAGTGGGCTACCTGGCCGTCGAAGCCGCAATGGAGCCCGTCCTTGGCGGACGGGACGACGCGGGATGCGACCAGCTGGGGTGGTGCGGGTGGCAGGCCGCAATGGAGCCCGTCCTTGGCGGACGGGACGACGCGGGACCGGACGTGATCCGGGAAATGCGCGGCCATGCCGCAATGGAGCCCGTCCTTGGCGGACGGGACGACGTGATCCCAGATGCCGCCGCACTGCCCGTGCAGTATCAGGCCGCAATGGAGCCCGTCCTTGGCGGACGGGACGACCGGACAAGGTCGAGCCGACCGAGGAAGTCGTGGTCGACGCCGCAATGGAGCCCGTCCTTGGCGGACGGGACGACCCACCGAACCCCCGGCACCGGAACCGGCCGCCGGCGGCCGCAATGGAGCCCGTCCTTGGCGGACGGGACGACTGCGGGACGTGGCTGGACGCCGACGACAGGACGTCGCCGCAATGGAGCCCGTCCTTGGCGGACGGGACGACCGGATCGGCTCTGTGCCGTCCATTGCCAGGTCGGTAAGGCCGCAATGGAGCCCGTCCTTGGCGGACGGGACGACCGCTCCGACCTTGCCCTCGCCGCCGTTGCGGCCGCCGCCGCAATGGAGCCCGTCCTTGGCGGACGGGACGACGAGCTTCGGCGGGGGCTATTCGCAGCCGGCGGGGTGGCCGCAATGGAGCCCGTCCTTGGCGGACGGGACGACGGACTTCGCCGCCGACGGCGCGATCGCCGGGCCCGTGCCGCAATGGAGCCCGTCCTTGGCGGACGGGACGACGATTTATCTATCTCCCGGTCCTCCCCGGCAGGTTGCGCCGCAATGGAGCCCGTCCTTGGCGGACGGGACGACGGGACCTGGGCCTCCGCGGGCACCCTGTGGATGACGAGGCCGCAATGGAGCCCGTCCTTGGCGGACGGGACGACCGGCCACGGTCCTGGGCATCCAGCACTACCAGAAGATGCCGCAATGGAGCCCGTCCTTGGCGGACGGGACGACCGGGACCGTTTCGGCGAGATGGGCGGCGTCGATCCGGCCGCAATGGAGCCCGTCCTTGGCGGACGGGACGACGCCCGTGGACCCGCTGAGCGTCCCGCCCGCGAAGCACGCCGCAATGGAGCCCGTCCTTGGCGGACGGGACGACGCGCCGCCGCGCTGCTGCCCTACGTTAAGGACAACCCGCCGCAATGGAGCCCGTCCTTGGCGGACGGGACGACTGGCGATGGTGCGGCGCGCATACCAGGAGCCGAAGTCGCCGCAATGGAGCCCGTCCTTGGCGGACGGGACGACGCGACGGGTGACCCGTCGGGGTTCTTGCCGAACGGGCCGCAATGGAGCCCGTCCTTGGCGGACGGGACGACCCCGCACCATCGGCGGCAGGGACGCCCCGCCGGTCACCGCCGCAATGGAGCCCGTCCTTGGCGGACGGGACGACCACGCACCCCCGGCCGGGTCTCCGAGCGAACCGGAGGCCGCAATGGAGCCCGTCCTTGGCGGACGGGACGACATCTCGGGGGGACCGGGAACGGATTCGGCTCGGCAGCGCCGCAATGGAGCCCGTCCTTGGCGGACGGGACGACCTCGACGGCGTTCCCCGGCTCGGCACCGCTGCCAGTACTGCCGCAATGGAGCCCGTCCTTGGCGGACGGGACGACGCGTCACGCACACGGGTCTTGAGGGCAATCAATGCCTGCCGCAATGGAGCCCGTCCTTGGCGGACGGGACGACGGCCGGGAATCCTGGAGTACTACCCGACCGCGGGAGCAGGGCCGCAATGGAGCCCGTCCTTGGCGGACGGGACGACGGTGCGTGGCACCATCATCCCGTACTGCAACCACCCGGCCGCAATGGAGCCCGTCCTTGGCGGACGGGACGACCCGCCGGTGAAGCGCGCGTGCCCGGAGATGGTGGCCGCCGCAATGGAGCCCGTCCTTGGCGGACGGGACGACTTGCCCGGCCGCGAATCGCGGTCGTGCACTTACGCGGCCGCAATGGAGCCCGTCCTTGGCGGACGGGACGACGGGCTGACATGGCACTCAACGTGGTGGAAATCCTGGTCACTGCGCCGCAATGGAGCCCGTCCTTGGCGGACGGGACGACGCGGCTACCTCATCGGCGGCGACGTCCAAGCACTCGGGCCGCAATGGAGCCCGTCCTTGGCGGACGGGACGACGGCGATCGTCTCCGGGATCCCCGGGGTGCAGAACTAGCCGCAATGGAGCCCGTCCTTGGCGGACGGGACGACCTGTCGTCACCACCCCGACGGCGATGGCGACGGAGCTGCCGCAATGGAGCCCGTCCTTGGCGGACGGGACGACCAGGCGTACTACGCCGCGCGGGACCTGCACGCGATAGCGCCGCAATGGAGCCCGTCCTTGGCGGACGGGACGACCGGTCTTCGCCTTCCGGCTGCGGTAGACCGCGACCGCGCCGCAATGGAGCCCGTCCTTGGCGGACGGGACGACCGTGCTCGCGCCGCGGCGGGGCCGCTGTCGTGAACGGCCGCAATGGAGCCCGTCCTTGGCGGACGGGACGACGGGAAACGGCCGAGCGGGAAGCGGAACGGCTGGATGCCGCCGCAATGGAGCCCGTCCTTGGCGGACGGGACGACGTGCGCCGGGCAGGCGGTGACCCTCGTACCTTCTTCGGGCCGCAATGGAGCCCGTCCTTGGCGGACGGGACGACCATGCCATCAGGGTATAGCTAATGCCGGCACGATTTGCCGCAATGGAGCCCGTCCTTGGCGGACGGGACGACCTGCCGTCGCCGACCACCGCCTACATGGGCGGCTCCGCCGCAATGGAGCCCGTCCTTGGCGGACGGGACGACCAGATCCCCGGCACCGGGCCCGGCGGCACCGGGAGGAAGCCGCAATGGAGCCCGTCCTTGGCGGACGGGACGACGGTTTATGTCCGCTGATGAATCACGACACACGAAGGGCCGCAATGGAGCCCGTCCTTGGCGGACGGGACGACGCAACTCGCCGGCGTGAAGCATCCCGGGCAGGATCTGCCGCAATGGAGCCCGTCCTTGGCGGACGGGACGACACGACGATGCTTTCCTGGCCGACTCCGACGACCAGGCCGCAATGGAGCCCGTCCTTGGCGGACGGGACGACAGGGCGGACAGCAGCTCGTACAGCTTCCGCTCGTGGGCCGCAATGGAGCCCGTCCTTGGCGGACGGGACGACATCTGGTACGACACGCAGAAGCCGTCCGGCACGCAGGGCCGCAATGGAGCCCGTCCTTGGCGGACGGGACGACCAGCGGCAGGAGCAGGCCCCCGAGCGGGGCGGCGATGCCGCAATGGAGCCCGTCCTTGGCGGACGGGACGACGGCTCGCGAAAAACGAGC
>Ga0310038_10001588_pt1 | contig 17173 bp, 13 predicted proteins | sample Sb_taG_6_FD_200461 | JGI IMG/M metagenome (GOLD analysis project Ga0310038, IMG submission 200461) | Peat soil microbial communities from Weissenstadt, Germany - Sb_50d_4_PS metaG (v2) (version 2) | ecosystem: Environmental > Terrestrial > Soil > Wetlands > Peat | place: Germany: Weissenstadt... | reverse complement strand
ATCGGTGAGGTAGGCCGCTGGTTCAGCCACCCGTATCCCGACGTCAGGCGCAGGCCCGAAGGTTCATCGCCCATCTCGGTCGTGATCGTGGTCACCTCCCCAGCGGCCCCCGATCGAACCGTGCATGCCGTTCTCCGGCACACGGCTCTCCGACATCGTTCACTGCAGCGCATGCACAGTCGGGTAGCGCACCGTCCCGGTGAGCCGGTAGATCCCGAGGTTCCCGAGCCACTCCCACGGGAAGCGGGTTGACCAGTTGAACCCTCGGAGGCCGTATTTCCTGCTGGCCAGCCGTGCGACTCGTTCATGGACGTAGGCGTCGACAGCGCCGAACTTGGCCGACGAGTTGCCCTGTCGGAAGTAGGCGCCCCAACCCCGCAGAACGGGGTTGAGCTGTTCGACGACGACGCTCAGTTCGAGCCCGACTCGACTTGGTGTCGTCAGTGAGCGGACCTTGCCTCGGATCGAGGCCATGGCCCGTGGTGACGGCCACTTGTGGAGCCAGTATCGACCTCGCCGTTTCCGGGACTCCACCATGCGATGGTGGAAGCCCAGGAAATCAAAACCTTCCGCCCCCTGCCGAAGGTCCACGATCCTGGTCTTGTCCGGGTGCAGTCGCAGCCCGAGCGGGGCCAGGGTGGCCTCGGCCAGCGAGCGAGCCTGTTCGGCTCGTTCCCTGTTGGGGCACAAGACGACGAAGTCGTCGCAATAACGGACCAGCACCCCGGCTCGACTTCCCACCGTGGCCCACGCCTCGTCGAGGACGTGGAGTGCGATGTTGGCGAGCAAGGGGGAAACCGGTGAGCCCTGCGGGGTTCCGGCCTCGCTGTCGGAGACCACCCCGCCCTCGAACACTCCAGCTCGAAGCCAACTGCGCAGCAGCTTCAGCACGTGCCGGTCAACAATCCGGCGTTCGACCTGCGCCATGAGCGCATCGTGGTCGATGGTGTCGAAGCACGCCTTGATGTCGGCGTCGAGCACCCACTCCCGCCCCTGGTTGGCCGCCTGGCGGACGGTCTCCAAGGCCTGGTGCGCTGATCGCTTCGGGCGGAACCCGAAGCTCACCGGGTGGAAGTCGGCCTCAAAGATCGGCTCCAGGACGATCTTCGCCGTCGTCATGATCACCCGATCAGCGATAGTGGGAATCCCGAGCGGCCGGGACTCGCCCGGCTTGCCCGGTTTCGGGATGTTGACCCGCCGCAGCGGCTTCGGCCGGTAGGTGCCGGATCGAAGGTCTGCGACCAGTGCCTCGAGATAGGCCCGCACCGACTCGACACCCCCAGCTTCGATGGACGTGATTGTCACGCCGTCGACACCGGGAGCGCCTTGGTTGGTGGCCACGTCAACCCATGCCCGCCACATCACATCGCTGCGGGTGAGCTTGTCGTAAAGGGCATGGAACCGACGCGTCGGGTCCTGCTTGGCGCTGCGGTAGAGCACGCGTTGAAGGGCTCGAACGGGGTCCAGGCCGTCGGCCTGTCTGATGGTCCTAGCCGATTGCTCGGCACTCATCAGCGTTCCTCTCTCTGACGTCGTGCGCCGATGAAGCAGGGGCCCTTCGCTCAGAACAGGTTGTGTTGTCCTGTCCGTCGTCACTACTACGACCCCCTCCGACTCCCTCTCGGCCGCCTGCCACTTCCCGGGTTCACCGGTTATAGCCAGGCATGCTCCCGTTCCCCGCAGGACCGGGGCCGAGGAGGGCCTCTCCAGTTCCCACGACAACCTTCTGAACGTTCCACGTCCCCTACGCCGGAGGGTCCATCGACACCCGCTCCAGGTTCCGAGGTGTCTTCCATGGCCTTCGCCAAATCCACACAGGCTCGGCTCCCTCACGTTCCTGGTCTCCCAGGAGCCTTGACGACGCTGCAGACTTCGCTTAATGCTGCGGACCGATCAGTTGCTCCACTCCGCTTCGACCCCGGCCTCTCGACCGAAACCGGGAGCTTCGCTACCGGGGACCCTGGCGTCTCCCCGGGCCGGACTTGCACCGGTTGGCTGTCGCAAGCTTGTCGCTCGGTTACGTCATGATCGCTCCTTTGCGTTCATGGCGTCCGACCTACTGGACGCACGTGGATCAAGGCTAAGGCGGCCCTGCACTACCACTTCCCCGGTAAGTCAGAGCTGGGGCAAGCTCTCATCGAGCGGTACGCGGCTCGGTTCGCCGAAGCACTGGCGGCGGTTGAGAACCGAACCCCCGATGCTTCGGCCTGGATCGATGTCTATGCCGACTTGCACCTCGACATGCCGCGAGATCAGCGCATGTGTCTCTGCGGCATGATGGCTCCCGAATACGAGACGCTCCCTGCGCAAATGCAGGACGCTGTGATCCGATTCTTCGACGAGAACGAAGCATGGTTGACGCGCGTCCTGAAACAGGGTCGCGAGAGCGGGACTCTGGAGTTCGTAGGTTCGCCTCGCGAAACAGCTCGGATGATCATCAGTGGATTGGAAGGCGCGATGCTCGTCACGCGACCCTTTGGCAACATCTCCCGCTTCCAAGGCGCCGCAGATCGAATGCTGGCCAGCCTGAGGACCGGCTCTACGGAGGCAGAGCACGTTCGGATCACATCCGGACGCGTCCCGAGACCTACATAGCCATCGAGGTCGGTCCCTAAGACAAAGTCATAGGGCGGGCCAAATATGTGACCGGTCGGAAGTGCGGGAGTAGTGCGTCCCCCTGGATGGGTGAGAACCCCAAAGCCATTCGGCATCGTCAATCGGTGTGGATCAAGCCCTTCCGAACGGCGGCGACATTCAGCATCGGCTGCGTCTCGATGGTACGACGCCACGCCTGATCGACGGTTCCATGTCCTCGGCGCTCCACCTCGGTCATTTGCAGGGACGAGCCTGTCCAGTCCGGTATTGCTCCGCAGCGAGTTGGACGAACCGTTGCGCCGCGGGGGTGAGGATCCCGTCCCGGTGCACGAGGGCGACGGCGCGCGACACTTTGGGGTGGGGTTCCACGACGACGCAGCCGAGGGTGGCGGCGGTCTCGGCGAGCGGTCTCGGAAGCAATCCGGCGCCCGCTCCGGCCATGATGAGGGGCAGGAGCGCTTCACGCTGCGCGGCCTCCACTACCACCATGGCCTTGGCAGCCGAATTCTTTAGGGCGTCGTCGAGCAAGGTGCGGGTAGAGCTTCCCGGAGGTGCAGCCACAAGGGGGTACGAGGCCAGGTCTCGCAATCGAAACGGGCTGGTGGCCCTGCTCCCCGGTGGGAGGACGACCAGGAACTCTTGGCTCCGGAGATCGACCGTTACGAGTCTCTCGGCTTCGAGGTGTTCGACGAGGCCGACTTCGGACTCGCCGGAGCGGACGAAGTGGAGCAGCTCCGCGGTGTCCTCCGGATCGGAGAGTCGGATCGACACGCCCGGGTACGCGGCTCGGAACGCTCCGACGAGGGGGGCGAGGGGTGCGACGGCCAGCGTGGGCAGGCAGGCCAGGTCGAGGCGACCGGCACCAAGGCCAGCGACCTCTCCCACGGCCTGGCGCCCGACGTGGAGGTCGTGGCGCGCCTGACGAGCCGGCAGGACGAGCGCCTCGCCGGCGGCTGTCAGCGTCACGGCCCGACCGAGCCGGTGGAACAAGAGCGTGCCGAGATCGGCCTCCAACTCTCGAATGGCCTGGGACACCGCGGGCTGCGACATGGCCAGAGCGTCACCTGCCGCCGTGAAGCCTCCCTCGTCCACGACCGACAAGAAGATGGCCAGCCGACGGCTATCCATATGTGATTGCTTATGCATTAGTTCGAATCTACTTCTTTGACCTCTGGTGATCGAACGGGAAGGCTCTGACGGTGGACCCAACGGCGGCACCGGCGACGAGTGCTCGCCCACGGGGCTGGTTGGTCGAACCGGCTCGGCCCGACTGGCTGCGTCGCCGCCCACACGCCCATTACTACGTGCTGGCCGCCGTGTGCATCGGCGCGTTCATGGGCCAACTCGACGCCAGCATCGTGACCGTGGCGTTCCCCACGCTCCAGCGGGTGTTCCACGCCAGCGTTGAGTCGATCACCTGGGTGGGCCTGAGTTACCTCATCGTCTTGGTGGCCGCGGTGACGGCGGTGGGGCGGGTGTCGGACATGGTGGGGCGCAAACTGCTCTACACCTACGGGTTTATCGTCTTCATCCTTGGCTCGGCGCTGTGTGCCTTCGCACCGACGTTGATCATCCTCGACGGCTTCCGGGTGGTCCAGGCCATCGGTGCAGCCATGCTCCAAGCCAACAGCGTCGCCATCATCTACCTGGCCATGCCCCGAGAACGCCTCGGACGGGGAATTGGCATTCAGGGCGCTGCCCAGGCCCTCGGACTCGCGCTCGGGCCGGTCGTGGGTGGACTGCTGCTGGCCGCCGGAGGCTGGCGACTGATCTTTATCGTCAACGTCCCCGCCGGCATCGTCGGCACCGCGGCCGCCTGGGTCTTCCTGCCCCGAAGTCGAGACCTCCACGCGCTGACGCCCTTCGATTGGATCGGGCTGGGGCTTTTCGTGCCGACGATCGTGACCCTCCTCGTCGCCATCTCGTTCGGTCACCACTGGGGGTGGACATCGGCACCGTCGATCGCCCTCTTCCTCGCGGCCGTAGCGACCGGGGTCGGATTCGTCGGTTACGAGCGCCGTTGTCGAGAGCCGATGCTCGACCTCTCACTGTTCCGACGGGTTCCTTTCGCCACCGGTGTGATCAGTGGACTGTTGGCCTATGGCATGTTGTTCGGGGCGATGTTCGCCTTGCCCTTCTTCTTGGAACGCGCCCGGGGGGCAAGCCCCGACCAAGTCGGTCTCGTCCTCACCGCGCTGCCCCTGGCGCTCGGGTGCGTTGCACCCGTCGCCGGACGGTTGGCCGAGCACGTCGGCAGCCGACCGCTGACGGTGGCGGGCATGGCGCTCGCGTCGGGGATGCTGGCGTTTGTGGGGCTCAGCCAACCCTCGGGGTGGCTTCTGATCGCCGAGCTCGGGCTCATCGGCATCGGCCTCGGTCTGTTCATCCCACCGAACAATGCAGCCATCATGGCCAGCGCGCCGCGAACACAGGCCGGCATGGCTGGCGGAGTGCTGAACATGACCCGAGGGTTGGGCACGGCCCTGGGACTCGCACTCACCAGCCTCGTCTTCGGGGCGGTCGTCGCCGATCGGACCTCGGTCTCAGCAACGTCGAAAGGATTCACCGCGGCGGCGTTGTTCTTAGCTGTCGTCGCTCTGGTCGCAGCGCTTCTCGCTGCTGGACTGCCTGGATCCATCAGGATGCGGCATATCGACGATACCGCTGAACCGCCTCGGCGGAAGTGGACGAAGCGGCGCGACACTTCCGGCCGGTAAGGGAAGCAGCAGCAAAGCTGCGTGTGTGCTCGACACAGCTTCCGACCGGACCACTTTGTGGAGTGATCCCGCCTCGGAGTTGCTCGCCGGTTGTGACGCCGTGTGAGATGAATTGGCGACTCGCCTCTACCGAACCGACCTATGGAGACGTTCGATACCGACGTCCGGGCCGCGATCGAGGTGATGTGCAACAGGGCCTCGAGAAGCCAGTACACGACCTCGAAGTGAGTATGAGAAGACTCAGTTCCATGACAAAACTGGATCGATTCAACGCTGGTGGGCCAGGCACGATTAGTGTGCCATCACCCGATCTGGAGGCAGCGATATGCGCAAGCCGTATGTCATTCCGATGGTGGTGCTGACGTTGTTGGCGCTCGGGGTGGCTGCTTGTGGAAGCAGCAACAACACGGCTGCCAACGCCGCCGCACGTAAGAAGGCCTTCTGTGGCGCTAATGACAAGATCGACAAGGCCGGTGCCAACGTGACCTCCGCCGCAGGCTTTCTCGCCGTCCTCAAGGCAAACACCACTGCTCTCGACGCCATGGACAATAACGCCCCCGCCGGCAAGGTGGGCAAAGATGCTCGGGCGCTGGTGTCTCTGGCCCGCTCCGCTGTCAAGGCCAACAACGCCAACATCCTGATCTCCTCCCCTAACGGTGGGGACGTGGACACCTATTGCGGCGTGGACGGAAACGGCGACCCCCTTCCCTCCTACTTCGCAGCGGGCAAAGGGAGCCCCTTCTGTTCGGTATCCAACTCCATCGATGCAGGAACTCAGAACGCAGACTCCGCGTCGGCGGTGCTGGCTTTCCTGGCGGGCCATCAGGCCCTGATCAACCAATACGCCACCTACGTCCCGAATCTGCCCACCTCCATTCGGAGTGACGCTCAGACCCTTGTGACGACGGCTCGCGCTGCCACTGCAGCCAACAACGCCAACCAGCTCGGGACCCAGACCGTCTCCAACGCCAGCATCGCTGTTCAGCTGTACTGCGGAAAGAACCAGTAACGCCGCGTTTGGGGAGGCCCACCCCTACACCCGTGGGGCATATCTCCTGTTCGCGCGCCTTCCCGACGACGCCGGGCGGAAACGGGGCGCCCGCCGCCCGCTTTCGTTTCGGCACCCCGTCAAAGGTTTGTCGGCACGGCTCCGACGATGTCCTTGATGTGGATTCCCAGGCCCGGAAGGGAACCGACGAAGGGGGCGTCGCCGAAGGCGAAGATCCCTCCGTCCGACCCGATCAGCCAGTAACCCTCGTCGTCGGCCGTGGGCACGAGCGCGACGACGGGACTGGCGGGCCTCACGCCGATGGCGGGCAAGGACAGGAAGTAACCGGCGTCACCGAACCCGTAGACGGACCCGTTTTGAGTCACGATCCAGTAACCGCGACCGTCGGGGGTCGCCGCAATTCCTGACAACGGCGAAGGGGTGCCGGTGGCCGAGCCCAAGCCAGGCGCGTTCCCGAAGGCGTAGACCGTTCCGTTGCCGGCCACCACCCAGTATCCCTGGTCGGATGGCGTGGCCGCGATCCCGATCACATCAGTGATGTGGATCCCTTCTCCCGGCAGCGATCCGAGGAATGGCGCGTCTCCGAACGCGAACACTCCGCCGTCGCGGCCTACGAGGAAGTACCCGCGGTTGTCGCGTGTCGGGACGATGCCCCTGATGTCATTGACCGCGACATGGAGGCCGGGCAGCGATCCGAGGAAGGGTGCATCGCCGAATGAGAACACACCTCCGTCCTGGCCCACGAGGAAATAGCCACGGTCGTCGGATGAGGGCACCATACCGACGATGTCATTGACGTGGATGCCGAGTCCCGGAAGTGACCCGAAGAATCCCCCGGGCTGATTTGTCGGGAACACGAAGACCCCGCCATCCTGGCTCACGAGGTCATAGCCCGACATGGAGGCGGGCGATGGAGCCGCCGAGGGCGTGAAGGTGAACGTACCCGTATACGTCCCGGCCCCGACGGGGCTCGAGGCACCGACTGCGACCGTACCGCTACCGACGGGAACGATGACCGTCGCGGACGTGGCCGTACTACTGACCACATGGGCGGGGGCCGTCCCGAACGTGACGGTGGCTTTGTCCAGAGCGAATCCGCCGATGGTGACTTCCGCGCCCGGCTGCGCCAGGGCGGGAGACACCGACGTCACCTCGGGACAGGACCAACCTCCTGCGATCGGTGTCCCCAACCCGGTGGCCGGGTCATACCCCGGCACCGAAGGATATTGACCGGAGTTGGTGCGGGTGAGGTCGTTGTCGCCGCCCACCACGTCGGTGAGCGCCGTGCCGTAGAGACCCTCTCCCGCCAGCCCGTACAGCGCCTGAGCGACCATCCCCTCCCGGCCTGAACACCCATCGGAGGTGTCGGCGACGATGCCGGCCACGAGGGGTGCCGAGATGCTCGTTCCCGCGAACGCGCCCCACCCTCCTTCGACGTAGAAGACTTCGGGAGTCCCGGAATTGGCCGAGACGTCGGGCACGTCCCGACAATTCGTTCCGCAGGAACTTCCCGCGATGCTCCACTGGGGTTCGGCCGGCTGCCAGCTGGGTCGAACCGATATCCGAGAGACCCCTCCCCCGCCGGCACCCGCACCTGGAGCGTTCGCACAGATAGTCCCGGTGTCTCCCTCGCAATCGTTCCATGCGCTCTCCGTGTCGGGGAGCTGAAGAGTGGTCCCACCGACTGCCGTCACGTTGGGGTCCGACGCGGGGAAGTCGACTTGGAGGGAGGAGTCCATGCCACCCGACGGGGAATAGCAGTCCTCAGATCCCGAGTCTCCTGACGCCGACAAGATCGTCTGTCCCTGCATCGCTGCTTGCACGAACAACGTGTCTTCGGCGCTCACGAATCCATCGTTGACACTGTCGGGCTCGCAGAGCCCGTAGCTGGTCGAGACGACGCCGGCCGCATCCTGCGACACGATGCGCTGCCAGGTGTCGTAGTTGCCCATAGAGGTATTGGGGCCCTCATACGACACGATCGAGGCACCGGGAGCCTGGGTGGCCACTTGCTCGATGTCGGCGTCCGCTTCTGCGGTCCCCCCGGCCCCGGTCGATCCTCCGCCGTCCACAGCGACGGTGGTCACCGAGTTGTGCAAGCCAAAGCACGTCTCGTAGGCACTGATATCTGATCCGATGTGCTGGCCCAACTCGTAGACGGCGACCTCCTGGCCCGCCCCGGTCTGGCCGCTACCAGTGAGGCTGGCGATGCCATAGGCGGCACCCACCTGGTCCGCGGTGAAGGTGCCTGCTCCCGCGGCCGAGGTGGCGGCGGGACACGGCGACAGACCCTCGTCGTGTGGAAGAAGGCGGGTTCCTTGTGTCGAGTGGCGTGGGGCGAGTTGCGAAGTCAGTTGCGGCGCGCCGTCCAGCCCCATGACCGAGACGACACTGGCCGACAGGGCCGCGGGGAGAAGAGGGGCGGCGCCAGCCACCGGGACCTCCTGTCCATGCGCCAACCGGTAGTCGTCGAAGATCACTCCCAGTCCCTTTTCGACGGCTCTGGCACGATCCGTGACTCGCATTGTGAATCCTGATCGGTAGGCGGAATGGAGCCCGACACTGGCAAGCCACGCCTTGACCTTGGTAATGGCGCCGGACGCAGGATCGAACCGCTGCGCGAATTGACCGGGCTTCAGCCAATGGTGGTATTGGGAGGAATCGATGTCGTAGAGCGAGTGCAGGAGCGAGGTGAGCTCTGCCTGGTGGGAGGGAGCCAGTACGAGCTCGAGACCGATCGCCTGCGATTGGGGGACAGGCCCGATCCGGGTGGCGTCCCGAGGTAGCGCGGGCGGGGCGAGGCGACCGAGCCGGACCATCGAGGGCGCGGCATCGGCGGTATTCGTAGCGAAAACGGGCAAGGAGAAGGCCACAAGGGCGATGGCGGCAACGATCTGAGGGCTGATCGACCGATGGAGCCTCCGTGGGCGGGCATCGGTCTTGGCCACGAAAGCTATTTCACTAGAGCCCCGCGGTGTCCGCCACTCGGCAGTGAGGGACCGATGAGGGTGACAGAATTGTGAACGAATCCCTGCAGCCCCAGAATCAAGGGGAGGCGCAGGGTTTTTTCACCGAGAGGGTGTTGTCAGCGAGGTCGTCGGGAAACGTCCGAATGGTCTTGCGCCCACACACGCACTTGTACCGTCTCACCGGCACCCGGTGTCCGGAGGCGTCAACTGAGAAGTAATGGTGGACGCCGAGTTTGATCTGTTGACGGACCAGTTTGACCGGGACCACCCTGCCCGAACCTCCGGTGCGGGGTCGGATCCCCACCTCGGTGATATGGCGGTGCTCGGGATCGGTGCCCGACCGGTTGACACAGGTGATCAGATAGTCGGTCATCGTCTTTGGCGGCCGCTCACTTCGGGGAAGATGGGCACCCTTTGACGATCGGCACTGGGGACCCCGCTCTTCACCGTTGAAGCCGAAAGTGCCACAATATTGATCCGGGTAGGCACCTGGAGGGACACATGGCGCAGCTTCAGGGCTGGCACGTCGATCCTTGGTTAAGGCACCAACCAAGATACTTCTCCGATGGTCAACCGACTGACCTGGTCCGAGACGGCGCCCAGGAGAGCACGGATCCTCCGCCTCCTGTCCCCGCCCTCGTGGCCGACCCGCCGCCGGCCACGCTGACTCATGAGGACGAGGTGCCACAGCACGTCTTCGAGGGCGTGGACTTCGAGAGGACGTGGGGTGGGTCACAAGGCTACGACCAGGGCCGCGATCCCAGCACGGGCGAGAACTGGGTCGAGCGTCTCATCATCCCGGTCTTCTCGTTCCTGCGTCCTTCTCGCCGGGGACAAGCACTACCCCAGATATGTGTCCTTGGTGCTCCTGGGCTCGCTGGGCATCACCCTCCTCGTGCGGCCCTGGGCGACACGACTGCGGTAGCCAGCCCCGGCGTCGGTGAGACCTTGTGGACGAAGCTCCTCGGTCCGCAGACCTCTTTCACACCCACCGTGGGCGCCACCAGATCGCCGAGCGTGATGGCCACCGTCCGCACGGTAGGTCCAGATCACCCTCAGTGGTGGCCAATCAAGCCTGTGGAAGCAAACGCCGATGCCCATATGTGGCATCGAAGCCGGTAGGGGTCATCGAGACCTGTAGAAGTCAATGACGGCGCGCGGTCAACGTATTTCGCCTGTGGCGTACAGAACCACCATCGTCTTCGCGGTGGTGTTTCTCGTCGTGTTCTTCCTTGCGGTCCACGCCAACAATCAGCGCGAGAGCGCCCTCCTGCAGAACGAGACCACGCAAGCGGCTGCCGTCGCGGCGGCGTCGTTTTCTAACGTCACGTCCGTACTCGACACGCTCGCCACGACAACGAAGATCTCCGACGCTTCGCCTCAGGCCTTCATGGTCCAAGCCCAGGCGCTCGTCCACAGCCCCTCGTCGGTAGCGCTGACCAAGGTGTTCCTGGGCCGTTACGTGGTCTTTGCCGCCGTCGGAACGGCCTTTCAGCTCGACCAAGCCATCGGCACCACAACGGCTACTGCGACCCACCCCGGTGGCGCGGCGATCGACACCGGACCGGTGGTGAGCCTGGGCGATCAGAGCACTGCCACCTTTGCGGTGGGTCCACCACTCGTCCCGAGTGGGAACGCCATCTTCCTCCAGTTGAGTGTCAATCCGTTCACGGCGACTCCCGTGGAAGCCAGCCGCGCCTTCTCCGACCTGCAGGTCGCCCTGTATGGGTCCGATCACCCGGCCCGTTCCAACCTCGTCGCCGCCACGAGCACCGAGCTTGGTTGGCCCGGGCCTTTGGCGAGCGCGCCGGTCCGAGTAGGCAACACCAACTGGACGCTCGCAGCCAGCGCTCGAAACCCACTTATCGGGTCCTTCGCCTCCTCTGCTCCGGTCCTGATCCTGATTCTCGGACTGCTCCTCGCCCTCTTCGCGGGCGGCGCATTGGAGGTCTTCCTGCGCCGCCACAGGACCCTCCTCGCAAGCTCAGAAGCCTCGTTGCCATCCCGCGAGGTGAAGGAAGCTGCCGAGGCGCCGCGGGTGCCTGTCAAATTGACTCGTCTGCGGGCCAAGATGTCGCGCCTCCGGGAGAACATGGCACAGGAGGCTACCGCTGTACCTCAGAGCGCAAAACGCGAAGCCGAGTTTGTCCCGCCGATGCCTCCGGTACCCAAGGAGTCAATCGTCCCGTTGACGAGTACGGAGGTGTCAACGCCGACGGGCACGGAAGAAGCTCCGGCATCGCCCCCGCTTGCCGCGACAGAGGAGGAACCCGCCGAAGACGTTGCGCTACCCAAACCCGCTTTTTACGCGGACTGGCGACCGGATCCCTTCGGACACTTCGAGCTCCGGCGCTTCTTCCTCGGAAATCCAACATCGCTAGTTCGAGATGGCGTCACCGAGCGTTACGACCCGGTCCCGGCCGTTGCGCCAACTCAGGACCTGCCCACACCCAGCCCGTCCGAAGTGGGCAACGAGGAGCCTCCCCCGCCTCAGGCCCTCGCGGAGGTGGAGGTCCAAGAGGTTGCCGAGCAGGTTGATTCCTCGCTCGCTCCTTTGAATGGCCAGGACCAAGAGGCTTCCCGCCCCGCCCCGTCCGAAGTGGGCAACGAGGAGCCTCCCCCGCCTCAGGCCCTCGCGGAGGCGGAGGTCCAAGAGGTTGCCGAGCAGGTTGATTCCTCGCTCGCTCCTTTGAATGGCAGAGAGGCTCTTGGCACCCTGCAAGCATCCGAGGAGCAGCAGGCCTTGGAGATCGTCGCAGCTCGAGTGGCCGAGACGATCGCCAGTGAGCTCGACGGACTGCGAGCTGTCGCGTCCGCGCTCAATGAATACTTGCCAGAGTCGAATGAGAGCGACGCATCTCCGTCTCTGGAACTGCCTCCACTCGCGCCGCCTCCACTCGCGCCGCCACCGCCACCGCCTCCGCCGCCACGACAGCCCCCGCTGCCGACACCGCTAGAGCCTCCACCTCCCCCCCCATCGGCACCATCTCCTCGATCGCAGATGACAACGCCGACATCTCCTCCGACGAAGCCAACGATTATCACAACGCCAAGAGGAACCGGTCGCAGTGTGCACCCCGACCGCCAGCATGACAACGCCAAGTCCATCGCCGTGTTCGGTGGAGTTGTCGGAGTTGCCTCAATGCTTTGGCACCGGCTCCGAAAGACAAACCGCACGTCGTAGAGGCGCGTCGTACATTTCCAGATTGTCGATGGGACTGCTTAGGGTTCGAAACGGAATCCCACCCCGCGTACGGTCACCAGATACCGGGGCGTTCGAGGATCGGGCTCCAGCTTCACGCGAAGCCTCCTGACGTGTGTGTCGAGAGTCCGTGTATCGGAAAGGTCTCGACCGGACCAAAGTCCGTCGATCAATTCCTCGCGGGTGCGGACCTGTCCGGGCGGCGAGAGCAATACGGCAAGAAGGTCGAACTCGCGACGACTCAGGTGAATAGGCTCGCCCTCTCTTGTCACAACGCGCCGAGCAAAGTTAATGTGGAATGGGCCGACAACAACGGCATTGACGCGCAACGGGTCCCTTTGGAGAACCGCCGGCTCGACGTGCGGAGGTGGCGCCACGCGACGGAGGACCGAGCGGATACGTGCCACCAGTTCATTCAAGCGATAAGGCTTGGAGATGTAGTCCTCGGCTCCCAGTTCCAGGCCACGGACGATGTCCGTCTCCGTGTCAAGAGCCGACACGATGATGATCGGGACGGACGCGATCGCGCGCATCCTTCGAATGGCCTCGATCCCCGACATTTTCGGCAACAACAAATCCAGAACGACGAGGTCGGGCCGATGCTCGACAAACCGCCGCAGAGCGTCGGCTCCGTCCGAAGCAAGCTCGACGTCATATCCCTCCCGCGACAGGCCTGCAAACAGTGCTTCCTGGTAGGACTCCTCGTCCTCGACGACGAGGATCACTGTCTTGCCCTCGCGCGCATCACGATGACCGGGATTCCCGGGGGGTCGATTGCTTGGTTGTCCCCGCGTCACGTTGGCCAGACCTTCTTCGTTAGCCAGAATGAGACAATGCGCCCGACTCTTGTCCGACGGGGCCAATCACTCGTGAGATCTCCTGTCTCCGCGTTCATGCCACCACCGACGGTACCGGTCTAAGGTGAACGTCGCGCGAATGACACGTGACGGCTTGAGAAACCTTACGATCAAAGCCCTTCAGCGGTCACGTAGACCGGAACGCGAAAGAAGGCGGGTTTCCCGAAGGTCCTTCCTCAGGATGATCCTCGAACCACCGTAGACCTGTCACCGAACTCACGGTGGTCGGACCTAGGCTTGATGCGCCGATCCAAAGCAATATCCAGAATGCCGCATGCACGACTCCAATTTCAAAACCGCGTCGCACATTCGATTCCGCTGTCGATTCGGTAGCGAACAAAGCTCGTCACGCGACTGACACGAGGTCCGACGGCGCCGCTAGCGGCGTCCCCGACGATCACTATTGCTGCCGCGAATAGACACCGGACTAGTACTAATGGCGCAATTCACCGGATTGACGGACGCTGACTCAAACGAAAGAACGCTGGGTCCTCACTGCGGAGGACTCCCAGAGGTCGCCTGCAGCGGCGCGGGCGTCAAATGCCAATGAGATGACCTCAATGCGTCCGCCCCTGGGCATCTGGTGCGCTGTGTCGGCCGAGGCGAGCACTCGGTGCTTGCCTACCTCTTTCCCTCACAGTGCTCCAATAACCTTGTTGCTCGGGTTGCGGCCCCTCGATCACATTTCCGTCTGCCCGATCCCCTATCAGTCGCGATTGCTGGGTCTCTGCCGCACGGGGGGGGCCTTCGAATTCCAATTGGGACAACCCCTCGGCAGCCATTCGTGTGGATGCCGTCTGTTGTGACTCGCGGGTCACCAATGCTCCGTTAAGATTTGATAGCTCTTCAACGAGCATGCTGTTCATGCGAGCAAACTTCACGATGGTCGCTTGCAGAGCTCTGACAGCGTCCGAAGGTAGGGACGCCGAATACCGTCCCTCTTCGATCAAGCCATGCGCTTCTTGCTTTGCCGCCGCGATAATCCGCGCTGCTTCGAACTCTGCATCAGCAATGATCCGCTGCGCAAGCTCGTGACCCTCGGTCACAGCTCCCTCGACGAACTCCTGAGCCCTTGTAAATAATTGGCCGATCTCAATATCGTTACGTCGCTGTTCTGTCGCTTGTGCAACGGAGTTCTGAAGTCGTTCAAGGATGTCCTTCAAGCCGTCGATCGCCCCTGCTGCGTGCCGCACGGTCTGACCGATTGTTTCGAACGCTTCGTCGTCGAGGCTCCGCGGGGCACTCCAACCGGCAAGAGCGAACCCGCTCTTCTGGCTGGTTTCAAACGGAGGGGTGGGCATCGCGGCCTCCCAGGGAAGTGGGTAACGAATCGTACGTTGAAGGAGTTGTGCGCGTTGAAATTTACCACAATGGATCCCGCCACTGTCCAGGGGTTGGTACCGCACTCGCGACCGACTACCCATGCGAGCGCATGAATACTCCGGTCGCGAATGGTTCATCCGAATTTGCCCTTGTGTTCGCCTCTTCGTCACCAAGAATTCACTGTCTGGTCATACCGTGGATTCAACCAGCCTGGCCACACGAAAGCTCTGCCGACCGGGTTAGTAGGTCAGGACGCGCCCGAGGAGGAAGGCGAGCGAGCTGAGGTGCACATTCCGGCGAGGGCTCGATCCCCCTATCGGCGCGCCCTGACCCAAGTTGACGCGAGAGCAGAGTCTCTCGGCCGGACTTTCGGTGGCCCACATGACCGAACGGATATTGTAAGAGAGCGGAGAGGTATTTTTGCGACGTCTGTCTCCTCGCCAGATCGTCTGATCCAATGACGGGTCTAATTTTAGTCTTCTGCGGCCCGTCGGTGTCCGTGCATCGTTCGCACCACGATGCCGCGGTCCGCACGGGACCAGTCCACGACCTCAACGCGATCGGCCGAGCAGGTCCGCGATGATCGATCGTTGGGGCAGGCCCATTGCTCCGGCGACGTTATGGCGGCGCCGGGCCCGGAGGTTCGTGGCGCTTCTTCTCCTCGGCATGGCAGGCCTCGCCACGATCGTCGACACCAAAGTGCCGAACTTCTCGGGAAGCGATGGAGCGTCGTCGGTCCCAGATGGATTCTTCGTGGGATCGCAGGCTCCCGCCGATGTTCTCTCTCTGGGTGAGCAACTCGGTGTGACCCCCACGATCGACACTGTCTACGCCGATGGCTCGTGCTACTGCACCTATATGCCGCCGTCGACATCGATGACCCTCATGCTGGGCGTTGGCGCTCTGACGTCGTCCGAGGCCACCGCCATCGGTCAGTCTCTTGTGTCCGCCGGGCAGAGCGACGCCATCATTCGCATCATGTGGGAGCAGAACCAGGACATCAACGGATGGTTCCAAGACTGGAACCAGCTCAGTTTCTCTGCAGTCCAGTACATCTCAACCTTCCAGAACATCGTCACGACTATGCGTGCGGTTCCCGGTCAAGCTTTCCGCTTCATGTGGAACCCCAATGGCGGAACAGGCAACGAGGCACCGGGACGGACGTGGGACGACACATGGCCGGGTTCCGCCTACGTCAACTATGTGGGCGTCGACCAATACGACTACACGGGGTACTCGGCAAACATCGAGACGGTGATCGCCTTTGCCCAGTCGCAAGGACTGCCAGCGGCGATCCCCGAGTGGGGATTGAACGGGTCCGATGACCCGTCGTACATCAATGGTGTGGCGAGCCTGGTCAACAACGCCGCAAATGACATCGCACTGCAAGCCTATTTCAGCTATGACGGTGGATCCGGCGGGATCAACTCCGAGATCACCCAGTTTCCTCAGTCCGAGGCGGCATACACGGTTGACTTTGGCGGCTCAGCCACGAGCCTGCCTTCCGCAACGAGCACCACCAAACCGCCGTCGTCGACAACGCTCACCACGCCGCTGGGTACCACCACCACGCCTGCTTCGCCATCGTCCGCACCGCACGTGATGATGGTCATGATGGAGAACGAGGGTTCTGGCCAGATCATCGGGAATCCCGCCGTGCCCTTCATCAACAGCCTTGCCTCGACGTACGGCTCAGCAACCGAGTCGTATGCAATCGCGCACCCGTCGCTGCCCAACTACCTCGATATCGTGTCAGGCTCGACTCAGGGGGTGACGGTCGACCAGCCGCCATCGTCCGGCAGCTTCCCCCGCGTCACGACGCTCGCTGATCAGCTCGCCGAAGCTGGCTTTTCGGAAACTGCATACGCCGAGAACCTCCCGACCGATCCCATAAGTGACTCCGGACTGTACGCCGTTCGCCACTTCCCATGGGTCTATTTTCCCAGCACGAAGATCACCATTGCCGACGCGTCTACAACGATCTCGGATCTCAACGGTGCTCACCCGCCGGACTTCGTCTGGTACACGCCGAACTTGACTGACGACGGCCACACAGGTGTGCCAGTCGACACTGCGGCTCAGGAGTTGGCCGACAGCGACGCATTTCTCTCATCATTCGTTCCGTCGGTGCAGTCGACGGCGTGGTACCAGTCCGGTGGTGAGATCATCATCGAGTGGGATGAGGCGTTCGACTCTGACACGTCCGGCATCGACGGTGGCTCTGGTGGCCACGTTCCCACCATCGTGGTGTCCTCTGCGCTGAAGGCCAGTCCCCAACATGACTCCGCACCGGTCGACACCGTTGGCATCCTGCACTCGATCGAGGACACCTACGGGCTCCCCTACCTCGGCGGCGACACGGCGGACGGCAACATCGACGCCTTGCTGAACGCCACGACAGCCCCGTCGACAGCCCCTTCGACAGCCCCTACGACCGTTCCTACGACAGTTCCTACGACAGTTCCTACGACAGCCCCTACGACCGTTCCTACGACAGTTCC